>Ga0306865_1000020_pt1 | contig 109823 bp, 112 predicted proteins | sample AntRauTorckE5431_FD_190441 | JGI IMG/M metagenome (GOLD analysis project Ga0306865, IMG submission 190441) | Saline lake microbial communities from Rauer Islands, Antarctica - Metagenome Torckler E5 #431 (v2) (version 2) | ecosystem: Environmental > Aquatic > Non-marine Saline and Alkaline >... | reverse complement strand
AGATTTTAGCGTATCTTTTTCCTTAGCAGCACCCCCACCACCTGAATCAGGTGTATGAAACATACTGGCTTGAACCACACTTGAATTTGGTTGAAATTTTCCCACCACTTCTTTCACCCAAACTGGCACATCATCTCTATTAAAAACTGCTAATATACATTGTGATGGCAATCGCATCTCTTTTTGACACTTAGCAACATCATCTAGTAATTTACAAACTGTTCTTTGACTATCTGGTTTAACCTTATGTAAGAAGTTAACCAAGCCATTTATCAAGAATTCATCTGGATCATCCTCATCAATGTTAAATATATCTTCAAGCGTATATCCTTGCGCCGTTAATGCACCATGTAAGGATTCTACTAAATTTTGCTCAACCGCTTTTTCTTGATACACAACAGCATCACCCACACATAAATATGCCAATTTCCTCTCTTCACATAATTCAGCAGCACGTCCACATAAATCCATCACATTAACATTCATCACACCTTCAGATAAAACTCTACGCACCAGAGTTTCAAAATGATCACTTAGCCCTTTAACAATAGACTCTCCTATTTTAACACCATTCTTACCGGCATATGCTTCAATAAAAATCCTATCCTCTACATCCTTATTTGAGGCATTTACATCATCACCCTGTGCTATGGCCCTACCCCTTCTGCGCAACACCTCTTCAATAGGATAATATGTAATCTCAATTTTAGACCTAATGAATTCCTCACGTGTTTGAACACGCTCAGCGCGCTCTAAACAAGCAAAGGCTTCTGCAGCATCAAGCATATATCTGTCTAAATCACAGGATGTAAAAACATCCCATACACCTCTTGCAGCAGATGATTCTGCCCGAGACAGCATTTTCCCCGCCACTAAATCCTTAAAAATATCTGGCATCGCAACCATAGCGTCACCATTCTTAATTAGAACTAGTGATGGTGGGTTTTTTTCTAGAAAAATTCGAACATCACCCTTTGGAATAATCAACGACTTTAAACAGAAGCAATGATCAAATATCTCCTCACCAATACTTGTCACACTGTCTGGAATCACTACAAATTCTAAGTTTAAACAACCATAAAATGCCCGAACACCAATACGCCTAACACCACTTGGAATTTTAATTTCAACTAACTTTGAGCACCCCAAAAATGCGTAATCACCAATACTCCTGACGCCACTTGAAATTTTAATTTCAGTTAATGAGCAACACCTAAATGCCCGCTCACCAATACTTGTTACACCCTCAGGAATCGTAACTTTGGTTATTCCTTTAGCCAATTTATAAGCAACCAAATCACCCTCTTGTATATCATAGCTATTGCCATCTTCATATTTTCGCATTCTTCACCTATTGTTCTGTTATCCAATCTTTACCCCAGTATTTTAGTTTACTTTTTAATATTTATTAAAAGCTATTAAAACTGTCTACCTGTCAAACTATGACACATGTAGAAACCCTATAAGTTTTTAAATAATGATACAACCAAAATAGGATAATTGACTTTGTATTAAGATTCAGTGACACTTAGAAAAAATTGGACCCATCTATGTCACACCATTCATTAATTATCTTAGGATCAGGCCCTGCTGGCTTAACTGCTGCTGTTTATGCTGCCAGAGCAAACTTAAACCCAACTGTTATTGCTGGAAATGAAGTGGGTGGTCAATTAATGCTAACGACTGAAGTAGAAAATTGGCCTGGTGATGCAAAAAATCTCCAAGGCCCTGCTCTCATGGATCGCATGATGGAACATGCCAAACATTTAAATGTGAATATCATCCAAGATCACATTGAATCAGTTGACCTTCTATCAAGACCCTTAAAGCTTAAGGGGCAATCTAATGAGTATACAGCTGATGCGTTGATTATATCAACAGGCGCTACTGCAAAGTGGTTGGGCTTAGAGTCAGAACAAACCTATAGTGGAAAAGGTGTTTCTGCATGCGCTACTTGTGATGGATTTTTCTTCAAAGATCAATCTGTGTGTGTTGTTGGTGGTGGAAATACCGCAGTTGAAGAGGCACTTTTCCTCTCCAGGATCGCAAAGCATGTTACATTAATTCATCGACGTGATAAATTACGAGCAGATAAAACATTACAAAGTAGATTGCTAAAAAAGGAAAAAGAAGGAAATATTTCTATTCTTTGGGACCATACCGTCTCTGAGATTTGTGGTGATGGCAAGCAAGTCACCCACATTCAGTTAGAAAACACACAAGACCAAAGTATTCAAACCTTAGAAACAGATGGTGTATTTATTGCCATTGGACACACACCCAATACACAAATGTTTACTGAGCAACTTGAAATGCATCAAGGTTATCTAAAAGTTAACTCAGGTCAACAAGCCAATGCAACTGCCACCAGCATCAAAGGTGTCTTTGCCGCTGGTGATGTTATGGACTCTGTCTACCGACAAGCCGTGACCTCAGCAGGCACCGGCTGTATGGCCGCCTTAGATGCTGAGGCACATCTAGATCAACTAGAATCAGAATAAGGAAAACATATAATACAATTTGCCTTATTATCATATTTTTTCGCCAATTGACACAATCAGCTCCCCTTGTTTTATTAAATATACGTTATTTATTTTAATCTACGCCTCTTGGAACTCGGGCTGCCATCTTTATCGGCAGAATCATCCCTTTTATCAGCAGCGCCACCGCCTCCATTACTTTCTAGATCTAAAAACATACTAGCAGCCGCCATAGAAACATTTGCTGTTATACGCACTCCTTTTACTCTATCTTTTACCCAAGTAGGCATATCATCTCTAAGAAAAGGGGCCAATATACACTGTGATGGTAATCCCATATCTTTTTGACACTTGGCAATATCATCTAATAGTTTACAGACTACTATTTGACCATCTGGTTTAACATTTGACAAAAGATTAACCAAACCACCATCTAACAGTTTCCATAACTCATCCTCACCATTGTCAAATATATCTTCAGCCACTACATCTGATCCAGGTATTACTAATTTACTGTATATAGACTCAACCACATTGTGCTCAACTGCATTTTTGGTATCTTCATCTCCTTGATACATAGAAGAGACATCGCCTGCACACAAATAGGCCAATTTTCTCTCTTCACCCAATTCAGCAGCACGCCCACACAGTTCCATCACACTATCTTCCATATCACATTGAGACAAAACTCGACACACCTGATTTTGAAAGTGCTTACTTAATCCTTCAACAATAGATTCTCCCTCTTTAACACCGTTTTTATTTGCATACGCCCTTACAAAGGCTGTTTGAAGATCATTTTTCACCTTTTTAGCTTTTGCACCGCCATCCTGTGGCTCTGCATTTTTACGCAATGCCAACTCACAAGCTTCATACGAAATTTCTATTTTAGACACAATGAATGTATCTTCACTTGCCTCAATACACTGCGCACGCTCCAAGCAAGCATATGCTTCTGCAGCTTCTAGTAATAATTTATCTGAGCTCCTAAGTTTCACCCTAAATATACTTCGATTAGATGATGACTCTGCTAGAGATAATGTTTTCTCTTCCATTAAATCCTTAAACATATCTGGTACTGCAACCATAGCATCGCCAGTTATAATTGCAGTGGAGTGCTCCATATGGTGTAGTCTCAAAAACTTATCTCTATAGTCGCCCTTTGGCATCACCATAGTGGTTAATTTCGAACAACCCTCAAATATTTTCTTACCAATGCTCGTCACATTATCTGGAAACCTAATATAAGCCAGGTTTTGGCACCACTGAAATGCGCAATCACCAATACTCATTACACCAACAGGAATAATCACAGAGATTAATCTTTCGCAAGCTCCAAATGCACAACTACCAATACTCGTCACACCACTTGGAATCTCTATAAAAGTTAAACCACACCAAGAAAATGCCTCCTTACCTATACTTCTCACACTATTTGGAATCACAATTGAAGTTAGTTTTTGACAACCACTAAATGCATTATCACCAATGCTTTTCACACTATCTGGAATCACCACAGAAGTTAATTTTGAGCTATTGCTAAATGCATAATCACCAATATGCTCGACACCTTCTGGAATCTCAATAGTAGTTAATTCTGAACAACACTGACATGCCTGACCACCAATAATTATCACACCATCTGGTATCACAGCTTTAACATTTCCCTCAGCTAACTGAAAAGCAACCAAAACATCGCCTTCTATCTTATAACTATTTCCATCTTCATATTTTTTCATGCCACAACTCTTTTTATTTACATATATTCACGATAGCATATTGGCTAATTTTTTTTGAAATGTATTAAAAGCCATTCAAATAGTCAACCAATAAGCTATGGCCCCAGCGGGCAGCGCTTGGTTAGATGCTGAACAATACTTATCAATTAGAACCTGAATAAGCTTGCGATAAATTCAATTATCCATGCAATCCAACCCATAGGCTCTTGCATTTCTTCAATATCTTGAGGCAATGATATTGGCATCTCCATTGCACTTTCTTTTGATTTTCTTGATTCAACTAGATTGATTCTTGGGATGGCTATTGGCTCTTGGATAATATGTAAATATTCATCTTGAAGCCCACTGTATTCAGTGATGAGATGCCAAGCAACACCAATGGACACATTACTTCTATTGTCAATTTGGAAGCTCTCTCCCTTATAGTTAACAGCATGATTAAAAACCACTGGCTGAACAATCGTCAACCTCATATCCAAAAACTCATTCATTGCAACATTAAGCTGCAAGCCATAATCTATTTCCAGGGGTAAGCTATCTGAAAAATTTATTTTACTGTAATACCAAGAGTGGTAAACATCCACAAAGGTTGAAAACCGTAAGCTATCATCATAGATACTAGAAATGTATGCAGCTTTTACACCCACATCTAAGCGACGGTTAACAAATTTTATTGCAGCTTTTGGAACAATATACAGACTATCCTCAAGATTGAACTCGACCCCAAATTCAAAATCTAGATATTCTGCTGCTACATAACCCAATGATGATAACAATTCCTGTCTTAGTATAATATTTTCAATTGTCACTGCTTTGTTTTCTATAGCAAGCTGGCGATTATTGGTTTGCATCCCAGCACTGAGATCTGTTACAACCTCAAATGCTTGAGAAGTGAAAGCTGATACCAGCATTATAGACTTAATCATTGAATTATGTTTTATATACATATCTATTCCTTTAGTGTTATCTAATCCCAATCATACTGAAAGAAAATTATAAACTCAACTAAGAAATGAATTTAAATATTATAAAAAACAGATAAATCACTAAAATCCATCATAGAGCAAAGATTATTCAAGCTCAAATAGGCTATTGATTTGTATCTAAAAGCTTTGTCATTTTTGAAAACAAAGGTTTATTTTGATAATCACATAGCTCAATCAATGTTAAAGCTAAGTCAACACCTTCAACAGTCACACCCTTCATTGGACCTTCTAGAGTGACTGAAATGCTTAATCCATCAGCAATATATTGACCCAACTGCCCATTTCTTCCACCTTGGCAAGTCACGTATAAATCACCCAAACCGGACAAACCATAAACTGTAGAAGCTTTCCCACCATTTTCTTCTACCCATATCACCATCTCTTCTAGTGACTGCGAAAATCGAGCAGATCGTATGTTCATGTTGTAACTTTCTTTGGCCACCAAAATGGCATAAACATTCTTTAATGCAGATGCCCATGCTGCACCAATATAATCTTCTGTTAAATGTATTGTGTAAAATGGTAAGCGAATAGCATCAATCAAACTGTGATGATTGGTGATGTCTTTCGCACTCATCACAACTTCGGTTTTATGATGCTTTGCCAATAGCTTTGCGATACAAGGACCCGATACTGAAATAACCGGGCTTTGTACTTGTTCTTCAACATAGTCAGAAATTAGCCAAAGTTTTTTATCCTTATTGATTAATCCTTTTGTCAATAACAAGATGGGAACTTTTTTAACTTTAAACAAGGTATTGATAATTTGTATGGCCCAAGGAATACCTTCTGAACTAACACCAACCACCAATAAATCAAAATCTCTAGCATGGGTGTCAGTAAAAGATACATTTGGCCAAGAAATATCTAAGCGCTTATCGTACTTTTCAAACTTAATTTCTGACACAATATCAGTATCGAAAGGCGCCGGAATAATGCTCACTTTATTTTGAGCACACTGAGCTGCTGCAAATGCAGAAGACATAACGCCAGCGCCGATACATACGATATTAAGCATTACGCTGAATCATCTCCATCACGTCTGCCTTTCATTAAGTCACCCAGTGTAGAAGATGGTGCATTACCTTCAGAAGGTCTCAAAGTACTAAGTTGAACCATATGGTTTCTACGTTCTTGTGAAACAACATACAAACTCATGCCCTCACCTTCTTCAATCTCTTGCTCAAGTGCAAACTCTGTACGTTTCACAATCCCTGATATACCTGCATCTAAAGCAACAATAACTTTTCTTGCATCAGTTGATAATACTTTTCCAGAAACTGAGGTGCCAACAGGGTGCCCAATAATAAATTGATCAAATGGATCAGATTCAACCTGCTTAAAGCCAAGCGAAATTCTTTCACGCTCTGGATCAATTGATAGAATTACAGTTTCTACCTCTTGCCCTTTCTTATAAGCATGTAAGGCTTTATCACCTGGTAATACCCAAGATAAATCAGTGGTGTGTACTAAGCCATCAATGCCGCCTTCTAAGCCAACAAAAATACCAAAGTCTGTAATAGAACGAATTGTTCCTTTAATTTTACTACCAATTTCATGATTTTGACAAAACTCTTCCCATGGATTTGGCATACATTGCTTAATACCCAAAGAAATACGACGTCTTGATTCATCAACTTCAAGAATCATCACTTCAACTTCTTGCTCAACTTCAACGACTTTGCCTGGATGGATGTTCTTGTTTGTCCAATCCATTTCAGACATATGAACCAAACCTTCAATACCATCTTCAACTTCAACAAAGCAACCGTATTCTTTAATGTTGGTTACCCGACCAAATAATCTTGATCCAACAGGATTTTTTGCTAAAACCTCGTGCCAAGGATCACCTTTCAATTGCTTCAAACCAAGTGAAACTCTTTTCTTTTCACGATCAAAAGATAAAATCTTAACCGTAATCTCATCATGTACCTTCAGCATCTCAGATGGATCTTTTTTACCACGCTTCCAAGACATATCCAATGTATGTAATAGACCATCAATACCGCCAAGATCGATAAAGGCACCATAACTGGTTAAGTTTTTAACCACACCTCTAACTTCTTGTCCTTCTACCAAGCTATTGAGCAATTCTTCTCTCTCTCCACTGGTTTCTTCTTCGATCACTGCTCTTCTGGATACAACCACGTTATTACGTTTTTTATCCATCTTCACAACTTTAAATTCAAATTCTTTATTGCTGGTTAACATGTCTAAGTCTTTAATCGGACGTAGATCAACTTGAGACCCTGGTAAGAATGCTCGAATTCCTTCAACATTCACAGTGAAACCACCTTTTACCCGTTCAACAATTTGTCCAATAACATTTTGTTCTTCTTTTAATGCTTTTTCGAGATTTCCCCAAACAGCTTCTCTCACTGCTTTTTCTCTAGAGGCGCAAGATTCCCCAAGCCCATTATCTGCAGCTTCTAGCAAGAAATCTAGTTCTTCATCAACATCGACATTCACACCGCCAGATGGATCCATAAATTCTGCTACAGGTACCAAAGCCTCTGATTTTAACCCTAAGTCCACAATTACAAATTCTGGTCCAATGTCTATGACACGACCTCTAATAAGTGAACCGGTTTTTGCATTTGTTGTCGGAATACTGTCGACTAATGCTTCAAAATCCTTATAGACAGGATCATTTGTTTGATTTGACATGATGATTTACCCAATGTGGGTGGTTGTTAATGCTATGTGCCTTTTTATAGACACCCCAATATTCCCGATAATACATTAGTTATTCTGTTAATTCAACACCTTTATTTGCAACAACTAAGAATGGGACATTCACTGAACAAAATGACTTTTTTGACAATTTGATTAACCCCTTTTATACTTTGACAATTATATTACCCAAACAATCATGACGCCTTATTACAAACTGAACAAGGACTGGACTCAAAACCGATTTTTCTTATTTATTGGCCCAGAAGGCTTAGTCTCACATGATTTATGGTCTCAGATTATCAATACACATAAAACATACAAAACAACACATTTGTCGGTGAACAACAAAGAAGATATTGAAAAACTAAAATTTAACCTATTCGGCGCCTTGATCCCCAATCCTGAAATTTTATTTATCCGTATGAGCCCAAAACTTATCAACCAGTTTCCACTAGAGATCAACTCAAATGAAAAAATTATTGTTCTATATGGATTAGAGAAAGTAATTTCGCAAAAAACCAATGCTTTTGTCATTCGCCTGTATAATCTAAAAGAACCTTATAAATCTAGGGCAATACAAAAGCTACTAGAACAGCAGAACCTTAAACTCTCTCTTAAAGCCATAAACTGGCTTTCACTCAGTCATCAAAATTTTGAAGCATTAATCCCAAAAACCATTGAGAAAATAAAATTAACCCACCAAAAACATGAAATTTCCGATACTGAGGTGAGACCTTTAATTTACAACTACAATCATTTTCAAGCTTATGAAATTCTAGATCAATTGTCCTCTAAAACGACCTTACAGCTTTTTATATCTAGCCAGAGAGCTGAAGACTGGCCTGGGATTTACTGGATGATTTTAACCAGCTGGCGAAAATTCATACTATGTAAAGAAGATAAGTCCCTTTTGAGCACTTACTTTCCGTGGGACAGTCAAAAAAAACAAGCGCTATTTTTCTTAACTCAGCTTTCTTTAAAAACATTCTCTTTACAGTTAGAGGCGCTGTTGGATTTAGAAAAAGATATCAAAGGACTTAGAAAAGAGCCTTTTGTTGAAAAACTAAAACACTGGCTATTAAAAACACACCAGCAATTATCTAACTAACTGGGCTTGCACTGTTGATACAATGTTAGAATTTTTTCTAAATTCTCCTGGAAAGAGCCCAATGAAGTGTCTATCAATATGGCATCTTTTGCTGGAATCAGGGGTGAAAGCACCCTAGTTTCATCTCGGTGATCTCTAAGCTTTAACCAATGCATTTCTTCTTCCAATGAACGCTCAAGCCCGACTTCATTGAACTGAGCTAGGCGACGTTTCGCCCTTATTTCAATATCTGATACTAAAAATAGTTTTAATCTTGCCTCTGGGAAGATAACAGTTCCCATATCTCGACCTTCTGCAACTAAGCCTTTTGGGGTATCAAAACTTTTTTGCAGCTGAAGCAACTTTTCCCGTAAACTTGCATTTTTGGCCATTTCTGAAGCCAACTGGGTTATATTATGATCATGCAAACAGGCAGTTAAGTTCTCTCCATCAACCCAAACCTGCATCTCACCAGATGCAAAAACATACTTAAGCTCACTGTGTAATCTCTGAATATACGCATCAATATCCATATCCTTAGATTTAGCATAAGCCATCAAACGATAGATAGAGCCACTACCCAAAAAAAGATAACCCAAAACATCTGCAAGAGCACACGAAAGTGTGCTTTTCCCACTAGATGATTGCCCATCTATCGCAATGATCATAAAGGTTCCTGTTCAGTTTCAATCCCTTGAACAAAAACTTGAGCTGTAACCAATGTTTCTTTCTTTTTCAGCCTTAACATCTTAACACCTTTAGTTGATCGGCCAATTGTCGGCACTTCAGCTGCTGCAATTCTGACCAATGTTCCCCCACTGGTAATTAAAAAGATATCATCATCATCTGAGACACTGCTTGCAGATACCACTTCAGCAGAATCAGTTAACTGCATTGCAATTACACCTTGACCACCTCGACCAGTTCGTCGAAAATCTTCCACTTTTGTCTTTTTCCCAAAGCCAGAGGATGCCACTGTCATCACTTCTCTTTCTGAGTCTGCGACCACCATCGATACAACAGCATCTGCTTCTTTCAAACGAATACCTCTAACACCTCTAGCACCTCGACCCATAACACGAACATCTTCATTCGAAAAGCGAATTACTTTACCTGTCTTTGAAAACAACATCACATCTTCAGTTTCAGTCACCGCAGCACCAATCAACGCATCATTTTCATCCAAATTAATGGCGATAATTCCAGAACTTCTGGGTCTAGAAAAATCTCTCAATGCAACACGCTTAATCACACCAGAACGAGTTGCCATGACAACCTGCTTATTCCCTTCAAATGAATTTATTGGCAATATAGTGGTGATTTGCTCACCTTCTTCTAATGGCAAATAATTCACCAATGGTTTACCTTTCGAATTACGGTTGACCAAAGGTAAACGATAAACCCTTAACCAATACAAACGACCCCTATCAGAAAAGCACAATAAGCTGTCATGACGTGTTGCAATGGATAAGTGCGACACATAATCTTCATCTTTAATCACAGCAGAAGCTTTACCCACTCCACCTCTTTTTTGTGCTTTATAACCATCAAGTGCTTGCACCTTAGTATAGCCTTGTGACGATATCGTCACCACAACTGGTTCATCTGGGATTAAATCTAAATCATCTAGATCAACCCGATCAATAATTTCTGTTTTTCTTTCATCCCTATACTGATCTGCAACCTCAATCAATTCCTCTCGAATGACGCCCATTAATTTTTGGTAATCGTTTAGAATCTCCATTAGCCCCAAGATAATCTTAATCAAATCTTGATATTCCATTAAAATTTTATCTGATTCTAGACTGGTTAGGCGATGTAATCGCATATCTAAAATGGCCACAACCTGTCTTTCGGACAAACGATATTTTTGACTATCATTACGATAACCAGCCTGAGGTTCTAACTGTAATAGATGTTTTATTTTTTCATCTTCCCAAAGCTTCATTTCACCAACAGACCACTCCCTTGTAATCAATGCCTCTTTTGCATCCTGTGAATTTTTGGATTTTCGAATAATAGAAACTACATCATCGATATTAATCAACGCAACAGCCAAACCTTCAAGCAAATGCGCCTTACCTTTTCCTTTATTTATATCATACTGGGTTCTTCTTCTAACCACATCTCGTCTATGATCGATGAAAATACTTAAAATTTCTTTAAGCCCCATACATTTTGGCTGACCTTGATCCAGAATCACCATATTAATACCAAATACCGACTCCAATGGCGTTAATTGATATAATTGGTTTAGAATTACCTCGGCATTTTCCCCTCGCCTAACTTCAACAACAATACGCATTCCTTCACGGTCAGATTCATCTCTAAAAGCACTAATTCCTTCAATACGCTTATCACGCACCAACGAACCAATCTTCTCCAATAAACGGGATTTATTCAACATATATGGAATCTCAGAGATCACAATCACATCTTGGTTCTTAGAAGTTTCAATATTGGCTTTTGCTTTTATATAGATTTTACCACGACCTGTTTTATAGGCCTCAACAATACCATTGCGACCATTAATAATACCCCCAGTTGGGAAATCTGGCCCTTTTACAATCTCAATCAACTCAGTAATGTCTGTCTCAGGATCATCAATCAACTTCACGACAGCTTGTATAACATCATATAGATTATGTGGCGGCACATTGGTTGCCATACCAACGGCAATACCTGTTGAGCCATTAACCAATAAGTTTGGAATTTTTGTTGGCATAACACTTGGCATATATTCTGAGCTATCATAGTTTGGTACAAAATCAACTGTATTTTTACTAATATCTTGCAAAAGACTTTGCGACAGCTTTGCTAACTTCACTTCTGTATATCGAGAAGATGCTGCAGAGTCCCCATCAATGGAACCAAAATTCCCCTGACCAATAACCAAATTATACCGCAATGAAAAAGGCTGAGCCATTCTCACCAATGCTTCATAAATCGCTGATTCACCATGAGGATGATATTTACCAATCACATCACCAACAATACGAGTTGATTTTTTTGTTTGCTTGGTATGATCATTGCCCAGCACATGCATAGCATACAAAATACGTCTTTGTACTGGTTTCAACCCATCCCTAGCATCAGGTAATGCTCTAACTATAGCACTGACCGCATAATCCAAATATGCTTCCTTTACGACCCCTTCTAGGGTATGGAGTTCAATTTCCCCAATCTTAATTTCACTCATATATCACCTTAATCTTATGCCTATTATCTTAATCTTTCCCCCATATTAGCAAAGTATGAGCACAAACTCAAAATAAAACCCATATTAATGAATCCTCATAAATCTTTTAATGACATTAAATTGCAAAACCATAGCTTACTGGCTATAAATTATAGTAATTAAATTATTTGGAGAAACCAAAATGATCAACATAAATTTAACCAATGCTATATTAGGCATCAATGCCCCTAATTTTTTACTCCTGATTGCGCTTGCTTTAATTACCTTATTAACTGCTTATACCATACCAGCACTCCAACGCTACTTTACCGCTTCACCCGCTGCTAATGAAGCAATCAGATTCGCAATAGAAGAAACCAAATTGGCAATAAACGAAACCAAACTCGCAATAGAAGAAACCAAACTCACAACAGCTGACGAACAACCTCCTTATAAGCCAAGTCAGCAACTAGCGCCGATACCCACAGCTATGAGTCCTGAATTCACCCAAGGCCCCAGTGGCAACACTACATATAACACTTCTGCCAAACGCTGTTTATTCACACCAACAAACTCACCATCAGATAACAATCCTACTGCTAATTGCTAGTCTAATATCAACATATTCTATAAAGAAACATCCGATTTAATTGTTTTTTACCCGTATCCCCATCTTCTGCCAGAACAATTTAAATTGATCATTTCATTATATTGAACGTAATCACAATATCTGGTAAAATAGGCTTGAATTCACTAAAGAGATAACCGATGCCTGCTATGATGACTATCAACTATGTATTCCTTGGCGTCAGCTTTCCCTATCACATGTGGGCATTGGCCGTTATAAGCATTGGATATCTGTTTATGAAGGCATTAAAGAGCACTTTTAACAGCATCCTCCACCCTGATGTTTCTCTTAACCTCCCTTATCAAAGCAGCAAACCTACAGGGCTGACTATTGATCCTAATAAGCCCGAACACACTAATGTCGATCGTGAAGGAGTAACCTCTCCAGATAATAGTAAGGGACCTGGAAACAGCAGTTCCTGAGAATTATTACAAACCTTACCGCATGTGACCAACCCAATTCTTTAGTCAAAAAACGGTCAAAATTTATTTAAAACACAACAATGTCATTGTTTGGACACCTCGCATGCAAAATTGATGAGTGGCACCTCTGATAGCTTAAACTCAGCACAAGATAATCCCAATCAAGGAAATATGCCTATGTATGATTTTTCAGACATCGAAGTGGTACGGATATCTTCTGTATAATCTATAGACAAAAGGTCTCCCTCCATTTCACTAACTGCTGTCGAGGCCTTTTTTAAATTTATGCAACACTAATGTGCCTACATAATGGCCACTGAGGTAACGCAACGACACTCTTTGGTAAAGAGATGCTCAATTGAGCAATTCTTTTTTAAGACATTAGATGTTTTAAATAAACCAACATGACAAATTCACCTTAGATTTAATGACCACACTCAAAGATATTAAAAAATCAAAGGCAGCACTTTAAATCCACTATAATATTTAACTTATGTCTATGATTAGTAATATTTATACATAAATTACAAAACTTATGAATAAAATACACATTTAACGAAAAACACTTGACGAAACAAAACACATACGGTACTTTATCTAAAACCGGAAACAACCATGAACTTTACCTTAATCGGCACTTATGCCTACCCTATCTTTGCTTTTGTCGCTTTGGCCTTAATTGTAGCCACTATAGCTTATAAAGCTTATGACAGCTCTGAATCTGAAGATGTTCAGGGATCAGTCAAAACTTCTACTACATCAGAAAGTTTAACTGCTAGCGCTCCAGCAGCAGCAGCAACTCCTGGAGCTAATAATAATCCTGAAGCAGAAGCAGCTCAGGATCAAAACCCAACTGCTTAATAAGCGGTTCACAATTTTACCCTATAGAAGCAACTAGACTCTATAGAGTAAAGTGATCTAGAGGTCCTCCATGGTTGTTAATAACTATGGGGGACCTTCTCTATTTCAGTAGAATCCATTTATCTCAGATCAACTGACTATATTGCAAAGCAATATAGAACAAAACAGATAATTCCATAAAACAACCATACATTTATGACAAATATAACAATAATGCTACAACGCTTCACAACAAGGATACAAATATGAACTTTAACCCAAATTACTTTTATATGGCCTTGAGCGCCTCAACTATAGCTATCATTGCTTTGATCTTAATCATAATTACTGTAGTAGTTATGTATAAATTTTATCACGCCAATGGTACGTCAGCTGACATATGCTCTGGTATAGAAACCACACCATCATGCAATTTACCCAAAGACAATGTAACCTTTAACCAAACTTTTGCTAAAGCGATTAAATTGACTGAAGCTGTAAAGGCCATCAGAACATTAACCGACCTCAAAGTTAAACTTGACCCAAACATTTCATGTAAAGATATTTTAACTATAATGAAGCTAGCTAGCACAACCCTATATAGACAAAGGTGTCGACGATTTGAGTAAAATTGACTTCAAAACCTCTCTAATCCAAGCAACAACCATCAAAGATATATTTTCACGAATAACAACGGCATTAAAAGGATTTTTAAATACAAAGATCACGACCTCAGTAGAAAAACCCACTAGTTATCATGAAATTTTCATGGCCATCAAAACACTCAAAGATCATAAAATTAAATCTAGCTCGGAAATTTCATGTAAAGATACTGTAACTTTAATGAAAGCAGTACAAATCTTTGTAAACCATAATATCCAAAATTTAGATAAAATTGATCATGCTAATTTTGTAATTGGGGCATCGGCTCTCCAAAATGGTTATATAGTTAAGCATAATTCAAAAGGTGCTCTAACCATCACCAAACCAGACAACCTAACAGCCCACGAAAGAACCACTTGCTAAGCTAAGCACTGGGTAGACACTCTGACCATCTAGAGAAGGGAATGGACCAGGCTGAATTTGGTCCAGAAACTGGAGAAATGGGACATCTCTAGACACTGGTGATGATGAAGACAATTCTGTGTTTGAAGAAGAAAAATTTTAAATAAATACCATCCCTGAGTAATTCCATAACAGAACCTACATATTCCTACGGGTAATTTTCCTTTAAGGATAACAATTGTCAAAGGCTCTACCGCCTGCTGGGTAGAACTTTTCACCAATAATAAATGAAATATGTGGAAAGTTTATCAGCCTAAACCACCAATCACTGCCCACAATAAGAGAAGCCATCAAGCTTCTTAAGCGTAAAGCGAACCCAAGAAGGTCTTCCATGGTTACATTGACTACCATGGGGGACCTTCTCTATTTCACCCAATAATTGATTCATTCAATCAATGACAATTGACGATTTCGTATGGCTTTATGATAAGCAATTAAAGATAGTAGCTCATAAACCATTATTTCAACTGGTAAGCTTACTCAATACTCTAATAACCCGCCTAGTCTTTCTTTAGAACAATGGATACCATGATAGATGGAACCACTTTTAGCAAATGGCAAATTCAACATGGATTGGCTGTAAAACTTACATAGAAACCCAATTGGGATAAAATAATTTCATTTCTTCAACGCAGATAATCTACTCTTTAGTAAACATCTTTAACTTTATATTGAAATTTATATAATAGTATAAGGGGTATAGATTGATTCATACCAGATCAACCAATCCATTCTAGAAAGCAATAAAAAATATATTTTTCGAACAAATAACAATTAATTACTGACAAATATAACAATGATGCTATAATACTTCAAACTAGGAGAAAAACATGAACTTTAACCCAATATTACTTTTATCCGGCCTGAGTGCCACAACTATGGGCATTGCTGCTGTGGTTTCAATTATAGCTTTTGTCGGTTATAAATCTTATAGAAGCAGCCAAGGCACAGTTACTTCCTTAGACATAACACCTATGAGCAAGGATGCACTTAATGCAACCTCTTCTCTTAATAAGTTAGAAAATTATTCATTACTTTCAGCTAAGGATAAAAAACTTGCTGAAAGTTATATTGAAGAAGGTCGTGAAATTAGTATAAATAAAAGAGGCAATATCGTCAAAATCGCTCATATCTAATCACTGCCTTTGGTGAAAGAAGCCATCAAGCTTCTTAAGCATGAAGTGAACCCAAGTAGGTCTCCCATGGTTACATTGACTACCATGGGGGACCTTCTCTATTTCACCCAATAATTGATTCATTCATTCAATGACAATTGACGGTTTCGTATGGCTTTATGACAAGCAATTAAAGATAGTATCTCATAGGCCATTGTTTCAACTGGTAGGCTTGCTGAATACTCTAATAACCCGTTTAGTCTTTCTTTAAAACAATGGATGCCATGATAGATGGAACCACTTTTAGCAAATGGCAAATTCAACATGGATTGGCTGTAAAACTTACATAGAAACCCAATTGGGATAAAATAATTTCATTTCTTCAACGCAGATAATCTACTCTTTAGTAAACATCTTTAACTTTATATTGAAATTTATATAATAGTATAAGGGGTATAGATTGATTCATACCAGATCAACCAATTCATTCTAGAAAGCAATAAAAAATATATTTTTCGAATAAATAACAATTAATTACTGACAATTATAACAATGATGCTATAATACTTCAAACTAGGAGAAAAACATGAACTTTAACCCAATATTACTTTTATCCGGCCTGAGTGCCACAACTATAGCCATTGCTGCTGTGGTTTCAATTATAGCTTTTGTCGGTTATAAAGCCTTTAGAAATACTTCTGCCTCCACCAGTAGAGACAATGCAGCGCGTGAATCACTAAAAGATAAAATGCTTGCTCCTAAATTATCTACAAGTGATCTAAAGAGAAGAAAGGATAAAAAATCATCTGCAAACACAAATAATGATACAGCAGCCAATCTTTTTGAAGTTTTACCTATTTTTTCTAAACCATCAAAAGAGACAGAAAAGCTAAAATTAGAGGAAATAATTGATGGAAAAACTATGACTAACCAAGATTCATAAAAAAGGATAGCTTAAACTGATAAAGTAATAACTGCCTTTTGAGCGTAAAGTGAACCCAAGTAGGTCTCCCATGGTTACATTGACTACCATGGGGGACCTTCTCTATTTCACCCAATAATTGATTCATTCAATCAATGACAATTGACGATTTCGTATGGCTTTATGACAAGCAATTAAAGATAGTAGCTCATAAACCATTATTTCAACTGGTAGGTTTGCTGAATACTCTAATAACCCGTTTAGTCTTTCTTTAAAACAATGGATACCATGATAGATGGAACCACTTTTAGCAAATGGCAAATTCAACATGGATTGGCTGTAAAACTTACATAGAAACCCAATTGGGATAAAATAATTTCATTTCTTCAACGCAGGTAGTCTACTCTTTAGTAAACATCTTTAACTTTATATTGAAATTTATATAATAGTATAAGGGGTATAGATTGATTCATACCAGATCAACCAATTCATTCTAGAAAGCAATAAAAATATATTTTTCGAATAAATAACAATTAATTACTGACAATTATAACAATGATGCTATAATACTTCAAACTGGGAGAAAAACATGAACTTTAACCCAATATTACTTTTATCCGGCCTGAGTGCCACAACTATGGGCATTGCTGCTGTGGTTTCAATTATAGCTTTTGTCGGTTATAAATCTTATAGAAGCAGCCAAGATAGAGCTGCTTACTTAGCTGTGAGTGAAAACAATCCTTCTCCTAGAACTCTTGATAATATAGAAAACAATGGATTACTTTCAGAGAATAATGGAAAATTTGCTGAAAATTGTATTAAAAAAGGTCCTGAAATTAGTACAAATGGTAAGTGAGGTTACCGTAAAAGTATAGTACTGCCTTACATATCTAATCACTGCCCACGGTGAAAGAAGCCATCAAGCTTCTTAAGCGTGAAGTGAATCCAAGTAGGTCTTCCATGGTTACACTGACTACCGTGGGGGACCTTCTCTATTTCACGCAACAATTGATTCATCTCAATCAATGACAGTTGACGGTTAGCTCGTATGGCTTTATGACAAGCAATTAAAGATAGTAGCTCATAAACCATTGTTTCAACTGGTAGGCTTACCTGATGCTCTAATAAAGAATTTAGTATCTTCTCTAAAACAATGGATGCTTTGATAGATGGAACAACCTTGGGCAGGGAACGAATTAAGCATGCATTGGCCATAAAGCTTACATCGAAACCCAATTGGGATAAAATAACTTCATTCTCTTGAGCACAATCAATTTGACTTTTAGTCAGATCACAGCCAATGGGTACCAGCAATATCTGCTTAGCCAATCCTTCAAATTTATAGGCAATTTTTAATTTTTCATACAATACTCTTTCATGCGCAGCATGCATATCAACCAGAATTAAACCATCTTTGGCTTGAGATAAAATATAAATACCATGTAACTGAGATAAAGCATATCCCAAGGGGTGATCTTCTAAAAGTGGATCGCTGATACTTCCCAAAGGAATTAGCTCTACTTTCTGTTCTTGATCAATCTGTATGTTTCGCATGGGAATATCTGGCATCTTTTCAAATGAAATACTGGTTGGAATTTGGTTGGGAATATAAGATTGCAATGCAGGTCGCAGACTTGCTAATTTTTTAGATATTGCATGAAATAAAAAAGATGTTACTTTTTGTAAATTTTTAATCCGCACCCGTTCCTTACTTGGGTGAATATTGACATCAACAGTATGTGGGTCAATATCAATATATATCACAAACCCTGGTTGATTTTTTTGATACATGGTGTCTTGATACGCTCTGCGTACCGAAGACGTTAATGCAATATCCTTAACGGCTCTATTATTAATATATAAGTATTGCATATCCCCTTTGGCCCTTTGGAACTGAGGATCAGTGATAAATCCATAAACCTTTATGCCTTCTTGAGAATCAGACAACCAAATTGCGTGCTTTGAAAAATTCTCTCCAATAATTGCTCTTAATCGATTAACATCATTAAAACTTTCAGCTTTTGGAATATCCATTGATTTTTTATCTGATTGATACTGAATGGAGATATGATACCGAGATAAGGCTATTTTTTTTATCACCTCCTCAATTTGTCGAGTCTCAGCAGATAGTGAAGATAAAAATTCTCTTCTTGATTTTGCATTAAAGAATAAATCTCGAATTTCCAGTAATGTTCCCTTTGTAATAGAACTGGGTTTAATGCCATTTTCATCAAATACATCTTCGGATGCTTTAATCGCCCAACCATGTTCTTGATATTCAGTATTCGATGAAAGCATGACTCTAGAGACAGATACAATGCTTGCTAAAGCCTCTCCCCTAAAGCCCATAGTCTTAATTTCATTTAAATCCTCTAAATTTTTAAGTTTGCTGGTGGCATGTACTGTTAATGCTAGTTTTAACTGATCTTTTGAGATGCCCAAACCATTATCTCTTAGGGTAATTGAAACCAACCCGCCTTCTTTAATCTCTAATGCTAGATGATCTGCTTTTGCATCCAATGCATTTTCCATGATTTCTTTTATTACGTCTTTTGGACGCGTAATTACCTCACCAGCTTTAATCTGATTTTTCAATAATTCTGGTAATTTTTCAATCAATTGTGTCAATTTTTTCATGTTTAAATCCACGTCTAAATAAATATTGTCTTAATGCCAAACCCTCACGTTTACCTGCTTTGCGTAGCGCTATTTTGTAAGCACTCTTCCAGTCAATTTCATCGCATGGTAACTCAACACCCTCTTGCTTTAATTTTTGTTGAACATAATAAGATCCATAACCTTTTTGACTCAAATCATATGCTCTAGCAAAAGCATAACGTTCATTCGATAAAAAACCTTTTTCTTCATAAACAAATAAAATATTGCTGACACTATCTGCTGGAAAGCCTTTGAGCAATAATTTTCTTTTTGCTTGCAAAAGACTATATTCTCTTCTTGCAAGCATATCATTCAGCACTTGTTTAATGGTCCTATTGGTCATGCTTTGCTAACCATGCATCTCTAATTTTTTGTTCAATCTCTAATGCTAACTCTGAATTTTCTTTTAAAAATTCTCTTACTTTATCCTTCCCTTGGCCAAGTCTCATTTCACCATAGCTGTACCAAGATCCAGATTTTTCTATAATCTTCTTTTTCACACCAATATCAATAATTTCGCCTTCTTTAGAAATACCTTCACCATATAAAATATCAAATGTTACAATTTTAAATGGTGGTGCCATTTTATTTTTAACCACCTTCACCTGGGTTTCTTTACCAACAACCTCATCACCTCTGGTAATGACTTTTCTAGCACGAATGTCCAAACGAACTGTTGAATAAAATTTTAATGCATTTCCACCAGTTGTTGTTTCAGGACTACCAAACATCACGCCTATCTTCATACGAAGCTGGTTAATAAAGATAACCAACGCATTTGATCGCTTAATATTGCCAGTTAATTTACGCAGAGCTTGAGACATTAAGCGCGCTTGTAAACCAATATGCATATCACCCATCTCTCCATCAATTTCAGCTTTTGGTGTCAATGCTGCAACTGAATCCACAACCACTAAATCAATGGCACCTGATGCAACCAATGTATCGATAATCTCTAAAGCCTGCTCTCCAGTATCTGGTTGAGACACCAATAACGCATCAATATCCACCCCAAGGTTTTTAGCATAAATAGGATCTAAAGCATGTTCAGCATCAATAAAAGCAGCAACACCGCCTTTTCTCTGGCAATCAGCAATCGCATGAAGCGTTAATGTTGTTTTACCAGAAGCCTCTGGGCCATATATTTCAACAATTCGGCCAACAGGTAATCCACCAACACCCAGAGCCTCATCCAAAGCAATTGATCCACTGGATATCGTATCAACCTTCTCATGGGGACTATCACCCATAAACATAACAGCACCCTTTCCCCATTGTGTTTCTATGTCTTTAATGACTGCTTTTAGTGTTGGATTATCTTTCATTGTATCTTCATCTATATTAATTACCTTAAGTGTAATCACTTTTTCATCTGTTGAATAGACGTAAAAACCCATCTTTTTAAAAAAAATTAATAACCATAAAAAAACACTCAATTTTCTTTCATACATAAGGAAGTTATGTTAAGGTCATGTTAACCATGAAATATTTTGAGACCAACACATGATAAGTAATATAATATTCGTCCTACCCTTCTTTGCAGGTTTGTTTAGAGTAACCTTAGCGTATAAATTTATTATTATAAACTCACCTATCGCACTAGCAGTTGCTTCTAATTTATATATTTTCTCAGGCTTATATGGATTACATTATAGCGTTTCAAATATAAAACCACTCAGTAATTTCCAACATAAACTACACCGCACATTTTATTATGGCTGTGGGTTACTATTTACATCAAGGGGTGTTGCGCATTGTTATAACTATTTAAATCAAGCCAATCAACTACAATTCCTTTCAACATTTTTGATTAAACCTGCTGCTAACTATTCGCTGCTCATTCAGCTTATTGCGCATAACTTACCCATCATTTCCTTAAGCATATTAACCATGCTCGCTATTATCCAGCTGATTACTGCAAAACCAAAACCATTTAATGGCATTTTATCCAAATTAATTTGCTTTATGGATGTGAGTTTTTTAACCATAGCAACATTTTTATGCCTAACGCATAGCTACATCACATTATCACACATCATTAATCACAGCACTTATTTTGCAACAGTGATGAATCCATATTCTATGGTAAACGCATCACTTCTTTTGAACACATTATATGAACCACTTGCAACAGCTGTATTAATCATGCCACGCTCTATGCCACAACTCAATGAATATAAGCTTAGCCAGCAGCCAAACCCTAAAGGTACAACGGCGCAGACACCTACTCTTTTGTAAGTTAAATTTTTCTCCAATCAATATTTTATAAAGAATTACCATCTTGCCTAAAAACAGTATAAATCCATTCATGATAGATTGTTATAGGCTCAAAAATCACTAATTAGTATCAAAATCATTTTAAAGACTATTGACACAACTTTTGCATGCATTTAGTCTTAGTTTAATCAACTGAAAATAAATTATGGGCACAAAAAGCAAGCACACACCAATGATGCAACAGTATCTTAGCATCAAAGCCAAACATGAAGATGCATTATTATTTTTCCGTATGGGAGATTTTTATGAATTATTTTGGGAAGATGCAGTTGAGGCCTCTAAACTTCTAGACATTACATTAACCCAAAGGGGCAAATCAGACAAAGCCATTCCAATGGCTGGGTTCCCACATCACTCAGCTGAGAACTATATTGCCAGATTGGTAAAACATGGCAAACGTATTGTCATTTGTGAACAAGTTGGAGAGGTCAGCAAAAAAGGTCCAGTTGAACGTAAAGTGACGAAAATAATTACACCAGGCACGCTATCGGATGAGTACCTACTTGGAAAAATAGACAGTGCTTTTTTGGCCTGTGTTACAAAACATAAAAAATTTTATGGCCTAGCTTGGGCTGAATGTGCCTCTGGTGAATTCTTCACCCTTCAAACTCAATCAATCGAAGAAATAGAGGATTTATTGAGTCAAATTAAACCCAAAGAAATCATTATCCCTGAGGCATTAGAATTGCCCATTCACCATCCATGTAAAACACAACGGCCAAAATGGGAATTTGGTTATGATAGAGCCTACCAGGTATTACTGGATCATTTTAAAACCAAAGATCTTCATGCTTTTGGTATAGAGGATATACCTGTTGGTTTGCAAGCAGCTGGCGCATTGCTGCAATATCTTCGCTATACACAAAATACAGATCTAGCCCATATTACTCAACTTAAACAATCAAACTCAGAACAGCATCTTATTTTGGATGCATCCACCATAAAACATCTAAACTTAACCCACAATCTTGATGGCTCAAGAGAACACAGTTTGTATGGAGTACTCAACCACTGTATGACACCAATGGGACAACGTTTGTTGGAAAGGTGGATTCTCAGACCACTTAGAGATTTTGAAGAAATCCAAAGCCGTTATCAAACTGTATCTAGAATCATTCACATGAATCTAATTACCCCCTCTCAATCTATTTTACAACAAATCAGTGATATTGAGCGAATTGTCTCAAGGATTGGGTTACTCACTGCAAGACCTTTTGATCTTATATCCTTATGCCATTCGTTACGAAAACTGCCTGAGATAAAAGCACTATTAGAAAATATCCCAGGCTATGCAGTCAGTAATTTAAACAATGCACTCATTGACTGTCATGACATTATTTCATGTATCAATGACGCAGTTTTTGATGAACCCTCTACTCTAATTCGTGATGGCGGGGTTATTAAAGATGGTTATGATGCAGATTTAGACAAACTCAGACAAATGGGCAAACACGATGCGCAATATTTAATTGATTTGGAAGCTTGTGAGCAAGAAAGCACACAATTAAGTAGTCTTAAGATTAGCTATAACAAAATACATGGTTATTTTATTGAAGTGAGCCAACAACAGTCAACCAAAGTACCAGCACATTACAAAGCCAAACAAATTTTAAAAAATGTTCATCGCTATACAATAGATAAATTACAACGCTATGAACAAGAAATTTCACATGCCCATATTAAAGCAATTGAGAAAGAAAAAGATTTATACCAAAAACTTTTGGCTCAACTACAAACGCATATCCCAGCACTACAGGCCATCTCTCAAGCAATTGCTATTTATGATAACTTGGTGTCATTTGCACACAATGCCATCAACCATCACTATACCCAACCAATATTGCAAAAAGATACTGGAGTAGAGATTCAACAAGGAATGCACCCAACCATCTCCAAGGTGCTGCTTGAAGACTTTGTACCCAATAATACTCATCTTAACCATATGATGCGTACACATGTTATCACAGGGCCCAATATGGGCGGGAAATCAACCTATATGCGTCAAGTTGCTCTATTGGTTATCATGGCACATATTGGCAGTTACCTCCCAGCTGCTTCAGCTAAAATTGGCCCCATCGATCGCATTTTTAGCCGAATTGGATCCGGTGATGATTTAGCGCATGGGCGATCTACATTTATGGTTGAAATGAATGAAACAGCTTATATCCTACATCATGCCACCAAGCATAGCTTAGTGCTTATGGATGAAGTGGGTCGTGGTACATCTACATTCGATGGTTTATCCCTTGCTCAAAGCTGTTGTCTTTATTTTGCCAACAATATTCAATGCCTCACCCTCTTCTCGACACATTTTTTTGAAATAACAGAGCTTGCTAAGCAATATCCTTGTGTTCAAAACTATCACATGAGTGCGAAAGAATATGAGCAACAACTTGTCTTTTTGTACCAATTAAAAAATGGTGCTTGCACTAAAAGTTATGGTCTATGGGTTGCAAAACTTGCAGGCATACCAAATGAGTTACTGGAAAACGCCAAACATATATTACAACAGTTAGAAAATAAAAAACTAAGTTTAGCAAAACCACATCAATTGTCTTTGCTTGAACAAATAAATTTAGAAAAAACCTCACCAAAACAGGCTTTACAACTATTATATCAATTAAAACAAGCCAGGTTAGATGTGGACATCACCACATAATAATTCCTATGGTCTAATCTTTTTAAATCATCTATAGTAATGCAAGATTAACGGAAAAAAGGTATGATAACACCATTGAAAAAACAAGCATTAGACTACCATCAATACCCAAAACCTGGGAAACTTGCCACCTCCATCACCAAGCCAACTGAAACACTTGAAGATTTGTCGCTGGGCTACACACCTGGTGTTGGTTATCCCGTTGAAGCCATTGCAGAAAATCCAATGGATGCTTATAAATATACCAATAAGGGAAATTTAGTTGGGGTCATCTCTAATGGTACAGCTGTTTTAGGCCTTGGGAATGTTGGCGCCCTTGCCTCAAAACCCGTGATGGAAGGCAAAGCTGTATTGTTTAAAAAAATGGCCGATTTAGATGTATTTGATATAGAAATCGATGAAACTGATCCTGATAAGCTCATTGATATTATCGCAAGCCTTGCACCCACCTTTGGTGCAATTAACCTAGAGGATATTCGCTCACCCGACTGTTTCTATATTGAGAAAAAACTAAGAGAACGACTAAGTATCCCAGTATTTCATGACGATCAACATGGTACTGCAATTGTTGTTACAGCAGGTCTTATCAATGCATTAAAAATACAAAACATTGAAACCAATAAAGCCAAAGTTGTTTTATTGGGCGCAGGTGCTGCGGGGATTGCTTGCGCTAACCTTCTATTAGAAATAGGCATTCAAATTGATAATTTATACGTAGCTGATCGATCTGGTATTATCCATCAACAAAGAGATTTACTGGATTTTAAAAAACCATTTGCAAAGCCAAATGCCATAGAAATTGAAGAGGCAATGACGGATGCTGATGTTTTCATTGGGCTTGCTGCACCCAATGCCTTACACCCATCCTATCTTAAAAAAATGAAAGAAAAATCAATTATTTTTGCATTATCCAACCCTGTACCAGACATTGATCCCGCCATTGTAAGAAAACACCTACCCAAAGCAATTATTGCCACAGGTCGCAGTGACTACCCCAATCAAATTAACAATGTGTTGGCATTTCCCTATGTAATGCGTGCTCTATTGGATTTAAAAGTCCCTCAGGTCACAGAGGCAATGATTGCAAATTGCGCAAGATATCTAGCAGCTTTGGTCAAAGATCCAACTGCAGATAATATTATTATCGGTGCATTTGATTCTAGACTTAAAGATACTTTTATACAGGCAATTTCTGAGCTACATGGATAGTTTATCAGACAGTATTATCAAATGGCAAAAACAATATGGTCGGCACAACCTACCTTGGCAGGTAGAGCCAACGCCCTACCGGGTATGGGTCTCTGAGATTATGTTGCAACAAACCCAGGTTAAAACTGTTATCCCCTACTACCAACGTTTTATGCAAACCTGTCCAACTGTCTCAGAAGTTGCAAATCTTTCTGAAAATCAATTATTATTGTTGTGGCAAGGCCTTGGTTATTATACAAGAGCTAGAAATTTACACAAAGCTTCTGAAATTATAGACAAGGCTTGTCAATTTCCAGATACTTATGAAACACTCATAGCATTGCCTGGCATTGGTGAATCTACAGCTTCTGCGATTTTATCACTGGCCTATCAGAAACCCTATCCCATCATGGATGGAAATGTAAAACGAGTCTTTTCCCGTTACTTCGGTATTAAAGACCCATTGAAACAATCATTAAAAATACTTTGGAAGCTTGCCCACCAGAACACCTCTTACACTGATCCAAGAGCTTATACTCAAGGGTTAATGGATCTTGGTGCAAATATTTGCAGTAGAACAAAACCCAAATGCAATCTCTGCCCGTTACAAAGCAATTGTTATGCTAATTTACATAAACTTACCGATACTTTGCCCAAAAAAACACCTAAAAAGCCCAAATTAAACGTCGATCTTTATTTATTACTGTCTTACCAGAATCATAAAATAGGATTGGTGCAACGTCCCAACACAGGCATTTGGGCCAAACTTTTCACACCAATGATCTATGCAAGTACAGATGAACTTCCAGATAATACACATCCTCTAAAACCTTATAAACACCTATTAACACACCGAGTGCTTAATATTTACCCTTATTACACAACCCGCTATGATCCAAGTCTCACCTATTGTGATCTTGATCATATTGAATACGCCATTCCAACCGGCATTCAACCTGCACTGAACTCACTTAAAACTAGGATACTCTATGAACATGATCTTTTGTCACAAACTTAAATCCAAACAGCCCAAGCTCTCTTCTCCGCCATTTTTGGATGAAATTGGAGAAAAGATCTACAATGAAATATCAGAACCTGCATGGGATATGTGGCTTATGAAGCAAACACAAATTATCAATCACTACCAATTAGACCCCATGGATGAAAAAGCACAAGACTTACTGGATGGCGAGATGATGACATTCTTATTTGATTAAATGGCCAGAGGCAGATTCGAACTGCCGACACGAGGATTTTCAGTCCACTGCTCTACCGACTGAGCTATCTGGCCGCGACTAAACGTTACCAATGCGAACAGATTTCGTCAAGGCTTATTTCAAACACAATATTAAGTTCTTTGATGATAAATACATTAAGACGCATAGAGTATAATTTCTCTAAAAAATATAAGATTCAAACTCAATGAAAAACAACAAATAACTGAGATAAAAATGTTACTTCTAGAAAAACTTAGCCAATCATAAAATATTCCAGGTTCTACAATTTTTTATACATAAGTTTACTTGGTCAGTAAATTAATCCGTCGTGAATCATCTAACATTTGTTGAAAGTACTGCTTCAACTCATCATAATTTATGTTTTGTAACTCAAACAGCAAGTGCGCCTTTTTAGTGTAATTAAATCTACCGGAATAAATTTGATCCCAGTAAAAACTAAACTCTTGATCCATGGTTTTAAATGGCTTTCTAATCTCTGCTAATAGTGATGCTTTCACAATTTCAAAAACACGTTTATCAAAGGATGCCTCCTTATGCAAAAAATGCTCTAGTCGATTAATAATTTTTTTAGCTGGAATATGTGGTGACTGCACAAAACAAGCCAAACCAGGCCACTGATTCAGATTACGGTAACGCATCGCAACCACATAGCCCATTTGCTCTTCTGTACGCAGTTTTTCAAACATGCTCATATCCAACATATTCGAAATCAACTGTGCCATGAGGTGATCTCTATCTGTATCTTCTGGCATTTGGTAAAAAATCATACCTCCATGATCAGATCGCTCTGTATCAAGGAAATAGCTTTTTTCTTCTGTAATTTTAATGGGATTGTAGTGAACATTTATTGGTTGCTCCAAACGTTTGACCTTATCTGGATTGATATTACCATAATAAAAACGTTCCTCTAAAGATTTGGCTGAGAATACATTAATGGATTCTATAAATGACTCAAGATCGATAGCTTCAAGCTTTTCGATTAACACATTTGCATCATAAACCATTGGCTCGGTTAGTGTTCTCAATTTATAATGCAATAAGGCAGTTGAATCAATATTCTTAAAATTTAGCAAATCTTGCATTAAATCATGCTTAACTTGATTAAATTGCAATGAAGAAACTTTATCCAAACCCAACAATAAATCTATTGCATTGGACAACACAGAGCTCTGTTGATTGCCCATTCCACTCACAATTAGAGTAATCCCCTGGTGATCATATGTGGACATAATAACACTACCTGCTTTCATTGCAGGGTATAAATTTCTAAGTTTTTCCTGCTCGAATATCCGAGACCACAACATTAAAAATGCCACATCATCCGATGAACTTGCCTCTAAAATTCTTGCATAAGCAATAGACTGTAAAGGTTTATCAAATTTACCACGCTTATACCAAGTTTGTGGTGCCAGTTGAATGGGCACATCGCTGTCCCCCAAATCCAATATCTCAATACTGGTTGGAATAAATTCATTCTTTTTGGGCAATGAGAACTCAAAATCAGATATTTTATTCCAACGCTCATATTGTGCATTTGTAATATCAGATATAGAGTAATCAATTTCATAAATTGGCTCCTTACGGTCAAATTCAACCTGTTTAGATTGTAATATGACCAATGCATTATCCAGTGTTAAGTGACTAAGCAATAGCTGTACATGAGAGGGATCAAATTTACTGTCTTCTAATATATAATGATGATTGTTCCATTTGCTGGAAGGGTAATCTCTCATACTACCAGCAAGCAGACGGACTTGAGTAACCACAGGCATTTGATCATAATAAAGATAATGTAAAGAACTGACCCTCTGTAGCTCATGAAAACGAGACAGTTCTACCCCATCCTTAATCACTAAATTAATGTAGGACATTACAGCCGATATAACATCATCCATATTGGCCAGGCCTTTTTCAGTGAGCTCAATTCCAACATTAAAAACTGCCTCCAGCTCAGACATCTCTTCTACCCCAGCTGATAAAGCCGTTGCTAAATCTTCTTTCCTCAATACATCTATAATACTGCCTTTGGCCTCATCCCCCACCAAAGCTGAGATATAGTGCCCTGAATGTTTTAAATAATCCTGTAATTGTGATGGAATAACAAAGCTTATATTTAACGCATTAATGTCATTGATTGGAACGACTTGTAAAAATCGACCAAGATCTTTTTTAAGAAATCGATTTTCATCAATTCGATGATTCTCTATCTTTCTTGACTCAATTGATAAAAGTCGTGTTTTAATCATTGGCAATATATTATCAATATCTTCAGGTGTCACTGCAACAAAATACATATTATCGGAAGAATAATGATGGTGATAAAAATCAACCAGATCTTTCGACAACCCATCCATATGCAATGTATCTAAATTACCAACACCAAACCGATTTGCACAATGAATAGACCCAGTAACCTTTTGTAGCTGATACAATCGCCAGTTATCATTCTCTTTACTACGGATAAACTCTGCATTAACGGCATGACGCTCTCTATCAACATATGCCTCATCAAATAAAGGACTGATAAAAAATGATGAAAAAATATTAAAACCTTCTGAAAAATACTCGGGCTTAACACTAAAATAATATTGAGTTCTATCTTCACCGGTTGCAGCATTTGTTATTCCACCATGTGTGGAGGTATAGTTCATTAAAGCATCTACATCCGTATATTCTTCATTACTAATAAACAACATGTGTTCTAAAAAATGCGCAAGCCCTTCTCTTCCGATAGGATCATGCTTCACACCAACATCAACATACATTGCAGCCGCAGATTCTGTCGCTTTTGGGTCTTTTATCACCAAAATATTTAAACCATTATCGAGCGTTTCACAATGAAATGTTCTGGGGTCTGTTGGCGCATGATCAACACAAGCAACCACCCATACCGTTAAGACGGCTAATACTTTATATAGTTTCATTTTTTCTCCAAGCATACCAAGTCAATGCACAGTATATAGACATCCATGGAATCACAAATGGAATAATAATATTCAACACAATAATAAATCCCGCCATTGCACCTGGAGATATCATCTCAGAAGATTCAGAAAAAACTTTCATATACGGGGTTATAAATGAAAACACTGGATATGTTAATACAACAAAAACAACCAAAAATCGCCATGTTAGGGAAACTGCTTGTTTTGCCACTTTCTTGTTAAGCATTGAGAGATCCTATTTAACCACTGCCATTATAATCTATAGATGGACAAAAAAAAAGGAGGCCGAAACCTCCTTCTTTTTAACAGAAGTTATGAACTACATCATACCCATGCCGCCCATGCCGCCCATGCCGCCACCCATGCCGCCTGATCCTGCATCCGAAGATGTATCACTTTGAATTTCAACAATTAGACTATCTGTTGTAATCATCATACCTGCGATTGATGCAGCATTTTGCAATGCTGTTCTGGTCACTTTAGCAGGATCAATAATACCCATATCCATCAAATCACCATACTCTGAAGTGGCTGCATTATAACCAAAGTTTCCCTTGCCTTTTAATACATTGTTCAAAACAACAGATGCATCACCACCTGCATTACTAACAATTTGCCTTAATGGTTCAAACATCGCTGAGTACACAATTTTCACACCAATATCTTGATCTTCATTGCCAAGACTAAATTTCTCTAATGCTTGTGCAGCTCTTGCCAGTGCTACACCACCGCCTGGCACAACACCTTCTTCAACAGCTGCTTTGGTTGCATTTAGCGCATCCTCTACAATGTCCTTATTTGCTTTCATTTCAGCTTCAGTTGCCGCACCTATTTTCAGAACTGCAACACCACCAGATAACTTAGCCAAACGCTCTTGCAATTTTTCACGATCATATTCAGAACTGCTATTATCTTCCATTTGAGCCTTAATTTGATTTGAACGCTCATCAATTAATGCCTGTTTACCAGCGCCATCAACAACGATTGTTTCATCTTTATTAATTCGAACACGTTTTGCACTGCCCATATGATCCATTGTAGCAGCCTCTAAGCTAAGACCAATTTCTTCAGAAATCAGCTGAGCGCCAGTTAATATCGCAATATCTTCTAACATTGCCTTACGCCGATCACCAAAGCCTGGTGCTTTAACAGCACATACTTTCACAACGCCCCGAATATTATTCAAGACCAAAGTTGTCAACGCTTCCCCTTCTATATCTTCAGCAACAATCAATAATGGACGACCAGATTTTGCAACACCTTCTAATAAAGGCACCATATCTCTCACTGTGCTGATTTTTTTATCCACCAGTAAAATAAATGGGTTTTCAAAATCACATTCCATATTTTTTGCGTTATTGACAAAATGCGGGGAAATATAGCCACGATCAAACTGCATACCCTTAACCACATTTAACTTTGTCTCAAGCTCAGAGCCTGTCTCTGCCGTAATAACACCATTAATACCAACCTGCTCCATGGCTTCAGCAATAAATTTACCAATATTATCATTACCATTAGCAGATACTGTGCCAACTCGATGAATTGTTTTACTGTCTTTACAAGGTAAAGACAGCTTACTCAACTTTTTAATAAGCTCTTGGCATGCGCCTTCAATTCCTCTTTTCAGTTCCCAACGATTAATACCTGCTGCTTGATACTTTGCAGCCTCTCTTAAAATAGCATGTGTTAATACCGTTGCGGTTGTGGTTCCATCACCAGCAATATCATTGGTTTTCATTGCTGCTTGGCGCAAAAGTTCAATAACAGCTTGCTGTTTTTGATCATCTACAGAGACACTTTTTGCAACAGTGACCCCATCATTGGTCATTTGTTTATTATAACCTGAACTAATAATAACACTTCGCCCGTGTGGCCCCATTGTTGATGCAACCAATTCATTTAATATTTCGCTTGCTTGCAAAATAGTTCTAGCAACATCTTGCCCTCTTACAATTTCTGTTTTTACCATTGTTATCTCCTATTATTCAATTATTGCTAAAATATCATCTTCTTTGACAATCATATATTTCACAGATTCTCGCTCTACTTCAGTTGCAGCATACTGATTAAACACTACCTGCTGGTCTTTGCTTACCTTCATCTTCTGTATTTTACCATCGATGATCTTTCCCTCACCAACGGCTATAATTTTACCAACTATGACTTTATCATCATTTTTGGTTGGAATATAAATTCCACCTTGTGTTTTTTCCTCTACAGGGTTTGGTGTTACCACCACCCGATTACCCACTGGTTTAATTGCCACCATCTTTTTCCTCCTCGAATATAAATATGATTTGTTACTACAATTATAGGGTAGCTTGATTTATTTTAAAGCCTATGTTTAAAAATTTTGACCATTATCAAAATTATGTTTAACATTGTCCTATGTTAAAAGACAAAAAACTATTGGAAGATTTAATCTCTTGCCAGTCAATCACACCAAGTGAAGCTGGATGTATTAACATCATCAGTTCATACCTGGGTTGCGAACCTCGATTGATCAACCGCAATCAAACCACCAATGCTTACTATGAATTTGGCCATAAAGGCCCTTTATTTCTATTCACAGGACACATTGATGTGGTTGAACCCGGACCACTGAATCGCTGGATAAATAACCCCTTCACCCTAACTGAAAATGAAAACAAACTCTATGCTAGAGGCATTGTCGATATGAAAGGAGCTGTTTATGCCTTTTGCAGTGCTTTTAAAAACATAGAAAAATCGATACAGGCAAGGGTTGGAATATTGCTTACCAGTGATGAAGAAGGCTCGGGTATTGATGGCCTAGCATTCGCAATCCCCAAACTTAAAATCAATGCAAATTGGGCTTTGGTTGGAGAACCAACCTCTGTGCATACATTTGGAGACACCTTTAAACACGAACGCCGAGGCTCTTATCATTTTCATATAACAATACAAGGCAAACAGGGACATATCGCATACCCCACTTTAGCAAAAAACCCCTCAGATGAACTTATTCATTTCTTGGAAACAGTAAAAGCAATTAAGGCAAGTTTAGAACCAGGTAATGTCCTGTCTATTTACTCAATTGAAACCAGCACTCACACAGTCAATATGATCCCCGAATCACTCACTATAAAGCTTAATCTGCGTTATCAAAACAGTCATGTCATCGCTGAAATTTTAAACAGTTTTAAAGCCATTGATCCAAATGTCCAAGGACACTTAGGTGCTCAACCCTACTCTTCCAATCCCACTTTGCTAAAATCAGCTTTAAAAGCTGCAATCAAAGACACAATTGGCATCAATGCCAAAAGCTCCCATTTGGGCGGAACCAGTGATGCTAGATTTTTACAGCCAATTGCAAAAGAGATTATTGAATTTGGACTCCTATCTTGCACAGCGCATCAGATCAATGAAATGACGCCTGTAAATGATCTACAGAATCTTCAGATTATTTACCAAAAATTATTACTAACCCTACTTGAAAACCCAGGCAACCAAACATGAGCTTTACGATTGAAAACCAGTTAACTCATTTTAATGAAACCGCATTACCTTTAGAGCAAGCATTTCAAATAACAGAAAAAAGCATTGAGCATAAACTCAACGTAACTTTACTGTTTGTATCTCTAGATGAAATGTTTAACTTAAACAATCGGCTTCGCCAAAAATCAACGCCCACTGACATTTTATCACTGCCAGATTCTCAAGATAGTGGGGAAGTTTTTATCTGCCCAGATTACATTTTCTCACAAGGTTATTCCAATGATCGCATCACACATCTTTGGGTACATGGTCTTTTACATCTCTCCGGATTTACACACGATGGTCAATCAGATTTTAAGATTATGCGCGAGCATGAAACTAATATCTGCTTAGAGCTTGGCATAAAAGATCCCTATGCCGAGACTCCAGATTAATCAATGTTCAGAAAGCATTGCATATCTAATCATCTCCATTTAAAATGAGGAAAAAAGAGTCCCCCATGCCTATTACATACGATCCACATCATATACAGTCTAAAACAACAGATTTGCTATCCAAAAAATCACCACTTACACTTAAAAACAAGAAATATATCCTTGCTATGTTCCCCTATCCCAGCGGACAATTTCATATGGGACATGCGCGTTGCTATACCATTGCCGATGTCCTGGGTAAATACTACCAAGCAAAAGGTTATCAAGTTTTCTCTCCCATGGGCTGGGATACTTTTGGTCTGCCAGCAGAGAATGCTGCCATCAAACATCACAAACACCCAAAAGATTGGACTGATGGAAATATTGAACAAATGCGTGAGCAGTTTAATATGGTGGGGTTACATTTTCATTGGAACCATGAACTAAAAACCTGTGATCAAGATTATTACAAATGGCAACAATGGCTCTTTATCAAACTTTATGAAAAGAATCTCGCTTATCGTAAAAAAGCAACTGTAAATTGGGATCCTGTTGACCAAACTGTCTTGGCCAATGAGCAAGTTATTGATGGTAAAGGCTGGCGCTCTGGTGCACCGGTTGAGCAACGAGAAATCAACCAGTGGTTTTTAAAAATCACTGACTATGCAGATGACCTACTCTCTGGTTGTGACACTTTACTCAATTGGCCAGATAAAGTTCTGACCATGCAAAAAAATTGGATTGGATACTCCCAAGGTTTAGATATTAAATTTAAGTTGAAAGGCTCCAGGGAATCTATTTCTGTCTACACCACTCGAGCTGACACTTTATTTGGGACAACTGCAATTGTCCTAGCGCCCAACCACCCTATTTGTAAAAACCTTTCTTCCACAAACCCTGATCTAAAAGCAAAACTAGATAAACTCAAACAAAGTGGTGTCAGTGAAGCAGAAATCAATACCAATGAAAAAGAAGGCGTCGCATTGGGCCTTCTGGTTATCTGTCCTATCTCTCAAAGAGAAATACCACTATATGCTGGTAATTATGTATTAATGGATTATGGGCATGGCGCTGTCATCTTAGTCCCTGCACATTGTGATCGAGATTTTGAATTTGCAAAGAAGTACAATATTGAAATCAAACCAGTCATTCATGCTGGAGATCATGACTATAGCATTGCTGCAATGACCAAAAATGGAAAACTGATTAACAGTGATCGATTTAATGATCTAACCAGCAAAGCGGCCATTGAAGCTTTTTCAGCAATTTTAGAGAAGAATAATCAAGGATCCTATAAAAAGCAATATCGCCTAAGAGACTGGGGCCTGTCACGTCAACGATATTGGGGCTGCCCCATTCCAATGATCCATTGTGGTGACTGTGGATTGTCACCTGAGAAAGAGGAAAACTTACCGGTCATCTTACCAACCGATCTAAAGTTTGACCAATCAAGTGATATGCTCTCTACATCTGATTTTATTCATGCAACCTGCCCAAAATGTCAAAAACCTGCAACCAGAGAAACTGACACCTTTGATACCTTCTTTGATTCATCTTGGTATTATTTAAGGTTCTTATCTCCTCATGACAGCTCTAACCTAGTTGATCCCAAACTCACTCAAGCACTCCCTGTTGATATTTATATTGGCGGTGTTGAACATGCTATCTTACATCTATTGTATGCAAGGTTTATCAATCGCTTCATCAAGGATTTGGGTTTAATTTCTAACCCAGAACCATTTACAGAACTAATAACCCAGGGTATGGTGCTAAAGGATGGAACCAAAATGTCTAAATCTAAAGGCAATTTGGTCACACCATCTGAACTTTTCAAAACCTATGGCTCAGATGCCCTAAGATTATCAATCCTATTTGCAGCACCACCTTCACAATCATTGGAATGGTCGGATTCTGGCCTAGAAGGCATGCATCGTTTTTTGAAAAAAGTTCACCACTATTTTCACAACCTCAAGAACTGCAGTTCAGATGAGAATGCAAAAACATGGGCACAAGCTCAATTAATATTATCTAAAATTGAACATGATTATGAAAAACGTCAACTCAATACGGTTGTTGCAGGAAGCATGAAACTATTCAACCTAATACAAAGCAGTGAGCGAAACCTAACCATACAAAAGCTTGAAAAAATATTTCTTACAACCCTGTTTCCACTGGCACCTCATCTGAGTACTTATCTTTGGAAAGAAAAAACAGCACTAACCAAAGAACAATGGCCAATCGTTGATACTGAATCTCATGCACAGCTTGATATTCAATTGGTTATTCAAGTTAATGGTAAAAAACGGGCTGAGATCAGCATTGCCCCAGATATGGCTAAAACTGAAGTATTAAATATTGTTAAAACACATGAAAAAATAATTCCATATATAAATGGTAAAAAGATCATAAAAGAAATATATATTCCAAATAAAATTGTAAATTTAGTTATCCCTGTCTAACTTAAATACAACTACAAACCAAAAACTTAAATACATATGTGTTTCATTTTATTCAAATATATGATATACTTCATAATGAATAATATTAACACGCAACTCATTTTTTCTAAAATATCATATATTGGAATATTTGGCCTAATTGGCTATTGCTCTTACTATCATCCCTTCCTGACCATTTCAACTATCCTCGGATTTGCGATAAAAAACATTGGTTTTTATATCTTTTCGCCAAAATCAAAGTATGGCAACTATTTGATTGAAAGTAGTAAAAAATTTAGCATATATATGCGTATTATCAAAGTTATTGGTGTAGTCTTACGGTATACCACCCTTACTTTAGGTTATAAAATGGTTATGATATTCTTCTTAGCCAGCAGAGCGCACCTCACTATATCACTTTCTTTAACCCTAATTACCCTTTGTTATGGAGATCATATTATCTCTTATATCAAGAAACCTAGCTATTTAGAGGCTATCCTACTGGACTGGTATGTTTTTCTATCCTACTCCCTATTTTGTTCTTTTTCACTGATTTATTATCTTATAGCACAAATAATCACTGCTCAAATTTTTGTCTATGTTTTTATGGAGCTGATCATCGCACTCAGTATAACTGCTTTTATATATATCGTTAGTGTATTTATACTAAAAAAAGAACTAAGCAAGGATATGTTTCTTTTTCATGTCATTAGACACGATTTAATGAAAAAGGCAGCACTTAGTGTGCTAGGGATAAGAGGCAAGGAAGCAGTTCCTACACAAAAAATTCTAGATGCTGATCGAATAAGGTATAATAAGTTTGCACAAGATTACCCGCATGTAATAGGTAAACTATTTGATGAAAACTCACACTATAGAATCACAAGCAGCATCCAAGAAAATAATTATAACCTTTGTGAAATCGCACTTCCTGACAGTTTCTATGAATTTCATAGAAACAAGTATCAAGGTAATGAAAATTATAGACTATCACTCCTTGATAAAAACCCTATTTTTTATCAACCCAACACTATTGACCGTGGCAATCACACCATCGGCTTTTTCTCAATCTATTTAAGTAAAATACCAATAATACCTAATGATGATTCTCCAATATGTGATGCCTATATTGATCAAATGCTTTATGAGGAAATGGTATATGAAATATATGGAAATAAAAAAACTGGCAATACAAAACAACTCGCCTACACAAAAGATGGTATTGTATTTAACGTTTATAAAGAACCCAATAGATCTATAGGAAATAATTTTACTTATCTCATTATTTTTTTTCAATGGATAACAAGCGATCCACGCATAGGAAATGAAATATTAGGTTCAATCGATGCATATTGTCATAAAATTAAAATTAAATATGGTATTCATTTTGTTTATATGAAAAACAAATTTGAAGAAATAAATGAAAATTTAGATATATTTCAATCACTTAGCAAGCTATTAAAAATTGAAACACTGCTATGGATGTTCAGCAACCAACATAAAAAAGCATTGGAGGCTTATTCAGACAGTATCTTTCTTAGACATTTTGGTCTAAGTAAGCGTATTCCTGATCCAATTTTCTATATGGATATAAACAAAATGAATACCAAGGGTCTTCTTTTATGTAAGGACTTTACAGATGACTTTATAGAAACAGAAGTAGTATATCAAAAATGTATAGAAGCGCCCCTTTCTTCTGATGAGGCATCTACAGAAGAGCCTCTTCCTCAATAAAACTTTTGACATACTGACTAAAATATTCAATGCCATCATCCAAAAGAACCTCTTTATCAATGAAGAACTCATCCGCTAACCCTGAGGATTTTTTAGCAATTAAACTCCAGATGGCACCAATATGTATATGAATCAAGCAAGCATGATGAATACTACCCCTCTTCACATAAAACCAACATCTGATAACATTAATGCGCTATTGAATTTATACTACATATTTTTAAAAGTTAACCAAACAATCAATCCTATAAAAACGCACCATTAGGTGACTTATTGCCTCTCAATCAAATAACTACTTATCTTATTGATATTTGTAAAAAATAATTCTATACTTCTTTATAAAACTGGGTCATATCATGCATAATATCAAACTATCTTACATTCTTCCAAAATTCATGTATCTAGGGATGTTTTTAATTTTAAGTATTTGCGCTTATTGCCAGCCATACTTAACGATTGCAAGTACCTTTTTTATGGGAATAAACAAAATTAGCACAGTTATATTTACGCCAAACTCAAAGACAGCAAACTACTTTACCGACAAAATAGAGAAGTGGACATCTTATCTGCGCCCCATCTATAGTATATGTCGTCACTTCAGTTTTGTGTGCTTCTTTTTCCTAGGTTATTTAATGGCTATTACAGCTTTCAGCTATGGCATAATCCCTGCCACCACTTTGATGACGCTTAACATGATCAACCTGATATTTGGGACAAACATTTCCTTTTATGCGGGAACCCCCAACTACCTTGAATCCATACTAGAAGATTCACTTTGTTTATTATTTATTAGCAACACTTTTCTCTTTTTATACTATATATGTATTATGCCTACATGTTACTTTCTGAATACACTCAATATAGAACTTATCATCCTTACTGGCATTTCAGGCGTTATTGCGATTAATATCACTGCCCTCCTAGCAGCATTTGATGCTAATGTGCTAAACCATAAATTTACCAAAGCAATACCTTTCAGCAGAATGAATACTGCTGAATTCATGCAAAATGCGATGAATTCACTATTTAAAATTCAAAATCTGCCAGAGGGAGAATGGAATGAAAACGATCAAGAGCAATTAAATACTTTTTCGAAACAATATCCGAAAGCTGCCGTGCAACTATTATTAAGAGACACCCAATATAAGCTCCCAAATGACAACAATAGTCAAGGCGATAGGATTATACAATTTCCTGATAATTATCTGTCAACCACCGCACTTAGATAAAGATATGGGGAAAATTTTCTAATCATCAACGACACATACTCATTAAGCTCATGTAAAAAATATGGATTTTTTTAATTCTATCTAGATAAAATGCCAGATTTAAAACCCAGCACTCAAGCGAATGATGCTTATATTAATTCAAATGCTTTTTGAAGAAATGACATCCAAGGGTTCAAGTCAACCAGCCTATGCTGCTGATAGTATTACGCTACATCTCCCACGGAAGCACGCATGGTTCTGGTTCTAAGAATCCTCTAAAATTTACTTATTTAGAAGAATTCTTAAAATTAGAAATGTTTAATCATTTAACAGAAAATGTTGAATTAAAAGCAAGTGAATACTTAGAAAAAATCAAAGTAAAATTTAGAGAAGAACTTCATGGGCAAATGAAGACTATTTCAACTGGCGTTATACAAGAATTTTCTAACAATATGCCAAAATTTCTTCTAACTATGTTCTCTGCAGAGCTAATGATGTATCTAAAAAACAACAAAAACACAATTGCTTTAAAGGCTTATTCAAATAATATCCTCCTCAAACACTTTGGCATAAATACGCATTTGATTGATCCAATTACTTATATGAACACAAATAATATAGGTCACTCAAAACTTAGTTCATACGCCTAGTCTAAATTTTTAATAGATTATTACTACATGCCTGAGCCTACAGTAAAGCTTCTTCCTCAATAAAGCTTTCGACATACTTGCTAAAATCTTCAACACCATCATCGGAAAGAACCTCTTCATCAATGAAGAATTCACCCGTTAACCCTAAAGATTTTTTAGCAATTAAACTCCAACAAGCATCGCCCATAATCGCAGGGTGACGGCAGTGCTTTTGTGACTCATAAGTGCCCTGTATAACATTACAAGTATCATTGCTGTTGATATTGGTCTTTGACCATAGAGCATTTACTTGAATGTTATTGGCCTTAAACTCTTCTGCCAGACCCACAACAACCATGCTTGCAAGATAACGACTCGCTGTATATGGTAAATGCGCACCCAACCATTTAGGGTCTAAATTAATCGGTGGAGAAATGAAACAAATCTGAGCCCGTTCTGAATTTTGTAAATGTGGTTTTGCTGCTTTAGCTATTAAATAAGGACTTCTGGAATTTACTTGATGCATAAGATCCAAGATATCAGTCGAGGTTTCTTCTGCATTACTGAGCACAACAACGCTTGCATTTAATACACATACATCCAAAGCCCCAAGTGCTTTAACAGCTTTAGCCACACCATCTTTAATATCTTGCTCTTGACGAATATCAGCCTTAATTAGCGTAATGTGCCCACCCAACTGAGTTAACTCTTTCTGAATCTTAATACTGTCTCCGCTCGCATCATCCTTAACTAAAATTGCTATAGATGAACCTTCTTGCGAAAATTTAGCAGCGATTGCTAACCCTATTCCTCTCATTGCCCCAGTCATTAAAACTGCAAGCTTACCTGTGTTTACATTCATACCTTAATTCTCCTTGTTCAAACTTTTGCCGATATATTATATTAGGATACATGAAAGATTCAAGTATTTAAATATGGACACTAAGCATGCCTTTGTATAGAATAATGCATGGTTAAAAACGGACTAGATTATGAATTTCAAAACCTATAGCACAAACATCTCTACATTTGAATCCAATAAAGTTATTCGAAACACCTACGCCCTTCTCGGCATGACTTTGCTTTTTTCAGCATTTGTTGCCTGGATTAGTTTAATTTATCGATTGCCGCACCCAGGATTTATGTTAACCCTAATTGGATTTTATGGTCTTTATTTTCTCACCTTACATTACAGTCACAGTAAAATTGGTGTTGCAACAGCATTTTTGTTCACAGGGTTTACGGGTTATACACTTGGACCCATGCTAGATACTATATTGCGTTTAACAGCCAATGGATCAGCAATCATTAGCATGGCTTTAACCATGACAGCCACCGTCTTCTTAGGCTTGTCAGCTTATGTTCTCAGCACCCGCAGGGACTTCAGCTACATGGGTGGACTCATTGCTATAAGCAGCCTTATAGCCATAGTTGCTGCTTTGTTTTCTATGATGTTCAGCTCAGCAATTTTTGAAATTGGTGTATCTTGCTTATTCGCACTGGTTTCTTCTGCTTATATTCTTTTTCACACCAGTGAAATTGTACATGGTGGTGAAAGAAATTATATTGTTGCAACTCTTGCCCTATATATTTCTATATATAATTTATTTGTAAGCTTGCTGCATATATTCTTAATGTTCTCTGGAAACAACCGAGATTAAAGACCCACAGTGGCTTCCTGCCTGTCAACAATTCCATTTATATTCCTTACTGACTCTGTGGATTGAGCGCTTCATGCACACACTACATAGTAGCAAAACCATTGTCTATGATTCAGGCATGAATATCTATCCCTCTAAATAAAGAACTCAATATTAACATTGAAATTATATAGACCACACCTTCATATTGATCACATCTCTGATACCTTATAGAGAAATATCTTACACCGTTTAAAGCCAAAACAACCATACTCATGCTTGCTTATCGTAAATTGAGTTGGTAGGATAAATTTAAAGGTGAAATCATGACAATATTCAATCAATATTTTTTATTTTTAGCAAAGCTATCAACCATCACTTCGGCCATTTTACTGATTATCAGTGTGGCTGCAAGTCAAAAAAGCAAAGGACATTCCAAGCCTGAAATTACTGTCTTAAATAAAGAGCGTTTTATAAATTATCAGAATTATTGCGAGGCACTAAAAAAATACCCTGGCTTTAAAGAGAGAAAAAAGTTTTTCTCCAAACATGAAAAGAATCTAAGTAAACTAAAAGATCGATTATTTATTATTGACTTTAAAGGTGACCTTAAAGCAACTGGCGTCACAATACTCACAGAAGAAATCGAAATAATCCTACAACTGGCTTTGAAAGGTGACACTGTTTTACTAAGAATGGACAGTGGTGGTGGAACGGTTATTGGTTATGGCTTAGTTGCAACACAGGTTAGGCGAATTCGAGAAGCAGGCATTCACTTGGTTGTCTCAATTGACCAACTAGCAGCCTCTGGCGGCTATCTTGTAGCTGCAATGGCCAATACAATTATCGCTGCACAATTTGCTTGTGTTGGCTCAATTGGTGTTGCCATTGAGGTTCCAAACTTTCACAACCTACTAAAAAACTACGGCATAGAGTACACCCAAGTTACCTCTGGAAAATATAAGCGCACCCTAACCTTTTTGGGACCAAACACCAAAGAAGGTGAGGAGAAGGCAAAACAGGATGTTGAAAGAACCCATCAACTATTTAAAGATTACATCACTCAATATCGAGATCTGGATATTGAACGAGTTGCCACAGGCGAGACCTGGGAGGCCTCTAGCGCCCTAAACAATGGCCTTGTTGATGAGCTGATCAGCAGTGATGAATATATTCAAAAACAGCAGTTTAATAAGTTAATACTGGTTATTAAAACACCTCAAAAACAAAGGTTTTTTCAATTGGCAAAAAATAAAGCTTCCCGCTTATTGCAATATTTAGGATAGATCATGGACATTATCGATAAACATATATTACAAGATCTCTATGGGGATGAAAAAACGGCGTTAGAGATCATCAATATGTTTATTGATCAAGCACCTGAATTTATTCAATCACTAGAGGAAGCATCAAGCAACCAGTCTCTTTTAGATAAAATTTGTCACAAAGGCATTGGGCAATCACGGTATATTGGATCTTGTTTACTGGAAGAAATCTTAATTGAACTAAGATCTGCTCCCATAAAAGATAGACCTGAATTGATCAATAAAATTAAAACATTAATCAACAATATCACACATGCCTACGCATAAAACGTTCACCGAAGACGATAAAAACTGGTGGAATCCAAACGGCCCTTTTTGGACGCTGCATGCAATAAACCCCATAAGACTTTCTTTTATCCTAAATCACATACAATCTGGTCTTGCTTTGGATGTTGGCTGTGGTGGTGGAATCCTCACTGAGAAATTATCTGATCATTTCACAAGCTATGGTATTGATATTGACAATAATTTGATTGATATCGCCAAAGCACGAGAACATAAATGCCACTATTATCATGCAAACTCAAATGAATTTGCCAATCAATATACTGAGCATTTTGACCTAATCACCTGCTTAGAAGTCTTGGAGCACACCAAGGATCCAAGAAGCATTATTGCCAATATGGTAAAAATGTTAAAGCCTCAAGGGTGTTTAATACTGTCAACACTCAATAGAAACCTACTATCATTTATAACAGCCATTGTAATTGCAGAGCATCTCATAAAGATAATTCCTAAAAACACACATCAATATGAATACTTCATTACACCAAATGAATTAATTTCCTATGCTTATGATCATGATCTTGCCTTAAAAGATATACAAGGTATTGGCTATAACCCACTATCTAAATCCTTTTATATAACGCACAACACCTCTATCAACTACATTGCTTGTTTTGTAAAAAAATAATTTTTTATCTGAGTATACATCTGAGAAAATTTATTACAGCTATAAATGACATGTTTATTGGGCTCTATAATTTCCACCCGATCACAAAAACCAGATTCCATCATTTGCAATAATGTCTCTTTAATTTGAAACAACGTTTGACCACCAACTTCATCTCCCAACACCAAAGTAGCATGACCAACAGGGTTATCTATCCATGCTTTAATTGAATTTGGTTGGGCTATCAGGGATAAAAAACCGGCATCTGAGAATACTTTCTTAACCCGCGCAGAACCATCAACAAACCCAAGCATAATACCATTTACAGTTAATTGGCGATGTTTTTGCCGATTTTGATTCACTGGATGAGCATATAACATCATTTCAATTTCTTGCAATGACCTTGCAAAAGGTGACTTAACATCAATGATGCATTGATCCGATAAATCGATCTCAGTTGCTTTATTTTTTAGGTACCAACATTGCTTATAATCACTGGTCAAAATCTTAGGCATTACAGATTGCAAAGACTCTGTTAAGCGTCTGTACTGAGCATGCGAAAGATCACTGATCCATTTTATATTTTGATGACCATTTATGTAATGAATTGGAATAATAACGGTTTTTACTGCTTTGTTATTTTCACTGAGCAGTGATGATATGTTTCCCTTAATAACAGCTGCATAACGCAATAGATCGATATTTCCAGAAAACGCTAACTCACGAGAGACCTTTTTGGGCCAATCCAAACTAAAATCTAGAAGGGATTGGCTCTCTACCAATCGCACTATTGAAACCTTACGAAACATTCACTACTTCACAAAAGAAATATTATAACACATTGTCACAATCACCAATCAAACAGCTTATTGATAAGCCAATACTTGATCGAATAGTGGTGTTTTTACATCGCTAAATTTTTCTTGATAAATACTCAAACGCTGCAACATCGCCGTTTTATTTCCCTTTTGAGCATAGTGCAAGGCAATGCTTAATTGATGTTCAGCAAGCACCAAACGTAAATCATCTCGATATTTTTTCAGCTCATCTGAATATGCACTATTTGGATAGGATGCCAAGAAATTTTCCATAAGTGATAACATTTTTTCCAATTCTGAAAAATTACGGTATATATTCTTCATTTTTAGTGTTGTTGCATACGAATGTTTGCTTCTTTCAATTTTCAATACAATTTTATAATATTCAACATCCTCATAATACAGTTCATCCATTAGCGAACCTTGCAACAAGCGATCTGCATAAGATTCAGCCATACGATATTTGGTCGAATATATATAAGATGCCAATAATTTTAAACGCACCACATCAATTTGCTCATCCTGTGGGAATCTCGCAATAAATGATTCAGCTGAATCCCTAGATTCACGATATTGTTCTGATTCATACAGACGGTTGACTTTTTCTAAAAGCGAAATTCGTCCAAGGTCATCATTATTGGAGTTTCCGCATCCCATCATTAATAGAGCTAATAGTAGCAAGCTATACTTCTTCATTCATAATCCTCGAATCTACTGGCAACACCTTATCAATTTTTTAAAAAAAGACCTAGTATTTTTTATATATATAGCCGCTTTTTTATCACATAAAATAAAGACTATAACCTCTAAACAACAAACAGATTGAATAAAAAGAACTTTATGATATCATTAGCTCATGAATGAAACATTAATTATCACAAACAGTAATGCTGGTCATCGACTAGATGTTGCTGTATCAAGCGCCTTTGAACAATATTCACGTGTTCAAATTCAGAAACTTATAGTAGACAATAAAGTCTATGTTAACCAAGTGTGCATTTCAAATAAACGACATATTGTCTCTGAAAATGATGTGATTGATTTTCAAGTAACACCAATAAAAAAATGTGAAGATAAGCCTCAAAAAATGGACTTAGATATCGCTTATGAAGATGAAGATCTATTTGTGATCAACAAGTGCGCGAACTTAGTCGTACACCCAGGTGCTGGTATGCCAGATTCTACGCTCCTAAATGCCATTATTGAGCGGTATCCTGAAAATAGGCAACTGCCACAAGCTGGTCTTATTCACCGCTTGGATAAAAACACCACAGGGTTGCTACTCATTGCTAAAAACTCACACAGTTACTTAAAACTGAATCAGGCAATGGCCAAAAGAGAAATACATAGACACTATATTGCCTTAGTACAAGGCATAGTTCATAAAAGCGCAACCATAGATGCCCCTTTGGCAAGACATCCGAAATATCGGACAAAGTATTCTGTGAACCCCAATGGCAGGCATGCCATTACCCATTACCAAGTCATTGAACGATTTAAACACCATACTTTACTAAAGGTCACACTTGAAACTGGACGCACTCATCAAATTCGTGTTCACATGCATCACATCAACTACCCAGTTGTTGGGGACCCTGTCTATAATCGTTATAGAAGCCCTAAGAAAAATGAGCTATCTGATACGGCGCTACAGGTGTTATCTGAGTTTAAAAGACAAGCTTTGCATGCAACAGAGCTTGGCTTCATACAACCCCTGACCTTGAAACCAATTCTGGTCACCATCCCATTGCCAGATGATTTTGAGACATTGCTCAATGCAATTAGACCTTAATTCTAAAGCCCAAACGCATTCTTGCATCTGAAATTTTTATATTTGGATCCATTTCAAATTTTTCAAAGTCAACACCATAACTTAAATCTGATTGATAATAGATTTTTACTTCTGCTAGGTAATCTAAGTAGTCACTTAACATTTTGGTATAACCCACACCATAGAAATTTGGTTTAACCCGAAGCTCAAGTTCATGTCCTTGAACTTTAACACTTTGCTTAAACTCACCCATTTGATAACCAAGTATCATATAGACATCTGACCCCGTTAGTCGCAAACCTGGTTTAATCAGCAGTTCCAATGGTGCAATTTTATCTGATTTAAGCTCTTTTGCATTCAAATATGACTCAACCGTTGTGACCTTACCTTCAACCATCACAGGCACAACTGCAACATCTTTAAAATTAAATAAGTACCCCAATGAAATATCATAAGGTGACGCTGAATATCCATGGTCATACTGAACATTATAACCAGACATTTTTACTAAATTGTCATACATTCGAAGAGAATAGCTGCCTTGAACGACAAATTCGGCTTGCACGAACACCGCCATGCCAATCAACCAGGTTATTATATTTTTTTTATACACATTTTGCTCCTAATAATAATATGGTTCATAGTACTACGAAAAACTTACCTTGTATAGGCACTATTTCATTGATTGTTATCTAAATACATCACTCATTAAATACTGTATTTCATCATATTTAGAATAAAGTGTTTTCAACCGAACTATCCTCATATCCTGGGAAAAGCCCTTCCTCCACCTGATGATATTTCAGCTCCACTGCCACCAGGTATTGAAAACATACTAGTGATCAAGAGAACATCAATCCCCTCTATTATTAGCTGCACATGCTCACTTACCCATTTCTCCACTCCCTCTTGGAAAGGTTTTAATATATTATGTAGTGGAAACCCCATGTCTTTTTGACATTGAGCAATATCTGATAACAGCTGACAGATAAATACTCGCCCGTCTTCTGTAATTTTTTCTAAAAACTCTTCTAAATTCTCAAAAATACTAAAACCACCATCATCCATCAATACATCACCCTGATCTTCACAGATTTTAAACAAATACTGTAATAAGAGAGCATCTTTATCCTGTGGGTTTTGCTTTGTGTCATAAATACCTGCAGATAATAATGCCAACACCTTATTATATTTTGGCTTATATTCATCGGCATAGGGGGCACTCATTTTCACGCCACAAGATGAAAGAGCAAGTCGATATAATTCCCAAATATTAGCACTCATATCAATACTAAACAAAATATGGCCCATTGTATTTTGAAAACATTCTCTTTGGCTATTGGCTTCAATCATAAGCTCTGCCTCAGAACCGCCTTGAGCTGTAGGATCAATGGATAATTTTTCAATTTTATTCATAGCAAGGGTAAAATTAGCATATGCTACAGCAGCCTTTCTTAGATTTTCATCTTCAACTAAATTTTTAAATTCAGTAAAACCACCATAAAATTCACCAACCAAACGGTCACCCTGTTCAACTTTTTCTGCATAATTTTCTATTAGCTTATCTCGAATCGGACCCTCTTCTATTACAATACATTGGCAATAATTTAAGGCTAAATCACCAATACTGATAATACTTTTTGGTATCAATATAAACTTTAGCCCTAAACAATCTTTAAATGCATAGTTGCCGATAGTTTTCACACCATCTTTAATAATGACATAGGATAAATTTTCACACCATTCAAATGCACTATCACCAATTTTTTCGACACTTCCTGGAATCACAATTGAAGATAACTTTGCACACCACTCAAATGCCCTGTCACCGATAATCATTACAGTATCTGACATTTCAAAAGAATATAAATTCACACAACCGCCAAACGCACGATCTCTAATTTCAGTTACATTGCTCGAGCTTTTCACAGCCACAAGTTCTTTGCTATCCTCAAATGCATTGTCCTCAATGATTGTCACACCTGAGATATGAACAGTTATTAATTCTGAATATGGGGAAAAAGCAAAACTACCAATACTATCCAAAAACTCAGGAACACTAAAGCTTGTATTATTTCGAACCAACTCAACACCTGTCAACTTTCCATACTCTGCAGCATAATAATTGCCAAATTCATCGCACCCATCATATTCACCACGCATAGAGCACCTTCCAATTATTTAGTTACATCTACTATAACAATGTGCTCATAAATTAAATACTGATTAATCACTATTGAGACACCGCATTATAAACACAACACTTCTCCTTATATACAAGCCCAAAGATTGACATGAAAGATAAATTCTACAATAATATATTGAATGTCCAGGGAGGAACTTATGCTAGCACTTATGCTTATTCTGCTGTCTTTTTGTAGCTTTTCTCAAGCAAATACTCGTGATGTTTTGGACTCTACAGTCGGTTTATATGTTGAATTTTCACAATTTGCTCAACATCAAAATGCACCATCTCATGGCTTTGGATCTGGCGTCATCATTTCAGAAGATGGATACATCATCACCAACCACCATGTTGTTCAAAGTGCTCAGAGCATCGTGGTACAAACACATGATGGGCAAAGAGGTTTTGCTGAAGTGATTGGCATCGCACCTGAATTTGATATTGCTGTATTGAAAATTGATCCATTGCCCAATCAACCATTTCGAGCAGTTAAATTTGGACAATCCAATGGAATTCAAGCAGGCGACAATGTCACAGCAATTGGAACATCATTTGGACTCGAGCAAACACTAACATCTGGCGTTATCAGCCATCAAGATCGAAATGTAAACCTAAGCCCAAAAATTAAAAGCTACCTTCAAGTTGATGCAGCCATTAATCCTGGAAATTCTGGTGGTCCGTTGCTAAACCAAGATGGGGAACTGATTGGGATTGTCAGCGCCATCTTAGGTCCAAGACACTTTGTTGGCGTCGCTTTTGCAATTCCAATTGACATTGCATCACCCGTTATCAAACAATTGATCAGCAAAGGCTATATCAACAGCGGCTGGGTTGGTCTGTCAACACAGCCATTAACGCCTGAGTTAAAAGATGCCATTGGCGCTACCCAATATGAAGGTGTTTTTATTAGTGAAATTTTACCAGGATCCCCTGCTCAACGTGCCAACCTTTTACCCAAGGATATTATTTTATCAATTAATGATATTCAAATCACCTCACCCCAGCATTTTTCAAGCATGGTCACAGCTCATGGCAGTCATACACTGTTGTCAGTCAGTTATCTTCGTGATCAAAAAGTACATGGTACAAAAATCAAAACTGAGCAATCTGGTCGTGCAGGACGAGCAGATCTAGGACACTGGGGTATGAATTTATCTGAATTTCATCACTTAAGACTTGACGGTAAGATTGATACTGGTGTACAAATAAACCAAATATCAGCGCAATCCAATGGTGCTTTGGGCGGATTAAAGTCTGGTGATGTGATCAAATCCATCAACAACTCCCCGATCAAAAACTTGGATGATATTGCAAAGAGCCCGCTTAGTAAGAAAAAAGCCAACCTATTAGAAATAACTAGAGAGAACCGTACATTTTTCGTACCCATTAGATGATACAAGCAACAAAATATTACCAGCGAATCTGGAGCATATTTGACTGGGCCATGAGTGTATGGCCTGTTGTCATTATTACATTTGTCTTTCCAAATTATTTCATCAACCAGGTTTGTCAAGATCCAGTCATGGGTGAAATATATTGGGCAGACACCATTACGATATCAGGCATTATCATTGCTATATTCGCACCCTTTATTGGTAGTATTGCTGACTCATTAAACAACTCAACATCTTGGTTAAGAGCATTTACATTCATGAATATTATTTGTGCATACTCCTTGTGGTTTATCAAACCTGGTCAATACTATATATATCCTGCTATGGCAATCATCATCTTAGGCATAATTGCCTTTGAGATTACTCAAACTTTTTATAATACCTACTTAACCCATATTACAACCAGTAAAAGTGAGCTCAGTAAAATATCAGGGTTTGCATGGGGCTTGGGTTATACGGCAGGTATTGGCTGTCTACTTTTTTGCATTATGGTGCTCATCACACCAGAGAAACCTCTTTTTGGCCTACTGGATACGGACAAATTAGAGCATATCCGCATTATTGGCCCTTTGGTTGGCACCTGGTACTTATTGTTTGGAATTCCATTACTATTGGAACGCCTAAAACCTGAAGACAAGACACCTATTTCTATTTTGGGTGCTTTAAGAAAAACCAAAACTCATATTCAACAATCCATCGCTAAGACAAAAGATAAACCCTATATCTATCATTATTTGATCATCCGGATGATCTATACCGATGGAATTAATACTTTATTCGCCTTCGCAGGTATTTATGCTGCCAATACCTTTAATATGGATTTTAAAACCATTATGTATTTTGGTGTTTCTTGTAATATAGCTGCAGGATTCGGTTGCTTCTTTGCCAGCTGGTCTGATGCTAAATTTGGGGAACCCAACACCTTACAACTCAGCTTATCAATTTTATTCACCACTATGATTTTTTTACTCAGAGTTAAAACCATTAAATATTTCTGGGCATGCTCTATTGTTGCCACATTCTTTGTTGGCCCAATCCAAGCCTCTAGCCGTTCTTTAATGGCTAAGATTTGTCCAGAAGATGCAGAAGGTGAATTTTTCGGGCTTTACGCCCTGTCTGGAAAAGTATCTTCATTCTTAGGCCCACTATTACTCAGAGTGGTTTTAAAAATGACTGGTAGTCACAAACTTAGCATGGGTAGCATTAATATCTTCTTTTTAATTGGTCTTATTGGCTTATACATGCTAAAAATCCCACAAGAATGTATTACGACAGAGCCTGTGAAAGACGCTTAAGCATCTCTTCTTTAGATAAAAGTTTTGCTAATGCTTTCAGCTCTATACCAGATTGGACACCGATTAAGCCAACCCTAATTGGCGCAAATAGTCGTTTTCCTTTAACACCCATAGTTTCCATCAATGTCTTGGTAATATTAGAAAACACTGCTTCATCCATATGATCAACATCATTCAAAGCTCGAACAAATGCTTCAATTACTGAGCGACCTTCACCAATAATCAATTCTTTATCGACCAATTTATAACTTTCAAATAACACCAAAGCATCAATCACCTCTACTAAAGTATTGAAATGATGACTCAAATTCATCCAAAATTTAACAAACCATGTTTTATCAACTGATTTGCCCATTACACCTAACGCTAAGATAATTTCCTCAGGTGTACATTTCTGTAAATAGTAATGATTTAACCAATTCAATTTATCCCGATCAAACATTGCTGGAGATTTGTGAGCACGATCAAGTGAAAACAATTCAATTAATTCTGAAAGATCTAACTTTTCTTTTGCAGATTTTGCAGACCAGCCCAATAATGCAACATAATTTAATATGGCCTCTGGCAAATACCCACCAGAGATAAAATCCTTAACCGATACAGCATCATCTCGTTTTGACAGCTTCTTTCTATTTGCACCTAAAATCATTGATAGATGGCCAAATAAAGGCCGCTCCCAGCCAAAAACATCATATAGCATCAATTGCCTTAATGTATTCGATAAGTGCTCTTCCCCCCTTAAAACATGCGTAATCTTCATGAAATGATCATCAATGGCACAACAAAAATTATAAACTGGCAACTTATTTGAACGAATCAATACAAAATCCCCAACCATATCACCTTTTAACTCAGTTTCCCCATGTATTAAATCTTTAAATGAAAATATCTCGGTGTGATCATTTTTAAAACGAATCGCATAATCTTCACCTTTTTTTACTCTAACCAAGGCTTCTTGCACATCCATATCACGATATGGGCTTTTTAATTGCCGATTAACATGTGTAATCAGTTTTGACTGCTCTTCATCTGTTAGAAAACAATAAAATGCTTTTCCCGCTTTTATCAGCAACTCTGCCTGTTCTTGATACAACTCAGTTCTTTGACTTTGCAAATAAGGACCACAATCTCCACCCTTCTGAGGCCCTTGATCCCACTCTAATCCAAGCCATTTTAAATCAGCCAATTGTTTATCAGATGCTTCTAATTGATTTCTTTCTAAATCCGTATCTTCCACTCGGATAATAAATTGGCCATTTTCCTTCTTAGCCAATAAATAATTATACAGTGCAGTTCTAACCCCACCCAAATGTAAAGATCCGGTTGGTGAAGGCGCAAAACGCACTCTTATCTGACTCGTCATTGCTTATCTCATTAAAATCACTTAAAGCTTAATCAAACCCTTGATCAATTGCAATAACTTAGACAAAGGTGGTAAAAAGTGGTCATTTAAAAAAAAGCTATATGGGAAAATAATAGTTTGAAACAAAAAGGCTTGGGGAATTTTAAACAATGCCGCTTAGATTTACATAATAAAACATTTATTGTTCACTGCTACAATATTTTTGCTGAAAATATTATTTGATGAAAACTATAAGCACTCTTATTGGCTTGATGCAAATATCGTACCTGCTTTTCTCGCAAGATCAAAAATTTCCTCATGTGTCATATCAGAGATTGATTTTTCGCTATTTCCAAATGCTTCAGCTCTCGCAGCAATTATTTTTTCATCAACCACAGCCCCTGATGCTGTAACTACAGCCCGTGGTACTGTAACCAATTTTTTACTTGCTATAGAAGCAAATTTAGCCCCATCTTCCATTCCTTTCTGATACATTTTATTCAATCCTTCATCAGAACCAGGTTTAAAAGATGACACTTCAGCTTTCATTGCATTATCTAATGAGCACCCAACTTCCACTTCATTTTTTATTGCTTTCTGATGACCTACTTGATCATCAGCCACTATATCATACTGCATGGATTCAGGTTTTCCCATTGTATCTCGTTTTTTTTCTGTAAAAAATTTATTAGAAATATAGGCTACAGCTAGCATCACTAAGAAGCAAGCGGATGCAAAATTGATAATTAATAATGTGGTCATATGTTCTCTCTTATGTTCTCTCTCGAATATTTCAGTATATTATACACTATATTTTTATATATAATATCTAAAACTCATTACTACCATCCATATTCAAAAAAAATAAATTTAATTAATCTAGATCAATTTATTTTTTCAAATTGCAGATCATACTATTATTCACACAATTAAGAACAACCAAAAAATTTCTATAATATAACACTTAAACAGCATCACATCATCCTGCCATCTTCTTCCTATTTGCTTGAGAAATCATTATAGATGAACAAGATTACTATAACCCAGGTGTAAGCACGCAACGTATATTCAGCTGATAAATGCGCCGGCTAAATTTGAACCGCTTAAATTTCAGGCATAAACCTCAATAATTTATTCACAGGTGATAGAAAGTGGACTACCCAACAGGGCTTCACTCTCTCTAAGTAACTCTTCTTGTATCGGAATAAGTGTTTCCGCCCTTTCTGGTAAAGAAGGCCTTGAAAACTCTAAACACAAGGTAACTTGCATTTCATTTAAGCTAATTAGCTCAGTATATGCGATTAAAGCATCTTGTAGCATAATAGCCAATGTGCTTTGGGGTCTACTAAACCAATAACTTCTTGTATTTTGTAACTCCTGAATAATGGACAATATACCCAACTTTAGTGCACGGTCAAATTCAGTGGCCAAACACAAAGACCTTAACTTATCGATTTGCTTCTCTCGATTTGGGTGCAAAGGTGCTTTTGTAATACTGTAGGTCTCTACTACATCCAATATTAACTGAGCCAATAGCGCTTTATGATAAGTCATTCTCTCTCCTTTTTTCCAATGTAAAAACTGTATTTTCTATCAGTGTCAAACCTTTTTGCCAAACAAAGGTTTCATTTACCCTGCACAAATTAATAAAACTTTTAACCTCATTAATTTCCCATGCTTGCGTCCATTGATAACGACCAACCGTGACCATATAAGCTTGCAATGCTTTTGCAACTTCAATTGGTAAATATTGGTGCAACCACAAACATTTTAGTAATTCAGATACATAAGATTTAGTAAATTTAGGCACATTCACAACTTTATACACACTTAGCCAAATAATTTGCATATCTCGGATCTCTGGAAAAGATAGCCTTGATCCATCTTGATAAGACAGCGACAGAATACAATCCAAGTACCCTTTAATTTTTGATTTCACCAAAGTTTGATAACACCCCTTTAGCAGACAAACATAATCTGTCATTTTAACCTTATTTAAGACCACCTTATCAAACTTCATTTTCATTAATAAGGCTTTGGGGTAATGATACTTGTTAAACGCTTCATCTAGTGCCAAACTAAGCCTATCTCTTTTTTTATAAATTAAATGCCGCTGCATTTGATACCAAAAATCATCATATTCAGACATTGTTTCCGGTAACAGCTGTATCAGTTCTTTTATAAAACTTTCAGATTGCATCAATAGTCGCCGAATCAATTGCCCATAAATATATTTAGACGATTTAGCATCCAACAGGCAACGTTTAAAATATATTGGCCAAAAATTTAACCATAATTCTTTTTCTTTAGGCGTTAATTCAGCAGATCTAGCCTTATAAACAATCATCCAATTAGGGTAATATAAATTCCAAGTTGCCAATAATCTATTTATATCTGAAGATACCAATAATTTAGTAAATATGTTTTCGTAAAAATCATCCTCTAATAACAACTTAGCCACCACCAATGCATTATCAGATAATAATAATCTTTGCCTAAGCTTTATCTGAAAATTTTTGTGATCACAGTTAAGATCGTTTTTCATTTTATAAATGCAATCTCGCAAAGCCCAATGCCAAAACCAAGATTGGGATAACAACTCACTAAGATCCAATAAAATCTGCATCCTAATCACCAAATACTGATTCCAGATAACCATGATATCTTCTAAATTCACCAATTCAATTTGATAAGAAACTATATAATAACTTAATATCAGCTCATTGCTCTTCCAATACCTAAAATTCTTTATGCCATAGCACAAATGCATCACCCAATTTATATTGTTAGCGCGATATTTTTTAGATATCATTTTATGCCAATAAGAATTACCCTCTAATTCATAATTTTGCAGATAATGTAAAAAATTTTGATCCACCTCCAGATGTTTATTGGCATAAAAAAATTTACCCTCACCCTTCTCTTTTCCCAAATTCCAAATTAGCCATTTTTTAATTTGATCCGATAAATTTTCTATATGATGCTGCTTACAAAGGCTTAGAACATCAGTCCAAGCTCGGTAAACCACCAAGTTATCTTGGTATAACCCCTCGCTCCATTGATGAAATTTAATCAGAACCTTCCAATCTTCTTCTAGAATATTTGTAATATTCAATTTCATATGGACCTTCTCTAAATGAGAGGCAATCTACATAGAAAGCCCAAACATGCCAATACCGGTTTAAACAATTAAGAAAAAATATATTTTATTTTCTCACCACCAAAATTTTTTATCCATAAATAAAAAAAACACGCTTCTCATAACAAAAAGAGTGTTTTTAACAGTTTTTTAAATTATGAAATTCTAATATCCGTTATTACCAGAGATCCCACTAAGATCTGGATATAAACCTGTAGAAACATCAACAATATAAGCAGAGGTAGAGGTATTAAGATCTTTACTCGAAGTACCAAATTCACCCTCATGTGTATCATATAAACCTCCAATATCTGATTTATAAAACATTTTATTAAGAGAAAACAAACCTATTATTACTAAAGAAACAATTGCTACAGGCACAAAATTGTTAGCAACAAATAACGCAAGCTTAGTCATTGCAAGAACGGGGTTAAACGCAAGTGATGAAAGTTTAATCATTGGTATAATATTCATAATGTTTTCCTAATTTATTTGATAAGCATACATTATTTTTTTAACAAAATCAATAAAAAACAACATCTTACTTAAATCTCTATTTTAGTGGTGATTTTTAAAATTCCTTTTTATTTACAATGATAATAAGAATTTTCTGTTTATTTAAATTATTACATTATAAAATTGATGCATTAAACACTTTCAGCACAAAAAGTATCAGTTTGATTTATCTATAATTTCCCGCAAGGGGGAAGTATTGATAATGACATCTTCAGCATCAGCAATAATTTTTTCTATCAAAAACACTCTCTCTATATCCATGCAATCATTTTTGTGTAATTCCCCTAAAATTTCCATACCACTCCTTACATGTCTAATTTGTACATTACATTTATCTTTTTCATTAGAAAAACACCTAAAGGCTAATAAAATCTGCTTGAATTTAAGAGTGAATTCTATTTTTTTCGACACCCTAAAGTAAGTATAATCCATCATATCGCTGATAACTGTATTACAAATTTCTGGGCCATAATTAAAGATTTGATCATCAACACTTTCACTATTCAGCATTTGAACTGAAAGTCTCAAGGCTTTACAATACCCTGTTACATTGTGATAACGTGTAGGATAGTTTTCCATGTTCATCAAATATAAATTCAATTTATCCAAAAGGATTGTCTTTGGATCGACAAGCGTGCTTTTATCAGATAAAAATTTTTTAATCCTAATAATCAAACTCCGGGCAATATTTGTTCTTGTCGTTAAAATGTACTGAGGTGCTATCTGCACCTTTAATGAGGAGATGGTACGTTGCAGTCGCAAAATAGATTTCTCTAAAAAATTGTCAAAAAATTCCTGTTTTCTTAGTGGAATTTCTTCTAATTTTTTCTTAAGTGATTCAAGTTCGGCTGCAAGCTGTTCTACATTATAATGACCTAGATCTATATTAGCAGAATCCACAACAAAAACTTTGCCAAAATAAGCAAATATGGCCAACACCAAAGCAATGATCCCTAGTATAGAAAGTAATAGTATATTCATAACAACATCTTAAAATTTCCACCCATTGTGCAATATATTTGAAAAAATGTCAATATCTCATTGTTTTATATCAATATTATCTATTATTAGGGCAATTAATGCTTAATCTATATAATATCCCATAAAATTTATGACATACGATAAAATGAATTCCCTCCATCAACATTACCTGATATCAATTGTTTCTATTTTTCCTCGTTAAAGGTAAAAACAGATAAGCGTCCTTATAAAGTTTACTTAATATTTCTCTATAATTCTATATAACCAAACATGTAAAAATATCAATACAATTCAATATCTTCAAGCAATTTTTCTTGTTTCTTTTGAACCAATTCAATCAATTTTTCTATGCCATGAAGTGGTGATTTTGCATAATTAGATGCTAACATTTGGTGATACAATACCGTTGAGGGCGTTAATGCTGGTAGTGTGTTCATCTCTATAACAATAATTTTTCCACTTTGCAGATGGTAAAAGAAATCATACCGAACATAATCTTTAATATTTAGCGCTTTGGATAAATTTTCAAAACTTGCCCGAAGCTTTAAAAGAGATTCTGATGATATTAAATTCTCAGGTGGTGGTGTAATGTTAATGCCAGTTCCCCCCTGAAACTTCTCTTCTACAGACAGAATATCAGCACTAGCAACTGTCACTGAGGGCAATAATGATTGATATTGATGATTGTCCTCACACACCACTAAAGTCAGTTCTAAATATCCTGTATTTCTTTTTATCTTAAGCTTGCTTCCATCATAGTACAGATCATCAGTTTCTATATGCTGCTCTACGATATAGGATTCATTCTCATCTCTTTGATAGGCATTAAAATCTATTTCATTGGCTATCTTACTAACCCCATAAGAACACCCCATTGATTTGGGTTTAATAACAATAACGCCCATATGTTTGTGTTGATTCCAGGTGGATAAGCTTTGCTTTTTCAGTGATCGAATCTGGGCTATGGCTAACTGGTTTACTTTAACAGCAAACGCATGTTTATCCATACCCAGTTTTGAACTTTGAACGCCAGATCCATTATAGGCTATCTTATAATGATCCAGTATCGCCTGAACAGATCCATCCTCACCAAAACCACCATGTAATGCATTAAAAAATAACGTATCTGTATCCAATAATTGATGCACAAAATTTTCTATTGAAACGGCAAAAACTTTTGGGTAAATCTCAGTTATTAACACATCCTTAAGACCCAAACTCTTGCGAATAAATGGAACCACCTTTGACATATAAGCTACAATCTCATCTTGAGATTGCAAACATGCATAAATTTCTTCAACTGTATGTGTTAATGCATAGGTATAGGGTAAAAGCCATATTTTTTTATCTTTACACAGTAAATATAGAGCAGATTCATATACAGATGATCTTTTTAATTTTAACCAAATATTTGTACCACTCATTAATGAAATTTGCCGCTCCTCAGTATCACCACCACACAAAATAGCAACCTTTTGACGAGATATTGACTGCTTCATTCGGCTTGGCGGTAAAATACCTTGTCTTTTAGCACTGTGTGATAAAATATAATTGAGCAAAACTTGGTGACTCATACCCACCCTAGAGGCTTGAAGGAAAATAAGACTATTTTGCTCCATCCCGCTAATGGGATTAATATCCGAAAATATAATTTTGTCACCATCTAACCAACCGTCTATTCGAACAAAATCTTGCATATTAAATAGTGTGAAAACATTCTCAGCTTGATGCTGAATTGATCGAATTATTTTTTCATTAAATCTTGGTGGGCAAAGCCAACGAGTATTTGATGTCGGCAGATACTTACGACGATAATCGTAAAAAGCATCTTTTTCATCAATACAAATTTCTATTGGAACCAACGCTACAGGACCTTTAGAGCTTCCTAGCACAATAATCGTAAACTCAAAACCTTGACAAAATGCTTCACAAATCATTTTGCTAGAACTATTTTTTAAAACCTCAAGGCCTTGTTTAATTGTGCTAACAATATTTACCCCAATGGATGAACCACCCGCTTGTGGTTTAATAACGAGCTTTTTATGTTGTTGCAACATTAACTGCCAATTGTCTTTCTCAATTAACTTACAAGGTAAAACAGGATAACCTGCATCCTTTAATACTTTATTTGCAATATCTTTATGGAACATCCGGTGGCAGTCTTTAGAGCTTGACCCAACAAATGGTATGTTCTCAGATTCTAGAATTTTTTGAATCTCCCCATCTTCACCAAATTTCCCATGAATAATTGGAAAGACCAAATTCAACTGTTTCATTGATTTTATCCACTGCGATTGACTCAATTGTGTTGATAGTTCATTTATCTTAAAATCAAAATCCTCAGGTGTGTTTGAGTATAAATGGCTGGGATCCAACAAAAATACCGCTAATTCCTGATTAATGTAATATATCAAGATTTCTGCATGATGGAGATGATCCATAACACTTCTGGCTGAATTTAGTGAAATTCCTCTCTCTAATGATGGGCCACCGCAAATAATACCCAATTTAAAGACCATAGGTTTTGACCTCCAAATTTAATCGAATATGATATTGATTCCAAACAGATCTTCGCATTAAAGAAATTAATTTCACAACATCATTGGATGTAGAGTTTGAAACATTTTCGATAAAATTTCCATGTACTGGTGATATTCTAGCACCACCAATACTATAACCACGAAGCCCTAGATCATCAATTAACCGACCTGCTGATCGACCTTTTGGGTTTTTAAAAACGCTACCACAATTTAAACTACCAATTGGCTGTGCTTGATTTCGCATCAATAAATAAGTTCGCATTTTTTCCCGGCCTTTTTCTTCTGATCCATCGTTGAATTTTAATTTTGCGGATAAAAAAGCTATAAACCCAACTGGTGGCTGTATTTGACGATAGGTAATAAAAAAATGCTTTGGTGTTAGTGTTTTTACGCCCTCTGTGGTTAATACCCGAATTGATGTAACATGATTCCAAATTTCATGCTGATACGCACCTGCATTTGTCATCAATGCACCACCCAAAGATCCAGGAATTCCAATCATAAATGCCGCATCATCGTAACCCTGTCTGACACAATATCTGGCAATTTTCGCCAAAGCCACACCTGCTTCAACATAAATACCATCATCAAAATTTATTTGATTTAAAGACTGATTGGTTTTAATAATGTGTGATGAAAGCTCATGATCTGGAAACAATATATTGCTACCCTGTCCTAACCAAATGGTGGGAATATGACGATAAGCTTCATAAACATCTACAAGCTGAGATAAAGAATTGGGATTAGAGAAATAACGTACGGTACTGCCCAAATGCCATGTATTCAATAATTTAATGGGATAATGCGCGTGCATACAATTTAGAAATCTCCTGTACTATTTTTTTCTCTCCATGCTGATAGGGTGTTGCCAATGCTAAACGCATCTTTTTCCAATTATTTGGCACAAGTAGTTTTGCAACAGCCATCTCAACACTTGTTATATCTTCACAAGCCACAACAACACAATTTTTATTTTCCATCATCAAAGCATTTTTAGTTTGATGATCACCACTTGCATACTGATATGGAACAACAACCGATGGCAATTGGTAACCAGCAATTTCAGCTAAACTCATGGCACCAGCTCGACAAATGCCTATTTTGCTTTTTTTAAACAATGTATCCATATCATAACTAAAATCTATCACTTCAGCGTTAAGCTGATTGCGTTGATAAGCCTTTTTTACCAATTCTTTATCCTTTCCAGCAATATGAATAATCGGGTATTTAACTTTCAATTTGGCTAAAATTTGGGGTATATTCTGATTAAAAAAATCTGCTGCTTGAGAACCAGCAAAGACAAGTAAATGCTGACCATTAGAAGGCGTTGGTGTTTTTAGTAATGGACTTCCAACAACCCAATTTTGTGGCAGTGACCAAATCGGCATACCCAAAAACACCCCTTTAGCAAATGGCAGTAATACCTTGTTTGCCATACCCATGACAGAGTTTTGCTCATGAATAAATAAAGGAATACCTGATTGATAAGCTGCCATGGCCGTTGGGAATGAGGCATAAGAGCCTGTAGAAAATACACAAAAAGCTTTGTGCTGCCTTAACAACAAACCTGCCTTAGAGATAGCTTTTGAAATATTTAGAAGATTTTTAGGCATCTTTGTCATTCTACCAAGCGCCATAGCACCCACACAATAAAAAGGAATATGATGCTGATTCGCTATGTTTGATTCCATACTATTTTCTCGACCAAACCATATAACTTTGTGACCTTTTGTCCTCCACAATAACGCCACTGCCAAAGCAGGTATAATATGTCCGCCAGTTCCACCGGCTGCAATCACTAAATTCACATCATTCCTTTTGATAAATTTTTAGTTATTCTCAACACAATGCCTGTTGCACAAGCATTAACCAATAGATTTGAACCACCATAGCTAAAAAATGGAAAAGCAATTCCTTTGGTGGGCACCAATCCTAAGTTCACAGCCATGCTAAACATTGCGCTGCTTGTCCACCAAATCATAATGCCATATAAACACATTGCCTCAAAACATAAATTGCGTTTTATCGCAATATGTATCCAGTATGAAAATCGTATGGCCAATAACACAAATACAAGAATAATCACACAAGCGCCCAATAAACCAAATTCCTCTGCCATGACAGCATAGATGAAATCTGTATGGGCTTCAGGCAAATATAGTTGTTTTTGCAATCCATATCCCAGACCAACGCCTGTAATTCCACCTCGACCAACTGCAATTAATGATTGAGTTAACTGATAACCATCACTGAAAGCTTGTGCCCAAGGGTCAAAAAATGTTGTAAATCGCAATAATCTATATGGAGAAACCAGCACCAAAGCTGCCATTATAGAGGTAATTGTAATGGTCAAAAAAGTAATCACCCCCCAAGGTAATCCCGCCAAAAACAACATAGATCCCCCTATTAAACAGACAATAAACACACTCCCAAAATCTGGTTCCATTATTAATAATCCACAAATAACCATCATCACCAACAAAGGTGTGATAAAGCCCATGAATGTAGAATGCAATAAATCTTGTTTTCGGTGCACATAGCTTGATAAATAAATTATAAAACCAAGCTTAGCAACTTCTGAAGCCTGTATATTAATACCAACAATATTTAACCAACGACTGGATCCGTTGATGTGGCGCCCAATCCCAGAAACCAATACCAAGGATAATAAAGCAATAACCCCCAATAGAATGAATGGCGCAATGGATTGCCAAAGGCGTGTGGGCATCATATAAGAGATAACCCCGACTATACTTGCCAGGCCTAGAAAAATAAATTGCTTTTTTAGGTAATACCCACTAATTCCATAAATATGGGTGGATAAAAAGAATGAGGAACTGGCAACAGATGCTGTACCTGCAATTATTAATCCCAATAGTAAATATAATAGAACTCGATCAATTTGACCCGATATTAAAAATATGTCGGTTAAAGTCTTTTGCCCTTTCTTCGTAGTTCCTATACTGGTCATAGCTTGCCCCACCAGGTGAAAATAAAATCACTCCATTAAAATCCATGATACATGATCGTGCTTTAGCAATACAGGAGAATCGCTGATAGACATATGCTGATATAGATTTGAAGCTTTGCCCAATTACAATGATTCTATCATTTTCATCAAGCCATGGAATGAGTTGCGCATGGTTTAATGTTTTTTCTATACCCGCTAAAATTAATAGAATTGATCTATTTGGATAAGATTTTCTCACAACCTTTAGTGCAATCACAACAGACTCTATATTGGTCGATTTTGAATCATTGATAAATATCTTATCTTTAAGAAAATGAATATTTTGACGGTATAAAAGCTTTGGCAGTTTTTTTGGCACAGATGGCTTTATACCCAATTGATCCAATACTTCCATTGCTGCAGCTAAATTTAAAGCCTCCATTGGATTAAACCCCTCTTGTTCCAATGAAGCTATTCGATATAAATAATCATATTTTCCACCTAAACCAACTGATATATCTGAATATTGATGAATTTTATACTTTGCTTGCTGGTAGCGATCAAATCCATTGTGCCAAGCTAGATGGTCTTTTGAAATATTTAGCAGCAAGGTGGCGGCAACCTTGTTTAAAAGCCGCATATAACTGAGCTGGTAGCTAGATAACTCTATAATCACCCAATCTACGTTCTGGTGCAGTAATGACAAAATACCAGGTTTATAATTACCATAACAGCAAGCACTATAACCTCTCTCGACCAACATGCTCTCAATATAGCGACAAACCGTACTTTTGCCATTCGTACCTGTAACCAATATGACGGGTTTAGTGTAATGATACAAAAAATAATCAATATCCAAGTATGCTTTTTTCATATCAATATCCTTCAAAAAAACATCATGAATAGGGATACCTGGACTTAGCCAAATGTGTGAACAATCTTTCATTTTCTGACTATAATAAGATTTAAGATGCTCAGGCAAATGATTTTCTTGATGGGAGTAAATTTGAAAATCACGATTTTGTGATAATAAAAAATTTGCAGTTTCTATACTGGTTAACCCTTGCCCAAGAATCACTGAATGTGATAAATCAAACAACATAAGTACTTATCACCAACATTAATAATGTTATCACTGCCATATACCAAACAATCTGAGATTCTGACCAACCTGAAAGCTCAAGATGATGGTGAAATGGCGCCATTTTAAAAATTCTTCCATAACCCATTTTAAAAAAAGATACTTGCAATATAACGGATATAGTTTCAAACACCAGCACCGCTGATGCAATTGCAAAAGCAATTTCTACTTTTAGCAATATGGCCAAAAGCCCCAATACTGCGCCTATGGACAGTGAACCAACATCACCCATAAATAATTTAGCTGGGTGCGCATTTACCCAGAGAAACCCAAAAAGCATAATCCATAATGCAGATATCATTTCAAACAAAACAAACTCTTTGAACCCAATGGATAAAACACCGAAACCAAAAAGCAATAGCAAACCTTGTGTTGCGGCAAGCCCATCTAAACCATCTGTTAAGTTATAGGCATTCGATGTGGCAACGATTATAAATGCTGCAAATACCCAATAAATGCGACCCAAGTGAATCAGATGTCCAAAAAATAAAATGGATGTGTCTAAATCACTCAAGCTTAATGCAACAGAAGCCAATAAGATTTGTAGGAAAAATTTATGCTTTGGAATAAGACCAGCATAAGTATTTTTATATCTTACCTTACAAAGGTCATCATATAATCCAATCAAACCAAAACCAAACAAAGCAATGCTTAATGGGTGAAACAAATAGCCCTTATAGCAAAACTGCATCAAAGCACCCACTATCATGATACATCCCCCCATTGTTGGGATTTGATCTTTCAGGTGATGATGAGAAGGTCCATCTTCACGAATTGGCTGAACATAAGATCGTAATACAACAATACCAATATAATAGCTAATAATAGAGAGCAATATTCGTATCATAGTAATCCTTCTAATGCTAAATGGCGTGCGCCTTTAATCAATACTGATATACCTGGTGATAATTGTGATTCCAACCAAATCATTAAAAGTGCTTTGTCCTCAAAATAATTTACTTCACCCAGAAAGGTTCGCATGGTTGCATGATGATTTTCACCAATCATCACCACCATTGGCACCCTATATCGATTCAATATATGACCCAAAAGCTCATGATAATAAACACTCTTAGCGCCAAGCTCACTCATTTCACCTAGTACGATAATATAGTTTTTTTTTAGACTAATATAACGGATTGCTGCAATATAAGACAATAAGCTTGCGTTGTAACAATCCAATATAATCGTGGCACCACTAGAATGTGTTTGAATTTCCATTCTCATCGCAGGCCAGTTAATTTGGTTAAAATTTGGCTTAAGATGCAAAATTTTAAAGACAGCATGTGCACAAGCATAAATATACATACGATACTGAATGCCCATCACATCATAGTCATAAAATTGATTGTCTACACAGATCCCTTTTGTTGTCACTTGAACAGCAGAATTCACCCCAACCCAAAGGATATCATCGCTCAACTCTGTGAATGCTGCATCTTGGTTTATCACCATTTTTTTGGCATATTTAATTAATTTACTCTTTTCATCCCACACACCTTTTGTACTTTTCAACCACTCTAAATGTGTTGGGCCTATATGAGTGATAACGCCAATATCTGGCATTAAAATAGCGCCCAAATAATCCATATCACCAACTTTAGCAACCCCCATCTCAGCAATCAAATAATCTGTCTCCATATCAGCTTTTAATACTGTCAAAGGTAGGCCAATTTCATTATTATAATTGCCAGTCGGATAAACCACCTTTCCAGGCAATTTTTGCGCCAAGAATCGTGACAAGCTGGTTTTGCCAACACTACCTGTAATGCCGATTACTTTTGCATTTAATCTAGCGCGATGCGCTTTGGCAAGCGCCCCCAAAAAAGCAATTGTATTTTTAGTTTTAAATGTGTTGGGTATAGACTTTTCTGTCACCACCTGTGCACCTTTTTTCAATACCTCATCGATATATTGGTCACCAGAATTTATTGCAACAAACAAATAACCAGCTTTCACTTCTCGTGAATCAGTCACTATTCCAGTTATTTCTTTCTGTATCATTATTCCCAATGATACTAAAATTGATTTCCATTCCATACTATTCAGCTAAGGCAGTCTCTATCGCCATGACATCAGAAAATTCCTGCACCCCTTTCTGGGTATCAATCATGCACTCATGCCCTTTTCCAGCAACCAGAATAATATCATCCATTTGAGCCTCTCTCAACGCATATTTTATTGCATCTACACGAGATGGAATAATTTTAGCCAATTGTGCAACTTTCATACCTGATACAATTTGAGATGCAATGTGCTCAAAAGATTCACTTCTGGAGTTATCTTCAGTAATGACGACCTCATCTGCATATCTTTCAGATATCCCACCCATAATGCTTCTTTTTTCAGTGTCTCTGTCTCCCCCACAGCCAAACACAACCCATAGCCTTCCTTTTGCCAAGGACCGAAGCAATATCAGTACTTTTTCTAATGCAGCTGGCGTATGGCTATAATCAACGATTACCTCATAGTTTACATTGGGACAATTTAAACGTTGCATTCTACCTGGGATCATATCGATGGTCGAAAGTGCATAAGCTGCCTCTTTTGCATCAATACCCAATTGACACAAAGCTGCATGCGCCAATATCAAATTTTCAGCATTAAAAGATCCAAACAAAGGGCTATCTATGACCACAGTTTTCTGATGAGTGATAATCTTGACCTGCATCCCCTCAAAACTTACAGACTCAATAATGCCATAACTCCAGCGACTATAACCCCTTGGAATAAACTCAAAACTAACGGGCCATAGTGGTTTATCAATTCGATCCATGATCATTTTTCCACTGGGATCATCTTGATTTATCACCACCAATCCCACTGATTTCATCATCAATAATTTTTCTTTGGCCAGCATGTAATCATTAATAGAACCATGATAGTCCATATGCTCATGGGTTAGGTTTGTGAAAACTGCAACATCAATCATCACACCAGATAATCGACCTTGGTCTAATCCTTGCGATGATGCCTCTAATGCCACACACTCTATTTCCTCATCTCTGGCCAAAGCCAATTTATGATGAAGCTCCCCACATCCAGGTGTGGTTAAAGATTGAGGAATAAGCGCATTCACACGACCATAGCCAAGAGTACCAATATACATGCTCTGATGATGTAAATTTTGTAGCGCCTTTGCACAAAGATAAGATACAGTTGTCTTACCATTGGTCCCTGTTACTGCAATAACTTTCAAATCACTGGAGGGAGATTGATAAAATATATTCATCAATATTCCCATAGATACTTCGAAATCCAACATACAAATAATTTTTGCAGCATCCTTAGGCCCATTTTCACAGAAAACAGCCACACAACCTTTTTGTAAAGCCTGATTCCATTCCATATCTGATATATTCTTTCGAATCAAAGCATCCCCAGACTCAATCTCATCAATGCTGGTTACAAGCCTTAATACCATTTCTTCACTTTCAGCATATACACCGACACTGGCTGCCAATTCAGATACGGATGCTTGGTAAAATCCCTTTATCTCCATTCATTTTTCTCCCGGTAGATAGTTAAATGCAGATTTCATCACTTTTGCAAATGTTGGGGCTGCAATTTGCCCGCCAAAATGTCCATGTTTTTTAGGACGATGTACCACAACTGCCACAACATATTTTGGTTGATCACTGGGTGCAAATCCGATAAAAGTTGCACTATATTCATTTTCATATTGTTTATCACTATCCAATAAATGTACTGTGCTTGATTTCCCAGCAACCTTCATACCCTTAATCTGTGCTCTCTTACTGCTGACACCTTCTTCTGTCACCAACACCATCATTTCTTTTATCTTAGAGACAATCTCCTTAGAGATGATCAATTCAGGCTCTGGACGATGTTTTTCAAACACCAAATGCAATCCAGGATCATAACCATCATTTGCCAGTATATTATAAGCCCTTGCAAGACTTAATAGATTCGCTGACAAACCATAACCATAAGACATTGCCGCCTCATCCACCTTACCGGGTGATAATACATGACGGCCAATCACCTCTCCTGGCAATTGAATATACGTTGGAGAGAACAAGCCAAAACGCGCATACATATTTAATAATTTTTCTTTTGGCAAGGTTTCAATCAATTTTACCATTGCAATATTCGATGATTTTACCAAAATCTCTCGGAAAGGAAAAACACCCATATCAACATGATCATTAAAAACATGCCCTTGATAAGCATAATGTCCCTCTTTTGCATCCATCAATTCATCAAGATCATGATCTTCGTGCTCTAAGATGGCAGCCAATGCAAATGGCTTAATGGTAGAACCTGGTTCAAACAAATCCATCACAACCCGGTTTTTTGTTGTATCATCATATACACTCAAACGCGCATTGGGATCAAAAGCAGGATAGCTAACCATAGCCATAACCTCCCCTGTTTTAGCGGATAGAACCACACAAGCTGCAGCTTCTGCATCATGATATGCCACAGCATCTTTAATCAGCTGGTAAACAAAATACTGCAGTCGATAATCAATGGTTAGCTGTAAGGATTTACCTGGTACGGGTGGTTGATATTGATGTACTTTGGTGACTTGATTCAGCAAGTTTTGCGTATAAACCATCCGACCATCTTGACCGCTCATATAATCATCAAACTGATATTCAGCACCAATTTGTCCTTTTCCTTCAATATCAACATAACCAACCAAAGGAGAAGCCCTCTCACCTAAAGGATAATATCGCCCCTTCATCTCCTCAAAAATAAAACCATCCCATGATAATTGGTTTAACCGCTTGATCTGGCTATCACTAAGCCGATCTTGTAGTTTAATATATTGAGCGTCTTTACGATTTTTTATCTTAGATGATAATTTTTTATAATCTATTAACAGTATTTCTGATATTTTTTTAATATCAGCTTCAGTATATTCATGTTTTTTAGGATTAATCGCAAAACGATAATACGGAATGCTTAGGGACAATAGCATATCATTACGGTCTAACATCTGACCCTTTACAGAAGCGATAACAATTTCCCTTCTTGCCCTTGCTTGACTTTTTTTTAAAAGAAATTTTTGATTATCTACAGCCAAATAAGCATGACGATATGCTACCCCTGCATACAACAAACAAATAATCACTAATGAAAAATATAAGCGAAAATATGAAAATCGTCTAAAACTCATCCCGGGTCTCTCTTTGTATAAATCCTTTACCCCAAGCTTGTGAAGGAACGGCATTCAATGCCTTCAGATAATTCAATTTAATCTGATTCAAAACTTGATTTTCCATACGGTGCAACTTCTCAAGTTCTTGCAAATCAGAAAAAGCCAACTGGCTTGCCTGCCGAACCTCAATTAACGCAAATATCATTGCTATATTTAACCAAAGCAATATAAATCGTAATTTAGAGCTCATCTCAATTTTTCCATAACCCGCAAATAAGCACTTCTTGACCTTCGATTCTCTTTTCTTTCGAAGTACCCAACCCCAATTTTTTCAACAAACTTTAAAGATCCTTCTTTACCTTTATATTTTCGAATAAATTGTTTTACCACCCTGTGCTCCAATCCATGAAAACTAATTACGGCCAATCGCCCACCGACCTTTAAACAACGAAATGCTGCTTCTAATCCTAGCGCTAAAACATCAATCTCAGCATTCACAGCAATACGAATTGCTTGAAAAGTTCGGGTTGCCGGATGCTTATTCTTCTCATATCTTATACCAGATTTCATAACAATCTCAACCAAAGACAATGTTGAATCTTTCAATCTATAATCTGATCTTGCCTGCACGATGGCTTTTGCAATGCGTTTTGCATAACGCTCTTCACCATATTCACTTAAAACTCTTTCTAGCTCAGACTCTGTAACAGCCTGCAAATACTCATAAGCACGAAGCTTAGCATCCTGATTCATTCGCATATCTAATGGACCATCTCTCATAAAACTAAAACCACGATCTGCTTCATCCAATTGAGGTGAGCTCACACCAATGTCCATCAACACACCATCGATCTCACCCACAAGGTTCATCTTTGAAAGCCTATCGTCCATTTCAGAAAAATTAGCGTGTATTAATTTTATCCCACTATAATGCTTCTTGCCATATTCAATTGCATGCTTATCTTGATCAAAAGCAATTAGTTGCCCACTTGTCAATTTATCTAAAATAAGTGCTGAATGCCCACCTTTACCAAAGGTAGCATCAATATAGGTACCTTCTGGCTTTATAGATAAAGCTTGAATTGATTCCTCTGCTAATACAGGTATATGTTCACTCACATCAATTCTCATTAATAATCATTAGTGTAACAGTACATCCTTCTTTTTTCAATCAACCCTGGCAGTATGCTGACTGATTGGTTAGAATAATTTATCAAAAAATATGGGGTTTATATGTTTAATGGTATGAAAAAAACAGGCTATAATGCTTTTCGCAGTGTTGTTCACAGTACCACCAATGTTGATACCAATGATCTTTTGGGACATGCTGACTTCTACAATGATATTGATACGCTGATAAAAATATTAAGTTTTAGCGCCATACGAGAATTCCAAATTTTATTTGATCGGTATAATTTTAAACGAATTGAAGACCCTCTTGCATCTTCAGTACAAATCGCAATTAATCTCAGCATACGGTCTATTATGGAGCTTTATGGAGAGATTGATGAAAAGGCAACATTTCCACAAGTCTTTGCTTTCCAGGAAGCACTACTTTGCTTAATAGCTGCACATCTTGCTAGAAAAAAAGCAATTATAGACATTGAAATGCTCATACGAAACAATGTTTACAAAGAATTTACAGCCAATACTTGGCTTATAGCAGATGTACCAAAAGCAATAACCGCTTCTGTTAACAATCCATTTAGCGCACTGTTTCACCAGGAAGGTAGCGCAGCTGACACTGCCTGTGAAGGCTCAGATGATGAGACATACCAAGATGCTGTTTCCAATGCAGATGATGAAGATGCATCTGAAGGCACTGCTTCAGATGAAGATAATTCAGCATTAGAAGCAGAAATTTTCCAACCATTTTTACTCAAATTCATAAGGTATCATAACACCTATGCACATTTAGAAATCAGCACAGAGCAGCGATTATTCTGCGCTCTCATATATACTTTTGATATTTTAAAAGACAGTCATGCTTTTTCTCAAAATAGTGGCTTAACCTTTCCAAATCGCATCTTGATGGCCATATTACAGAATCTTAATAGCAGTATCAAATCTGATCAAGTTGCATTAACCATTATACATTCTATCAAAAAAATTGAATTGTCTGAAAACACTGATGTGCCACTTGAGGCTGTACAAATAATAGAATTGATACATTGCTGTTTATCTACCAAATATCCCAATAAATTATGTCAGGGTTCAGAGCGGCAGTTTTCTGCCAAAGACTCTTTAATTAGACTTCTATCTACACTCATGTATAGCAACTCAACTGATTTACACACCCACATCTTGCTACCCATGCCAGATGCTATGATTAAATCTATTTTATCACATTTTAGCAAAACTGCAGATGACGCAACCGATGAACAAAAAACAATTATTACTGAAAACCAAAATGTCGCAATCGTTAAATTGAGTCAAATTGATGGAGATAATAAAGTTATCACACAATACCTGGAGATTTTACACCTCTGTCTATCAAAATCATACCTAGACCAATTTATTGACGCTGAGCCATGCAACCTACAGAAATCTATCTTACAATTAATTGGTACAATTGCATTTGAATCTCCTCAAGCACTAGCAAGTAGCACAGATCTTCCAATACCCGAATCTGTAATCAAATGGCTGGTCGAGCACTTTGCACAAGATTTAATCCAATCCAATGATAATCCAGAACGCATTAAAAATCATATTGAACGATGCATTTCGAACATTAAAAACATAACCGGCCCTTCCCGTGTCTCAATTCAGTGGATAGAAATCCTACTTGCCTGCTTAAATGATCAATACATGCTATATATAGCTCGAAATACTGATTTCACATCTAACCTAAAAGAATCTGGCTTGCGCCTACTAAGCACACTCCTATCTGCTAAAGATACTCAAGCCGTTTACTCTATTTATGATCGATTTGCGCGATATGAGCAAGCGCTAGAAGAAATGGGCAACAGTGATAATCAAGTATTTGTCTCTTTTCTACAAACACTTTCCATTCTAGGGACAGATAAAATAAGCAAAGCTTTAAAATTACTCGACTTCCCATTAAGAGATCGCTTTACAATTGGGGTGCTGGCCACAATCAGTAAAAAAAATCTTGAAACTGCAACTTTGATTGTTAAAAAACTCAATACGTTAAATACTTCAGATGATGTAAACGCCATAAGAATTAAGATGATCACTTTGCTTTGCTGCTTCATCTCTAACACCTACGCTGAAAACTTATCCAAACTTGGAAAGATCCCAGTTTCAATTGAAGAAGCTGTGTCACATTTTACCTCTTGCTGTATTAAGACAGCTTTACCTGAGGAAACTGCTGATCCAATTGAACTTCAAATACCAAATTTAACCCATAGCATACAAAAACTTACTAAAAAAATTATCATTGCTACCAGTTTCATCATCGGTGTAAGCTTGGCTATATCAGTCAGCATGGTCTGCTTTGCACTTTATCTGTCTTATGAATTTTCCATAAAGCAACTGTCCATTTATTTTGCAGGCTTACTTGGCAGCGCACTTTTTACAGAAATGGTCTGTTGCTATTTCACATACAAGCTATTAAAACCAGAAATTAACCGCATATCAGTCTGCCTTACAGGTAAAGCAGAGCCCACCTTCTCTAGCACAGAAAAATTATCCAACTGGATTAAGGGTTCTCGATTTTTTCCCCAATAGTAAGGAATAAATTTTCAGCGCTTTGCTCACCGTCTAATTGAACAACTTGAGTTTGAGAATTTTCATAATATGAAACAACCAACTCTGTGGTATGGTGATACACCTTTAGGCGATGGCGAATGCTGCTAAATTTGTCGTCTTCACGGATAACCAATGGCTCGCTAGTAATATCATCCACCCCGTCGTGCTTAGGTGGATGGCTATGAATATTGTAAACTCGGCCAGATGATTCATGAACCCTTCTTCCACCCAAACGTTTTTTTACAATCTCATCTGAAACTTGCAAAACAATCATCATATCTGGCACTACGTTGATAGATTCTAAATATTTTGCCTGAGCCAGTGTTCTTGGAAAACCATCTAGAATATAGCCACTTTGGCAATCTGATTTTGACAACCGTGTTTTAACAATCTCAGAGATCATCTCATCTGGCACCAAATCACCAGCCTCTAACAAATCCCGAAGTGATTTAGAACTTTTGGCTTTGGCTCTTAAAATCTCACCAGTCACAATTCTTGGAATATGATATTTTTTTGTGAGCAATTCTGTCTGTGTCCCTTTACCAGATCCTGGTGGGCCAAATATTATAATTTTCATAACTCTACCTAATTAAGATGCTGAATTGGCACAAATGATAACCCAATCAATGCTGCACCTACCAATAAAAATGAAACAACACTGCTCATAGGATGTGCAAGCGGATTTTGTCGATGTTCCATATATTTATGAAGTGACATCAACACCATACCAATACCAAATACCAGCGTTAACTGGGACAGTAGCTGATGCACACCTGTGATTGTATTAACTGGGCGAGATGTTTTTTTTACGACTGGCACATAAGTTGCATTCAATAGTGCAACATTAAAAATCATCATCAAATAAATCATGCTAGCTCCCATTAGATCTGAACCATGTTATAAGAAAACACAATATGTTTCAATACAACAAATAAATATCCACATTTACATGCGGCAAGTTTTGTAAGGATTATTATTTTTTGCTATGATAAGCCTGATTTAAAATAGCAATGTATATGTATCGTTCCCTCACTCAAAAACTTTCTTCCATTTTTTCCAAGTATCGTCATGGACAAATTCAAGATTCTGACATTGAAAAAGCACTATCAGAAATAAAATCTGCACTAATTGAAGCCGATGTTTCACTTCAGGCCATTGATGCATTTTCAACCCATGTACAGACACACACTAAAACACTGGATAAAGTTAAAGGATTGGATACACAGTCTCAGCTAATGGAACACATTCGATCTGCGCTATTAACCTTGCTTCAACATGATACACCGCTACCAAATTTTCAAAACTCACAACTTCAAACTATTTTATTGGTTGGACTACAAGGTGCTGGGAAAACAACGACCTGTGGAAAGCTGGCTCAGTATATTCACAACAATGGTAAAAAAAACATCATGATGGCCTCTGTTGATATCTATCGACCAGCTGCCATTGAGCAACTTAAAATCATTGCCAACCAATCCAATACAAATTTCCACCCACATCATGAAGGGCAATCACCATTACAAATTGCGCAAAATGCATTGGATCACGCAAAGCGCACCAACATGGATATTCTAATTATTGATACTGCGGGTCGTTTGGATATTGATGTAGAAAAAATGAATGAGCTTCAATCCATCCACCAAGCCATTAAGCCACAACATACTTTCTATGTTGTTGATAGCATGATGGGACAAAGTGCACTTCAAACAGCAAAAACCTTTAATGAAAATGTAGATATCACCGGTATAATTTTATCCAAAACAGATTCTGATGCCAAAGGTGGTGTTGCCCTCTCTATTAAAACTGTCATTAAACAACCAATTTTTTGGGTTGGTACTGGTGAGGCACTTTCACAGCTTGAGCCCTTCAACCCAGAAAGAATTGCAAATCAATTATTGGATATGGGCGATATCATTGGTCTGGCTGAAAAAGCACAAAAATACATGGATGAGAAAAAAACCAAAGCCATGTCAAAACGGCTACATCAAGGTCAGTTCTCTCTGGACGATATGCTAATGCAAATTGAACAAATTAGCAATATGGGCGGCATGCTTTCTGTCTTAAAGATGATGCCTGGTGCTGCCAAAATACCAGATAATATACTTAAAATGGTAGAAGATGATCGCTCAATCAAATCTATTAAATATTTATTACAATCTATGACCAGAAATGAACGACATAACCCCAACCTTATTCGCAATCAAAAAAGCAGGCAACAGAGAGTTATTAAAGGATCTGGTCGCAATAAAGCAGAACTCAATGAGCTTTTAAAATCTTATGATAAAATGAAAAAAATGGCGGACAAACTTAAGGGTGGGAAAATGAAAGCTATGATGAAGCAGCTCATGCAATCTGGACAACTGCCCCCAAATCAATAGTGCCAAGGGTGCCTTGCTTTAATCCGATTTTATAAAGAAAGATCTAATAGCCTACACACCCTTACTCAAATCAAAAAAAATAGACTACAAACTATATTGCTAAACATATTAACTATTTTTTCAACCCACTTGGTTCATCAGGAAAGACATCAGTATATCCTCCATCATTTTCTAAATCTTGGCTATTTGAATGTTTAGCGCTATTCTCAAAAAGACTGGCTTTACTTTGAGATAACTCATCATCGACCTGAGCATGCTTGTGCGCTTTTACCACATTTGAATCTTTAACTTCTTCAAAGGGGTTAATAATTACATATGGAGATGGTTCAGCATCAACATACTCAAGCTCACTGGGCATCTTTATCTCTTGATTGAATGAAAACATAATTGCATCAAATGTAAAAACAGTAAACACCGCTATCACATCAATTGATAGAAATACAGCCGCTGCACCCAAATAAAAACTGAGCAATAAAAATGGAAAATTGATTATGACTATAGCGTTTAATATAGTAGCTAAAATAATATATTTTACAGAAAACCATATGGTGTTTCTCCAACCTGAAGTACTTTTATCAATTGCTTTTTGATATAGCTCTATAACATTCATAATATATTCCAATTTATTTAAACAGTTATAGCAAGGTTATAAATTTTAGCAGAAAATAAAATAGTGATAACTACATATTATTATGTACAGGGCTCTATAATTTGGCACTTCTTATTCGCTACTTTAAATTAGTGTGATACTTCAGATATGAGTTTAAAAATATTCTTTTAAACCTCATGAATAGAATTAGGTCTTACTGGAAACAATCTAGATCACATCCAATCAACAATATAAATAAAATCTTCTTTTAACTGTATTTATTATCTTCCAAACTTCATTGGCTCAGCAGGTTCATCAGGAATTAAATCAGCATATCCTCCACCGTTTTCTAGATCTTGCCTATCTAAAATTTCAACCGCCTGTTCAAGAGAGATGTTTACATCTGATGGATCTTCATCAAAAAATCCTTTCTCTACCTTAATGTGTGTGTGCGCTTTCACCACATTTGAGCTCTCAACCTCTTCAAAAGGTTTTATAATCCCATATTGCGATGACTCATCATCAAAAAAGCCTTCATCGACCTGAGCATGCTTGTGCATTTTTGCCAAATTAGAGCCATCAACTTCTTCAAAGGGTTTTATAATTCCATATTGAGAGGATCTATCCATACCAATAATATCATCTTCAGGTTGAAATCCTTCTAAAAAAGGGTTGGTAATTTTTTGTTCAGAATTCATATCTTTAGTATTCTCATGCGATAAGCTAACTTCCGAATTATTAATCAATAATGATGATTCAGCGCTAACATGCTCAAGCTCACTGGGCATCTTTATCTCTTGATTGAATGAAAACATAATTGCATCAAATGTAAAAACAGTAAATGCCGTTATCGCATCAATTGATAGAAATACAGCCACTACACCCAAATAAAAACTGGGCAATAAAAATGGAAAACTGATTATGACTAGAGCATTTAATGCAAAAGCTAAGATACTAAATTTTACACAAAACCATATGGCGTTTCTCCAACCTGAAGTACTTTTATCAATTGCTTTTTGATATAGCTCTATAACATTCATAATATATTCCAATTTATTTAAACAGTTATAGCAAGGTTATAAATTTTAGCAGAAAATAAAATAGTGATAACCACATATTATTATGTACAGGGCTCTATAATTTGGCACTTCTTATTCGCTACTTTAAATTAGTGCGATACTTCAGATATGAGTTTAAAAATATTCTTTTAAACTTCATGAATAGAATTAGATCTTACTGGAAACAATCTAGATTACATCCAATCAACAATATAAATAAAATCTTCTATTAACTGTATTTATTATCTTCCAAACTTCATTGGTTCATCAGGAATTAAATCAGCATATCCTCCACCGTTTTCTAGATCTTGCCTATCTAAAATTTCAACCGCCTGTTCAAGAGACATGTTTACATCTGATGGATCTTCATCAAAAAATCCTTTCTCTACCTTAATGTGTGTGTGCGCTTTCACCACATTTGAGCTCTCAACCTCTTCAAAAGGTTTTATAATCCCATATTGTGATGACTCATCATCAAAAAAGCCTTCATCGACCTGAGCATGCTTGTGCGCTTTTACCACATTTGAGCTCTCAACCTCTTCAAAAGGTTTTATAATCCCATATTGCGATGACTCATCATCAAAAAAGCCTTCATCGACCTGAGCATGCTTGTGCATTTTTGCCAAATTAGAGCCATCAACTTCTTTAAAGGGTGTAATAATTCCATATTGAGCGGACTTCCCCACACCAACCACATCACCTTCGGCCTTAAATTCTTCCAAATAAGCGTTAGTAATTTTTTTAGATAATTCAGGGCTGACAACTTCATCATTACTGAGAGATGAATTGGGACTGGATACAAGATTATTAGCTACGACTGGTCTAAAATCCTGCTTTATATCAATATTTTGATTTAACACAACAATTGCCATTTCAGATAAATGATGAACTGCCAAACTAGCCACAACCAGGCTAAAATCAAAAACTATTATCTCAAGTATGGTTAAACTAAGGATGGGAATAAAATTTGCTGAAATAGCAAATAACGACAATACAACTACGGAGTACCTTAAAATCTGTGATATAGGGAATTTTTCCGCCTTTTCAGATATTTTATCATTAATTTCACCAATATTCATATTTAAATCCAATTATTTAAACTGTTATAGCATGGATGAAAATATTGTCAGGAAATTCAGCCACCCCTATTTGAGAGATAATAATTATAAAGCATTGATTTAGAAATAATGATATTAATTCAACATACATCGAGAAATGGCTTTGATGTATATCATCAATAAAAAACAATCATTTATAGAAGTTTTAATCAAACACGTATTGGTGACAAACAACAAAAAAGACTTTGATGCTAAAAGCAAAGCTCATACGCCATTAAAATCTTATCTGTTGTATTGAGAGATCAAGAAATCCTTCCTCGTCTTCTTTAGTGATTTTACACATATCACGGTATAGGCCAAAAAGTATTTCTTCCTTTCCATTAAATATATGCAAAAGGTATAACAATCTACAGCATTCATTCAAATTTAACTTTTTAGTTTGAATGAAGCCAATCATTTGCTTGAGTGTCTCTTCATCAACTAATGGAAAAAATCGAATTTTATGTTTGGGATTAAACATCTCCACCAGTAAAATATAATATTTTTTATACGTATCCATGTTTGGCTCTATGCCAAGGAACTCTGCTAGATTCTGAGCACGATCAAAGTCATATTCCCGAACTAGCAAAGCTTGTAAACTACGAATATCATGTAGTGACATTTGAACCTCATCTTCACCAATCTTACAAGCTCTTTTCGTTTGATCAGATTCACAGGATCTCACCTGATCAATAAAGTTGCTGCATTCAGATTGTATGGATAATTTGAAAACTGGCGTACCCAATTCATGGAACATTTGCGTTGTAAGCGGTATAATGGTTTTTGATTTAACCAAGCTTTTATTTTTATTACCAATAGAACGATCAAACACCCAGCGCCCAGTTATTTTGAATAAAACTGAAACTATACACAAACCAATACTGTAACCAACCAGTAACTCTCCACCTAAAAAGGCCAACAGCAAGAGCCAACTTGACTCAAAACATAAAAACCAAGTCGCTATAATACGAAATATAGGCGCGAATACAGAATAAAGCACTGCAACATATACTACTTCTAATGGAATTTTTTTACTGATATATAACTTTTTCTGTTCACTCAGCATAAATAACCTCTTTTTAGCTAGTATAACTTGATTAAACAGCCGTTAATAGTTTTATCTAAGAGATATATTGGGATAGTATAAATTGTTAAGGATCGTCAAACAATCTTACTGCAATGCAGCAATGAGTGAACGTGTTTCCTTCTAAATTCTCATAATACACATACTGATATAGGTAAACCCTATCGTTGATCCAATACTTAAGTATCGTTATTTGAGCTTATACCACATATAACTATGTGAAAAAAATAAAGTTCCAAATTATGAATCTTGATATTATATCACAATCTAGTACTAAAATTTTCTTCAAAACTTACACTTAATTTAATGGCATCAATCACTGCTCTAGCTTCATCATGCGTAATATGTCTTGCTTCGTCCAAATAGCACATATTATCAATCCAAACTTTTATGCTTTTTTTCGTGAGCACTTCCAGTTTATTATACTTTGGAGAAAACTGATCATTAAGTACTTCAAAAATTGCCTTATAATCTTCCACAGCTACACTTTCAATATCACCACTTTCAGGATTATTAGATGTATACAATATACTCAATACTTCATTACACCGATTCTGAACTGCTGGAGACAATATTTTCGCAAACTGAGCTACTTTAGATGTTTCAGCTGTTGGAAATATCTTTTCTGTCCGAAAAAATGCACTTTTTTCATGACCAACATCATCTCCAGTATATCTTATATTTAGTGAATTTGCCCTTAACTTATAAGCAATTCGAGCAGCAATAGACAGTCCTATTCCAATACCCACAAACACCTTCACAGAGCTTGCTCCAACTACATTCGCTACTACAATGGGTGCAATGGTGGGGTAAAATAAAACCACTACCCCCGCAAGTACTAAAAAATATTGAAACAATAATATTCCTTTAAACAACGTTTTCTTTAAATTATTATTTGCATCATTGGGCTTTTTCATAACATACTCATTTTAACCATATAGTTATTTATAGCACAGTTATTTTATTTGCCAACATTTATAAAAAAATACAGATATAATAGGATTTTGATAAATTTCTATAAAATTTTCTTTACAACATGTTTGTTTACATATAAATTACAGTAAATTATTTGATTATGAGGAAATTATGGTAAAAATACGTTTAGCTCGTGGCGGGCGAAAAAAATCACCTTTCTATAAAATTGTAGTATGCGACAGCCGCTCTCCTAGAGATGGCCGTTTTATCGAACAGATTGGTTATTTTAATCCATTGCTAGAAGGCCTAGAAGGCTTCTCCTTGAATATGGAACGCATTGAATACTGGATGGGCGTCGGAGCACAAGCATCCAATCGCATAAAATCACTTTACAACTGCGCTAAAAAAGCTTCTAAATAATTTATGCCAAATGCACTACATATAGGCACGCTTGGTAAACCACATGGTATCAAGGGTGCCAATGTTATTTTCTCTAAAACCATCCCAGAAAACATTATCTTTCACTTAACATTATTTTTTAATGTCGATGAATCTTTTGAAATCTCAAAATATGAAATTCATCACAATAAAACAATTTGTTTTTCAGATAAAATCCCCAATCGAAATATAGCAGAACAATCAATGGGGCTAAAGCTCTACTGCCAAAAAGATCTTTTTTTAGAACAGCACCCTGACCAAGTCTATGATGATATTTGCCAAGGCTATCAGATTCATGACTGTCACAAGCAATATATTGGAGAACTGCAACGGCTGGCCACAATAAGTGACCTGCTGTGCTTAATTGTAGTGGATAAGAATCAAACCTATCATCTAGCATACAAACCAAAACATATTGATCATCAAAAACAAGTGATTCAGCTAGAATACAGCTTATGATTATAAATATACTTACCTCGATGCCAGATATCATCTCAGCAGCATTCCATGGCGTATTGGGCCATGCTATAGAAAAAGACATTATCACATTAAACATAGTTAAGCTTCGAGAATTCTCTGAACGTGGTGATGGTCGTATTGATGATAGACCTTATGGTGGCGGACCTGGAATGGTCATAAAAGCGGAAGTTGTTTATCAGGCTTTGCAATCATTGGGGAAAAACCAAACCATTGAACTCTCCCCTCAAGGTAAGCGTTTGGATCGGCAGAAACTTCAAGATTTAGCAAAATTACCTGAAATCACCTTGATCTGTGGTCGTTATGAAGGCATTGATCAACGAGTTGACTCATATATTGATCAAAAAATATCCATTGGTGACTATGTCTTAACTGGGGGAGAAATACCTGCTCTGGTACTGATTGATGCATTATCTCGCTTTTTACCTGGTTGCATTAATGCAGATTCAGTATCTGAGGACTCTTTTGAAAATGGGTTATTGGACCACCCTCATTACACAAAACCTGCAACCTGGCAAAAAAAATCAGTAAACCCGACACTATTATCTGGTCATCACAATAAAATTTCAAGCTATAGATTAATGAAATCTATTGGAAATACATGGCTTAACCGACCAGATTTACTCATTAATAAAAAGTTTTCTGAAAATGAGCTTGCATTGTGGATTAAATTTGTGCAAAATCATGATCGAAGAGGTGAAGATTATGAGTAATTTATTGAAGCAATTCGAAAATAAACAACAAACGCAGCTTGAAGTTCCTGCATACCATCCTGGTGATACTTTAATTGTAAAAGTTCAGATCCAAGAAGGTAGTGGCAATCGAGTTAGAATGCAAACTTTTGAGGGCGTTGTGATTAAGAAACGTGATAGAGGTATTAATACTTCTTTCACTTTGCGTAAAAAAACAAGTGGTATTGGTATTGAAAGAACTTTTAGTTTACACAGTCCTTTATTAAAAAGCATTGCAGTTAAGCGTGTCGGTAAAGTAAGACAATCTAAATTGTATTACTTGAAAGGACTAACGGCTAAGAAAGCTCGTATTGCTGAAAAGATGCCACATAAAGCAAAGAAAAAAGAAAAAACAACTGAATCCTAGAAGATTTCTAGTGTTTTGACAATAAGCTATGTCTATACACCATCAGAATTCTCTTTTTACCCACTCAGGTGGCGTAACAGCTGTTGTGAATAGCATAGCTTATGAAATATATCAAAATACGCTCAGGCATCCAGGTAAGCTTTATATATCTCAATATGGCATCGATGGTATTTTGCAGTCTAACTTCATAGATACAGACAATATTGTCACACCTGAATGGCAAAGAATACAGCAAAGCCCAGGAAGTTGTTTTGGCTCATCTCGCACATCACTTCCAAGCAAACTCAGTGATTTTGAACCAATTTTTAAGACATTCGATGATTTGAAAATTGGAAAGTTCTTTTGCAATGGTGGCAATAACTCCCAGCTTGTAAATTTACAAATGTTCCAAGCTGCAAAAAAACTTCAATACCCATTACAATGTATTGGCATTCCAAAAACCATTGATAATGATATCCTCCACACAGACACCTGCCCAGGCTTTGGATCTGCTGCTAAATATACTGCAACGGCTATCTCTGACATCAGCATGGATTTGCAAGCTATGTGTCAAAGCTCAACTCAAGTCATCATTTATGAAGCCATGGGCAGAGATGCTGGCTGGTTAGCAGCATCCAGTGCGTTAGCTAAAACCAATGACTCAAATGGTCCACATATCATCTTATTGCCAGAGGCATGCTTTTCTTTAAAAGACATAATAACCCACACCAAAAAGATGCTTTCTAAACACAAGCACTGCATTATTGTGATGGCTGAAGGCGCGACAGATAAAGATAACCTACTTTCAAAACAACGTTATAAATCAATTTTTTTAAGCGAATATATTCATAAAAAATTGAAAATAAAGTGCAGAGCAGTGATGCCTGATTATTTACAAAGATGCTCTGGTACCTTGATTTCAAAGGTCGATCTTGAGCAGGCAAAAGCACTAGCGCATGCTGCGTTCAATCTTGCATTGGAAGGCCAGAATGGTATAATGAGCACAATTGTTAGGGAAAGCACTGATCCTTACCACTGGTCAGTCTCTAGTATCGAATTAACAAAGATTGCAGGAAAGGTAAAAATGATGCCCGACTCCTACTTAAGGCAAGACAACCTATTCGTATCAGATGAATGCATTCAGTTCCTAAAGCCGCTAATTTTTGGCGAGCAATTACCTTCTTTTCGCAGTGGTATACCAAATTATATGCCACTTATCACATCCCTAACCCAACAATTGCAAGAATGAAAAAACACATTGATTTATTAACCTCTAGAAAATTTTTACCGATGTTTGTTACGCAAATATTGGGTGCTTTAAATGACAACGTCTTAAGAACAGCAATCTCTGTCTATATAAGCTATAAATTGGTGCATGAAGAAGGACTGGCAAGTTTTTGGAGCAATCTGTCAACTGTAATGTTTATGCTGCCAACATTCTTGTTTTCAGCTATTGCTGGGCAACTTGCAGATCGATATAGAAAAGTCAATATCATACGTATTGTGAAACTAAGTGAGATTCTAATCATTCTGTTAACCAGTTATTTCTTGTTATCCCCCAGTATTAGTCCTACACATTTAATGGGTTGTATTTTTTTGATGGGTATTCATTCAGCATTTTTCTCACCAGCTAAATTTTCTTACCTGCCTGAGTACTTAGAGACAGATGAGCTTCTGCCAGCCAATGGTCTATTTGAAGCGTCAACATTCGCATCTATTGCACTTGGTGCAGCTTTAGGTGGACTCGCCTCTAGTTCATATTTTGGCATTAATACGCTTATATCTATCATGTTGCCTATTTCTATTTGTGGCTGGCTTACGAGTCTTATGATTCCCACACACACACCACAAAACCCCAGACAAGCGCTAAACTATAACTTCTTAGCCTCAGTGTTAAAACAAATTGACATGGTTGCTGATAACCCGAAAATTTGGTTCCCAACTTTAGGGATTTCTTGGTTTTGGGTTACTGGTATTGTCTACATGACCAATTTGACCAACTATACACAGTTTACATTACATTATAATAGCAATGTCGTTATATTGCTAAATTCTATTTTTACAATTGGTATTGCCTTTGGGTCTATCATGACCAATAAAGCTCTAAAGGGAGAAATTCACACCCGTTTTTCACCTATAAGTCTGGCTATTATTTCAATTGTTGGTCTACATCTCTACTCAATCTCCTACCCATCTTTTCATGGAGCGGGACTTGGAAACTTAGTCGACTTCTTCGCAAGAAAACACAGTTATTTTATTATGATAGATATGTTTTTAATTTCAAGCTTCTGTGGTATATTTGTTGTACCATTATATGCAATTTTACAAAAAAACAGCCCCATAGAGAAGTGTGCACAAACCATTGCAGCATCAAATGTAATTAGCGCACTGATGATGATCTGTACCAGTATTATTAGCTTACTACTATTAAGCATCATCGGCTTACCCGTTAGTAAGCTAATTCTATTAATCTCTATTATGAACCTAGGACTTAGTATGTACCTTGTAAAAATCTTACCCTTCACATCAGTTAAACCTATTTTAGCTCGCATTCTACGTTGGTTTTTCAAAATTGAAGTAAATGGATTAGAGCATTTTCAAACTGCTAACAATCGCCTCATCATTATTGCAAACCACATTTCCTTTTTAGATGCAATACTATTGGCACTATTCTTACCCGATCAATATATCTTTGCCATCAACACAGATATCGCAAGATTGCCTTTTATTCGCTTTATCCAACAATTTTTTGAAACTTGTGAAATTGACCCCACCAACCCAATTCGAATAAAAAATCTGGCAAAATCTATCATGTCTGGTAAAAAATGCATCATATTCCCAGAAGGCCGATTAACCAATACTGGTGGCATTATGAAGATATATGAAGGTTTTGCTGCATTAGCACAAATGACAGATGCAGATATCATCCCAGTTCATTTAAGCAATAGCTTGAGACATGCTGCAAAAATTACACGTGTTGGTGATCGTTATCGACAACGAATGTCTGTAAAAGTCAGCATTACTGTCTTCCCTGCATTTAAACCAGAGAATGACCCCAATATTTCTGCTAAAGAAAATCGCACAAAAAATGTAGATGAAATCTACGACAAGCTGGCTTATTGCCAGTATGCTGCAGAACCAAGAATGCCGATTTACAATGCCCTGCTTCAAGCTGCAAAAGATCATGGATATGGTTATAATATTTTAGAGGATTTCACTAGTAAGAAAAAAGTTAACTATAGAAATGTTATTCTAAAATCTCAAATCTTAGGCCAAAAAATTTATGAGCTCACCAAAAATGAATCCAATATTGGTTTTTTCTTACCCAACACCAATGCTGGGGTAATCACCTTTTTTGGTATGCTTGCTTATCGCAAAGTACCAACAATGCTAAATTATACTGGGGGTTCAAAAAATATAGCCAACAGTTGTATTACAGCCGGTTTAAAAACGATCGTTACATCTAGAAGTTTTATTAGTAAAGGGAACTTATCTGAAGAACTTAGTGTTATTAAATCCCATGTCGACCAAGTAATCTTCTTAGAGGATATTGCAAATGATATAAGAACAATGGATAAAATAAAAAGCTTTTGGCGTTATCTAAACATCGACCGATTTTATAAAAGAAACCCAAAATTAACCCCCCCTATTGACTCACCTGCTGTTATTTTATTCACATCTGGTTCTGAGGGTTCTCCAAAAGGCGTTGTACTGTCTCATCGCAATATCTGCGCGAACATTCATCAATCCACAGCTACTATGGATTTAAATCCAACAGATGTCATGTTTAATGCACTTCCAATGTTCCATGCATTTGGACTTAATCTTGGAACCCTTACCCCTATTCTTATCGGTATTAAAACTTATCTATACCCAAATCCAAAACATTACTCTACGGTCGTTGAGCTAATTTATGATACCAGAGCAACGCTTCTAATTGGAACCAACACCTTTTTATCCGCATATTTAAAGTTCTCCAAACAGTATGACTTTAGCAATTTGAGAATCGTATTCACAGGAGGAGAAAAGCTACAGAATGAAACCAGGATTGCATGGCTTGAGCAGCGAGGCATTACTTTGTTAGAAGGTTACGGCTCTACAGAATGTGGCCCTGTTATTAGCTCCAATACTTTAATGCATCATAGAGCTGGCAGTGTGGGGAAAACACTACCTGGTATTCAAACTCGTTACAACCCCTTTCCTGATTTAGAGATTGGTGGTGAGCTTTGTGTACGTGGTGAAAATATAATGTTGGGATACCTACTATTAGAAAATCCCGGAAAAATTGTACCTCTACCCAATGGTTGGTATGATACCGGTGATATTGTATCTTATGATGAGCAAGACTTTATCTCAATTATTGACAGAATTAAGCGTTTTGCTAAAATTTCAGGAGAAATGATTTCTCTCAGTGCCATTGAGGGGGAAGTCGCAACCTGTTGGCCAGAATATCAACATGGTGTTGTCAGCATCCCAGATCCAAAACGTGGTGAAAAATTAATATTAATTACCAATAAACCAGACCCTGATCGCATTGAGCTGGCCCGAAAACTTAAAGCCCAAGGTGTAAGCCCACTCTCTGTCCCAAATCAGATTGAAGTCATGGATCAGCTTCCACTACTTAGCACCGGCAAGATAAACTATCCACAACTCATTGCTTTTATTAAAAAGGTATCAAGTAAAACAAAAACCTTTTTACGACGAAAATCTTAAGCTTTAATTTGCTTGCAATGTGTTTCTTCCACACAATAGCTAGCAATATACGCCAATATTAATGCAATGGGTAAAGCCAATACTGCTTTTTCATATGCCAATGCTTCAGATAGCCCAAGGCGCATATGCTTTTCTACCAGCCACCCAACAATTGTAAGCGCAAAACTACCCAAAAGAATGGATAACATATTACAAAAAGCAATGGATACCCCTGAAACACTTGGGTGATTTATCTCTCCAGATATCGCATAAGACACCACTAAACCAGCATTAAAACAGCCATAGCCAAACATCAATAGATTTGCCCAAAGTGGCGATAAATTATGACAATATAATACTGGGAGCAGTAACCCTGCACATATCCATGGTGTTACCAATAAAATAGGTCTTCTTTTCTGAATTCGATCAGAATACCAGCCCATTAAAACTCCGCCCAATGCCCAGCCAATAAAAATCATATTCACTGCAGTTGTGGCTTCAGCTCTGCTTAAAACTTCACTGGTTTTGGATAGATACTGAATCCCCCAATACTCTCCAAAAGCTGCTGTTGGTAGATAAATTAACCCTGCAAACATTGCATTGTACCAACTCTGAGGATTACGCCAGACCATTAATAATCCATCTAAAATATTAACATCAACTGTCTGAGTTCTTTGTGCCTTTGGTCTCATCAACAACATCATAACCAACAGTAAAACACATAAAAATGATGAAAATAATTGAATTACTGGACGCCAGTTTCCATCAATTAGATGAATATGCACCACATAATTACCAAAAACCACACCCAACATACCTGATACTTGAGTTAATCCTGCTAATATGCCCAAATAGCGATTCTCAAACCAAATCATTGCAAGCTTCATTGTTACCACAAAAGCAAATGCGCCCATTGCACCCATAACTGCTCTAGCAGCCATTGCCTGAAAGATAGTTATACTTTCAGAAAAACATTGATTGGCTAATAAAAAAATACAAGTGCTAATAATTAATACGTAGTGAGCAGGATATTTATCGGTAATCTTGCCCACAAACAATTGCATTGCAATATATAAATAATAAAATGACGATCCTATATGCGACATCATTGTCTCACCTATAGAAAAATCTAGCATAATTGGATCTAACATCCCACCTGTTGAAATCCGACAAGCATACTGTAGCAAGAAGGCCATTGCCCCAAATGACCACATCATGATTGGCTTCATATGTTTCTGTAATCTAAAACTCATTTCTATTCCCTTTTTTTAAGTTTATGCTGTGAAATAGAATGTAGCAATAGCTGATTGGTCATGCTACTTTTATATAGCTAAAATTAAGACAATGATGATTACCTTTTATATTGACAAAAGTCAGAAAACCCATCACTTCATACAGCTTCTTCTTGAATTAAAAGATGATATTTATATTCACTGCAATGATGAAGCGCATGCTCAAAAAATTAACAATTTATTGTGGGAAAGCAATCATTTCATTCCAAATCAAATTGGAAAACCTAAATATGATGCCATTACGGCCATTGGTTATGGCAAACCACTTGCAAGAACTCACATTATAAATGTTTCTGATCAAATCCTGGATATGCCACATATTGAATGGGTTACTCAAAATCTTGAAGAAGCAAGATCACGCTACAAGCATTACAAAAAGCAACACCAACTCTCTAGTAAAACATTGGATTAAGTGCTTTTAGGTTAATCTATGTTTTTCTATATTACTCAAATTCTCAAGTGCTTTATAACTTTCTTTAGAATATGAACCCCTCGCATGCATACTTCCTATTTCTCAAAAGAATAATAATATTGATCATCACCAAAAAATATCTATCTTGCATATCCAATGATTGCTGATAGAATAGAATCATTTAATGATAGATATCATGCTAGAAAAAACATTTGATCCAACCTCTATAGAACTTCGCATCTCACAAAAATGGGTGTCAATGGGCATTGGTAAACCAGCTGCTCAGAAAGAAGCTTATTGCATCATGGTCCCACCACCAAATGTCACCGGCAGCTTACATTTAGGGCATGCATTACAGCATGCTATTATGGATACGCTCAGCCGTCATCACCGAATGAAAGGCTATAAGGTTTTATTACAAACAGGTACAGATCATGCTGGTATTGCAACTCAAATGGTGGTTGAAAGGCAGTTAAAAAATATTGGCATTCAAAAAAATGATCTGAAAAGAGAAGATTTTATTGATAAAATCTGGGAATGGAAAAAAGAATCTGGCGGCAACATAAAAAATCAAATGATGCGCATGGGCATATCTGTTGATTGGGAAACAGAACGATTCACCCTAGATGAGGGCTTTAACCATGCTGTAGCGCATACTTTTGTCACCCTTTATAATGAAGGCTATATCTACAAAGGTAAACGGTTGGTTCATTGGGATACCCAGCTTAAAACAGCCATTTCTGATCTAGAAGTGCAATCTGTATCACGACAAGGATTAATTTGGTATATTCGCTACCCCCTGGAGAATGGTGACCATATTACCATTGCAACCACAAGGCCTGAAACAATGTTGGGAGATGCAGCCATCTGTGTACACCCTGATGATGAGCGTTATCAATCATTAATTGGTCAAAATGTTACATTACCTTTAACACATCGAACCATTCCAATTATTGCTGATGAAGCCTGTGAACCAGAATTTGGCACAGGATGTTTAAAAATCACACCAGCGCATGATTTCACAGACTATGATATTGGAAAACGCCACAACCTTGAAATGATCAACATATTAACAGCTAAAGGGACATTAAACGATAACTGTCCTGAGGATTATCAAGGATTGGATCGCTTTGAAGCTCGGAAAAAAATTATCTCAGACCTAAAATCCTTAGATCTGATAGAAAAAACAGAACCTCATACCTCTATTTTACCCATTGGTGATCGCTCACAAACCATCCTAGAACCTTACTTAACAGATCAGTGGTATGTGAAAACTGATGCATTGGCGCAAGCTGCTTTGGATGATTTCAAAGCAGAAAAAATTAATTTTGTACCAGAGAACTATGGAAAAGTGTACACATCCTGGCTTGAAAATATTGAAGACTGGTGTATATCCAGGCAACTTTGGTGGGGACATCGCATTCCAGCATTTTATGATGAAAATGGTCAGGTATATGTTGGCCTGGACGAAGATAGCGTTCGAAAAACCCATAATATTATTGGAAAACTAACCCAAGATGAGGATGTTTTGGATACTTGGTTTTCATCAGCACTTTGGCCTTTTGCCACTTTGGGCTGGCCAAATAACACAGAACGTTTACAAACCTTTTATCCCAACAGTCTGTTGATCACTGGTTTTGATATTATATTCTTTTGGGTTGCAAGAATGTGTATGTTTGGTAAGCACTTTACTCAAAAAATGCCTTTTCCAACTGTTTATGTCACAGGGCTTATTCGAGATGAGCTTGGCCAAAAAATGTCTAAGAGCAAAGGCAATGTTATAGACCCCATTGATCTAATTGAAGGGGCCAATTTAGACAATCTTATTGCAAAAAGAACACAAGGCATGATGCTAGAGAACATTAAAGCATCTGTTATAAAAGCAACTAAAAAATCTTTCCCACAAGGCATTGAAGCGCATGGAACTGATGCTTTGCGTGTGACGCTCTTGGCTTTATCAACACATAGCAAAGATATTAATTTTGATTTGAACAAATTAAGAGCACATCGCAACTTTTGTAATAAGATATGGAATGCTTTTAGATTCTTATCTCAATCCACAGCTACAGCCAGTGTTAATAATATCTTCACCCAAGCTTTAGAACATCAAATTTCATTATTATTGTTGGAAACTGAAAAACATTTATCAGATTACCGATTTGATCTTTATGCTAAGGCAATTTATGACTTCTTTTGGCATGAGTTTTGCAACTGGCATCTTGAATTAGCAAAAATAGATGCAGATGACTCTAGTGATGCCAAAATGGCACATTTATACAACGAATTCGATAAAATATTAACAATTCTACACCCTGCTCTTCCTTTTATCACAGAAGCTCTATGGTTAGAAAAATACCCTGACCATTCTATTACGGCACAAGAAATACCAACTGCCGAAACTCATCCTACATCTTATAATCGCTTTATGGCATTCAAGTCTTTGGTCTCTGGTATTCGTCAAATTCGTTCTGAACTAAATATCAGCCCCAAAGAAAAATTGGCTTTGTATTACACACAGGATAAAACCCAACTTTTGAAAAATTTTGAAAAAGAAATATCTCAGTTAGCTGGTATTCATAGCCATCAAATTGTAGATAGCATACCGAAAAATTGCTGTATTTTTATCGATCATGGCATAGAAATTGGCATTAGCCTTCAGGATAAAATAGACCCCAAAGCCGAAAAATCTAGATTAGAGAAAAAAATCAACAAACTCAATCAGCAATATGAAAAGCTTGGGAAAAAAGTCAATAATCCCATGTATCAAGAAAAAGCACCAGAATCACTTAAAATTTCAGACAGCCGTATACAGATGGATTTAAATATTGAAATACAGCGATTAGAAACACATCTTGCAATCATTCAATCACTGTAGCAATACGATTAAATCATTAAATTTATAATCAATACTCAGATGGTTTGAGCCCAAATGACGACAGTTAATTGTGAAAACAAAGATTACGCCTTATCTTCTTTAACCTTATCTTCTTTATTTTCTTTAACCTTATCTTCTTTAGCCTTGCCTGCATCCTTAGCTTTTGGTTTGGCTTTTTTTGTACTTTTACTTTCTTTGCTTGAATCAACCATACCCATTGCGAGATCAGCACCAACTTTGGCCAGGTCAATTACATCTTTTGCAAGATTTGTAACACTTTCCCCCATTCCTTTTAGAATCGCACCAGCATCTCGTTTTGATTTATCATTCATGATTTTCCTCCATCCATCTTTAATTTAAAATAACTATGCAAATAGCACAATCAGTATTCCAAGACTGCATAAGCTTAACATAAAGCCTGTGAGTATTAAACGTCTAGAAGATATTTGCCCAGTACCCAACACCAAGGCATTTGGCGGAGTTGCTGTTGGTAGCATGAACGCAGAATTTGCACTCAATGTGATCAACAACAAACAGGAAATAATATCGAGGCTGGATATTTGCACCATAACAGACGATAGCGGTAAGGCCAATGAAGTCACAGCCGTATTACTACATAACTCTGTCATCATGCTAATACTAAATCCAAAAAATGATAATACCTGATAATTTTCAAATAAAGTATTCTCATGTATACCGGCCATCAGTACATCAATTACCTCATAGCCCATTAAAGCATCTGCCATAAAAATTCCCGTAGAAACTAAAGCAATACTTGAGAGTGAAATTAAGCGCATATCCGTCCAATGAAAGGCTTGATGATCTTTATACATAATAAACGAACAACTGATTAGAAATGCCAGACCTATCCATTCTTCAAATATTGTAAAACCGATCCAACTGGACCATATCGATTGAGTTGCCCATAAAATAATACAGATGAGAAGACCCAATATGATTTTAAGTTGAGGTAGATCGACTGAGATAACCTCAGATTCATAAGAAAACTTCTGACGATCTGAAGCCATATAAACATATACCATCATACAGATAGATAGCATCAGAACAAATGGGAATGTATGGATAAACCATGATACAAAATTAAGTTGAATTCCAAAGTAACGTTGAGCATAAGCAATAGCAACTAAGTTAGCTGGTGTGCCAATGGGTGTTAACATACCACCCATAGTAGAGCCATATGCAATAGACAATAATAACGAAGACACTGGTATATTAAGGGTTTTACCCAATTGCAGAACAACAGGAATCAACATAGCAACAGCAGATGTATTCGATATCCACATGCTTAAAAAGCCTGAACTTATAAACAAAACAGTTGATAAACCAAACTCTGTGGAAGGTTTAAACCATTTCATCAAACTTGATGCAATTAATAGATGAATGTCATTTTTAACAATTAACTCGGAAATTAAGCAGCCAATGATTAATAAACGAACTGGGTGGCTCAATAAAATCCCCAATCCTTGTATTAGACCAATATGATTAAAAATTATCAGGGAAGCACAAGCCAGACCACTTATAAGGCCAACATATTCTGAAAACATAAACCAACCAACAAAACACAGTATCATTATTACTGCAAGATGTTGTAGCGGGGATAACACAAACCAAGAGATTAACACTACACCCAGTAGCCATTGACGATTTAACATATCTTCACCTTAAGTTCAGCCACCATACTACCCTAATTATCACTGCTGGCAAAACTATTTATGGCGAATTTACCTTTTTTTGATGTCATCGGTAACGGTAATTCGGCGATTGGTAATGCGCTTTGTAATTCTTTAGAAATAAAATTCTTAGCTTCTTTTTCAGGAAGGCTATGATACTGATATATTGTCAAATTAATCATCAGTGAATTAACTTCAATCAGTACAATTTTGCATCTTTCACCCAGATAAGGGAATTCCAAGATATCAATCCATTCATTAATTGACTGAAAATATAAATCCCTCATTCCATATATTCTACCATTTATTTCTTTTTTGTATTCAGCAAACTTTGACAGCATTTCACCTTTTATTATAATTTCTTTTGCCAATACCCCACAATTTTTAAAAAATTCATTTCGACTATATGGATTTTGCCATAATGGCCAAAAACACAATTCATCTAACTTGAACTGCGCCATTTCTTGTTTTAAAAATCGAAAAAAACCCATCATATAACTAGAAAGCATTTTGCAAGAATCATATGAGAGCAGATACTCCTGCAAAATAAATGCAGTAATTCTAGAGGGTTTTAATGATTTCTCCAGATGATTCTCAAATAAAAACATATTATCTACAAAATATACCTGTAATATTTCCATTAGATCTGGAAAATATAACATGGATACTGGCGGGATATTCACGCCCTGTATTGTTGATTCATTATAGTCCTCAGACGCCTCTGGCATCGCATTTAATAAAAAATTTGAATATAGTACTAAGTTCGACCGATAGTTTTCTATTTCTCCGCCCAACTTAAGCTCAGCTTTTCCTGATAGTCTTTTCACATTATTTCTCTATATTTATTACTAAATACCATAGGAAGACATTGAACACAAATATTAATTTAAGATTTTTTATACTTTGCTTATCGTATAAACTGCACTATCCTATCTTTAAAATACCCAGTATAGAAATGAAAAAAATAACACTTGTTGCACACGTTGATATGGATGCTTTCTTTGCCTCTATTGAGCAAAGAGATAAGCCGCATCTCCAAGGGAAGCCAGTTGTTGTTTTGGCGAGTATACACAGTAAAATCATCATTGCTACCTCTTATGAGGCAAAGGCTCTGGGTGTGAAAGTTGGTCAAAAAATAACTGATGCCGACCAAGTTCACATTCAATATTCTAATTTAGCTCACTATCAAAAGATTTCTCAATCGATTATGAATTGTCTTTACACCATCACACCAGATATTGAAATATTTTCCATCGATGAAGCTTTCCTCTACTTAAATGGTATTTTGCAACATTATGAATCGATAACACAGCTTCTAAAACACATCAAACAAAGCATCTACAAGGATGTTGGGCTAAATTGCTCAATTGGGCTTGCACCAAACAAAGTTCTGGCTAAGATGGCCTCAACAGAACGCAAACCAAATGGTTTGTTTGTTTTAGAACCATCTAAGGTTCAAGAATATCTATATCAGAAACCCATATCACATATTTGTGGAATTGGTCATAAAATGGAAAAATTTTTCAATCACCATGGTATCTACACCTGTGATCAAATTACAAAAATGCCAATAGGATATATATCATCACACTTTGGGCAAACTGGCCGTTACTTATGGTATGCCTGTCAAGGTAAACACTTAGCCGGAATCTCTCGCACCAAAAGAGCTAAAACAATGGGCCACAGCAAGCGATTAGAACAAAAACCATACCAAATGCTGGATATTAAAACTTCTCTTGACAAACTCACCCTAAAGCTCTGTAAACGTTTACGAGAACATGAACTTAAGGCCAATCAAGTTCAAGTTACTATTAATAGCAGGGATAATCGTTTTCAAAAACGATTTACTCTAAGGACTGCAACGCATTACCAAAAAACACTGGCACCCATATATTACCCAATGCTAAACGATATTCCTTGGCCTCAAATCATCACGCAAGTTTCTATCCAGGCGACTTGTCTTGTGCAAAACACACAACAAGATTGGTTAGAGGTGAGTCAAAATAAAACAGAATCAATAATGGATAAAATTAATCAGCGCTACAATAAAACCGTTATTCAATATGGTTATTTATTAGATTAAATCTACTTGATGGAATATACGATTCAGCGTCATTATTAACAGCACCTTTCACACCTTCAACACGCTTAGGTGATACCTCATTACCCAACAGATAGTTAAATGGACCTGGGTTAAGCTCATAGAACTTTGAACCATGAATCAGAGCAAGATCAACTGCAAGAAAACAGTTCATAAAGTTGACGATTCCTGGTGCAAAAACAACATACCCAAAGTTGATGCATAAAACTGAAGCGAATATTCCAAAAACGAGCCCCGTCTTAAGCATTTGCCAAAACTCAGGCTGGTAGCTTAGAAAAAACTGATGTAACGTACCATTACAGAAAAACTTCGTCGGGGTAGATGTAAATTTATCAATAATATGATCCCGAGTTTCACGATCTTCATCTCTCAAACAATAGTACTCAGCCACTGAACCCGCTCTTGCAAGCCACCTGCGGTCATCATGTTTATTAAGATAACCAGTTTGATCATAGACAAAAGCACTATGCGCTTGACCTAAAAAATCTAATCTGAAAAAAATTAATAGGAAAGTCCACAGTAAAGCATGGCGTCTAACAAAAAACACTTCTGCATTATCTCCCTCATAGTCACTGAGTATTTGAGCACCAGAGCCAGGAATAGGATCATAGTCATGATGATGACAAATAAAATTTAGCCTGAAGTCTGGCTTGCTTTCATTTAATTCATTTAAAAGACGTTTCGCCTCGCTTGCAACACTCTCATTCACCCCAGCACTTTGATACACGCAAACATTAATAGCTTGAATATGTTCAAGCTTACCATGATCAGTCAATATTTGTCTCATCAACTCTACAGCCATCATCATGGATATAGCACCGCCAAAACTGTGTCCGGAAATATTAATATAATCCATATCCCTTGAAGCATCAGAGATTGCTTCGATAATCTTAAATTTCTCTGTTAAGAAAGCTTGACGACCTGGGCCTTCAGCATCCATATCAGCAATCAAAGTTGCATCTGTTTCTTGTATATCTGTACCAGCTGTTAACACCAATAAACTTTTATGCTTATCATTTCGAGTAAAAGCCATTTTAATGGCAGTAGATGCCAACTCATCCATTTTTATTAATTCGCCATAACCACAACCAGCTAATGTGTGAACAAATCCTTGGCTGATTAAATGTTGTGGACTTTCCCTAAACCAGTCATAAATTGCTCTGGATAATATTTCAAATTTCTCTGGAGTAATACCAAGCTCTTCACTAAACCCAGGTAAAGCGTTCATAGCATTTCGCTTTTTTTCTTGACTCTCGGCCGCACCATCTTTCTGTAATTGATCAATTGTCTCTTTAATAGATAAATTCACACTATATACCAAATAGACTATACCAACAGAAACGGAGATGTATAGATTGATTTTTAAAAGCAGCATTGCAACAAATAAAAAGCACACTTGGACAACACGTTCAAAATTATTAACAAAAAATGCTTCAGATAATTTGAGCACCTGTTTGATTGTCTCTAATAGTTGGAATAGAATTTGGCTAAAAAAGAAGGTTATTTGTGAAAACCAACTTTTGCCTGAATCAGTTGTAGATTTACTGCTATGCATTAAGAATCCTCATAATTTCTGTAGATTATACAGAAAGATATAAGAAAAGTCAATGTCTTACTACTGCTCTACAAATTGGATAATGGCCATTGGTGCATTATCACCCTTGCGAAAACCAGCTTTCAGTACCCGCGTATAGCCACCTTTTCTCTCTAAGTTCTTAGGACCAATTTCAGATAGCAACTTTTTAATTGCCTCTTTTGAGTTTAAGACAGATTTCAAATAACGAACTGTATTGAAATCATTTGTTTTTGATTTAGTCACTAACTTCTCAACAAATGGCCTTAAGGTCTTAGCTTTTGGCAAAGTTGTCTTAATTGTTCCATACTCTACTAAAGAAATTGTTAAGTTTCTCAACAACGCCTTTCTGTGCGAGGTTGTTCGATTTAGTTTTCTTTGTTTGCTTCTAATGCTCATAATCTATCTCCGATTATTCTTCGCCAGGTGATACCCAACCTTCAATGTCAAGACCCAATGATAAATCATGATCAGCCAACATATTCTTAATTTCTGCTAATGACTTACGTCCTAAGTTAGGCGTTCTAAGTAGCTGTGGCTCAGACCTGGTCACTAAATCACCGATATAACAGATATTTTCTGATTTCAAACAATTTGCAGCACGAACTGTAAGCTCTAAAGTATCAACTTTATCATACAATCTTGGATTAATAGTAATAACTTGAGTTTCATCAAATTGAGACTCTGCCTTTAATTCAACAAAAGATGACAATTGGTGTTGAAGAACACTGGCTGCCCAACGAACAGCGTCATCTGGATCAACAGAACCATCTGTTTCAACTTCAAGTATTAGTTTGTCTAAATCTGTTCTATTTTCAACACGCGCATCTTCAACCTTATAGATCACTCGACGTACTGGTGAAAATGAAGCATCCATTTGAATAGAACCTATTTCATCATTTGATTTTAAAGCTGGCACATAACCTGTACCTCTTTCTACCACCACATACATGGTAAAGGTATTTTTAGAATTAAGTGTCGCAATGACTAAATCTGGATTGTGAATTGTCGCTCTACCTTCGGTATCAATATCACCGGCTGTAATTTGACAAGGTCCTTTAACCTCAAGCTTAAACTCTTCTTTGGTAAATTCATCACCCAATGAAACAACCACAGATTTAAGATTTAACTTCACTTGAACCAAATCATCATGCAAGCCTTCAATGGTCGTATACTCATGCATGACGCCATCAACCTTAAAGGATGTAATACTACACCCAGGCATAGAGGATAATAAGATTCGTCTCATTCCAAAACCAATCGTATAACCAAACCCTCTTTCGAAAGGCTCTAATACTATTTTAGCAGTACATTCATCCACCAAATCATATTTAATTTCTGTTGGTTTCAACATTTTGTATACATCTTGAATATTCATATCTGACCTAATTATTTAGAGTAATAAACAATAACCATACCTAACATCTGCGAGTCAAATATACCAATTTGCTCCAATGTAGGATGTTGTTTATAAACACCTGAGAGTGCTTCATAGTCACACTCAACCCATTCACGCTGTCTGTTTTCTTTTGCTGTTTCTACAGACATAATGATTCTATCGTGCTTCCTAGCAGATTCTTTAATCCCAACCGTATCACCTGGTTTAATTTTGCAACTTGGACAATTAATCACTTTACCATTTACTTCAACCTGCCCATGAGACACCATTTGCCTAGCTTGACGCTTAGTTAGTGCATACCCCATAGTGAAAACAACGCTATCAAGCCTTGATTCCAATAATTGGATAAAGTTTTCATCTGTTGCACCTGGTGCACTCTTAGCAGTTAAAAAGTAATTTCTAAACTGTTTCACTCGAATATAGTAATAATGACGCATAGCGTTCACTGCATTTTGCTGCTCACCAAACCGACTAGCTGGTGGACGCCGTTTATCTGACTTACCAGGTCTTGACGCATGTTTGCACTTAGATTCGTACGGACGTACCCCAAATAAGGATAAATCCATTCCAACTGCTCTAGATACTTTAGCTCTTGGCCCTTTATATGATCCCATAATTTCCCCTTATTTACGTTGCCGTTTCTTCTTTTTCACACCATTATGTGGTACACCAGTTACATCACTGATTGTTGAAACAGATAATCCAGCCAATACCAATCCTCTTACTGCGCCTGGACCACCTTGGCCAGCGCCTTTTAAGCGAATAGCAACAATACTCATTCCTCTTGCTTTTACATACTCACCAACTTGCTTAGCAGCAATTTCTGCAGCTTCACCTGTTGACTTACGTGAATTTTTAAAGGTTCGACCCACACCACCAGATGCTTGACATACTGTCTGACTTCTCTGATTAGCACAATTAATAATTGTGTTATTATGGGTTGCCTGGATATTGATAACACCCACAGCTGTGATTGGTGCGCCTTGTTTGCCGCCCTTCTTCTTAGCAGCCATCGACTTTGAACCGCTTTGTTTTTTAACTGTCATAGTTTACTCTCAAATTATTAAACATCTCTTCTACGACGTGCTGTTTTCGCATTTTTTTGAGTGTTCTGACCACGCACGGGTAATTTCCCAACATGACGACGACCTTGGTAAGAACGAATCATTTTCTTAATAGAAATGTACTTACCTACCAAACGTTTTAATGTTGTCCCTAAATCCCAACCAGTTGCTGTTAGATGATGACGAATCGCCTCAACTTGAGTTTCTGACAAATCTTTTACTTTTGTTTCAGGATTGATTTTACATTTTTCACATATAATACGTGACCTAGTTTCACCTACGCCATAAATGCGTGTTAAACCAACCCAAATATGTTGGTTATCTAATAATCGACTACCTGCGATGATGGTCATATTCTCTCCAAAGTTTTTTTCAGCTTATTTCCGACATAGATTATACGTTTAATAACGATAAATCAACGTTTTTTATCATATTGTTTATTACCCTTGCCTCTGTTTGTGCTTTGGGTTGCTCTTACAGCGAACAATTAAAACACCATGTCGTTTTATTACCTGACATGTTGAACAAATTTTCTTTACAGACGCTCTTACTTTCATACTTATCACCTAAATAATTGCAGCTTTTGTTTATTACCTGCTTTGTTTGGTTTATCAACCAAGTTTGCGTAACGGTCAGGCAATAAATGCGCTGACAGTTGACTCATAAAATCCATCACTACGACAACTACAATCAATAGCGAGGTTCCCCCAAAACTAAATGGTATCTTCCACATCTTTACAAAGACCTCTGGCGCTAACACCACGAAAGATAAATACAATATACCGAAAAGGGTTATCCTTTTCAAAACATCATCAATATACTTTGCTGTTGCAACACCTGGACGAAGTCCTGGAATCAATACGCCGCCTTTCTTTAAATTTTCCGCAATCTCATTGGGATTAATCATCAAAGAGGTATAGAAAAACGAAAAGAATGCTATAGCCGCTACCATAGCTATAATATACAAAGGTTGGCCTGGATGCAATGCCCTCATTAATGTTTGCACATTAATATTTTGACCAAAACCCAACATATCCATAACTGAGAACGGCACAAATACCATTGTTGTCGCAAAAATAGCTGGAACAATACCTGCCATGTTGATTTTTAGTGGCAACACATGTGTTTGCGATGATCTAACCTGATGTCGAGATGGGTGCGTAATTTTAATTTGTCGTTGTCCTTTTTCAATAAACACAACACCTGCTGTTAACAAGGCAACTGCTAAAAGAATCATTAGAAAGACAACCACATTCATCTCACCTGTCACAACCAATTCATATAAATGTGATAAAGCTTCAGGAAAGCGAACACAAATACCCGCAAAAATAATCACCGAAATACCATTGCCTATTCCCCGCTCGGTTACTTGCTCCCCAAGCCATAATAGGAACATAGTGCCTGTCGCCATTGTTATAGCACTAACCAATAGAAATGCTGATCCAGGCTCAATAACCACACCCATACTAATCATTCTCTTTGACATTGGGACAGATTGAATCAGAGCCAATGCTAGCGCAAATAAACGTGTATACTGCGTAATTTTATGACGCCCCTTCCCACCTTCTTTCTTCAACTGCTCTAAATACGGAACCAAATAAGTTAACATTTGGATGGCTATAGATGCTGAAATATAAGGTGACAAACTTAAAGTAAACAAACTCATTCTAGCTAAGGCGCCACCTGAAATTACATTTAAAAAACCAAATAATCCTGCTTGAGTCTGTGCTGACACTATCGCCAACTTTTCATAATCAATACCAGGAATTGGGATATGAGATCCCAAACGGAAAACAAATATCGCAAACAAAACAAATAATAAACGCGACTTAACATCTTGAATGCCAGACTTATTTGCAGTAATGCCTTTCATATTTAGCTCTCTATGTACTCACCGCCAGTATCTTTAATCAAAGCTACTGCGCCTTTAGTTGCAGGAATCCCAACAACTTTTACCTTTGTTTTTACTGTGCCCGACTTAAACAACTTAACATACAATGTACTTTTGCGAATTAATCCACTTAACTTCAAAACTTCAATCGTTACCTCTTTGTGTAATTTCGCATCAACTTTGTTCAATACTGACACTGGCAATGATTCACGTAGAAATTGCTTACGAGAAGAGAAACCACTTTTCGGTGTTCTTAGGTAAAAAGGCATTTGACCACCTTCAAATCCTGGACGAATACTGCCACCAGATCTAGATTTTTGACCTTTGTTACCACGTCCACAAGTATCACCTCTAAAACCACTTGATCCACGGCCTCTTCTTGATCTTAATTTATTTGATCCCTTTGTTGGAGATAACTCATTTAACCCGCTCATGTTGGCACCTGCTCTTTTGTTTCTTTAGAAAGAACGTTGTCTTTACTAACCCTACGTCTTTTTGCAACCTGTGACAAAGACTCCATTTCAACCAACCCTTTAATAGTTGCTCTGGCAACATTAATTGGATTTGAAGAACGATAACGTTTTGCCAAAATATTTTCAACACCCAAGCAATCAAATACTGAACGCATAGCACCACCGGCTATCACACCAGTACCTGGGCTAGCTGGTGCCATAAAGACAATAGATGCGCCATACTTAGAACGAATAGGATGATGTATTGTTCCCTTCTTCAAGCTAATGCTAACCATATTTTTCTTGGCATCACTAACGGCTTTTTGCCTTGCTAAAGAAACTTCTTTCGCTTTACCAATACCTAGACCAATTTTTTTATGACCATCACCAACAACGACAACAGCTGTAAAGCTAAACTGCCTACCGCCTCTTTTCACCAAAGAAGTACGATTGATCGTAACCACTTCCGTCTTTAGTTCATAACCTTGTTGTTCCACTTCTTTCTTCGACATAACTTTACCTTAATTAAATTTTGATACTTGCCTCTCTCAAGCCTTCTGCAACTTTTGCAACCCGACCATGATACAAACAACCCGAACGATCGAATGCCAAGTTATCTGTTCGTTTTAGTTTTTTAATGACTGCAGCCATTGCTACACCAACTGCTTTAGCAGCCTCACAATTACCACTATATTTAAACTTCTTTTTTACATCTGCATTTAAAGTCGAAATACCACCTAAAACTCTACCATTGGTATCAACCAACTGAGCTCGCATATGCTTATTGCTTCTACAAACAATAATTCTACACTTGTTTCTCATTCTCGCTCGACTTTTACGTTTTACTCTTTCGCGAACACGTTGTTTACTGATACTCATTCTCTAACCCTCTACTTATCAGACTTGGTGCGATAATGTACACCACGAATTCTAACACCCTTTGCTTTATATGCATCAGGCTTACGCTTTGAACACAATAAGGCAACAAAATCACCCAAAAGTTTCTTTGAATGTGACTTACAAATAATTTCACGTTCATTTGGCACGTCAACTGACACATGCTCTGGTATAGTAACCACATCATCATGCGACTTACCCAAAGACAATGTAACCTTAGTGTCCATTAACTTTACTCGATAACCCAAACCATGAATTTCCAAAACTGTTTCAAACGGCTTATCTAAACCTTTTACTAGGTTTTCGATATGGCGGTAATCTGTTCCTAACATAGATTTAAAAAATTTATCAGAACGATCATCTTCTTTCATACTGATGGTTATTTTATCACCATCAATTGCAACCTGAACTTTTGGATGCACAGTCCAAGACTCATTGATTTTTCCATTACTCAATGTCAGACAAAAACTTTCAGTATTCTTTTCACAAGTTACATTAACCGAACTTGGGATCATTATTGGCATATTTGCTAAACGAGACATATTATCACCTACTCAACTACACAGATTAATTCACCACCAACACCATCTTTTTTAGCCTGATGTGTTGTCATCAAGCCCTTAGATGTGGTGATAATTCCATAAGATAACCCAGATTTAAATAAAGGTATCTTACTTGCCTTATAATATCGACGAATAGCTGGTCTGCTATGTACTTTCACATCACGCATTACAGCTCTACCCTTAGAGTAACCCAATTGTACATTCATATGAAAAGGATCTTCCTCATTCATACTCACGCCTTCAATACTTCCTTTGGACTGCATTACCGCCAAAATTTGAATATTTAACTTAGTTTTACGAACACTAACTGTCTTTTTACCAACAGCGTATCCATTTTTAATTCTTGTTAAACAGTCTGCAACTTCATATTGTAACATATCTTATCCCCTTACCAACTAGCCTTTCTAACACCGACTAACCAACCTTGCCTCATTGCATCAAAAATACAACAACGACATAAGCCAAATCGACGATACACACCTTTAGATCGACCACATTTCCAACAACATCGAGTATGTCTTGTTGGTGATTCATCAAGCTTACGCTTGGCAAGATCAAACATGGCAACCAACTTTTCCTCAGCTGGTGTATCCAATGATTTGATCTTGCTTCTAAGTGCATTTCTCTTCTCTTGATTTTCTTTGTGACCAATTAACTTCAATAACTTCTTTTCACGCGCAATCATTCTTTTAGTTGCCATTACTATCTCCTGAAACATTTTCTTTAAAAGGGAATCCCATCAAACTTAACAATGCAAAGCCAGATTCTTGATCTTTTGCACTGGTTGTAATACATACATCCATTCCGACTCTTCTTCTATTGGATTCAAAAGGAATAGAACGAAACACTGAATAGTCCACCAAACCAAAGGATAAGTTACCCTGGCGATCCAATGATTTCTTACTCAAACCATTAAATTCACGAACAGATGGAAGACTGACACACAATAGATGTGCCAAAAAGTGATACATCCGATCACGACGTAAAGTTACCTTTACACCGATGGGCCAACCCTGTCTAATTTTAAATCCAGCTTCCGATTTTTTCACATAGGTAACAACAGGTCTTTGACCTGTAATTGTTTCAATATCACCAAGAACTTTCTTAACATCTTCTTTAGATGCCTCTGCTCCCAGCCCTACATTTATCGTCGCCTTTAAAATAGTTGGTATCGCCATCACAGATGATGATTTTAATTTCTTACCCAAATCACCTTTAATGGATTTGGAATGTTTTGCTAAGTCTGTATTCATTACTTACTCTCTATACCGGTTTGCCAGTTTGTTTGTTTACTCTCACCTTGGTTCCATCTTCATTGATTTTAAACCCAACTTTTATTCTCTTTTTGTTTTCCACATCATATAATGCAACATCAGATGCATGTATCTTACCCTCTACGGACTTGATCTCACCAGCAATATTATTTTGAGGATCAGCTTTTATGCATTTTTTACGCATATTAGCACCACTAACAATTAAATATCCGTCTGTGCGCACTCGATCAATTACACCAACATGCCCCTTACTTTTACCAGTGGTCACAATCACCTGGTCATTCTTTTTTAATTTATTAGCCATAGTCAACCCCTACAATACTTCTTCTGCTAATGATGCAATCTTAGGAAATTCTTTTCTAAGCTCTTTTGGGATAGGACCAAATATACGAGTCCCCACCAATTCTTTTCCTGCATTTAAAATAACAGCTGCGTTATCATCAAAGCGAATCGTTGAGCCATCATTTCTATTAATCGGAGATCTAGTTCTCACAATAACTGCGTAATGAACAGATCCTTTTTCCAACTTACTCGTTGGCAAAATTTCTTTAATTGAAACTTTAATAACATCACCAGCATGAGCAGTGTTGCGATTAGAACCGCCCAGAACTTTTATGCACTGAACAATTTTTGCGCCACTATTATCTGCTACTAGCAATTTAGTTTGCATTTGTATCACTCTTCTACTCCTGTAGCATGACCAACAACTTCCAATAAAGTCCAGGCCTTATCTTTAGAAATGGGTCTTACCTCACCAATGATCACAGTATCGCCTGTTTTCAATACATTATTTTCATCATGCACCTTGTAACGAGAACTCAATTTATGATATTTACCAACTTTATGTTTCACTTGACGGGTAACAGTAACCACTGCTGTTTTATCCATTTTATTGGACACAACTATACCTGTTAATTTTCTTTGGTTAGACATTATTTCGCCCCCTCATTCTTCTCACCGATAACAGTCATTGCTATTGCAATCTGACGTCTAATTTCTTTAAAACGATGTGATTTAACATCACTACCAGAAGATCGCTGCATTCGCAAAGACAAACGTTCTTTTTTAAGCTCAGTAATCATTATCACTAACTGTTCTATTGTTTTCTCTCTTAGAGTTTTAGCTTTCATCATAGCTGACTTCTCGTTTTATAAAATTAACTTTAAATGGCAATTTTGCTGCCGCTAATCTAAAGGCTTCTTTTGCTGCATCTTCAGATACACCTGAAACTTCAAAGATGATCGTACCAGGCTTCACATTAAAAGCATAATGATCCACAGCACCTTTACCTTTACCCTGTCTTACCTCTAAAGGTTTCTTGGAAATAGGTCTATCTGGAAACACTCGTGTATAATACTTACCATCTCTTTTTAGATAACGGGTCATTGCTCTTCTTGCTGCTTCGATTTGTCTAGCATCAAGACGAGATCGGCCAGCAGATTGCATACCGAAATCACCAAAAACGACCGCTGAATTTCTCGCGTTCCCTTTGGATCGACCTTTACGCATCTTATTAAACTTTGTATTTTTTGGTGGCTGTAACATGCCTTACTCCAACTTTATGACAATTTCTCGTCAAATACATCACCCCTATATACCCACACTTTTACTCCAATAACACCATAAGTGGTATTGGCAAGCGCTAATGAAAAATCAATATCCGCTCTAAAAGTATGAAGAGGAACACGTCCCTCTTTATAGGTTTCACTTCTCGCAATTTCAGCACCTGAAAGTCGGCCACTGACTGTAATTTTAATACCTTTAGCACCAGCTCTCATAGCAGACTGAATCGCTCGCTTTACCGCTTTCCTGAATAGTACCCTTTTTTCTAACTGTAATGCAACAGATTCAGAAAGCAAACCTGCAGATAAATCAGGATTTTTAACTTCTCTAATGCTTAAATGCACTGAGGTGTTCAAAATTTTCTGCATGTTCTTTTTCATACCATCTGCATCAGCACCCTTTTTACCAATAATGGCACCGGGACGAGCACAGTATATAATAACATGTGCATCATTCGCTGTTCTTTCAATGATGACTCTATCAATACCTGGATACTTCTTGTGCACCATTTCACGTAAAGTAATATCACTTTTAGTATATTCAACATAACGGTTTTTTCTATTGGTGCAACCAATAGATAATGGCAACCGTGATACATAAATTCTATTTAAGATTGGATTTGTCTTCTGCCCCATGTTATTTGGTCTCCTGTTTATCTGATAGCACAACCACTACATTCACTGATCGTTTCAAAATACGACTTGATCGTCCTTTTGCTCGTGCTCTCCAACGTTTTAAAGTTGGGCCTTTATTAACAGTTACAGTTGAAATAAACATTTCATCTGTATCCATCCCTTTATTGTTTTCAGCATTTGCTACAGCAGAGCGCAACAGTTTCAACATAACTCTACAAGCCTTCTGTGGTTGAAACTCTAACTGCAATAATGCAGTAGGAACAGCTGTTCCTCTAACCAACTTTGCAGCCAATTGCATCTTTTTAACCGATGATCTTTGATTTTTTAACTCAGCGCGAACCATAGTTTTCTCCTAACCTATTTTTTAGTCTTATCGGAATGCTTAGCAGGTTTTCGGGTTGGCGAAAACGCACCCAATTTCTTACCAATCATTTCATTCACAATATGGACACGAACATAATCTTTACCGTTATGAACCTCAAAAGTCATGCCTTCCATGATTGGCAATATTGTACTACTTCGTGACTTAGTTTTAATCACACCTTTAATATCACCTTTCATATGCTTTTCAATTTTTACAAACAAACGAGGATCAATGTATGGACCTTTTTTTATCGACCTAGACATAACTAGCTACCCCTTTTTTCTTTCGCCTTTCTTCGAGAACGAACAATAAATTTATCTGTGCGTCGGTTAGACCTGGTTTTCAAACCTTTGGTCTTCCAACCCCATGGTGAACATGGATGACGACCACCAGATGTACGACCTTCACCACCACCCATTGGATGATCTACCGGGTTCATTACAACACCGCGAACTGTTGGACGTATACCAATCCAGCGCTTAGCACCCGCTTTACCAAACTTTCTTAATGAATGTTCAGAATTGGATACTTCACCAATGGTTGCGCGACAGGATAAATGAACTTTTCTCGTCTCACCTGATCGCAACCTTAAGATAGCATAACTTCCATCTTTACCCAATAATGATGCATAAGAACCAGCACTTCTGGCCAATTGACCACCTTTACCTGGTCTAAGTTCAACATTATGAATAATTGTACCAAAAGGAATTGCTTCCAATGGCATACAATGACCAATTTTAACTTGTGCACTTGAGCCAGACATGATTTTATCACCTTCACGCATATCTTTAGCTGCTAAAATGTATGACCAATGACCATCTGCATAACAAACCAAAGCAATATGTGCTGAACGATGTGGATCGTATTCAATACGATTTACATTACCAACAATATTATCTTTATCAGATCGTTTGAAATCAACAATTCTTAATAAAGAACGATGCGTGCGTGATGAACGATGTCTTACCGTCAAACGCCCATAAGCATTTCGCCCTGCTTGAGCTATACCTTTTTTCGGTTCAGTCAAGCTCTTCATCGGTCCACCTTTATGTAAGTGTGGATGCTTAACTGCTTGAGCACCACGCTGACCTGGTGTCACCGGATTTTTAACTTTTATAAATGATTTTACTGCTGTCATCATAAACCCCTTATTCTGTCAGATTTAACTCTTGACCTGATTCTAAAGTCACATAAGCAATTCGAAAAGCCTTGGTGTGACCATTTCTTCTAGCTCTGAACTTACCTGGACGATTCACCACATTACAAGCTTTAACTTTAACTTTATAAATGGTTTCAACCGCTCTCATAATAACTGTTTTAGTGGCATCTTTACGAACCTTAAACACATACTGCCCATTAGCAGCCACACGAGAAGTCTTTTCAGTAATTCTCTGGGCTTCTAATATATCAAAATACTCTGCATAACTCATGATAACCACTCCTCAATCTTTTCAAGCGCTTCTTTTGTTATTAAAACGTCACTTGCATGCTTCAATGATAAAGGATCAATACTGCGCGCATCGCAAATCATGTATTCATACAGATTTGAAGATGCCATAAAAAGATCCTCAGTTAACTCATTTAATATAATCAAACCAGTCCAATTGTTTGGCTTGTTTTCTTTACTAAAGTCCAACTCACCCATCAATGCTTTAAAGCTTTTTGTTTTCGCATCTTTCAAATCCAATTCTGAAACCACTTTAATCTGATTATCACGCAAATGATCAGATAACATCACTCGAATTGCTTGACGATATTCTTTTTTGTTAATTTTATACTTATCACGATAGTCGATAGATACTTTATTATGAGCATTACCACCTGATCTCCACAACGGGCTGCCTCTACTACCACAACGTGCACGACCTAAGCCTTTCTGCTGCCATGGTTTTTTACCACTAAAGGACACATCTGATCGACCTAAGTTTGCAGCTGTCATGACGCGACGCTTATTATAAATAGTTATCGCTTTCCAAACCAAAGTTTTATTTGGATCTACAGAAAAAACTTTTTCAGATAGATTGACTGAAATTTTCTGCTTATCTTGTAAAGATATAACCATATTTTTCTGCTTATCTTGCAAAGGTAAACTCATGACTGGCTCCTATTTTTCTTTAGTGCCTTTTTAACTAAGATATAACTACCTTTTGGACCAGGAACAGAGCCTTTAACAACAATAATTTTGTTTTCTGTATCGATCTCAACAAGCTTTAGTGATTGAACAGTTGTTTTAACACCACCCAAACGTTTTGCCATTCTCTTACCAGGAAAAACACGACCTGGATCCTGACACTGACCTGATGAACCAGCTTTTCTATGTGAAATAGACACACCATGTGATGCTCTTTGACCTGCAAAGTTATGCGCCTTCATTACACCTGAAAACCCTTTACCTTTACTTGCCGAACTAACATCAACATAAGCCCAATCTGAAATAGCATCCAAACTTAACTCTGAACCAATCTCATAATTTTCAACATCATCAACCAAACACTCATATAATTTGCGTGTCGGTTCAACCTTAGCTTTTGCAAAATGTCCTTGCATTGGCTTACATGGCTTTTTCTTCAAAGGTCCAGCTGAAAATTGTATTGCACTATAACCATCTTTTTCAACTGTTTTATGACTCACAACCTGTTGCTTTTCTGCATGTGACAAAATGGTTACTGGATGCGCAACCCCTTTATCATCAAACAATGTAGTCATACCTACTTTTTTAACTAATACTGCTATGCTCATTGCTTATACCTACCCTTCATCTACTTCAACTTCAGCATGGACCCCAGCAGCAAGCTTTATACGCATGAATGCGTCCATAGTAGCTGTATCTGGCTGCATAATATCAATCAAACGACTGTGTGTTCGAATCTCATACTGATCTCTTGCATGCTTATCAACGTGAGGAGAGATTAATATAGTAATCCGCTCTTTACGTGTTGGCATTGGAATTGGCCCACGAACCACTGCACCAGATTTCCTAGCTGTGTCCATAATTTCATCAGTTGCTTTATTTATCAAACGATAATCATGAGCTTTTAACCTGATTCTGATTCTAACGCTTTTGTTCTTACTGGCCATATCAATCTCTCTAACCTATTCAATAATTTCAGATACGACACCAGCACCCACTGTCTTGCTTCCTTCACGGATCGCAAAACGTAAACCATTTTCCATCGCTATCGGTGAAATCAACTCTACTGTAAATGTTAGCTCATCGCCA
>Ga0306865_1000016_pt1 | contig 112764 bp, 103 predicted proteins | sample AntRauTorckE5431_FD_190441 | JGI IMG/M metagenome (GOLD analysis project Ga0306865, IMG submission 190441) | Saline lake microbial communities from Rauer Islands, Antarctica - Metagenome Torckler E5 #431 (v2) (version 2) | ecosystem: Environmental > Aquatic > Non-marine Saline and Alkaline >... | reverse complement strand
CCGAGCATAGAACTCTTGAGCATTCTGCCCTTCAAAATTGATCATATCTTTACCATTTTAATGATTCCTAAGGTAACATCTTATATGCATCTAAAGGGTCACCTCTATCTGTTTATCTTATTCCTTACGTTTCAGACTTCATTTCTAAAGCTCCTAAACGAAAGAATCCTAAGACAGGCAAGGTCTTATCTAAAAGAACTATACAAGATTACGAAGGGACTCTCCGAAAACTGAAACACTTAGAGGAACTAGAGTACGACACACATCTAAAACTTACAGACATCAACCTATCATTCAGGCAGAAGTTTATAGACTACTGCGAAGAAATTCGTGACCTGAAGCCTAAGACAATAGGCGGAGATATATCAAACATTAAACTCTTTTTAAAATCTGCTGAAATTGAGGGTTATAAGGTGTCTCAAGATTATCGGCATTCTGAATTCTCAGCACCAAACAATACCACAGATGATTTTGCCTTATCTGAAGCAGAAATTCAATTTATTTTTGATGTCTCACTAGATTCTGATAGGTTAAGGAATGCACGCAATTGGTTTATTATTTGTCTTTGGACAGGCTTAAGAGTTAGTGACCTATTATCACTTACTAAAGAGAACATATTAGAGGGTTTCATTCAGTTACCTAACATCAAGACAGGCATTTATACAATTATCCCTATCCATAACCATGTCCAATCTGTACTTGACCAAAACAAAGGTGATTTTCCAAGAAAAATAAGTGCTTCAAAGTTTAATGAGTATATCAAAGAGGTTTGCAAAGAGGCAGGGCTTAATCAGCTTATAAAAGGGTCAAAGCAAATGCCTACCAAATATACTGACTATGATGGGAAGACTAAAAAAGCTAATAGGAAGAAAGTAGGAACATTTCCTAAGTATGAATTGATTTCTAGCCATATAGGCAGGAGGACATTTTGTACCATACACTATGGAAAGATTGATACATTAACAATAATGAGAATTTCAGGTCATGCAACAGAAAGACAGTTTATTGATTATGTCAAAATACCACCCAAAACACACGCAATTAAAATGAGAGAACTATGGACGAAATTATAAGAATTGACATCATTCCTTCTTCAAGGACTAACTTCACTCCTATTGAATGGTTTTACAAGCTCTTCCCAAGCCGTACAATAGAGGTTCTTGAAGAGCTTGTTAAACTAAATTGCACAAATAAGTTCGATGTTTCAAACTCAATATTTGACTTCTCTAACAAGACTGATGACTATCTGCTCAATGACCGCAACATTCAAGAGGGTGTTTTAGCTGTATATGAAAACCAATTGTCAATATTAAGATTGAAACTGTCAATACACATAGATGACTTTATTGAGACTAATATGGATAGTGGTATTTACGTTGCTTATCATATTCAGAGATTTATTGAGACTCTAAAAAGAACAGACGAATTTGATAAAGTTGATTTTGAAGAAATTGACTTTGAGGAAAGGCATACGGAAGGAATTTATGAATATTGGGAGGTTTTTGAAGAGACTCCTTTGTTCTGCTCAAAGATTTTCAGAGCTACTAGACTATTTATATTATCACTAGCACAAGAGTTTAGTCTGAAATACAGTATTTATCTTACTAGGATAATTACACGTGAGGATATAGAGCAAAATGAGCAACTACTAAAGATTGATAAAGCGGTAGTAACGGAGAGAATTGTATTCCTTAATGAACTCGGTGTATTAGAAGCAATTAGAACTAAGTATCCTAAGATATCGGACGCTAAACTTGCTTTTATAATCAGGAAGATATGTCTACCCGAGCATTCTGTTGATACCATTAAAAGACACATCAATTGTATTGAGAATCCGCCTACCCAAATGTCTAAAAAAAACAACCCTTATCAGTCATCAAAGAACTTAGACAGCTTTGAGACCTTTATTGCTAAGCTAAAGTTACCAAAATCTTAATCGGGGGAATAACCTTCACGAGGGGTGAATTCCCCCTAGGAAATCTGTACTATGCAAACAAGCATAATACAATTTTCATTGGAGGATTTTAAAGAAATCGTTCAACAGGTAGTCAAAAGAGAACTAGCTGAATTATCAAACAAAATCTCAGAAGAGGAATTTCTTACACGCTCAGAAGCGGCCGAATTTCTTAAAATCGGTCTTACCACATTAGACAAGTTACGCAGAGAGAAACGCTTGCTCCCGATGAAGGAGGGACGGAACTCGTATTATCTTAAATCACAACTAGTAGACTATAGAAAGTCTTTATTGAAAGGAGGTGGTCAAGATGTTTAATAAAATACCTTGTATCAAAAAGCGTAGCATCTGTGATAATTTTGAAAGCCTTGAAAGTCTAGTAGACTATATAAAGTCAAATGATAGAACTGAATTTAAAGCTATTCAGGAGGCTCGTAATGCAGGCAAAGGAAGTGAGGTATACGACTATAACAAAAAGAATAAAATACCCTGTGTAACAGTTAATTTCACATTTGATAAGTATGTTAAAAACTGCAACTTGCTCTCTCCTACAGGCTACTTGTATATGGATGTGGATGGTACTCAAGAACTAGATATTGATTTTACTTACGTAGCTGCTTATTGGAAGAGCTTATCTAATAACGGATACTCCATAATTCTAAAGGTAAAAGGACTAAATCCTCATAAGCTAAAAGCTTCTTTTGAAGCTATAGGGTTACTTACAGGAATTGAGTATGATAAGCGGGCAATATCAATAGATAGACAAACGGTACTTTCTTATGACCCTGATGCATACTATAATGAGGATGCAGAAGAACTAGATATAAGTAATGAAGAACTGTACTACGACAATAATATTAAAAACATTCTTCCCTATAGTTCAGACTGTGATAGTACAGTCTTGAACTATAATAACCTTGAAGAAGTAATAGCAAACCTACCTTACCAAATCACTTACAACAATGAGGGATATTATGATTTTGGTAAGAAGAAACTAGAGTTTTCTAAGGCGTACTACCCATTCGGTACTATTGCTAAAGGGAGAAGAAATGCTATACTCTCTATGTTTATGAATCAGCTTATTGCTTTGAATCGTAATTTTCCAATTGAAAAATTGATATCTCTTGCTATGTTTATGAATTACAAGAGAAACTTACCACCATTAGAAAAAAAAGAAGTCTTATCAATTGTTAAATCCAAGTATGCCAAGAGACATAAATTGCAACTTGTTATTAATGCTACACGAAGGTTCCTCTTTGACCCTGAAGCACAAATGACAACAAAGCAAAAGCAAGGAGTTTGTTTTAAGGTATGCAACAAATTAAGGACAACTGAAGTGAAAGCTAAAATTAAAAAGGCAATGGTAGAATGGACATCTGAAGATGGGAAGATGTCTATTAGGAAGCTTGCTAATAAAGCTAAGGTCTCAGGTGAATCAGTTAGAAAATACAATGAGGAGATTGTTGGTGAACTTACCTCCGAGACTTCATAAATTCTATATCATCTAAATAAGAGTCTTCATTAAACTCTTCTAGACTCATTCTATTACTCAGATAGGATTGCATATCGTCTTCTTTAAGGATTACAGGCATCATTAGATTCTTGGTGTCTGTTTCTTTAAAGAGTAGAAGAGCGGTCAATCAAAAGGCACCAAAACTCTCTTGAAGGCTATTTTAAGACGATTTAAGAGAACATATTTTGTTTTAAGAATAGTTCAAGTCTGACGAAAGTTAAGCCCCTTAAAAGGCTTTAATTGCAGTATAATAGTTATTATTCCACTAGTAAGATGTTACATAGGTTCTATTCATTGCGTCCAAGTTCTTGATAATCTACAACGGCTCAGGATTAAGAAGACGTGTGGAGAAAACTGCTAATATCACTCATTGTTGTATGGTGTTTTACTTTTTCATTGGGATTACAAAGCATTCCTCATTTGCAATCTTTAGATGTAAATCATAATCTTTGTCTTCGACTATCCATATTTGGTTTTCTTTTGAAGTTTTAAAGCTTTTGTTTAAGTTTTTAATCAACCATTCTTTCTGAGATATAGGAAATCTATATTTAACAAATCCCTTGCTTATTGATTCAACCGATGGGTCATATCCTAAGTAATCTACATAATCTGTAAATTCTGAAATAGCGTCAACAGTGTGTGTTAAAAAGACCATTGAAGTATCAAATTGATTTTTCATCTCGTAAATATTCAAAATCTTAGTATGGTCAAACACTTTTGTCCCTGAATTCGATTTAGTATACCTAAAAGAACTCCAATCAGTTCCAAGGCTATGAATTAGTTTCTTTAGGTCATTTGTGTACTTGTCGTACTCGCTTTCTAATTCAACTTTAAAACTTAAGTCATTTGCAATTTTATTATAATGTCTTTCAAATTCACTAAAAAGGTTGTCAATTGAATGAGTTTGGATTTTGCCTAAACCAAGATGGCTGTACTTATTTAAATATCTAATATTCTCTTTCAAAGCTAGTTCAATCGAGTGTCTGATTAAGTAAAGAAGTGGGCTAGCAATTAAATCAATTCTGTCACCTTTTTTAACAATATGATTTATAAGAATGTCTATTGCGTTTTCATATTGTCCAACTAAATTCATATCAGAGTTTGCCTGTCCAATATAAGCTTTCAGTCTGTCTAACTCTCTTTTTGTAAGATTGTCAGGTAGTTGTTTTTTATACCACATAGTTTTTCTTTAATACCTTTAATACCTTTAATACCTTTAATCCTTTGTCTTTGGGATGAATTAAAATCCCAAAACACACCTTTATAGGGTTTGTTTTTAGATATGAGTTGGTTCTATTGAGCAATAAAGATGAGGATAGCCATAGGTATCTTACCATCTACATTTAGAACTGCATCACCCGTATGATATTTACCTTGTCTTAAGACTTCTCCATCCCAATTGTACAAAGCATCACCTGTATGATATTTACCCTGCCTAATTACTTCCCCATCCCAATTACATATCGCATCACCCGTATGATATTTACCTTGTCTTAAGACTTCTCCATCCCAATTGTACAAAGCATCACCTGTATGATATTTACCCTGCCTAATTACTACTTGAGAATCTAAATAGCTAAAGGTCAGAAACATTGTGGCAATAATGATTAAAGTTTTCATTTTATTAAATTATTTAACTACTCTTTAGGATTTTCGTAATTCTCCATATTTTTTTAGTGGTTTGCATGGCTCCACTTTATTTTCAAGCTGTATACGGACGAACAACAATCTACAGTTTGGCTTAACACGTAATTTAAGTTCACAAAGATAATACTTTAGAATAGCGGAACAAAGTATGGTCCGTCACACACACTCACCAAATACGTGAGAGTGACTATGGTTCACATTTCTGTACGATATAAAAGTCTATTAATCCACCGATATGAACTTATAATAATTAATACAACAACTAGGCATTTATATACATTTTAAGAAAGACTAGGTTGTATTTGGGCTTATATGTATTTAGAGAGCAACTTGAATCTGTAGAGGGGTATTTAGGGGGTATTTAGGGGGTATTTGGGGCGTATCTGCTGACCTACTTCAAAGCTTGCATCATTAATTTACTTAATTGCCCTTTCGAACCAAATCTATTTGTGACCGTATCTAATTTATGCCTCTTTTTTAATCTATAAATTTAGTGCTAAACGAAACTGCTACCCCCAAGGTAAAGATAAAAGCAGTATCACTCCTGAGAGAAATGCACCGAAGAATCTCAGAATATATGAATAAGGATAAATCTTTTCTAATTCATTTTGGTCAGGAAGAATCAGACAAATAAAAGCTAACGTGAATATACCTATTTATTCCATAAGTAGTCTTTTTGATATTTGAAAATTAACCCTGCCTGAATTAATGATGACCTATGACCGACAGTTCCTCTTACGTCAGCAGTTAGTCTGTCAATTATTCTATATTCTAGCCCTGCGGAGATATTTATCTCAGTATTGAACCCTAGATGAAACCCTGCTCCAACATAGGGCATAAGACCACTAGGGTATGTTCTGAAATTTAAATCGTGAAGGTAATTCATTTTAAAATTCCATAAGTTTTGAGTAGTAATAAACACCAAACTTTCATTATTGGACAAATCCTTTTGCAACTCATATTGGTCATTAACCGTCCTTATCACTCCGTATTCTAAGTCTGCATGAGTCCAAGATTTTCGCAAACCAATATCCCATCCACGACCTGAATTAAAATGATATAAGTCTTCCTTTTTATTGTAAGGAAAATAGTATGTAGGCTTATAGTAGATGTCATTACTAATGAGACCAATCATTGCCACGACTACAATTGCTCCTACGATGGCATCAGCTTCGCTTGAACCGCTGCCAGTACCCATATATTCCTTAAAAGAACTAACTTGTTTCTCTTGGCATTCGTAGTGAGTGTTAACGTATTTAACCGCTTTGTTGTAAGCTGTTGTCATTCCTGCATTGCCTAAAACTGCTAGAAAATACCCCTGTTGAAATGCACAAGCTCTTTCATTCGGAGTACCGTGAGTATTTGGGTCAAAGAAATTATAATCTCCTCTTGAATAAAACTCATTAGAAAATGCAATCAGTAAATCTTCACTTACCAATCCTTTAATTCCTATATAATAACCTGCAAGATAATCTGCATGTAACTCCTTATTCCTGCCACGCCCTGCCCATTGATATTTATTCTGCAAAGCATGAGCATATTCGTGAGCCATTATTGCTTTTAGACGTTCAGAACCATAAGATTTACCTGACAAATCTACAAGTAGATTTATGCCAATTGCAATGTGACCATCACAACTATATGAACCACATTTTGGACTGAAATATGCATTTGGCTGATTATTTTGCTCACCACCTACGTACATATCGATATCTACTTGAAAAATTAGTTCTAAGAGAGCTTGTTCGTTATTTATTATTTCATCAACCCTTGCTACTCCTGTTGTTTTTGATAGAGACATTTCACTTGGAGAGCTTTGGAGATAGCATTGTGCACTAGCAGAAACGCTAAGTAGCAAGATAGCTATAAGTGCAATTATTTTTCCCTTTATATTTGATTTCATCTTTCTGTTGTATGGATTTATTTAAAAGTATTGTCTATGCGAAACTACAATAACATAGACCTCGTTGGGTCAGGCAAAAGCAAAGAAATGCTGACAATGTAATTTGAATTTCTTTCTAGAAGTTTAGTCTAATCCACCCAAAGCACTTACAATTAGAACAGCTAAGAAATGACCAATTTTACTTAGTATACCCCAAACAATTATAAACCCTATTGCTCCAAAAAAGCTATCAGGGTCTATCCAATTCCAAGCCATTATGCCTGAACCTATGGAAATACCAATTGTGATTAAATAGATTAGACCTACTAATGCTCCTCCGTTGTTTGAATTGCTCATTTGTTTTAATTTTTAAGTGAATGATTAGATTTTAGCTTCTTCCAAAGCTTTTTATATTTCTTGTATATGTAAAATAAATACATGGTAATTAAAGGATGAATAATTACAAATAAGAGAACATTTAGCTGTTGGTAAGTAATCCCTAGCCAATTGCTCATGACCTTCATTGTGTCGACGCATATCCAAAATACTGTATCCATTTATCTAAGGAGCATCATTAGCTTTTTCTATCTTTAAAGAAAAGACTTTGGACAAACCAAAAACAAGAAACCAAAGTACCATCAAAACTAATGGCAAGACTATATCTTCTTTTATTCCTCTTATATAATACCCAATTTTAGTTGAGTAATATGGGTCAGGGGTAATGCTACCATCATCAAGTCTGCGATAAATGAATAAATCTTTTGCATATAAATTATCTCTAATTTCTGTACCTAAAAGAGTCGTGAATATTCTGTCATGTAGTCTAGCGTTTACCATATTGTCATAAGCTACTTCTCCATAATAAGGGTGTACACGATGTGTCGTACCCCCTAAAGAATTGCCATCAAACTTACCTAAATGTTCTAAAAGGAAGGTGAGAACAAACGGCAGAATTAGAATTAATACGAGCGTACGTATGTCGCTTTTTTTTAAGGTGATTTGTTTTTTCATATTTTGATATAGAGTTACCCCTCTATGATTATCTGATGTATGATTGAGAGTATTTCTAGCTCATACCTGTTTTTCCAATATGCCTCTTTGCTAATATATCCATATCTATTTTTAAATCTATTATAGGCATATACCTCACCATTGGTGTCCATATCATACCAAGTATCTATGCACATTTGTGTAATAGCAGAACGACTAAATTTGTAAATGAGAGTTACCATAGCTTCTTGCTCTGAAGTATTCGTTTTACGTCCCGTTGCAAGTAAAGTCTCATGTGATTGATAAACATTTAGAATTTGGCTATTTGTGAACCCTTGACAGTTTGGAAGGTCATCTTGTGCATTACCGATTGTACCTATTTGCATTGCAAATATTAGAAGTGTTAAGTATTTCATATTAATTAAAGTGACATAGCAAAATCGTATAAGTCTTCATTTATTACTTTTAGTAGCTGTATGAAGTGGTTCGCAATTCGGTTCTCACCAAAGTCATAGTTACCATTAGATAATTCGGAATGGACCTTGTTATATCTTCTAATAATGACATTAAATTCTTTCTGTCTATGGGTTAATTTATATTCATTAATATTTCTTTGAACTACCTTATTAGCTCTAAGGAATATGTCTCTTTGTTTATAGTAATTCGCAATATTATAATCATACCTCTCCTGTTTTATTCTGAGTGCTCTTTCCATAAAGTCCAAATCCGTAGGTGGAACGTAGGGTCTTACCTGTGAATAAGCAGTGATGGATAAAATAAGAAAGATTATTGTTAGAGTTTTTTTCATTTTATGTAAGTTTTATCTTTATGTAAAGTGGAATTATAAGCAGAACTGAAAGAGCACCCCATAAGTAAAGAATATAGATTTTGTCATTATCAGTTAGATGCTTTTGCGTATACTTATTCTTTGTAGAGGAATAATCAAAATAACCCTTTAAAATATCACCTGCTGTTATGTTTTTTACTTCTACATCAGATGTTTCACTACCAAATGGCGATTCAAATACTATTTGGATTATCGGCGTTTGATTAGAGACGTATTTAACAGGTACAAGTTTACCTTCGTTTAGGTCTTTGTATGGATTAGAGTACTGAGCATCAAGTAGTTTATTTCCTAATTTATAAATTCTATACCTATCATTATTTTTCCTGACATACCACTCCAATGATGGAGGTCGATAGCCATAGGGGTATCTATCTGATGATAAATACTCCTGCTTATAGTCAATTAGAGCAGCGTCAATACTATTTTCTTGCATAACAGTCCACACTTTCGAAGACTGAATTCTAGCTGTCTCATCAGGGTCTTGACCTGATAAGTAAGCAAAAGTGCCCATAGAATAGATGTATAAGTATACTGACAAGGAAGCAATTACTAGAGTAACAGGAAGTATCCACAGTAATTTAGCAGGTATTTTCAATTCCTTTTTCACTTTATATAAGTTAAATGTGACTTAGTAGTTTATTTCATCTCTGCAATCATTCTCTTCACCCCATCTCTAGCGATACTCGCCATATGACTCTCTGAAACATATTCGTATCCAGTATTATTTTTATCCTCTCCACAAAAACTTAAATGCGGGTAAGTTTTTGTTGCAGTTAAATTATAAACTACTTCACAATCACAGCTGTAATCTAAATTTGTACATGGACTCCAATAAAAGGTGTAGCTACCTGCAAATTGATTAGTTTCTATAATTGTCAATTTAAATTCTATTACTGCACCATATAAAGTGAAGTCACTATTCTTTAGAACTTTTTCTTCTCCTTTTTTAGTCTGGACTTTATTAGTTTTAAACTTTACCTTCCGTGAAACTTGAACTAGTTCAAGCAATAAATCTGTATTAGTCAATTCTTTTATGTCTTTATAATTAACTTCTTTTGATTTTTCCATTACTGCGTTAAATAAACCCCTATCTTTTACATTAAACCCAGCAACTAGCAATTCTTTTTCGATAGCATTATAAATGTACGTATTTCTATCTGATGTTGTAGATTTCCGCCCAGACTTTGGAGCTTTTAATACTATAGATGGACTAGAGTTTTTCGCTAAGAATGTTTTTATAGCATTTGAAGCTATTTGTTCGTTATCTAGACTGTTGAGTTGAATGTAGCCTTTTTTATAACAAGAAGATAACGTTACTAGTAGGGTTACTACAATTGCAATATTTTTCATTTTGCAATTATAACAATATTGTTATAACATTGACTATGTATCTCGCCTGAGTTTCGTAAATGCTTCGAAACAAGGATATACAGTTGCAAGAACTGCTTGGGAATAATATACAAAGAGTAAGAAACTCGTTAGGCAAGTCTCAGGAGTGGCTTGCTGAAGAAGTAGACACCTCTCAAGTTCAAATATCTAGAATTGAGTCAGGAACAACAAACGTCTCAAGCGTAACACTTTACAAGATATCAAGAGTACTGGAAGTCAAAATTGATAATCTCTTCGATACAGAATAAAAAATACAATACATTTTGTAAGAGGTACCCCCCATAAGGTAAATGGGGGTGGGTATTGTTCTTTTTGGGTGTACCCCCCCCGTCTTATATTCAAGTTTATAAATCTCTGAGAGTGATTTTAGAAGAGTAAACTTTTAGAGTTTATTTTTAGGGTATCTTATAATTGGGACACGCTTTACACTTAACCATTTACCTTATTGCTAGGTTTTGAATGTGCTAAAATACCCACCCTAAAATTAGCATAAGTGCTTGATATTCTATATATTTGAGTCAAATAAAAAAGCCTAGGAAGTACCCTAATACTCCTAGGCTAAAAATCAATAACCGTTAACGCAAATTAAAAATTATCGACATGACAAAAGTAAGTATTTATGTAGGTACTTATCACAAGTACAATTGTGGTAGCCTTCAAGGTCAATGGGTAGACCTAGACCAATTTTCAGACCTATCAGGTTTTTACAGTTTTATCAGGAATCTACATGCAGATGAAGAAGACCCCGAATTTATGTTTCAAGACTACGAATGTCCTAAATTGATTGATTCAATGGGATTGATTAGTGAGTGCCATCTAGCTGATTCAATTTATGAAGTCATTGAAGAGATTGAAAACTCAGATTATGAGTATGAAGTACTTGAAGCTTATGCAGAATCATTTGACACCTGTAGTGATATTACAGAACTCATTTCAAAGGTGCAGGATTGCTACATGGGTGAGTATACGAGTGATATTGATTTTTGTCAAGAGTATGTTGAAGTACCTGAAAACTTGTCTAGTATCATTCACATAGATTGGGAAGGAACAGCAAGAGACTTCATGACCTATTACGGTTCTTTTAATCAACACTATTTTCATTCCTCTTAACAACTAACCACGCCCCCTGCAAAGGGGGCTTTTAAAACACAAATAACAATGAAATCAAGATATATAAGAGTAAGTACATCAAGTCAAAAGCTAGAAAGGCAAATGTATAAAGAGCATCCAAATGAAGAGCTTTTTATTGATGTGATTAGTGGAGCTGTTCCTTTTAGTGATAGACCTGAGGGCGAAAGACTTCTAAAGTTGATTGAAGAAAATGAGGTAGAGTATTTAAGTGTAAGTAGTATAGACCGCCTTGGAAGAAGTCTGTTTGATATCCTTCTGACCTTGGAGAAACTTAATGAATCACAGACTACCTTAAAGGTAGATAACCTAGGTATTGAAAGTCTTATCAAAGGGAAACCAAATGCCGCATTCAAGCTTATAATTTCCGTACTAGCCAATATAGCTGAGATGGAAAGGGATACCCTATTGGAACGACAGAGAGAGGGTATTGCTATAGCTAAGGCTAAAGGAGTGTATAAAGGCAGAGTTAAAGGTTCAAAAGTGCCCGTGAGAGAATTTCTAGATAAGTACAAAAATGTTGCTAAGTATCTGAAGCAAGGACAGTCATTAAGGAATACTGCAAAGCTTTGTGATGTTAGTTTAGGTACTGTGCAGAAGGTGAAATGTGCGATTTGAGCAAATATAAAGACATATAATTTATAAACGGATTCACAATTATTACAGGAAGAGGTTTTGGCTTATACAGAAACGTGAGTTATCTAAAAATGTTATAATTGCAAATATGAAATATTGTAAAATCGTAATAAGTGTTCTTTTATTAGCTGGTTGTGCTGAGGAGTCAAATAAATCGACTAATACAACACTTCAAAGAGAATCTGAAAGCGTAAAAGGATTTAAAATAATCGGTGAATACCATTCTAAAACTAGTGAAAATGAATTAAAAAATAATAATTCTATTCATCTAGACTTTGAAGAAATTTCTAGGTGGTTTGATGTATCAGGTTCATTTAATGATAATAAAGATATATATGAACTTGAATTAATGACTCCTTTAGAATCAGACGATAGCAGGTACGACCATGCAAGTCTAGCACTATTAAAAACAGTAGTTAAAAACTACGAAAAAAAGTATGGAAAATTTGAGTACTCTTATCGTGATTACAAAAGTGGTATATCTCAAGTTCGCTGTCCTTCTTGTTCAGACGATTTAAAAATTGATTACGGTTTCTATGCTGAGTCAGATTTTATTAAACCATTTTTTGGGACGTTAGGAGTTCATAGTTCGAGAGAATACGTAACATTAGAAGATGACTCTAGGGTTAAAGGAGATGTTTTTAGCCTTCCACACAAGAATTGCAACTATCAAACGCACAAATCAATTAACGGCCAATATCATATTCATAAACAGTTAAAAAAAACTGAAGAATGGGTTATGCTTCGAGCTAATACAGTGGTAAAAGATATTGAGTTTATTGTAAGAGAACATTCTTACACCAAGAAAACAAATGAAATCACCTATGTTTTTAATGCGAAACAGTTACTTAATATTGACCCTTCTAAACGCCTAGACTCAAAAAAAGGTATAGACGATATAATTCTGGTTTGGTACGAAGGTGCAAACCCTGCTGGTTTGAGCAGTCTTGGCTCTTTTATGCTTAATAATATAACATCACGTTATCGGTTTATTTTACACAATGTTCCAGAACCAAAACCATACGAAGAGGATGATGAAACCAAAAGAATAAACAAAATGTTAAAAGAGAGAGAAGAAGAGAGAAAAGCAGAAACGTATGAGGCATTGTAAATAAAAGTTGAGAAAAGGAAGGATTGTCTGATTTCAATTACCGAGCATTAAAAAAATACATTAGACAGTCTAATCTTAATCCAGAAAATGAGTCAGATTACTATATTGACAAGCTCGTTCCTTTTGAGCTAGTCTTACACTTTCATGAAAAATTAAATTGTTTATTATCAAGTTCTTTAATCCAAAGTGATAGTAGGATACAAAATTCATTGTCTCACATCTTGGAATAAGGGAATTTATTAGAAAATGACTTTAGGGGAGCTCGCAGGGAATTCATTGCATTAAAAAACCGCAAGTGACTGATAGTCAAATGCGATTCTCTACGTGTGTAGTCGGGATGGCGGGATTCGAACCCACGGTCTCTGGTCCCCCAGACCAGCACTTTAACCGAACTAAGCTACATCCCGAGTGGTTAAATAATATGATCGGGATAGCACTTTACCGTCCCGATAGCTATCGGGAAAGCTACATCCCGAGTGGTTAAATAATATGATCGGGACAGCACTTTACCGTCCCGATAGCTATCGGGAAAGCTACATCCCGAGTGGTTAAATAGTATGATCGGCGTAGTATTGTATTGTCCATTTGTACTAAGCTTTATTCAACTTCGAGGCAAACTTATTAGAAATAGGTCAATTAGTTGCATCAATCCTCTCCTAATAATTGGCCCTTTCAAAAGGTGAGATAAAGTAAAAACCTGCCTAATAATCAAAAAAAGTCGTCATATAAGTTGCTTTTTGTGTCTAAATACCGATAAAATATACTGTTTTGAACTATGTGCAACACTAAATTGATTATTTTAGTTAATACAATATTGCTGATAATCAGACCTTTAAATATGGTAAACAATTAAATGCCCATTTTTGTTTAAAATATATGAGTAATTGTATTGAATTTATTGCCTAAAAATGATATTTGCACCGTAAGAAAAAAACAATATTTATTTAATATGAAAAAATTCAGAAATTCAATTTTAGCAGTAGTAGCAATAGCTGCTATCTCATTTACTTCTTGTTCAAAATCAGGTAATACTGCTGAAGCGGATGCTGCACAGGTTACTGCAGATTCACTAATGGCAGCTGAAGCTTTAGCTGATTCATTAGCTCAAATAGAGGTTCCAATGGAGGTTATGCCAGATTCTACAGTTGTTGTAGATTCAATTAAGTAATCACAAAAAATATATTTTAAAAGGGCATTCCATTTCGGAATGCCCTTTTTTTTACGTCAGAAATCTGGCACTAAAAATATGTTACAAATAGGTTTATTTAATCTATATGCTGTTACTTGCGTTTATTAGATATGATAAATAAACGTACACTTACTTTCTTAGAGGAGCTACGAAAGCATAATACGCGTGAGTGGTTCACAGAGTATAAGAAGGAGTATGAAAATGCCAGAATGGAGTTTTCTAAACTTATAGATGCATCTGCTGAGGAACTGAACCTTACAGATGTCATCGATAGTAAAAAGATTTTCCGAATCAATAGAGACGTCCGATTTAGTAAAGACAAATCTCCGTATAAAAATAAGCTCAGTGGCTTTTTTACCAGAGCAACAGGAGCACGTAGAGGAGGATATTTTCTCAGTGTTGAGCCAGGAGGTAAGACAGTAGTAGGTGGAGGATTTTATGCTCCAGAAAAAGAGGATTTACTCAGAATAAGAAGAGAGTTTGAAATGGATGTATCCGAGATAGAGAAGGTCACCTCTGACCAAAACTTTACCCGACACTTTGGAAGGCTTAGAGGTGAGGCTCTTAAGACTGCTCCTAGAGATTTTGATAAGGAACACCCTAATATAAAATGGATAAACATGAAGCAATTTTATGCTTTTAGAGAGTTTACGGATAAAGAAGTGATAGATACTTCGTTTCCCAAAGAAGTGATCAGTACATTCTTGGCTATTCGCCCATTCTTTGACTATATGAGCGATGTACTCACTACTGACATGAATGGGGAGTCTAATATAAGATAGAGAGATTTTTAACTGTTAGAAAGCGAACAGAAGGTATTTGTGTGCCATTAGAGATAGAGGATTATGCTGTGCAGGCTAAATCAGATGTAAGTCCACCAAAGTGGCACTTAGCTTATACTACGTGACTTTTTGAGCAGTTTGTGCTGAAAGCCTTTGTAAGTTTATGTTAAATCAAAAATCGCTGCGTGGTGGCTCTATAGCTACAGCTACTGGTTATTCGCGTAAGACATATAGGATTTTTTTTCATTCAGACCTTCGTTTACAGTTTTGCGGACTTAGACTTGTAAAATAATAAATGATAAATAACCAATTTGCTAAGGATGTAGACGCGGGTCTATCCACATTTCCAAAGAAGCTTAGTAGTAAGTACTTTTATGATGATGCGGGAGACAAGATTTTTCAGAAGATAATGGCAATGCCCAGCTACTACGTCACCAAGGCCGAGTATCAGGTCCTTGAGCAGCGTAGTGACGAGATAGTAGCACAGCTAAATGTGACTAATTATCTCAATATATATGAGCTAGGAGCAGGAGACGGAACTAAGACCATCTTGTTATTAAAGGCACTGACTAAGGCTAATATAAACTTCACCTACTACCCTATAGATATATCTGCAGATGTACTAGATACGTGTGAGGATAATGTAAAAACGGCTGTGCCTAGAGCCAAAGTAGAGAAGCTGAACTATACATATGATGAGGCTATGAGTCAGATACATAGTGCAGAAAATGAGACGAATTTAATCGTGTTTTTGGGTTCTAACCTGGGAAACCTATACCATTCAGACGCGATAGCGTTTTTAAAGAAAATAAAGGAAAATCTAGGTGCTGACGATTGGCTGATGATGGGTCTGGATAAAATGAAAAACCCCGCTACTGTTCTAGCCGCATATAATGATGAAGATAGAATCACAGAAGGCTTTAATCTAAATATACTGCATAGGATTAATAGGGAGTTGGATGGTAATTTTGATGTAAGTAAATTTACGCATTGGCCAGTATATAATCCTGAAAGCGGTACATGTACGAGCTATTTGGTAAGTGCAGAAAAGCAAGAAGTAACAGTGAATGGGAAGACCTATACCATAGCAAAAGCGGAGTCTATACATACAGAAATCTCTCAGAAGTATAATCGTCCTATTATTAATTGGCTCTGCAAGATGTCGGGACTAACTCTCGAACAAATCTATACAGACGATAAAGAATATTTCTTAGAGTGCTTGGTAAAAAGAGCATAGACTTGTGCCTTACCGTTGTCTAAAGACATCTCTGATGTATCCAAAATAAGCAAAGGATCTAAAGCGAATTTTGTTAGAGGTTAATTAGGCTTTTAAAGGCGTATGCTTTGAATTTTACAGCAGATTACCGTTACTCAACGAATAAGATAATAAGTATTGTTCTAGTAATTATCAGAAGAGTATTTATGTATCGTGAAGGTACCTAAACTTAGGATACCACCATTTCTTTCTGGTGTCGCTTTTTTTGTAATTTTAGGATTGTTTAAGGTGAAGGAGTAGGATGCTTTATCGTACAGGTCTATTGGGAAACTGAAGAGTTTCTTTTCTAACCTATCTGACAATTGCTCCGTCAAAAGGCTTTTAGTGCTCTCGTAAACTTTCTTGAGTAATGCCTAGTTTGTCGTGGAAGCACCATTCCACAATTCTAGATTTTTGCACTCTAGGGAGTAACTCTTGTCGAGTACAAACCAGTGCCCATTTTATACGATTATCGTTTGGCGTAATAGTGTATTGTAGGTTTTTACGTATAAATTGTATATCAGATAGTAGGTCGTACAGGTCCCATTCTACTCCTCTGAAAGCAGAGGTATGTGTAGGGTCTATTTGTATTTCATTTGGCCAAAAGAAAATCAAAGAAGAATCAATCTTTTGTGGATGGAGAGGTGGTGGTGGCGGAGGAATAAGGGCTCCAATAGGAATGTAGATTTTATTACCTTTTAGAGGAAACTCTCCTTCATCACCGCCTCCCATTATAGCAAGTTTATTATTATTTCGCTGTAAAAAAAGCATCAAACATTGCCCTATCTTGTATGAAGTCCATCTCTGGCCACAAGGCCAGTCCTGAAACTTATTGACATGAATTATTCCTGTATCTGATGTAATACCGCCCTTTATCTCAAAGGTAAAAGTAAGTTCGGTATGTTCTATAATTATTCCATAGACAATTATGTCTGACTGCGTAATCAGCAAGGAAAGGTCTATCTGCTTAGAATCGGCTTGACTCTTACTAAAAACAAGAGCACATAGTATGATTATATAAGTTCTCATTCCTTTAAAAATATGGAAACCTCCCTTACAAAGACATCTACATCTTTCTCATTATTATAGTAATGGAGTCCTATACGGATATTGCCTCCACGTTCAGAGACTTCTATATCTTTGGATACTAAGTGTTGGAGGAGGCCCTGTTTGCCCCTTATGACGAGTATCCCCAGTCTATTCTCATCATAAAAATCTCCAACTATAGGAATTTGAGCCTGCTCAAGTCGTTCTATAAGATAGTCCATGAGTTCGGTAATACGCAGAAAGATGAAGTCTTGCCCAATTTCTTTGATGGTCTGTAAAGCAAATCCCAATCGGTGAAATGCCACGTGGTCTTGGTGTCCAGGTTCGTAGCTTCTTATACTTGGTCGATATACGGCGATACCATCTTCCCATAGGAAGCTATTATACCCTGCAGACTTAGGCGGATAGGTATTTAGCGTATTCTCATTGATATATAGAAATCCATTGCCAAAACCAGCCAATGCCCATTTGTAGCAGCTCGCTCCTAGTATACTAATGTTGCACTTTTTTACATCGATACTAATCGACCCAAAACTTTGAGTGGCATCTACTATGAGTTTGCAATTATACTGCTTACATATAGCTCCTATGCTTTCTAAGTCTGCTAGATATCCTGTAAGATACTGACAGTGACTTAGTGCGAAGAATGCCGGTTTATGTCTTTTAATAGCTTCTTCAATTTTAGTCAAATCTAGTGTATTATCGTCCTCGAATGTGGTCCAGATTACCTCAAAATCATTGATTACAAAAGGAGTCGTAAGGGAAGGATAGTCTTGCTCTATAAGTAGAATTTTTGTTTTGGCTGGGAGCGATTGTACAAAGAGATTTAGACCTATCGAAAAATTCTGAATGAGTGCTACCTCTGAGGTCTTGGCACTTAGTAGGTCTGCCACTTGCTGCTTTATGGCTGGGATAGCAGTTGATATAAAATTAGTTCTGTATTGGCCTGGTGTTTCTCTGAATTTTAAGACCTCTGCAGCTACAAAAGCCTCGGCCGCTAAGCTTGGGATACCATTAGCAGGTGAGTTGAGATAGATTCCTGTATAGTTTTCTAGATGTTCGTCGCGTAGTTCTTCCCAATTAATCATTAGTGTAAATGTAATATGTCTGCTTGGATTTTAAGAGTAATTGGAGAGTAGGAACTTTGTTATTAATTTGAATATCTTTGTTTGTAACAAAACAAATAACAAACATATGAACACAAAAATTTTATCATTTGTACTATTAGGGTCTTTCCTAGCATTTCAAGGATGTAAAGACGATGAAGGAAGCACTACACCAGCTGCTAAAACTAAAACTGAACTACTTTCGGCATCACCTTGGATTATGTCGGCTGGTACGGTCAGTCCAGGTATGCCATATGGAGAAGGTAATTTAATTACCGATTTATTTTCCATGAGCGAACCCTGTGAAAAGGATGATGAGACTATCTTTAAGGCAGACGGTACCGGCAGCCAGAATGAGGGTGCTACAAAGTGTGATCCACAGGGTGGGCAAGAATTAGGTGCATTTACTTGGAGTTTCAACGCAACTGAGACTGAACTTATACAAGATGGAGATACATTTGGTCTTGAAGAGCTTTCTGAAACAAATATGGTAGTGACAACCATTTTAATAGAAGATGGAACCTCGTATACCGTGACTTCCACTTTTGGGCACTAGTGGAGAATAAAAATACAAATAAAAAAGGGACACATTATATAATAATGTGTCCCTTTTTTTGATAGTCGTTATTTAAATTACAACGTCATACTCACCTTCATCATCCAGTTAAATCCAGCCATAGGATACAGGAAGTTATAGTCTTGACGCTCGCCGCCTATAATACCACTAAAGGTATATCCATTAGGTGCATAGTATTGATTCAATACATTGTTTAAGAATAATCCAACGTTAAGATTTTTCGTTCCTTTTACTTCGGTACTGATATAGTTAATACTTAGGTCTACATTGGTAAATGCATCCAGGCTACGGGCTTCGCTTTGCGTATTATCTAGGTATTGCTGACCTACGTACTTTCCACTAGCATTTAGGGTAAAGTGCTTATTTGCTTTATAGCTGAGCATTAATGCAGCTATGGTATTGGGTGAAAAAGCGATATCTTGATTTTGGTAATTATAGAATACTGTATCAACAATATCATAATTAAAATCACGCTCATATACCCTCTCTGTGAATGAGGCTATTTCGTTTTGACTTAATGTAAAGTTACCACCTGCTTGCAACTTATCAGTTAAAGGGTATTGGAAATCTACTTCTACACCTCTTCTGTAGCTGTTAGCTACATTAGTGCGTATTGCCCCACCTACATCATTTATAGCTCCGGTGACTACGAGTTGATTGTCATATTGCATATTATATAAGTTCACGTTTAGGCGTTTTCTTCCACTTGAGTAGCGATAGCCTAGTTCTACATTCTCCATAGATTCGTGTTCTGGCCGTGCACTTGTTTTATTATCTCTAAAATCATTACGTACGGGCTCTCTGTTTGCTACAGCAAATACTCCGTAGAAGGTATGATTTTTAAGTAAATAGGTGAGTCCTATTTTTGGGTTAAAAAACTGAAAATTGACATTTTGGTCAGAAAATTGTGCTGCTTCTGGCAGCGTGGTTGACCCTGCAGAATCATTCAATCCTGCGAAGCTATAATCAATAAAACGATACTGTAGGTCGATATATGGTATCAAGTTATTGTAATTATACGACTGACGTATATAGAAATTTCCGTCAGTTTTGGTGGCATCATTGTCATAGTAGATAGCGTTCAGGTCTTCGTATCCTGTAAATTCTGTAGCTATAGCTTCTCCATAGTGACGTCCGTTGTACTGATTATACCCACCACCTATTACAGTTTCCATTCGGTTTTTAGTGTACGTCAGATTGGCGATACCACCTACTAGTGTATTATCTAGCCACCTGCGTCTTACTAAGTCTCCGTCAGTTGCAGTGTCTCCAGTAGGTTGTACGCTGTCTATGCCGTATTTAGCGAGAGTATCTCCTCCTTTGAATTGCTCATAATATCCTTCTCCAGTAGTTACATAAGCAGCAGTATTCAGCTTTAAGAAATCAGTAAATGAGTGGTCAAAGAAAAACTGATAATGATTCTGATTGTAGTTATCTACCTCGTTTTCGTAGGTGTATGAATTGTATGTTTTACTGTTACCTTGGTCTAGTGCACTTATATCACCGTTGAATAATTGCTCTGGTACACCATTCCATGCTTGGTAAGTACGCTCACTACCTATCATTATATTTGCTTTGAATACTGATTTTTCCCAGTACTTAGCAGCTACTAGATTAGCAGACTTCAGGTCAGAAGATGCTCTATCTATGAATCCATCACTTTGGATTGCACTACCTCTCAGTTGGAATGCCCAGTTGTTTTTTAGTCTTCCTGTATTGTGTAGTAGTGAGATTCGTTGTGTATTAAAACTACCTAACCCAAAGGTTGCTAAGGTGTACTTGTCTTCTGACAGGTCATTAGTTCTGATATTTACACTTGCTCCGAATGAAGCAGCACCATTAGTGCTCGTACCTACTCCACGCTGTATCTGAACACTCTCTGTAGAGCTCGCTAAGTCTGGCATATTTACCCAAAACATTCCTTGACTTTCTGGATCATTTATAGGAATACCATTCACGGTGATATTTACGCGAGTAGGGTCTATACCACGCACTCGGACACCTGTATATCCTATGCCGTTTCCAGCGTCTGAGGAGATCACTGTACTCGGAGTCATATTGAGTAAAAATGGAAAATCCTTACTTTGATCTAGGCTCTCTATATCCTTTTTGTCAAGATTTGTAAAGGTAGTAGGGGTGGAGTTCTTGGCTCTTACCGTACTGATGACTGCTGCGTCCAAAAAGGCCATATCGGCGTCTAAAAAGAAGATTTGGTCGCTAGCACTTTTGGTAATGGTGATGGTGTCAATGTACGTTTTGTAGCTAAGATGGGTAATGGCCACTACATATGTACCGGCTGGGATAGCATTAAAATTAATACTGCCATTTTGTGTAGAGTAGGTGCTGGTAGATCCTGGTTCACCGCTTAACCGCACGAAAGCGGATTCAATGGATTCATAGTTTTTAGCATTTTTCAGCTGAGCTGAATAGTTGATCTGACTAAAGCACAGCTGAGCTGTGATAGTCAATAGTGTGATTAGTGCTCCACCGCGGCGGATAAGTTTAGTTTTGTGTTTCATTCCTGTATTTTTTTAAATTTACAGGAGTGTCGAGAGATACGGATATATCTGTTAATTTCCTACGGCAGCATTATCTGCATCAGGTTCTTGGGTATCATCTCAGCAATTTGCCTAGGCAAAAAGCACCCCTTGTTGGGTGCAAAGGTATATTAAATAAGTAGTAATGAAGGTCAACCCTTTTTTAAATTAACTATGATATTTTATTGAATGATTAGAACATCTCTGACAATCTCATTATTTGTATAGTCAAAGATTTCTAAATAGTAAGTACCAGCACCACCTAGGGAGCTAGTACTTATGGTATAAGCACTTGTACTCATAACTTGAGAGTGCACTTTTACTCCGAGAGTATTGTATACTTTTAGCGTATAGCTACTCATTTGTGAGAAGTCTACTAGGTCTATGGTTACTTGGGTTTTGGCTGGATTTGGGTATGTTATTATATTTTGATTGATTCGGAATACTTTACACTTAAAGACTTTTTTTGAAGTTTCCATACGTCATTTAAAATCCCGGTACTATCTTTTCCTCCAATCACAAAAATATTATCGTCTACCGTAACTATCTGAGCGTACTCTCTTGGAGTTAATCCAGTGTTACTAGTGAAATGTTTCCACTCATTTGTTTGATCATCGTACTGGTAAAAGTCATTAAAATAGGAAGGGGTTGGGTAAATAAAATCAGTTCCTAGTCCAACGTATACTTTGTTATCATGTTTAAAAGAGGAAACTCTAGTACGACGTTTTCCTGGCATTGTTGGTACTGTAAACCAAGTATCTAATTGGGAATCGTACTGCCAATAACGATTAGACGCTGTGGGTGTCCCATCCGTTCTGTTTCCAAGGTATCCAATTCCGTTAAGCGTAAAAGCATTTACTGTAATACTTACAGAAAAGGGCACGTTATCCAATTGGGTCCAGTTGTCAGTTCTAGGATTATACATCCAAAAATCATAGGTCCATATGGAATTATTTCCTGATCCTGTACCTAAATATGCCAGCGTGTCCACAACAAATGACGTTGAATAGAATCTCGCAGAACCAGGGAAATCTTTCATCCTAAGCCAAGTATCCGAAGATTGGATGTACTTATAGACTTGATTTGTTGTATTAATTTGCGTGTTAATTTTATTACCCGTACAGACAAATACATCACCTTGAACTTTAAAGCAGGTGGGAGCAAAAATTCCTTCACCAGGAAATTTATTTTTTATTGTCCATGAATTTTCATTCAGATTATATTGATAAATTTTATCAGAATAGCTACCGTCTATTTGTGCTCCTAGTCCTATATATATCATACCATCTAGTTCAAAAGATATTCCACCATGTAAACCGTCAGATGGAATACTTGCTTTACTCTACCATTCTAACTGAGCAAAAGAGGTAGCGGTAATGAATAGTAGTATAGCGAGCTGAATTAAAGTTTTCATACTGTCTTCGGAATTAATCTAGTATAATTTTTTCTGAGAAAATAGCATCTCCCGCTGGACCTATTAGTCTTAAGAAGTACAAACTTCTAGCATATCCCCTAATATCAAAAGTGACCACGTTTCCATAGGGTTTTGTCTCTAGTATTTTACCTAGAGCGTCTATGAACTGTACCTTATACCCCTCAAAGCAGTCAGGACCGTTAGAGGATAGATAGAGGTAATCTTTAGTGGGATTTGGATAGATTTTGTGAAGTACGTTGCCGCAATTGTCTGTATATCGGTTTATTATGAGTGTATCTTCTACGGCGATAGTATAAGTCGTATAAATAGTATCATAGCTGGTCATAGTAGTCGTATCATATATTACTTGTGTGACGGTGTCATATAGGGTGATAAATGTAGTATCGTATACTGTTTGGTAGATAGTGTCAATGGTATACACTAGTACGGTGTCAAATGTCACTTCAGTGATAGTGTCATTTACGAAGGTAGTGTCCTGTATAAAAGTGGTGTCTTGTACGAATGTAGTGTCGAAGTAATCACAAGTGTCAAACCCTAATTTTAGTTGCCAAAGGTCAGGCATTTTCCCGTATTGAGCTATTCCTGTACCAATAAAAATGGTCGAATCATCAACTTGTGCGATAGCTGCGACATGTCTTGGTATGAAATTTGCTTTGGAGGTTCTCTGAGTCCATCCATTTGTAGACGGGTTATAATAATAGAAGTCATTTTGATTTACATAAGGAGTCCAATTAAATGTTCCGGTTCCAACATATGCGAAACTATCTATCACAAAACTAACAGTATTTCTTCTGTTTGTTCCCGGCATAGACGTGATTGCGGTCCATGTATTAGTTGACGGGTTATATTTCCAAAAATTATTACTTAATGATAAAGAGCTGCTGACTCCATTCCCTGCGTATCCATATTGTCCAATAGTAAAAGTAGAAAGACCGGCTCGATTTCCTCCGGGGAAATCTGCTCGCTGAGTCCAAGCGTTAGTGCTGGGCACGTACATCCACAGTTCATCATTGTAGCATGTTCTCCCACCACAGGAGCCCCCTACTATATAAGCAGTGTCTCCTACAGTGAATGTACTTGCAGCGGTCAATTCTCCACCAGGAAAATTTGCTTTTTGTGTCCAATCGTCTGTTGTTTGGTTGTATTCGTAAAAATCAGTATACCGTGCAGTGGTTGATTGTCCCATGCCGACGTAGGCTTTATTACCTATCACAAATGATACACAGCCTAGAGCCCCATTGCCGGGGTAGGATGTCTTTTGGGTCCAAATATCAGTAGAAGGGTTATATTCCCATATCTTTTTACTGTAAACATTGCCAGTTTGTCTGCCTAAGCCAAAGTAGGCCTTACCATCAAGACTAAATGCTTGTACTCCGTCTAAACCGTAATTAGGCAGACTAGCTCTGCTCTCCCACTCTAGTTGAGCAAAAGACATAGAGGAAATAAATAAAGCGATAGAAAGTTGGATAAGTCTAGTCATAGATAAAATTTTTAGCCTGAACGAATGTAGTTTTTTTCTTTTCGATATTCAATTGTTTGTAAAACAAAAGAAGCTCTAAAACTTTATAGCTATTCCACCATTTACTAAAGATTGGCTATATCCTAACTCCAGATAAGCACCTATGCTTTCAGAGAAAAAGTAACGTGCTCCTATGGTAGCTTCTATGGCTATCGGTATTGGGCTAGATACAGTATTCGCTATTCCGTTCACATCACCACCCTGGTTTATTTTAAAATTAGTAGTACCATAACCTAAGCCTAGTCCTATATATGGGTCTAGCTGTCTTCCCGTGCTGAAGTGATAGTTAGCCCTTACCATAGCACCTATAGATGTCATGGAGTTAGTGTAGTTATACGTGCTGTCTCCCAAGGTAGGATTCCCATCAGCATCATAGTTAGGTCCTACTACAGGATATTCTATTTTAGTATTCAGGTATCTGAGAGATATGCCTAAGCCGACTTGGTCAGCTATAGCGTATTCATATCTTAAAAATAAGGGTCCTATTCCGCCATATGTAGAAGTAGGATATAGTCTATCTAAAGATTTAAAAAATACTTTACCGAGGTTAGGAGCTCCATACCCTACGCTGATTATTTGCACTCCTTTTTGAAAACAACTGCGATTTCTGCGTGTGATTTCTTCTGCTTCATTCGGCGATTTTTCATTCCCGTCAGTTAGTTTTTCTGAAGCACTAGCTTGTGCGAAGTTCAGCGTAGTGAGTAATACGCCAAGTAGGTATAGTATCTTTTTAGTTCTTTTCATTTCGATTCAAAGCTAAAAGAAATAATTTAAAGAGAAGAAAATAGAATATACACCAAGGGAAACTGTTTTTGATGGGGAATGTGAGGCCTTAATTATTTGCGAAGACCTCTTTATAAAGTAAATTTGCATTCAAATCAAAAGCGTAACGAAATGCCAAAAATTATATATACCCAAACGGACGAAGCTCCGATGCTAGCTACTTTCTCATTCTTGCCAATAGTACAAGCATTTACGAATGCCGCTGGAGTAGAAGTGGAGACCAGAGATATATCATTAGCTGGTCGTGTGTTGAGTCAGTTTTCAGAGTACCTAGAGCCTGAGCAGCGAGTAGGAGATCACCTTGCAGAACTAGGTGAACTGGCTAAAACTCCTGAAGCCAATATTATAAAATTACCAAATATATCTGCATCTGTACCGCAGCTTAAAGAGACCATAAAAGAACTTCAAACTAAAGGATATAAGATCCCTAATTATCCGGACAATCCTACTACAGCAGATGAAAAAGATATAGCCGCCAAATATGGTAAGTGCAAAGGAAGTGCAGTAAATCCGGTACTTAGAGAAGGAAATTCTGATAGAAGGGCTCCTAAGGCAGTGAAAAACTATGCGAAGAAGAATCCGCATAGAATGGGTAAGTGGTCTACAGATAGTAAGACCAAAGTGAGTACCATGGATGCAGGAGACTTCAGACACAATGAGAAGTCTACCACGGTAGCAGATGCTACTTCTTTTACGATAGTACATACAGATACTGCTGGTCATAAAACTGAACTGAGAGGAGCAAGCCCGCTACTAGCAGGTGAGGTGATAGATGCTACGTATATGAGCAAGAATGCTCTGATGACTTTCTTAGAAAGTTGTATAGAAGACACACAAAAAGAGGGAACATTATTGTCTCTTCATATGAAAGCCACTATGATGAAGGTTTCTGATCCTATCATATTTGGTCATGCAGTAAGAGTATACTTTGATGAATTATACAAGAAACACGGAGATACTTTTGCTTCTTTAGAGGTAAACTTAAACAATGGTTTCGGTAATCTAGTAAGTAAACTAGACGAGCTAGATGTTGCTAAAAAAACAGAAATACTAGCAGATATAGCAGCCGTAATGGATGTACAACCTGATCTTAGTATGGTAAATAGTGATAAGGGAATCACAAACCTACATGTGCCTAGTGACGTAATTATAGATGCAAGCATGCCAGCTATGATTAGAAACGGTGGTAGAGTTTGGGATAAAACAGGAGCAGAGAGAGATACCAATGCTATCATCCCAGATAGTAGTTATGCTTCCGTATTTAGTGCTACTATAGACTTCTGTAAAAAGAATGGAGCATTTGACCCTACTACTATGGGTACAGTACCTAATGTAGGACTAATGGCTCAAAAAGCGGAGGAATATGGCAGTCACGATAAGACTTTTGAATTGGAAAAGGCAGGAACGGTAGAAGTGCTAGACGCTAATGGGAATACACTACTAAGTAACGTGGTAGAAGCAGGAGATATCTGGAGAATGTGCCAGGTGAAAGATGCCCCAATACAAGACTGGGTAAAGCTAGCCGTGAATAGAGCAAAAGCTACGGGACGTCCGATTGTATTTTGGCTAGATGAAGAGAGAGCTCACGATGCACAGCTTATACTAAAGGTAAACATGTACCTTAAAGAGTATGATACTGCTGGATGCGAGATACACATAATGAGCCCAGAAAAAGCTACTCATTATACACTAGATAGAGTGAAAAATGGGGAAGAAACTATCTCTGTAACAGGTAATGTGCTACGAGATTACTTAACCGACTTATTTCCGATACTGGAACTTGGCACTAGTGCTAAGATGCTAAGTATAGTGCCACTAATGAATGGCGGAGGCTTATTCGAAACTGGAGCAGGAGGAAGTGCACCTAAGCACGTAGAGCAGTTAGTCGATCAAAACTACTTGCGTTGGGATTCGCTAGGTGAGTTTTTAGCACTTGCAGTGAGTTTAGAGCATCTAAGTGCCACATATGACAATCCAAAAGCTAAAGTACTAGCAGATGCATTAGGCGATGCTACTGAGAAGTTTTTAGAAAACGATAAATCACCTGCACGTAAACTGGGCAGTATAGACAATAGAGGTTCGCACTTTTACTTAGCTATGTACTGGGCAGAAGCACTAGCACAGCAAGATGATGATGCGGAGCTTAGAGCTAAATTTGGTCCTATAGCAGAACTGCTAGGTAGTAACGAGACCCGAATCAATGAAGAACTCATAGCTGTACAAGGAAACGCTGTGAATATAGATGGATACTATATGCCGGATGAGTCTAAGACGAGTCGTGTAATGCGTCCATCAGAAACCTTGAATGGTATTTTAGGTGGGTTAGCGAGAGCGTAACTAATCTCGAAAAATTCAGAATGCTTCACACCTATTTTACAAGATATGAAGCATTTTTTATCCTTTAGAGTATAGACCCTATTGGTGAAAGTAGAAAATAATAGTAAAATACTCAAAGCAGTTTTCCGTTAGTACAAAATCAATCAAATTCGTGTTTATACGCGTACTGGAACACTTTTTATAGTAATAGTGTTAGGAGCAGCAAGTGACTAGTTTTAAATTAAGAGAACCTTAGTTTAGATCACAGATGCTACGAAATAGTATTCATCTCCGGTAGTATAATAATGATTGAATTCTTCAAATGATAGTGGAGATAACGTATCATTAATATATCCGTCTAGTGTATTTATAGAATAACCAATCTCAGTGCATAGGAACTCATACATAGCTTTAGAAGTGGTATGATAAAAATCACTAGCACCGGTTCCATATTCAAACAATAAAAAAGGTTTATCACGCTTTAAGAGTTTAATTCCTCCCCTTAATGCGTCATATTCTCCACCTTCTACATCTATTTTGATGAAGTCAATTTTAGACGCTATGTTTAGACTATCTAAAGTCCTTACATCGACTTTAATCTTTTCAATTATTGGGTTTTCAACGTCGTATCTTCTGTTTTTTAATCCGCTGTAGGCTTCTGCGTTTTTAACAAAGCAAAATTCATCAGTGCCTTCGTAATTGCTCAATGCGTATGGATATACTGTGTTTGTCGCTCCAAAATTCCTTACTAAAGCATCAAATTTATGCGGCAATGGCTCAAATGCAATGTGCTTTCCACTCGGTGAATTCTTAAGAAAGAGTTTTAAGAAATCACCATCATGTGCTCCTATATCAAGAGCATTACAGTCTTTTTTACTCATTACTTGATTAAGAATTATTTTGGATAGCCTGTCGTACTTCAGATTTTTTGTTAAATCTATCCTACAAAACATTAAGGACTCTCTAATAATGTACTTGAGCTGTTTTTTTATATCTAAGGTCATCTTCTGGATTGGCATAAAAAGTTGCGGTCAATAGTAGTGCTATTTTTATTCTAAGGGGGCATTAATATTAATCGCCATGTGTAATTGTACCTAAATGAAACCTATTTGGTATCTGCTAGCGATACGAATAGTGCAGTAATTACAGTAAATTATAGAACAGTAACACCAAATAAGGCATACCTACTGAGTTTAGCCCAAAGCCAATATTCTTAAGAAACGTAAAACCCCAAATCCACTAGGCTGGGGAAGAATCATGATTAGATTTAATCGTGAGGTCATTAACTGCTCTACCTCCTAATTAGTAGCTTTGCTTTCACATCAATACAACTATTTTCATCTTTGCACTGACGCGAAACACCCCTGTATGAGACAGGTTATTAATAACGCTGAACTGTGATGTTACTCAGCAGTTTGTGTCATAGTCTCATAGACCGCTACTACTAGCTGTGTAGTGCTCTATTATCTGTAGCAGCTAGTGCTGCCTCCTTAGTCACCTCACTGGTAGTAGGATGAGCGTGGCATACGCGTGCTATATCTTCTGCACTAGCTCTGAATTCCATCGCTACAGCTATCTCAGAAATCATATCAGCCACACGTGGTCCTATCATATGTGCACCAATTACTTCATCTGTCTCAGCATCTGCTAGTATCTTTACAAAACCGTCTATATCCATTCCCGCTACTGCTCTACCGTTAGCTCTAAAAGGAAATTGGCCCACTTTGTATTTTACACCTGCTTCTTTGAGTTGCTCTTCAGTCTGCCCTATGCCTGCTATCTCTGGCCAAGTATATACGACTCCTGCGATTAGGTTATAATTGATATGTGGTTTCTGACCCGCTAGTAGCTCTGCTACTAATACGCCTTCTTCCTCTGCTTTATGAGCGAGCATAGCTCCTTTCACTACATCACCTATAGCGTATACATTAGCTATGTTGGTCTGTAGATGATCGTTCGTCTCTATTCTACCTTTATCGTCTATTTTTACTCCAGCTTTATCTGCTGCTAGGCCATCTGTGTAGGGTCTTCTACCTACAGCTACGAGACAGTAATCACCTTCTAGTGTTATCTCACCTTTTTTACCTTCCGCTTTCACAGTTACTACATCTCCTTTGGTAGTTACAGAAGTTACTTTATGGCCTAGGTGGAGTTTGAGTCCTTGTTTTTTAAGCACACGACCCATTTCCTTGCCTAGGCTAGCATCCATACTAGCTATCACACTAGGAGCGTATTCTACTACACTTACTTGAGCACCGAGTCTACTGTATATAGAGCTCATTTCTAGGCCTATCACACCACCACCTATTACGATTAGGTGCTTTGGTATTTCTTTCAGTTTCAGTGCTTCTGTACTAGTTATTACACGCTTCTTGTCTATTTCCATACCTGGAAAGGTAGTTGGCTTACTTCCGGTAGCTATTACTATACTCTTAGCCGATATTTTTTCTGTTTTTTCGCCAGCTATCTCTAGTGTAGTAGCGTCTACGAATGATCCAGTACCTACGTATACATCTACCTTATTTTTCTTCATAAGGAAGTCTACACCTTTGGTCATCTGATCTACTACGCTCTGCTTACGAGCTATCATCTGCTTGAAGTCGATTTTTGGAGTGCCTATATTAATACCGTGATCAGCAAACTTATGTATCGCATCGTGATACTGGTGTGAGCTGTCTAGTAGAGCTTTACTAGGGATACAGCCCACATTAAGACATGTGCCACCCAATGTGCTGTACTTTTCTATGATTGCTACTTTCAGGCCTAGCTGTGCACAGCGTATTGCACATACATATCCACCTGGTCCACTTCCTATTATAGCTACGTCGTAATTATTCATTTCTTCTTCTTCTATTGTCGTTTTTGACGTCGCACTGCAACGTCTTTACTGTGTTATCGTCTCCTAGCAGCACTGCTATGATGCTTACTTTTCGCCTCTGGCGAATGTATCAAAGTGGCTACGTCAGTATATTTCTTCTTGTTCTTCTACTCTGATTCCAGCAGCCAAGATGCTCGGTAGATTTTCCAATCTCATATCTTGGGCTATAGTCACTGTATATTGTCCTTTTTGGTCAAAGTATTTTCTGTGTAATATCGTTTCTTGAAAAGTGTAGACGTCTCCTAACCCACTGCCCAGCCACTGTCCTGATTTATCAGCTAACGCTACTGGTACTTTTACAGTTACATTTTCGCCATCTGGTGAGGTAATGGCAAACACTAGGTGAATATTGGCATATGGATAATCTGCAGATGCTCTTAGATTAGCAGATACTTCGTGGTAGTGTCCTGGCTTATCTATGGTGAAACTATCTGTAACTGCATATTCATACGACCAGCCTTCAACAGGGATCTCGTGAAAAGTATCTACAAGCACATTTTCATTACAAGCTGTGAAGCTGAGGGCTACTAGTACGAGTATGGCAAAGTGCTTTTTCAATAATAGGACAAAGGTAGAAAAAATGGCAGATTAACTAGTGTAAAAGAAGAAGGAATAAAAGTGTTTTAGTCTTTGATGGTAAGATAAAAAACGTAATAGTCTTCCACTTCAAATTTTTGAAACATCTCTTCTGCTTTTGCGGTTTTAGCTAGACAGTAGAAGGTACTATTTCCTTGTTTATATCCGCCAAAGTATAATGCAACTGGAGTTGGTGTATTCGTCTTTATATTTCTTTTATCATCACTAAAGGGGTTCTGAAGGACAAAACCAGGCTGAGCATCTAAGACTACAGTGCTAGAGCCATAAGGATAGTTTATGCTCATTTTGAATGTAGAGTCTTGTAGTTTTCCTGCTAAGGTGATTTTAAAATCTTGTTTTTTAAACTTATACGTTAAAGACTTGCAAGGTTCATGAATGTAATGTGCAGAATCTCCATTTGCCATAACTATGGGTATTCTCACAATGTCACAGTTGGTACCATTAGTAAATACGGTATCGGCTTCACCTTCTTGATATCTTACTATCTGTAATGTAAATTTCTTATCTAGAGCTTCTTTATCATTTGATATTATCTCTAAGATTTTAATATTGTTCAACTCATTTATTATCCTATCTCGACCCTCTTGGGATTCGTAGGATATTTCAACTTTGTCTTGAGCTACCAGACTACTTGTATAAAATAAGATTGGAGCTATAAGTATATGTATGAGTTTCATCTTTCAAATATAAAAAAAGCCAGTGGATAGAATTCTATCCGCTGGCTTTTAAAAGATAATTTAATCTGGACTATTTACTCATTTTCTTCTGGATACTCTTAGGCAGTGCGTCTTTGTGTATCATAAAATTCATAGTCTTAAGAGCTACATAAGGCATGCTCGCATAGAAGTATCCGTCACAGTCATTGTTTTCTGTACCCCAGCTGTTTTTTACAATGAAGTACTCACTTCCTTCTTGATCTGATACTATACCCGTGAAGTGCATCCCGTGATCATCCGTAGTCAGGTAATTGTCAAAAGCTTCCTGACGCATCACCTGAGTAATGGTCTTTTCTGGTCCAGGAGTGTCAAACTGAGTGCCTACTTTTACGGCTCCAGCATCACTGAAGTTTTTGTTATCTTTTCCTTTGGTTTTCAGAGCATCTTCATCTTCTGGCACTATAGCTAGTCCGTCTCTGAAGCTGAATCCTTTTTCACTCACATCTGCAGCCCATCCCATACCATAGCCGCTGGTCATGGCACCTTTCATCACGTCCATCATCTCATCTAAAGGGAGATTATACGCTTGTGCCCAGATCCAGTTATCTGGTACTTCTAGCACAAAGTTTTCATAAAACGGATGGTGTGTAAATGAGGTTATAATTACATAGTCGTCCATATCCATATCTAGGCTTTTAGCGAAACTCATAGGAGTATAGCTAGTCCCATTATACGTGAAATTCTCTGGCACTGCACCTAAGTAAGAATCCAGTACAGCATTGAAAGCTTTTTTCCAGCTACTAGTTAGTTTTCTTTGCTTATTTGCTATTACGGCATCTAGCATGCCTTTCAGCACCGCTTCCATCTCACTATGATTGTGTTTTTCTAGTCCGTAGTCTAGTCCTTTGTAAGCTTCCTGAGGCACTATACCGTACTTGTTAATCACGTATGGGATATCGTGAAATGCACCACCTTGGCTAAAGTTAGCTTTGCCATGCATACGCACATAGTTTTCAGCTTTGTCTTCGTACGCTTTACGTACAATGTACATTTCACTGAGTTTATGCTTGCCTTTACCCATGCGGATAAGTTCACTTTCTATGAAACTAAGAGCACTAAAGCTCCAGCACGTACCTGTACGGTTTTGGTTTTGTACTTCATTGGCTTCTATGTCTTTTTTGATTGTAAATAGGTAGTTGCCATCTTTTTTATTGCGGAGTGTATCTTGAGCTTGTAGTTGATATTGAAACAGAAATAAACTGGATATCAATACTGCTGATACAAATGAAAATTTTGTCATATGGCTGGCAAATTAAGTTTTTATACCAATTCTTGTCTGAAATTACCATAAAATTAGGAACTTTTGCTTTAAATCAAATCGTAAAACGGTTAATGCACATGTTTCTGATGTGTTTTCGGTGTGTAGCATACCGTAAAAAAGAGTGATTTCAAGTTGTCATTTTAAAGAAGAACTATTATCCGACTAAAATATGATGGAGAGAATGGATGGAGAATGCACTTACTAGCATAGATTTGCGAGAATAGGATGAGGTACGTAATACTGTTTTTAATAAGTATGCTGATGCATACACTGTATGCCCAAGACATGGAGGCATTGATAAAAGGGGAGAGAGCAGCATATGAAGGTATCCGAAAATTTAAAAGTAAACGTACAGGTAGCGAGTACGATGTCACGTATCAGAAAATGACATTGGATATAGTCCCTAGCGTGAGATACATAGTAGGGAATATCTACACAGAGCTTACCGTATTAGAAGATAACGCTACGCAGATAGCCTATGATCTCACCAGTAATATGATAGTAGACTCGGTATGGGTAGATGGACAGATAATCACGGGCTATAGCACAACTAATAATGCAGTGACCATAATTATACCTACTGCCCAGGCAGGAGATAGACTGACCACTACAGTCTATTACAGAGGAGATCCGAGTAAGAGTGATCAGCGTGCTTTTACCTTTGATAATCAGCCAGCAGGACCCATAGCTTGGACACTATCACAGCCATATGGTGCGTATGGTTGGTGGCCGTGTAAGCAGCAGCTGTATGATAAGATAGATTCCTTTGATATGGAGATCACTATACCTGAGGGTAATATGGCAGCTGGTCTAGGCACACTTGAAGCAGTAGATACTTTAGCAGATAACAGTCTCGTTTACCACTGGAAACACAGGCATCCTGTAGCCACATATCTCGTAGCAGTAGTAGTGACTAATTATTACGAAGAAAGTCACTACATACAGCTATCAGGCGGTGATAGTGTGTATATGCTAGACTACATCTACCCTACTTATAAGTCTCAGGCAGATACGTTACGGTGGGAAATAGATGGCATGATGCGTGGCTTTGACAGTTTGTTTGGTGATTATCCATTCAAGGACGAAAAGTACGGACACGCCATGTTTACCCGTGGTGGAGGTATGGAGCATCAGACGATGAGTTTTATGGCGTCACTTAATTTTGATCTTATGGCACATGAGCTCGGTCATCAGTGGTTTGGGAATAAAATAACCTGTGGATCATGGGAGGACCTATGGCTAAATGAGGGTTGGGCTACCTATACCAATGCCATAGCAAGAGAGCTAGTAAAACCTAAAGCATTTTTTCACGAATTCTTAAGAGAGAGTATTACGCGTACTATACGAAATGACGGGGGTTCTGTATACGCATATGATACCAGCAATGTCAATGTGCTTTTTAGCGGAGATATACGCTACCGCAAAGGAAGTGCAGTACTTCACCAGTTGCGGTGGGAAGTAGGAGATAGTGCTTTTTTTGCAGGGACTAGGAACTATTTGGCAGATGCAGATTTATGCTATGGATTTGCTTATACACAAGATTTTCAGGATGCCATAGAAGCATCTAGTGGGTTGGACTTGGACCCATTTTTTGACAGGTATGTATACAAAGAAGGTTTTCCTATACTAACTACCAGGTGGAATAGAATATCAGACAGCAAAATAAGATTAACTATAAATCAGTCTACGTCTCATCCTTCAGTATCCTTCTTTCCGCTTACCATACAGATGAGAGCGGTGGGAGCAGGGAGAGATAGTTTATTTACCATAGATCACAGCACTATAGAGGATATTATAGTAGTGGACTTAGGTTTCAAAGTAAGAGATCTCGAGTTTGACCCCAATTACTGGCTCATCACCAAAAATACGCTCATAGAGGGGTCACATATAGATTTAGCTAACGTAAATGTATATCCTAATCCGAGTAGTAATTCTATCTCCGTATTTGTAAATGGTAGAAAACTAGACAAGATAGAGCTGCTGGATATGCAGGGCAGAGTAATCCGTAATGTGGCCGTAGAGGAATTAAAAAGTGATGCCACTAGTATAAAGCTAGATGGACTGGCTAATGGTATCTATTTCGTACGAGCTATAGCAGGCGGAGAAGCGGTAGTAGTGAAATTTGCTAAGGTTTATAATTAATACCAAATGAATTATAGAGTGATGTCTTGAGAAATAAAATTATTTTCTATCAGTTTTAGGCAATAACCTAAGTATCTACCGGCAGGCAGGTAGCAACAGTTATAGTTTCGTGACGGAGGCAGACAAGCTATTTTTGTAACAAAGAAATGGCTGTAAAAGAACTTGTTTTTATGTGAAATATTATAGTCTAATGAGTGGCAGTATAAAGAGTTTCTGAGCTACTAAAGTAAAGCAGCAGGTACAGAGTAATGAAGACAATGAGCACCGCTATTAAAGAAGCAAAGAAGCTTAATGTGCCTATAATCCAGTAGTTCACTTGAGTCCTCCTTTTTAGTCTGTCGGCTGAAGTACAAGAAGGACAGGATAAAACTGATCAGGAAGACTATTGGGACCAGTACTAGTAGTGCCATCCCAAAAAATATCATTGCTTGCCCTAGTATCATTTCACCTCTGCTATTAGTACACCAAATCGTCCATCCATTTGCTCTATTCCCTTACTTGGCAGATACAGTCTAGAGACAAACCCATCTAAGTACAAAGCATTTTTGCATCCTCGTTGTCTGAAAAAGTCAGCAAAATCATACAAGTTTACGGGTTTGGCAGAAATAGCAAATAGTGGGTTACCATTGGGCAGTATGCCTACGCCATTGCGTATGTGTACGTTTTTAGAACCTTCAGTAAATTTAGCATGAATAGTGCTATCTATGAGTAGCACAGGCCCAGATTGTGTGGCGTATTCTATGTTAGGTTGATTGGTAAAATCTTCGGTTTTGCACACTGTAGCATTCAGGGTTTTCGTGATATAGAACACGCCATTGGGAGCAAGATAGAAATTGCCGTAGTCAGACTTTTTAGTGTTGAGGAGGCGTATGGTTTCCCCTTTTTCTATGTATAATCCTTGTGGCGAATGATCCTTTAGATACATACCTCCATTCATGGCAAATTTCACTTCTTTTCCTTGCTTGGCTGTGTACTCTTTTAGTCTTTGAAATGTGTGCAAGGGTTGGTTCTTATCTCCTAGCCAGTGCATGTGGAGATTTCCTTGTTTTACAGTAACCTCATGCGACTGGAATAAAGGGACTTCTGCAGGATAGGCTAATTTTTCTTGCTGCTCAGAGATCTCTGTTTTGGCAGTGGAAGTACAGCCGAGGTATAGTGCGGAGCAGATAGCTATGTATACGAGTCGCATGACCACAAAGATGAGAATTCTTTACTAACCTGAGGTTCTACTATGATGTATAAGTGTAGGTTTTTATACTCTTCAAGAGGACGTCAATTCTTCCGGTAGCTTTCGGGACAGAGTCCTGAAATGAACTTTTACAATCTAGAAATGGGACACTTAGTTAGGACTAGATAATTTTATACCGTTATAAAATGCTATAAAAGTGCAAAAACATTGATTATTATCGCTTGTTTGACCATCTCGTATTTTCTAGGTGATTAATAGTGTGCTGTTTAGCTTTGATAGTAAAAGTAACAACGATAATGTGCTATTAGTGGCATTTTTTTTGCAAAGTTATTCCGGAAAGAATTTTTTAATGCAAAATAAAATCAAATTTTCAGTCTTTGCTGTCCTTTTAATAGGCAGTATCTCGTCGTATGCCCAATGTGTAAAAATATCCGGAGCAGGTACATCTGCTGTTAATGGATCTTACACAAAAGCCAGTGGAACAAATAGTTATGGTGAGCCCTACTATTCACATTCAGGAGGTAGCTACTATATTGGTTATGTTGGTTTGGAGTGGTATATTTCAGACAACTCAACTCCTTATGTCGGCACACATTACTACTATTCTAGTGGTAGCTCGACTGCAGATCTGTCCACTCTCACATGGAGTATCGGCATGGGTAGTTCTCCCGTGCCCACAGGTGGAGGTTGTATGACTGATGATTCATGTGCCCTATCAGCTAGCCAAGCTACAGTGTGCTTTGGCAATAGTACTACCTTATCACTGACAGGTACATTAGTGAACGGAAGCAACTGGTATTGGTACCAAGACTCACTAAGTAGCACACCTATACACTCAGGCACCAGCATAGTGGTAACCCCGCCTAATGATACTACAGCATACTACTGTAGAGCAGAAAGTAGCAGTACTTCTTTCACAGGAGATAGCAGTGTAATTACCATTAACGTAACGACTACCCCTGGTAAACCTACCATAAGTGGATGCGGAAATAGTAACGATACTATAACTCTGGTTATAGATAGTAGTGCACTTGCCACATATCGCTGGGGTATTACTGATCCTCCAGAGACTTGGAAAGCACTAGGAACAGCTGGTTCTGCTGGATCTGCTGCTTTTCCCTCCCTAGCTATAGATGGTAGCGGCACACCGTATTTGGCGAATATGGATGGTATAAATGGTAATAGAGTTACCGTGATGAAATATAATGGAACTGCGTGGGTAACGGTAGGCAGTGTAGGTTTTTCTGCTGGACAGGCCAATTACCCCTCGCTAGCTATAGATGGTAGTGATACACTATATGTGGCGTATAGAGATGCGGGGAATAGTAATAAAGCTACCGTAATGAAATACAATGGAACTAGTTGGGTAAATGTAGGTAGTGCAGGTTTTTCTGCTGGTGCTGCTTTTTTTACCTCGCTAGCTATAGATGGTAGCGATACACTATATGTGGCGTATATGGATGTGGGGAATAGTAATAAAGCTACCGTAATGAAATACAATGGAACTAGTTGGGTAAATGTAGGTAATGCAGGTTTTTCTGCGGGTGCTGCTCTTTATACCTCGCTAGCTATAGATGGTAGTGATACACTATATGTGGCATATAGAGATGCGGGGAATAGTAATAAAACTACCGTAATGAAATACAATGGAACTAGTTGGGTAAATGTAGGTAGTGCAGGTTTTTCTGCGGGAAATGCTGATTATCAATCGCTAGCTATAGATAGCAGTGGTACACCGTATGTGGCGTATATGGATGGTGCAGATAGTATAAAAGCAACAGTCATGAAATATAATAGATCTTCTTGGGTAAATGTAGGCAGTGCTGGTTTTTCTGCTGGACAGGCCAATGACCCCTCGCTAGCTATAGATGCTAGCGGCACACCGTATGTGGCGTATAGAGATGTGGGGAATAGTAATAAATCTACCGTAATGAAATACAATGGGACTAGTTGGGTAGCAGTGGGCAGTGCAGGTTTTTCTGCTGGTGCTGCTTTTTATAACTCGCTAGCACTAGATAGCATTGGCACCCCGTATGTGGCGTATAAAGATCATGGGAATAGCGGTAAAATTACCGCAATGAAACTAGATCTAGGCATCGCTGGTATGAGCATAGAGGTAACGGACACTTCTAAAATGATGTACCTTAGAGCCACTTATCCCAATGGATGTATAGTAGATGCAGACCCTATAAAAGCAAGTAATACAGAGCCGGTAGCTATACCAGCCATAGCAGGCACTACCTACCAGAGTACTACTATCGTAAATGATGGCTCATGGCTGCACTATTGCGATTGTGATAATGGATATAGACTGCTCTCGCTAGATACTACAGGTAGCGGAGCGGTAGTACCAGCAGACAGTGTATGGCTAAGACTCGGAGCCAATAAAACTCAGAGCTGGGCAGATAGTGGTGGTATGATTACTAACTCCAAGGGAGGTGCTATGATCGTACGCAAGTGGGAAGTAAGCCCGAGTACACAGCCTATTAGTACTGTAGGAGTAAAATACTATTTCACACAAGATGAATTTTTAGCAGTGAAAGATACACTGGCAAATCACAATGGAGGAGCGAGTGGATATGCCTCCACACTGAATAGTCCTGCGGATATGAGCATGTATAAAATAGCATCATCAGGTAAATTTGTAGATCCACATACTAGTGGTGTCACAGGAATAGTATTGTCGGATAGCACAATTGCAAGCACTACTTCTTGGGTGTACGCTCCCTATAATTCAGGACACAGTGCCGAGTATAAAGTAAGTAGTTTCTCCGGAGGCGGAGGCGGAGGCGGTGGTGGCGGTGGCGGCACTGGTGCTGCGGCACTACCAGTAGAGTTGATCCACTTTACTGCACAAGCAGCGGCCAATACTGCAGCAGAGCTCAACTGGGCTACAGCTAGTGAGATAGACAATAGTCGCTTCGTGATAGAGCGAAGCTATGATGGACACTCTTTTGAAGCTATAGGCCGAGTAGAAGGTAATGGTACTAGCAGTGAAGTGCTGCACTATGACTATACAGATGTGAGTATAGCCAAAGGAACTAAAGTAGTCTACTACCGCCTACACCAGTTTGATTATAATGGAGTGAGTGAGTATAGTGACGTACGTAGAGTGATATTTGGGATGAACAACTTAGATGAGCAAAACATTGCTATATATCCTAATCCATTTACCTCTGATGTGTACATAGACTGTAGTACGCTTAGCGGAGGGCAAGTAACTATCGTGGTAAGTAATGTAGCTGGACAGCAGCTGATAGAGCGAAGTATAAGCAATACTGAACAAGTAGAAAAAGTAGACTTAAGTAGTTTACCAAAAGGAATGTATTTTGTGAATGTAACTTCGGATACAGGCACTACCACATTGAAAGTAATCAAGAGATAATATTTTATCATAACATGTATAAATACACGACACTAGCCAAGCTGATAGTGCCAGCATTTTTAATTTTCACTTTTTCTTTATCAGCTCAAACGCCAGATCTCCCTTCGGAGGTAGAAGGCGTTACGACAAGCTGGTGGTCTCAGGTACAAAAAGACATAGCTCAAAAGGAGTACGTAGTAAACTATGACGCTAAAGATAAAAGCTATAGAGCATTCAATCGAAAAAACGGAATAATTAGTTCCTTAAATGCAGGTAAGTTCTCACTAAAACCTACACTAGATAGCGGCCAGACAGCGTATGCTTGGCATACCTCATTAGAGACAGCGTCTATCGAGTTTGATGGGGTATCTACCTACCAGGCCAAGCATGCTAGCACGGCTATTCAAAATGAGAATACCGTAGAATTCAATCACAAGGACTTCACTGAGCAGTATGTGAATACACAGCAGGGTATCCGCCAAAATTTCATACTACACCAAGGGCCTAAAGCAAATCAAGTACGTATAAAAGTAAAGGTAAATGGATTATCACTCGACAAGCGAAATGACAATGAAATCGCCTTGTACGAAAAAAACAAAGGAGGTATACAGACACACCTATTGTACAAAGACATTAAGTCTTGGGATGCAAATGGACTAGCCTTAGACAGCAAGCTAGATGTAGAAGGAGAGTATATCGTACTCGTAGTGAATACTACAGGGGCAGTATACCCTATTACCATCGACCCTATCTCTACTACCGCCAGTACTACCTTAGAGTCTAATCAAGCTGATGCCAGATTCGGGCTTAGCGTGTCCAGTGCAGGAGATGTGAATGGGGATGGATACAGCGATGTGATAGTGGGGGCCCATTATTATGACAATGGCCAAACGGATGAAGGAGGAGCATTTATCTACCACGGATCTGCATCGGGTATATCTACTACCGCCAGGACTACCCTAGAAATAAATCAAGCTTTTGCCTGGTTCGGGTGGAGCGTGTCCAGTGCCGGAGATGTGAATGGGGATGGATACAGCGATGTGATAGTGGGGGCATATCTATATGACAATGGCCAGAGTGGTGAAGGAGGAGCATTTATCTACCACGGATCTGCATCGGGTATAGATACTACAGCCAGCACTGCCCTAGAATCAAATCAAGCTATTGCCTACTTCGGGGTTAGCGTCTCCAGTGCAGGAGATGTGAATGGTGATGGATACAGCGATGTGATAGTGGGGGCACCTTTCTATGACAATGGCCAAATTAATGAAGGAGGAGCATTTATCTACCACGGATCTGCATCGGGTATCTCTAGTACCGCCAGCACTACTTTAGAATCTAATCAAGCTGATGCCTGGTTCGGGCGGAGCGTATCTAGTGCAGGAGATGTGAATGGTGATGGATACAGCGATGTGATAGTGGGGGCACCTTTTTATGACAAAGGTGCTACGGATGAAGGAGCAGCATTTATCTACCACGGATCTGCATCAGGTATAGATACTACCGCCAGCGATACTTTAGAATCAAATCAAGCTAGTGCTGAATTCGGGTATAGCGTGGCTAGTGCCGGCGATGTGAACGGGGATGGATACAGCGATGTGATAGTGGGGGCAATTTATTATGACAATGGCCAAACGGATGAAGGAGGAGCATTTATCTACCACGGATCTGCATCGGGTATCTCTACTACCGCCAGCACTACTTTAGAATCTAATCAAGCTAGTGCCTACTTCGGGTATAGCGTCTCCAGTGCCGGAGATGTGAATGGGGATGGATACAGCGATGTGATAGTGGGGGCATATCTATATGACAATGTCCAGAGTAGTGAAGGAGGAGCATTTATCTACCACGGATCTGCATCAGGTATAGATACTACCGCCAGCACTACCCTAGAAGAAAATCAAGATAGTGCCTGGTTCGGGCGGAGCGTATCCAGTGCAGGAGATGTGAATGGGGATGGATACAGCGATGTGATAGTGGGGGCATCTATGTATTATAATGGCCAAACGGATGAAGGAGGAGCATTTATCTACCACGGATCTGCATCAGGTATAGATACTACCGCCAGCGATACTTTAGAATCAAATCAAGCGAATGCTCAGTTAGGGTGGAGCGTGTCCAGTGCAGGCGATGTGAACGGGGATGGATACAGCGATGTGATAGTGGGAGCATATCTATATGACAATGGCCAAACGGATGAAGGAGGAGCATTTATCTACCACGGGTCTTCTTCGGGGATATCTACTACCGCTAGCACTACCCTAGAATCAAATCAAGTTAGTGCCTGGTTCGGGTATAGCGTTTCGAGTGCCGGAGATGTGAATGGGGATGGATACAGCGATGTGATAGTGGGGGCCCCTTTGTATGACAAAGGCCAGAATAATGAAGGAGGAGCATTTATCTACCACGGATCTGCATCAGGTATAGATACTACCGCCAGCACTGCCTTAGAAATAAATCAAGCTGGTGCCTGGTTCGGGCGGAGCGTATCCAGTGCAGGCGATGTGAACGGGGATGGATACAGCGATGTGATAGTGGGGGCATATCTATATGACAATGGCCAAACGGATGAAGGAGGAGCATTTATCTACCACGGATCTGCATCGGGTATCTCTACTACCGCCAGCACTACTTTAGAATCTAATCAAGCTAGTGCTGAATTCGGGTATAGCGTCTCCAGTGCCGGAGATGTGAATGGGGATGGATACAGCGATGTGATAGTGGGGGCATCTATGTATGACAAAGGTGCTACGGATGAAGGAGCAGCATTTATCTACCACGGATCTGCATCAGGTATAGATACTACCGCCAGCGATACTTTAGAATCAAATCAAGCTGATGCCAGATTAGGATATAGCGTGGCTAGTGCCGGCGATGTGAACGGGGATGGATACAGCGATGTGATAGTGGGGGCAATTTATTATGACAATGGCCAGAGTAATGAAGGAGGAGCATTTATCTACCACGGCTCTGCATCAGGTATAGATACTACCGCCAGCACTACCCTAGAAATAAATCAAGCTAATGCCTGGTTCGGGAATAGCGTATCGAGTGCAGGAGATGTGAATGGGGATGGATACAGCGATGTGATAGTGGGGGCACCTTTGTATGACAACGGCCAAGCTAATGAAGGAGGAGCATTTATTTACCACGGGGCAGCATCGGGTATCTCTACTACCGCTAGCACTACTTTAGAAATAAATCAAGCGAATGCTCAGTTAGGGTGGAGCGTGTCCAGTGCAGGAGATGTGAATGGTGATGGATACAGCGATGTGATAGTGGGGGCACCTTTGTATGACAATGGCCAAATTAATGAAGGAGCAGCATTTATCTACCACGGTAATAATGGAGGGTCAAATAACTATGGAGTTTTAAAAGACTACGATGATGATACTAGCTCATTGTATACTAGTGCTAGTTTTTCAGATGCGAATAGAGGAATAGGTCTTATGGCCACCTCTTTTCTTGGGAGACAAAAAGCCAAATTAGCCTATGAGACCAAGAGTAACAGAAGTAGCTTTTCTGGAAGCCCTTTTACTAATGGAGTAACCAATACAGGAATCCAAAGTTCCTATACCGATCTAGGTATTAGTGGCTCAGAATTAAAGACAACGTATGTGAAAGATGCATTCATTAGAGTGCGGGTCAAGTATGACCCAGTTACCGCCATAACAGGTCAAATGTATGGCCCTTGGAGATATATAAAATTAGAAGAATTGTCTAGTGCGGCGGCACTACCAGTAGACCTAATCCACTTCACTGCACAGGCAGCAGCTCATACTACAGCAGAGCTTACTTGGGCTACTGCTACAGAGATAGATAACAGTCACTTCGTGATAGAGCGTAGCTATGATGTACGCTCTTTTGAAGCGATAGATCGAGTAGAAGGAAACGGGAATAGCAGCGAAGTGCTGCACTATGACTATACAGATACACACATAGCCAAAGGAACTAAAGTAGTCTACTACCGCCTACACCAGTTTGATTATAATGGAGTGAGTGAGTATAGTGACGTACGTAGAGTGATATTTGGGATGAACAACTTAGATGAGCAAAACATTGCTATCTATCCTAATCCGTTCACTTCTGATGTGTACATAGACTGTAGTACGCTCAGCGGAGGGCAAGTAACTATCGTGGTAAGTAATGTAGCTGGACAGCAACTGATAGAGCGAAGTATAAGCAATACTGGACAAATAGAAAAAGTAGACTTAAGTAGTTTACCAAAAGGAATGTATTTTGTGAATGTAACTTCGGATACAGGCACTACCACAGTAAAAGTAATCAAGAGATAATTTTCACTAAAAAACAATAATCAAATAGCCTTTTATGTGAGTGGAGGGCTTTTGTGTTTTGGGTAGTTTTTGTCTACCTCACATGTTTAAAAGTTAGATAATATCAATTTAGTTTTTGAGTGTCGTATAAATAAATTGAGTTTATCGAAGGTTTGTAAAGGCGAAAAATCATTGCATAGCCTTAGCTATGGTATTATTTTTTAACGAATAGAAATCGAGTGAAAAACGATTTATATGCGGCAATTGAAAGCTATTTTGGTATAATAGCCTCTAAATAGAAAATCGTTGTAAAAAAAACAGTAGGCTACTGATATTATTTTGAACGTCACAATTGAAAATTGACTTTCGTTCTGATTCCAAAAGAATTATCAAATTCAGGTTGCTAAAAAAAATGCCCTGCTTCACAAGTGAAACAAGGCATAAAATTTTGTATGTGTAACAGCGTTTATCCTTTGATAGCTGCTATAAGTTCGTCGCTCATAGGAGTTACTCTACTGTCGTAGTGTGCTATGAGTTTTCCGTTTTCGTCGATTAGAAATTTATTGAAATTCCAACTTACTTTATAATCTCCTACTTGGTTTTCAGATTTAGTAGTGAGCCACTTATATATAGCATGCTGGTCACTGCCTTTTACATCTATTTTAGTACTCATAGGGAAAGAAACGCCATATGTTTTACTACAGAATTCAGCTATCTCTTCCTTATCTCCTGGCTCTTGTCCCATAAACTGATTGCACGGGAGACCTATCACTTGTACTTGGTCACCGTATTGCTCATTGAGCTCTTGCAGTCCTGAATACTGTGAAGTGTATCCACACTTAGATGCTACGTTTACTATGAGTATTTTTTTGCCTTTATAGTCTGCCATATTTAGTGTACTGGCTTCGTCTAGACTAGGGATACTGAAGTAGTGAAAATCTGTGATTCCAATGATGTCTTCTGATGATGTCATGCTTATTTCTTCTGTTTTAAGGTTAGATTCTGCTGTATTTGCAGCGGTTTTAGTCTTTGGTGAGCAGCTAACTAGAGCCACTATTGCCAAAATGAATAAATTGTTCATACGAGTATAACAAGTGTAGTAAATCAATGTTTTAATTCTGGGTAGTAGTTGAAATATTTCTGTTAAAGTTTGTTCCGTTTGCTTGGATGTTTTGAGTTTGAATATTTTTGTAGAACCATATAAAAACTAAAACGTTAATAGACTGAAATGAGCGAAGAGAAAGATAAAAAGTCCTACTACACTGGTGAAGCTAAGTTTTCACCTATACCGCTCAGCGTGTCCTCTCCTATGATAAAGGCAGAGAATAAAGGCAAGATAAAGGCTAGTGCAGTAGAGACCATGCAAAAGCAAGCTAATCAGCAGATATCAATGCTTCGTAAGCAGGCTGATGTGATAATGAGTCAAGTACGTGAGATAGAAGCTCGCTTAGAGGTTTCTTATGGGATTTACGAGGCTGAGATGAAGTTTACTCCTAATATAGGAGAGCATTATCATCTGTATGAAAAAGAGGGTGGAAAGATACTTTCGTTTGTTTCACCAGATGAGTGGGGTGAGCGTATGCCTTACGATGCATTTCTCGCCACAGTTTTGCTACTCGCAGACCGTACGTGGGAAGTTAAGGTACGTAATAATGAAGGCGGCTTAATGATTCTTTAAACCGTTTTTCAGTTCATTCCGAAATACTACACTTTTAAAATTAGACAATTAACGGGAAATCTGGTTTATTTCTCTTTGTCCCAAGGTTTTTGTATTGTAAAATTTTAAGATTATGAGAGTGCATCTCCGCCTATGTTGAAGAAGTTATAACCTGATATTCACTCTTTGACATCCGTGAACATACTTCAAAATACCTTCACCATGTTCAATCACTTTTCCTGTACCATAGTCTATATCAAAAAGGATATCGCGAGGTCTTTAAAAAAGAAAATACCCACGTCACTTTCGCACCGCGGGTATTTATACTTAAACTAACCAAAATCTTTGGCAGAATAAACTTACTCTATTGGTAAGAGTACTCTACTGATAGCGTGGATTACTCCGTTGCTAGTTTGTACGTCAGCGATTTGAACAGTAGATTCGTTTCCGCCCTTGTCTGTGATTACCACTCCATCTGTAGTGTTAATAGTAAATGTGCTTCCTTCGAAAGTAGTAGGCGTAAGGCCATCTGTGATTTCACTAGCAGTTACATTGTCTCCTGCTATCACATGGTACTTCAATACAGCTTCTAAAGTGGCTGCAGGTATATCTGCAAGACCGTTCCAATCTTCATTACTAGCTAGTAATGCTTCAAATGCAGCGTTAGTCGGAGCAAATACGGTAAAAGGTCCGTCTCCTTTAAGGATTGTCACGAAGTCAATATCAGTTAGTCTTTCATCTGTAAGTGCAGCTACTAGTATAGAGAAGTTTGGATTTGCTAATGCAGCATCTACTACATTAGGCACTAGTAATACTTTGTCTATCACGTGTACTACACCATTGTCTGCTACTACGTCTGGAGTAATTACAGTTGCTCTGTTATTCAATTTCACACCAGCAGTAAGGTCAACATATAAAGATACTTTGGTTTGTTGAGCACCAGTAGCTAGTGTGCTTACATAACCAGCAGTAAGGTCAGTAGATAATACTTTGCCGCTGACTACGTGATTTAGTAATATTTCAGTAAGTTGAGCATCAGACACCTTGTCTAGTCCGTCTATTTCTAACTCTGTAAGCAATGCGTCAAAAGCTGCATTAGTAGGAGCGAATACTGTGAAAGGTCCTTCTCCTTGTAATGTTTCTATGAGACCTACACGTGTAAGAGCTGCGGCTAATGTAGTAAAATCTGCACCACCTGCTATATCTACTATAGTGTTAGTCGTAGTAGGAACTGGCAGTGGATCTGGTTCTTCAGTATCGTCTGAGCAACCTACAAAAGCCAAAGATGCCATAAATAGCATCGCATAAAGAAATGTGTTTTTAATCATAATGTTTTAATTTGTTAATTGTTATGGTTGTGAAACATAGATATCCGTCTACGGTTTTGCTAAAATGCGTCAATAAGGTCAAAAAACAGTCATTAGAAAAACACTGTTTTGTGACATATTTTAAGAGCAATAAGTTTGGTTGGGGTTCTACTTAGTAACTTCCTCGAGGATACTTAGGTAGTTTACATAGCGAGAGACGGGGATTTCTCCGTGTTCTACGGCATCCTTTATACGGCATTCTGGCTCTTCAGTGTGCACGCAGTTGTGAAATTTACACTGTGAGAGTAGGTTACGCATTTCAGGAAAGTAGTGACTTACTTGAGCAGGTTCTACATTTACTATCCCAAAATCTTTGATTCCGGGAGTGTCTATAATCTTACATCCATTTTCTCCGAGAAACATCTGAGCAAAGGTAGTAGTGTGTCTTCCTTTATCATAAGATTTAGAAATAGCACTTACTTTTTGAGCAGAGCCAGGAAGTAAAGCGTTGATAAGAGTACTTTTACCTACTCCTGAATTACCTGACAGGAGCACACACTTATCCGATACTAGGTCTAATACCTTAGCGATGTCTTTTTCTTCTAGAAAACTAAAACTGTACGTATCGTATCCGATAGAGGGATAGAGATCAAGTAGAACATCACGGTGAATATTAGCCTTTTTGGTATCTAGATCACTTTTATTTATTAATATAGTGACAGGGATTTCGTATGCTTCAGAAGTAGCTAAAAAACGGTCTATAAACCCCATTGGCGTATGCGGCTTCGCTGGAGATACTATTAGAAAAGCACGATCTATATTAGCAGCTATGATTTGAAACTGCTTACTAAGCTTGTTACTCTTACGTACGATACAGTTATCTCTATCCAGTATTTCTCTGATATTGTATTCCTCTTCTACGTAGTCCATAAGCACATTATCTCCTACCACCACAGGGTTTGTACTTTTAAGTTCCAGGGTTCTGATTTTTCCTCTCAGCCTGGCGTCTACCTGATTACCATTTATAAGAACTTTATACCAGCTCCCAGTGGATTTTGTCACTACGCCTTGCATGCTTTATTTTTAAAATATCTCAGAAGCTACCTCTTTTGTACTTGATGAGAAGCTCATGGTGTAAAAGTGCAATGCCGGCACATTTGCTGCTTTCAGCTCTTTACACTGTTGTATGCACCATTCTATGCCTATCTGTCTTGCAGCAGCATCGTCCTTGGCGTCATGCAGTTCGCTGGCTAAGGGTTCGGGTATGTCCATATTAAATATACTTGGAAGAGCTCGTAGGTGTACTTTTTTGGTAATAGGTTTTATTCCTGGGATGATGGGTATAAGAATACCTGCCTCTCTGCACATAGCTACGTAGTCAAAGTATTTTTGATTGTCAAAAAACATTTGAGTAACGATAAATTCCGCACCTGCTTCTACCTTACGCTTTAGAAACTTTAGATCACTTTGCATATTAGCTGCGTCTGAGTGCTTCTCTGGATATCCTGCAGCTCCCATACAGAAGTTAGTTTCTGTGGCATTTTCTAGTTCTTGGTCTTGGTACACTCCATTATTCATATCACCTATTTGGCGGATAAGATCTAGTGAGTTACCATTTCCATTTTTTTCTGGCACAAAGTTTCGTTCATTCTTGAGATTATCACCACGTAGTGCGAGTACGTTTTCTATGCCTAAAAATGCTAAGTCAATGAGTGCGTTTTCAGTTTCGTCCTTGCTAAATCCCCCACAGATGAGGTGAGGTACCGCTTCTACTTGATACTTATTCATAATAGCCGCACATATAGATACAGTACCAGGTCTTTTCTTCGTACTAATCTTATCGTACCCGCCGTCTTTTCTGGGTCTTTCTATATACTCTTCACGGTGGTAGGTTACATCTACGAAGGCTGGCTTAAACTCCATAAGAGGGTCTATGGAACTATATAGTGAGTCTATGCTTTTCCCCTTCAGCGGAGGTAAGACTTCAAAGGAAAAAAGGGTTTTATCAGGTTGGATGTACTCTGTTAACTTCATCTCTAAAATTGCACTTTTAATATTTTTATTTCAGTTCCTCTTTGCACTGTGACAGTGATTTTTTCACCTGGATTAAACGTATTTAAGACTGTCTTGTAATCTTGTATATGTTGAATTTTGGTTGACCCCATTTGGAGTATAATATCTCCTTTCTTGAGGCCAGCACTTTCACCTAATTTATCCATTTCAGTGTCACCTACTCTCAGTCCAATACCTGTATATTCATAGTCAGGCGTTATTCCTAGAGATACTTTAGAGTCAAACATAGTACTTACGTCTTTGGTTTTAGTATAGCTGAATTTTCCTTGCTTGTCTAGTTTACGCATAAGCTTCCACATATAGCGAAGTACAAAAGCCTCTCCTCCAGCATTGATAATAGCGACATCATCTGTAGATGTATGATAGTGTCGGTGTTGTCCTGTAAAAAAGTGTATTGCTGGAATACCATTTTGATAAAAGGACGTGTGGTCAGATGTACTTATACCACCTTCAGTTGTTTTTATTTCGGCAATTTTACGTTTGCAGATGCGTGTTTTAGCCATAACTTCTTTCCACGCTGGGGATGTACCTACGCCATTTATTATGAGTGTTTTACTCGTGCTGTCTAGGTGGCCTATCATGTCCATATTCAGCATATAGTTCACATTGTACTTTGCATATAGTTCGCTATTTATGAAGTGTTTAGATCCTATTAAGCCTTGCTCTTTACCCGTGAAGGTTATAAATAGATAGTTGTTATTCTTGTACTTTCTTGATTTGCGTTTTACTTCTTTAGCTAGTACTAGTAGTCCAGCTATACCGCTAGCATTGTCATCGGCACCGTTGTGAATTTCTGTTGGATTCTTTTCCATGGAACCTCCTTTTCGACCTTTTCCGAGGTGGTCATGATGTGCACCTATGATGACTGTATTTTGAGCTCCATTGTCTATGTAGCCTAATACATTTTGTCCATTGGTGCTGAGCATTAGTATGTCTATGATTATTTCTGATACTGTAGATGTGATCGTACCTAAATCTTTACTGGAGTAAACCACAGGTATCCCTGAATTGGCTGATCTTTTAGCTAAAGTACCTGACGGAGCAGCTGTACTATCTGTAGTATATAGTATTACTGCGAGTACACCTTTTGATTTTGCATATTCTACTCTACGCTCTATATCTTTCCAACCTATGAATTTGTTGTTTGGATGACTACCTCCAGGGATTCCTATATTGAGCAGTACTGCTTTTCCTTCGATTTCCTTGCCTCTATAGTCATTGTGTTTTAACCCGTCATCTGCTATGCCGTATCCTATGTTTATGGTTTCGCCAGAGTATTGACCTCGGTTGGTCGACATACTCACAGGGTAAAAATCTGTAAACAGGGTAAGTATAGTGTCAGCTATCATCAGCATAGTACTCTGATTAGCCATACGCATATTAGGCACTATAATAGGTTGATAGAAGTTTTGCTGCCCTGCTGGAGCTAGTCCTATAGATTTAAACTCTTGAGCAATGTACTCTGCCGCCATACGCTCTCCAGGAGAAGCGGTCATCCTTCCCTGCATACTGTCACTAGCCAATACAGAGACATATTCTAGTACGTCATTGGCGACTTTCTTATCCCTAAAGTATGGCTTTTGTGCTAGTAAACTGACTGAACTAGCTAATAAAATGAGAAAAGTTAGGCTTTTTATTTTAGGTGTAAATGATGCTTCCAATGGTTTTAATAATTACGGTGAATACGAGTACAGCAAATATAAGTTTGAGGTATTGACTTGATGCTTTTTGACCGACGGCTACACCCATAGGTGCAGCAAAGAGTAATCCTGCCACTAATGGTAGGAATATACTAGGGAGTAAGTATCCCCAGTGCCAGGCTATGATTTCTTGATTAGGAGTATAGCTGCCATATAGGATCAGCATTGATATCATCATTATAGGAATCACTCCTATACTTATAGCTGCTGCTTTTTTTATATCTAATTTTAAATATTGTGTAAATAGTGGCACCATAATTATTCCACCACCTAGTCCAGATAATCCAGATACGATTCCTGTTAGTGCACCGGTCACAGGAAAGTGCCAAGGTTTAAGTTCCTTTGAGTTGGGTTTGAAAACCTCTTTAGACGACGCAAGCATGCGGTACAGCATAAATGCAAGAAGTACAATGAAAAAGTAGCTGAACTTCTCTTTACTATACCAGGTGCCAGTGGCTATGAGGTGTGTGATAAGTAAACTGGAGGGTATCGCTAGTAAGGATGTGAGTAGAATTTTTTTTGGGTGAAAGGAGTTTAACTTATACTGCTTGTAGGTACTTATGGCTCCTGCGAAAAATGTAGCAGCAAATGAATTGGCGAGTACATATTTCGTTAGCTCCTGATTTCCATAACCGAGCGACGCGAGTAAAGTACTCAATACGGGTACGAAAATGATACCGCCGCCTACACCAAGTAAGCCGCTTATAAAACCACCTATAATACCAAATAAGAAGAGCGTTAAAATAAGGGAGTAATCCATTATTTAATAGTGAGAATATCAGTATACATTTTTCTGTTCTCTAATATCTCGGTCACCTTAGCCCAATCTTTGTCATCATCAAAAGCGATCTCTACTTTACCACGTTCAAAATAGTATCGTTTTATGATTTCAAATTCTAGTAGTTCTTTAATCTCCGCTTTTTGATTTGTCAAATCAGCATTTTTAGTGCTTTCTAAAGCTTCCTTGAGTTTATCTAATTCTGGTTTCAGGAGTGAGTAGTAATTGTCGTGTTTTGCTTGTTTTTCTAATTGTTCTAAGTCGTTCTCTGTGCGAGTAGTATAGGTGTATTCCTTATCTGATAAGAACTGAGTGAAGTCTAAATATAGAGAATCATCTACATCAAACTTAAGCGGTTCTGCTGCGGTAAGGTGTTCGCTTCTGTACTTATTAGCATATGTGAAAATGAGATTATTTTGCACTAGGCTCTGTGCTAGCTTGGAGAAGTCAGGGAGTGCTATCTTCTGGTCTGGCTGTATTCCCTCGCCATCGGTCACAGCTCGTCCGTTTCGAGTTGTAAATGCTTTTTTTACACTATCTGCTACCGCTATTGCTTTGCCGTTTATTTTATTCCCGTAGTCTAGTCGTTGTATGAGTCTACCGCTGGGTATATAGTATTTTGCTGTAGTGATTTTCATACTGGTGTTGTAGGTCAGTCTTTTAGTCGTCTGCACTAATCCTTTACCAAAAGAGTTTCTGCCTACTAGCACAGCTCTATCTAGGTCTTGCAAAGCTCCGGATACTATTTCACTGGCGGACGCAGAGTTCCCATTGATTAATACTATCAAAGGGGTCTCTATATCTACAGGAGAGTTCAGGGTCTTGTAAGTGCGATTATCTTCTATGAATTTACCTTTAGTTGTTACGATAGTCTCACCCCTTGGCACGAATACATTTACAATGTTAATGGCCTCGTGAAGTAGACCGCCACCATTATTTCTTAGGTCTAAGACTATAGACGTGGCACCTTTACTTTTTAAGTCTAGTACTGCTTCCTGCACTTCTTTGCCAGCATTAGGGGTAAAACTGGTGAGCTTTAGGTATCCTATATTGTTTTCTATGATGCCGTGATACGGTACATTTTTAAGTTTTATGTTTTCTCGTGTTATGGATTTATCTAATATTCCTTCACCTGTTCTCTCTATTTTGATGATGAAAGTAGTCCCTGCTTTTCCTTTTAGATAATCAGTGAGCTCATTGCTCTTTTTGCCTTTCATATCTTCACCGCTTACTTCTAGTATTTTGTCTCCAGGTAGTAATCCTGCTTTTTGAGCAGGGAATCCATCTACAGGACTTTCTATATATACATAGTCTCCTATAGTACGTATGGTAGATCCTATACCGGCATAAGTTCCCGTAGTCTGGTATCTATAGTCTTCCGCTTGAGCCTCACTATAGAAATTGGTGTACGGGTCCAGAGATCCCAGCATACCGTCTATAGCTGCCCGTATGAGCTCACCAGGTTTGATATCATCCACGTAGGTCGTGTTTACCTCCTTATAGACCTCTGAGAATATATCCAGATTTTTAGAAATTTCGAAATAGTCTTCTGCCTTGAAGGCAAGCAGTCCAATAAGTGCAATAAAGGATAAATAGATGTATTTTTTCACGTGCTTAAAGTGTTTATGTACAAATGTAACGTAATTACAGAGCTATAACTTATGTTAAGAGTTACTTCGTTTCCAGAACTGATTTTGAGGGGATATAACGGCACTGCTATATCGGTCATCATAAAGTCCAAATAGCCCTACGTTTCTGACTCCATCCAGTAGTCTGATATCATAGATTTCTTGTATGTCTCCTTGGAAAGTAAGTTGGCCAAGGATAGCCCCATGATTTATATCTACTATGTGTATAGATGCATACTGTGCTTTCACACTATCATCTAACTTGCTAAATGTACTACTTTTCTCTCTTACTTTTGATATGCCTATAAAAGCTAAATCATTTACAATACTCAGGCCACGCACTAAACCATTCAATTTTACTACAGTTCTTTTTTCCATAGTATTTCGGTCTATTTCTACGAGTTCACCTTTAGCAGATTCGAGTAGAAATAATCTGTCATTATAAAGTCTAGGTGAATGAGGCATAGATAGATTATCCAGCAGTATTTTATTAGTTGGTATGTCCATTAGTATACCGCCTGTTTTGATACTATCTCTCCAGGATTCCTTTGTATTGCCTGTACCAAGAGCAGTTGCATATTTTAGTTCTCCATTCTCAATTTCGAGGCCATTCAGATGGCAACGGTCTTCGGGTGTATTTTCAGTTATAAAAGGGGGTGTCCAAATGGGTCTGAAGCTGAAATTTTCATCAAACGAGCTCACACACGAAAAGCGAGTATTTACGGCTATGATTTTGCCGTTTTGATACGCTAAGTCATGCAGGTCGAGATCGCCAGTATGATACGTTACTCGGGGGAAGTAGAGATTATCTAAATCTTTACCATTCACTTTCATTCTATTTGCAAGTTTTTGTGAGTTAGCGTACAGATGAAGTTCTTTTTTCGTAGCTATTGCTAAGTTATTGCCTTCTGCTATTACACCCATAGGCTTTTCATAGTTGATAGGCGTAATGTTTATTTTAGCATTTTCATTTGTGTTAATAAGTAAGACTTTCCCTGCTTGGTAAACGCTAATTGCTAAGGTGCTTTCAGTGGTGTGCAGTAACTGCTCAAAACCTTCTGTGATAGTAAGTTTGTAGTCCATATTTAGGCAAAAAAAAGTCGGTTGCCCGACTTTTTTAATTTCAATATTTTTAAGGTTGAATTATTTCTTCTCTAGCTCCCATTTGTCGTTGTTCTCATCTTCGAACTCAAACTCTTTATTGGTAAGACGGGTAATTTCCCATTCTACCTTATCTCCATCTAAGATAATCTCTAGGCTTTTTTTGCCATCTTCCCATTCCCATTCTCCTTTTAAGGAGTATGTGTATGAATTTCCATAGTAAGAGTAGTTGATATTATATTCTACATCACCATCTTTGTCGAATTCAAAGGTGACTTCATTACCATTACCTGACACCCCTCTTCCGTCTATGAATTTGACTTCCCACTCACCAGTTAGTCTAGCTTTTTTGCTTCTAAGGCTGATGTTAGGTCCGTCTTCATACTTACAACTTGTAAAGTTAAATATCACAACTGCAGTAGCAATGGCAACAATACTTGGATTTTTAATTATTTTCATGAGTTTACGAAAATAGTGATTTTTTACAAATGCATAAAATTGCTTAAGCTAGAAAAAGAAATATCAAAGTTATGAGAGGCTATGGCACGGGATCATATCCGTGCTTACTACTCCAGGGGTGACATTTGAGTATTCTGCGTGTAGCGAGGTAAAAACCTTTTAAAGGTCCATGTTTTTGAAGGGCTTCAATAGCATAAGCACTGCATGTAGGAGTATACCTGCATGTCGCTGGTAAAAAAGGAGATATTACCTTTTGGTAGATACGGATAGGTATCATTAGTAGAAGGACGAGTATCGCTTTTAGTCCCTGTATGAGTCGCACTATATTTTCTTTAGTTCTTCTAGTAATCGAGGTTCGACGTGCAGTAAAAACTCATTTGTTTTCGAATTAATTCCTTGCACGTAGCAGTTTATTTCATCTCCATCTGAGAGGTTTTGAATGTAGCGGTTTAGTGGAGCTATGAGTTCTTCTCCGTATAGTTCTGCATCTATGCGTAGTATTCCATTGAACACTTCATGTACTGTAAATACACTTTCGTCATCTTCTTTTGTAACTACTACATCTACGAATGACCCCACATATTGCTCTGGCTTCTGTTTGTACCATTGTTTATACTTGGTAGGCTCACACATGGTCAGCATATTTTGACTAGTATGTTTTAGGTAGGTAAGCATAATCTCATCACCTATTTTAACATCGATGAATTCTTGAGATTGCCAAAAATTAAACATACTAATTTCGCCTATTTGTGACCCGTTTTTGAAATTGGAGTCTAACCCCGCTTCTACTATTAAAAACGATTTTTGCTTTTTTAGGATGATACACCTATAAGTCTGTCCTCGGGTGTAAGTTTTGGTAGAAAAGGTATTATGGTTCACAGATAAGGTCAGCCTCTTAGTCTCTGGATCGCTATCTAGTAAGATGGCTTCGTAAGCCTTTCCTATAAGCATTGGAGCGATGATATCCCAGTACTCAGTATTACTATATGTCCATGGCATTTGGTCAAAGTGGATGAAACTCTTTATGCCCCTCACCTTAGCTCTGAAACTAATACTGTCTTTTTTGTAGACTTTCGCCCAAAGCTTTTCAGTATAATTGCCGCTTGTTATTTCGGCAAATGTATTTTCTAATCGGTCTAAGTATTCTGACATATGCATTTAATCCTGAGGTAAGAGTTTAATAAATTCATCGAAGCACAAAATTAGCTTTTTTTCTAAATCTACCTGTTTCGGATGCCTGTTTCCTAAAAATAGTATACCAATGGCATATTTCTCTTCAGGGCCTACAGCATTATATATACGATGCTTGTGTCTCCGGTAGACATCTGTTATTTGACGCTTAATTCTGTTTCGATCTACAGCTTTTTTAAACTTACGCTTGCCTACAGAAACCATTAATTGACAAGGAAATGGCGTTTCCAAATCAGTTTTATAATAAGCTAATAATACAGGTGACTTGTAGATACTCTTCCCTTTTTTTTGGAATATAGAATCTATAGAAGCCTTGTGAGAAAGCTTTTCAAATTTATTAAAAGTATATGAAGTTCCCATAAATCAGTTATGGGTAAAAGTAATGATTACTTCTTGTGACGTGGTTCGTCAGAAACAGAAAGTTTCTTACGTCCCTTTTTACGACGTGCAGCTAGTATTTTTCTACCGTTTCTGCTAGCCATTCTCTCTCTGAAACCGTGCTTGTTTCTTCTTTTTCTTCTACTCGGTTGGAATGTTCTTTTGCTCATCGTTATATCTCTTTATGCTTGTTAGCGTATTTTTCTTAAAGGCTTGCAAAAGTAATGTTTTTCACAACTAATACCATCCGTGTTATTCATTTTCTAAAAATTTCTTAGCCTCCGACATTGCTGCTATCAATTTTTGTCCCACGACGGGGTATTTTAAATTCAATTTTTTTAAGGTTTCGGCTACTATAATAGCTGTCATTTGTCTCGTAATAAGCTTATTATCATAGGGTTTAATGTACCAAGGAGTCTTTTTGGTTATTGTTCTTTTAATAGGGTCTCAGTATGAATTTATATACTTTGGGCACAGAGTACGCTCCTTTACATCGCCGAAATAAAACTTCCAGTCCTTCTTTTTTTCTGCTATTTTGGACAGGAATCGACTTTTTTGTTCGTCTTGTTCCACGTGTAAGAAGAATTTTAGGATGACAGTGCCGTTTTTAGTGGGGTGATTTTTCTACTTTCGGATACTCTCGCATCGATCTCCCTAACACTTAGGTGCAAGATCCTCTTTTGATTCCATGATTCTAAATTTCCGTGTAGAGGAAGAAGTAGATGCTAGTTTTACGTATAGCCGAGAAGGAAGAACAGTCCATTTTTTTGGGCCAGCAGGAAATGATGAGTACAGATGGACAATGGGTGATGGAGGTAGAGATATCATAGAAAATCCAACCTATACTTATCTGAATAATGAGGGTATTGTTGTATGTTTAGCTACAAGGAAAGGAGACTGTTGGAGTGAGTCTTGTGATAGTAATGTGTTTAGGTTTAGAGGAAGCACATCTATATTTTCTCTTCAGGGTATTCAGGTAAGCCCTAATCCTACCAGAGGTAAGTTGACCATTTCCTTGTCAAATGACAAACTCATGGAATCTATAGAAGTAATAGACTTACAAGGCAAAGCAGTTATTTCTCAAGAATTTACCTCGAATCAAAATGCCATAAAGCTCAATCTAGCAGAGCAGAAACAAGGAGTTTATTTTGTGCGAGTATACAGTGAAGGTCTAGTAGGGACTAAATGCATCGTAATAGAAAGGTAGAAATACCAGAGCTAGATCAGGAGTATCAGTTACAATAAGACTCCATCTTTTTAGATTCTCTTATTTTTCATATCTTTGAGAGATGAAACCTTCTCAACACTTAGAAAAATGGCTTTTTGATTTGAGACTTATTATACTTCCTATTCTTCTTGTGGCAAGTTTTAATATCAAGGTAATTGCCCAGACTGATTTTTCCATCCCTATTAATATATGTGAAGGAGAGCGAGTGACATTTATAAATCTCTCTAGGATAGACTCTGCTCGCTTAGATAGTTTTAGATGGTATTTTGAAGGAGCTGAGTTAGGATCTTCATCAGAAAGTGATGCCGTGTGGCCCATCACTGGACTAACAAAGAGTGTTATAGTTGGACTAACTCAATATCTGTCTAATGGAGATTCCGCTAATATACAGAAGGGCGTAAATGTAAACGAAGCCCCTGTGCTAGATTTTGTAGTGCCATCAGTATGTTATGGTGAAGAAACAAAATTTATAAATAAATCTCCGAATAGTACTTTAATGTATACTTGGGAGTTTGGAGATAACGGCAAAGATACTGGCTACTACGTAAGCCATCTATATGATGCAGATGGAGTTTATTCTGCAACCTTGAGTGCTTCAAATTCTATTGGATGCAGTAATCAGCTTACGAAGCAGGCAGAGGTAAACCCGTTGCCAAATGCTAATTTTAGTGTTGAGTATCCAAAGGATACATTCCTACTGGAGGCTGATGAGTATACAGATAAATATCGCTGGAGCACAGGTGGCAGGACTATCTCTACAGATCGAAAACTTAGCATAGCTAGAGATGAAATCGTGGATTCGGAAATCTGCCTATTTACAGAATACTATGGTTGCTCTAATGAAAGTTGTGAAACTCTAATTCCTCCTATGTTGAGTGTAGAAGAGCAAGTATTAAATTCTTTTTCCATCTACCCAAATCCAAGTAGCGAAACCTTTACAGTAGATTTTAAGAAAGGTCAATCTCCCAAATCTATACGAGTATTAAACCTGCTAGGAGTAGAGGTTGTGAATAGTAATCTAGATAATCAAGCGAGTAATTATGTTTTTAGCTTAGCCACACAACATTCAGGAGTCTACTACCTACACTTAGTGTATGAAGGGACCATCGTCACCAGACAAATCGTAAAGAAATAGATAAGAACTGCCCCCCTAATTCTGAGCTGAATCGCCTTAGTATGTAACTAGCTCTCTAGAGGTACGTACACTTGGTATGAGAATCATAGGAATAATCACAATGCTTTGTTTAGCATATACCATACAAGCACAAACCAATAAATACCTAGTACTAAAACACAGAGATAAGCAGAAAGAAGTGGTGATAGCACAAGGTGAATACGTGGTGGTGAAAACTTTCAAAGGCGAAAAAATACGTGGACAAATGGAAGTGCTCAGCGAAACGCTCATCCGTGTGAAGCACAAGATAGTGCCGCTTACCAATGAAGAGCGAATAGGCAAACGAGATGCCTGGACTATGCGAATAGCCTCACTCATAGTAAGCACTGGTATGAATATTACACTCTTCGGGCTGAGTGAAAACCTAAGAGAAGGGTGGGATACACCTAGCGAAAATTTTAAAGCAGGAATACCATTGCTAGCTGCGGGTATTCCTATGTTGGTCTTAACCCATAAGCGTACGAGTCAGCACTGGACGTATGAAGGTGCGATGGGAAATTGGTGACGTTTTCAAAAAATATGCCACCCCTAACGGGGTTTAACAATTGATTTGCCCCGCTGGGGCTGCCGATATTTTGCTACCAATATTTAGCTCCTAACGGAGCAATTTCATACCTGATAGCAATTCTTTCGGGCATAGAATATAAATACATCGTGAATAGATGTCCAGCAATTCCTTCGGGATGTTATAGTATTGATTCAGAATCTTATCCCTTCATCAAAGCCTCTATCTCCTCTACTTCTATTGGCATTCCAGCTTCGTCCATCATATCTACGGGACCATTTTCGGTGATGAGTATTTGGTTTTCTATGCGTACACCTATTCCTTCTTCTGCTATGTAGATACCTGGTTCGCAGCTAAATACCATTCCAACAGCCATAGGCTCGTATCGCATGCCGCTATCGTGTACATCTACACCTAAGAAGTGACTCGTACCGTGCATGAAGTACTGTTTTACTGCAGGCCATGCAGGATCTTGGTTTTTTACATCCTCGGGTGTCAGTAGTCCGAGACCGATCAATTCTTCGGTCATTAGGACTTCTACCTCTTTTTGGTATTCCATGAGCATAGTGCCTGGTATAAGCATTTTGCGAGCAGCTTTCATTACGCGTAGTGTAGCATTGTATACGTCTTTTTGGCGAGGGCTGAACTTGCCATTGGCAGGCACGCATCTAGTCATATCACTGGCATAGTTAGCATAGTCTACACCGCAGTCTACTAGGATAAGGTCTCCGTCTTTTACTTCATCTTTATTTTCTAAATAATGCAGTGTACACGCATTCTTGCCAGCGGCCACTATAGGTTCGAAACTGAAACCACTTCCTCTGTTACTCAAGAAAGTATGAGCTAGGTTTGCCTCTATTTCATATTCTCCCATTCCTGGTTTAGTAGTTTCTAATACACGAAGTAGTCCTTTTTTAGAAATCTGTACTGCCTCACGCATTACTTCCAGTTCTAGTTCGGTTTTAGTGCCTCTAAGTCTATTGAGAATTTTACCTGCACGCTTGTAGGTGTGCATAGGGTATAGTTCCATTATCTCTTTGGCAAAGTCTATAGCCTTAGTAGGAGATTTAGGATTGAACCTATCGTTTTCGTTCAGTGGTAAATACACATTATCTGCGAGATTTATCACTTGTCTAAGCTGCTGCATATAGTCATTGTTCCAAAAAATATTTTTGATACCACTTGTAGCAGTCGCATCTTCTTTGGTGTATTTATATCCTTCCCAAACAGCAATTTTTGCATTGGTTTCTACCAAGAAAAGACACTCCTTGTATGCCTCAACAGGGCAATCAGGGTAAAGCACCAAAACACTCTCTTCTTGATCTATGCCACTTGCCCAGAACATATCTGAGTTTTGCTTGAATTTATATACTGCATCTCCATTCCAGCTATACTGGTAGTTGCTATGGAATATAGCGATACTATTGGGCTCCATTTGGGCCACAAAACGCTTTCTGTTTTCTATAAAAATCTGCTTATTGAGTCTTGGATACTTCATTGCGGGCAAAGCTAAGGATATTGAATTGAAGAACCGCTTTTAACCAATTAGAAACAATGGAGAATGAAACTTTAATTATCTTCGAATGGTATGAACAACCTTTTATTAACTATGCTAGCATTTTGTGGTATGTTTCATGGCTGTGAATCTGGTCATGAGATATATATTGAACCGGAGTGTAATACATTGATTATAAATACTTTTACTCACAATAACAGCATGCTAACTAATCGGCATTTTAGTCTTAAAAACGACACATTTGAGTTGCAAAGTTCTTATGGTGAAATTTACAACTATTCTTCTGTTTCTCAAAGTAGTGAATCTGTACTGGAGGAGTGCACAGAGACATTTGCACATGAATCCTTCAGTTATAAAACACATACAGATGATTTAGCACCTAAAATTTCTGCAGGTCTTTGGTTCCGTTTTAGTGATACTATTGCTGAGCCAGTATTAAGCTTGATAGTAGGTTCCTTTCTATCATATACTAGTGTGAACGGTATGAGTGCAATAAATGACAATTCCGCTTATCCTACGAATAATAAAGTTAGTTTTCACTCTTCACTATCAGTAATGGACACTACATATAACGAAGTGTACCTTATTGAAAAGAATGATTATTTGGAAAAGGAAATCAGGGGAATTGTATATTCTGTTAAGCAAGGGATACTAGGATTTTATAGAAGCGAAGAGATATATTGGAAAGTGCTATGAGAATAACATACGTATTACTTTTGCTTGCAGCAATAGGGTGTGAGTATGAGCATGTTGATCCTTGTGAAACTAGATATTTGGAGAATAATTATCTTGAAATTGCATCATTTTTAGATTCCACTGATGGACGCTTCACAATGGTAAACGGAAATGGCAGAGTCGAAAATGTGCGTGTTTATCGAGAGATAGGGAGTACCTATGTTCCAGGAAGTACAGAATGTTGGTCGTATAGAGGTGATCAAAGTCGACTCGTAGTTTATGCATCACAATTTGATTTTGGTTTTCAATGTTATTTCAGCCCATCAATAAATGGTGAAATATTATTATTTGAGCAGAGGATAAATAATGGAGGAAATTTAGAATTTAAGTACCTATTAGGTGCCGATAGTCTATTAGAAAACCATTATCAAACATACAGCAATGGGAAACCAATTTATGTATATCCTAATGAGCTTAGTGTCGAGATTATTGATACGTTAACTACAAGTATGCGTCCATTCTATGGAGTTAAAATCTATAAAAACTCCATAAAGGGTATTCCTATGATCCCTAATAGATCAGTCGCTAGTTTAGTAATTGACGACAAATTTGGTGTTATTCAATTTACGACGAAATCAGAGGAGATATGGGATGTTATTTATGAGTGAGGATTTGTAGGCATACCTATTTATGTTGGGATGCGATTTTTAAAACACTACTTAGGCCCAATTCTTATGTGATTTGGTTAGGTCTCTTATTCTTAAACCCTACCTTCGCAATCTAAGGAACATTTTATGGGAAAAACAACACAAGAACTATTAGCAGACCTTGGTATCAAGGCCAAAAATGAAAGTATATGTACAGGCAGAGAGTGGGTCACTTCTCTAGGTACTGAGACTGTTGAGGTCTTCACTCCAGTGACTGGCGAGAAGCTTGCCGAAGTAGTGTTTGCTAGTGATAGCGAGTATGAGCATGTGGTGAAAAAGGCTCAAGAAGCTGCTGCGTATTGGAAGACAGTACCTGCACCACTTCGTGGGGATATTGTACGTCAATATGGAATAAAGCTAAGAGATCGCAAAAAAGACCTCGGTATGCTAGTAAGCCTAGAAATGGGTAAAAGTTACCAAGAGGGATTGGGCGAGGTTCAAGAGATGATAGACATCTGTGAATTTGCAGTAGGGCTTAGTCGCCAGCTATATGGTCTGACTATGCACAGTGAGCGACCAGAGCATAGAATGTATGAGCAGTGGCATCCTGTAGGTTTAGTAGGTGTTATATCTGCATTTAATTTCCCAGTAGCGGTATGGGCTTGGAATACTATGGTAGCCGCAGTATGTGGTGATGTTACTATCTGGAAACCAAGTGAAAAGACGCCACTTACGGCTATAGCTTGTCATAACCTAATGCAAGAGGTAATTATAGAAAATGACCTTCCAGAAGGACTTTTTAACTTAGTAATAGGTGATCATAAGATAGGAGAGGCCATGGCTAAGGATAAACGAGTACCACTTATTAGTGCTACAGGTAGCACGCGTATGGGCCGTAGAGTGAGTCAGGTTGTAGCAGCTAGATTAGGTAAATCTTTGCTTGAGTTAGGAGGTAATAATGCTGTGATTATTAGTGAAAAATCTAATCTTGACAATGCACTTATAGCTGCAGTATTTGGCTGTGTAGGTACAGCAGGACAGAGATGTACAAGTACACGAAGACTGCTGATTCACGAATCTGTTTTCGAAGACTTTAAAAAGAAACTAGTAAACGCATATGGTCAGCTCAGTATAGGTGACCCATTGGATGAGAATAATCACGTAGGGCCACTCATAGATAAAGATGCAGTAGCGGCTTTTGAAAGAGCGGTACGTGCAGTAGAAGAAGAAGGTGGTGAAGTGCTCACAGGTGGTGAAGTGCTCACGGGCAAAGGCTACGAAAGCGGTTGCTATGTTAAGCCATGTATTGCTGAAGCTCGTAATCATTTCGAAATAGTGCAAGAAGAGACTTTTGCTCCTATCGTGTATCTAATTCCGTTTAAGAATTTAGATGAAGCTATCCTTATGCAAAATGATGTGAAGCAAGGGCTAAGCTCTGCGATATTCACAGATAGTCTGCAAGAAGCAGAAGCATTCCTGAGTGCTGCAGGCAGCGACTGTGGTATTGCTAATGTAAATATTGGAACTAGTGGTGCTGAGATAGGTGGAGCCTTTGGTGGAGAGAAAGAAACAGGCGGTGGTCGCGAGAGTGGCTCGGATGCTTGGAAAGTATATATGCGTAGACAGACTACGACCATAAACTACGGTAAAAGTGTACCGTTAGCTCAAGGTATAAAGTTTGACTTGTAGATAGCTTTTTCGCAAGAAGACTTCTTGCATTCGCACAAGAATTAAAGTGTATGCTAAAACGCAAAAAGCCCGATAATCGTATGATTATCGGGCTTTTTATTGGGACGTATCGTTGTTTATTAATTAATATCCCAGTACTGATATAGTTTGTCAACCAATAGATTTTCGTCATCATCTATTTTGTCATCCGCTTTTATTAGTTTTATAGCAAAATCTAGGAGTTCTAGACGTTCCTTCTCTGTAGAGTCAGCATAAAAATCTTCTGCACATTTTTGTAGTAAAATAGGATAGTCATCTTTAGATGCAGTACTTAACTCTTCTGTGGCGGATTCTAGATTCCCTCCAAAGGGAAAATTTCTACCTACGTACTCTATGATTACTTTTCCTTCGCTAGCATCGAAGTCTCCATCTACCTCTGCTAGTATATTTAGTATCTGAAAGCCTGCAATGTCCTTGTTTTTTCTGTTCATCACTTATTTTGTGAATGCAAGTTTATCGTTTTTTGTCCATAATGAGAGCAGAATATCAAAGTAAATGTAGTGTAGGGTAAGTGTGCCATTTTATTGGCAGGTCCCTAATGGTTTTAGTGCACAGATTAGGAGTGCTTTGTGTTTTTATATATCAGCTATATTAGCATTCTGTGAATTGAAATTATTTAGATGATTATGGCATTTTATATACATAACCGGTGAATTATGCCTTTAAATAATTGTTTATCGGCTAAAAATGTAACATAATAGCTCGCTATTCTTTCACCACATTCACATGAAATTTATTATTTAAAGATCTTCTGATTCCAAAATAATAATCGAACTCAGGTAATGTGTACTTTTGACAATAATTATGCGAAAATTCATATTGATAATTGGTCTGATTTGTATTTCTTCATTGGCTCAAGATTTAGCTGCTCAGGGTTTTGGAGCATCACTGCTGGCTGGAGCTAATTTTAGTCAGGTAGATGGTGACCAGCTAGGCGGTTATAATAAGCTCGGTGCTAACCTAGGTGTACAGATAGATAGAAAACTAAAAGAAGATTGGACTGCTGCTTTTGAAATACGTTTTAGTATGAAAGGGGCTAAGAAAGTCATTGACCCTGAAGATCCACCTACGTTTACTTTAAAACTGAGTTATCACTATATAGAGGTGCCGTTACTTGTAAAGTATACACACTATGACCGTATCACTCCTTACGGAGGGATATCGCTTGGGGTAAATGTGTTTAACCAGCGAGATGAGAATACCATCACTACCAAAGAAGAAAAACTCAACCCTACTGAGGTCGGTTTTCACTTGGGAGCTACGTATCATCTTACGGATAAAATAGGGATAGATTTGAGGCATTCGTACTCGCTCCTATCAGTAAGAGACTTTCCTATAATGGTAAATAGTCCTACGGTTTTTGGTCGAGCAGGATGGTTTAATAGGCTTTTTACCGCTGGCATAGTGTATAGATTAGATAGATAGTAGTGAATTACATAGGGTCTAAATACCGTTTGCTTCCTTTTTTAGAGAAGTCTATTGAAGAATTTGTAAGTGGTCCTATTTCGGATAAAGTGTTTTGTGATCTTTTTGCAGGTACGGGAGCTGTAGGTCGCTATTTCAAGACAAAAACAAAGTCCGTAATCGCCAATGACTTGGAGTATTATAGTTATGTGCTTAATCGAAATTACATAGGTAATCACAAAAGGATAGACGCTTCTAAATGGTTAGAAACGTTAGCGTTACTTAAAGGTGAAGAAGGTTTTATTTATGCTAATTACTGCCGTGGTGGCCACAGTGACCGCAACTATTTTAAGGATGACAATGGTAAGTGTATAGATGCTATGCGTAGCCAGATAGAAGCATGGAAAGATGAAGAGGATATAGAAGACGACGTTTACTTTTATTTGCTCGCCACGCTACTAGAGAGTGCAGACAAAGTGGCTAATACAGCATCTGTGTATGGAGCATATCTCAAACATATTAAGAAAACAGCTTCAGCAGATTTGAAGATACGCCCAGCAGATTTTGAGATTACTAAGGCTAGGCATCAGGTATATAAAGGGGATGCTAATGAGCTGGTGAAAACGATAAAGGGCGATATTTTGTATCTCGACCCACCGTATAACGCACGACAGTATGGGAGTAACTATCATATGCTTAACACTATCTCTACTTATGAAAATTTTCAACCTAAGGGTGTTACGGGGTTGCCAGCGTATAACAAATCTGCGTATTGCAGCAAAGTTTCTGTGAGACAAAGCTTTGAAGAACTGATAGCTCAAGCACAGTTTAAGTATGTATTCTTGAGTTATAACAATGAGGGGCTCATGACCCATGAAGAGATTATATCTATCTTAGAAAAGCACGGCAAAGTGGAGCTGAAAACTCAAGTATACCAGCGTTTCAAGGCAGACAAAACAGAAAATAGAAATCATACAGCTACGGAGACGTTGGAGTATTTATTTTGTTTGGAGAAGAATGAAATATCGAGCCTTTAGTAAAACCAAACAGGTTGAGTAGCTTCGGACTTGCGATGGTGGAATAGTTTAATAATATTTTGTTGTTTATGCGTTCTAGTGGTTTTTATAAATAATAAAATCACCCCTAAGCTTTATAAGGTTTTTGCACTGCAACTTAATGCTTTCAATTATTGCAAATGGAGACAATCCCCGTTTTGTTTATAGTAACTCACCGCTAAGTGCTCGATTAGCTGAGCAGATAAATCAGGAGTGGGGATATGATTTAACTGTGCCAGGTAAGCAGGGGGGCTTATTTTAGGAACTCCACAAAACCCTTTGGCGTAATCACCTCGGTCTCAGCATCTGGATACATATTGGTAAATGCACGAGTTACCTTATGATTTTTAGTAGTATTCCACTTCATTTCGTATGCGGTAAGTTGCTCGCCGAGTAGCTCTACGTAGTCTACTTCGCTTTGGTTATAGTTTCGCCAGAAGTAGCTTTTAGCTTTAGAGTTGGTCCAGCGGAGATGTTTTAATCTTTCACTAGTAATAAAGTTTTCCCATAGCTGTCCATGGTCATTTCTATTGGCTAGTTGATTATAGTTGCCTATCACGGCATTTCGTATTCCATTGTCCCAAAAGTATACTTTACTCATTTTGCTTATCTCTTTTCGCTCATTGGTGCTGTAGGAGTTTAGTCTATAGACTACGAATGATTTTTCGAGGAGGTCTATATAGCTTTCCACAGTCTCAGATTGTACCCTGAGGGCTTTAGACAGTTCGTGATTATTCACCTCAGAACCTATTTGATATGCTAGCAGCTTGAGTAGCTTATCTAATAACTCGGGTTTACGGATGTCTTTCCATATAAGTACGTCCTTGTATAGATATTGCTCAGCAAGGTTTTGGAGCAGCGTCTCGCCTATTTCTCTCTTTTGGGTAATCTCAGGATACATGCCGTATACTAGATGAAACTCCAGCTCTTGCTCTATTTCAAAAGGGGATTTGGTAGGGTAGAGTTCCCCTATAGAAAACGGGTATAGATTGAAGAGTATATGTCTACCTGTGAGAGGTTCAAAGATGGTTTCGGATATTTCTAAAGAAGAAGAGCCTGTAGCTATAAACTGTACCTCTGGAAAATTATCTACCATTATTTTGAGAAGTAACCCAGCATTAGCCAGTCGCTGTATCTCGTCTATAATGACGATTTTGTAGCTACCGATAGTTGCTTTTATAGTGGCAAGGGTTGGGTGTTCTAGCTGTTGCCGTACTTCGGGCAGATCGGCATCTAGCCACGTAGCATCCAGTTCTCGCTCTTGTGCTATTTGTTTGAGTAATGTGGTCTTTCCCACTTGTCGTGGCCCTATGAGCACTATCGCTTTACCTTGGTAAAACCATTTTTCTAAACTGGGTTTTATAAGTCTCTGTATGCGATTCATTCACACAAAAGTACTAATTTTTCTAGTACGATGTAAATATTTGTACTAATTTTTCTATTATACTGTAAATATTTGCACTAATATTTCGATTAAGGGTGAAATGTATTAAACCTTGTAGGGGTAGTTAGAGAAAGAGAATGATTTATACTGAACCGTTTATTTGACTCCTATATCCTAACTGTCCAGTATCTAAAGTCTATTATCTAGCAGCTAACTGTCTACTATCTACAGTCTAACTATCTAAACATCTAAAGAAACTCCCACCGGACAATGGTCACTACCAAACGTATCATTATCTATAAAAGCATGAGTTACTTTAGACATCAAGGAATCTGACACTAGGAAGTAATCAATACGCCAGCCAGCATTGTTAGCACGAGCATTGAATCGTGTACTCCAGAAGCTATATTTCACTTCCTCAGGATGTAGTTCACGATAAGAATCTTTTAGCCCGATACTGAGTATTCCGTCTAGACCGTCTATTTCTTTTTGGGTATAGCCGCTTGTCTTATTGTAGTTGCTCTTATCGTTTTTCAGATCAATGGCAGCGTGAGCCACGTTGAAGTCTCCAGTTACTACTATAGGTTTTCTTTTTTGTAAGGCAGCTAAATAATTTTTGAATGCTTTATCCCAGGTAGCTCGGTAGTCCAATCTTTTTAATCCTGCACCACTGTTAGGCACGTATACATTTATGAGATAGAAATCTGCATATTCTGCACAGATTACACGACCCTCGTCATCGTGTTCCGCTATGCCCATATCTGTAGTCACATTGATAGGTTCCGTCTGACTTATAATAGCAACTCCGCTGTATCCTTTTTTGGTAGCAGAGTTAGAGTAGACGTGAAATCCTTTCAGCTCGGTTAGAGCTTCTTGCACCTGATCATCTTGTGCCTTGGTTTCTTGCAGGCAGTATATGTCAGCTCCACTATCATGTATGATATCTATTAAACCTTTTTTTACTGTGGCTCGTACGCCGTTTACATTCCAGGAGATGATTTGCATACGGCAAATGTAGAAATATTGAATGACTGATAGTAGAATTAGAGAAGGTATGTTAGTGTATATTTGACACACGATGTTTCAGAAAGTTTTTAGTCAAGCTCAAGAGGGCAATCTTATGATTTCTATTTCCACGTATGGCGAAGATGCCACTTGGGTAGGATATGTATTATCATACACTTTGGATCTGGTGACTATAGAACATGTGTCAAAATATGGCAGATACGACGGCATCAGGAGCTTAAAAATAGAGAATATAGAGCGGGTAGACGTGAATGATGAATTATGCAGAAGCATCACTTTCTTATCTCAAAATCTAGAAGAGATGAATAAGTTAAGTTCGAAATACAAGGAGAAACAACCGACATCAGGATCTTTTTTAGAACTACTGACATACTGTAAAGAAGAGAATTTGATTTGCTCTGTAGATACCAAAGAGATTTATTTAACATGTTTTATTTTGGACTTGAATACAGATGAAATTCAACTGTTAGCCATAGATGATTTCGGGAACAAAGACGGAGAATGTCACATTAAAATGGACGATGTAAACTTTGTATCTTTTGGGAGATTGACAGCTATGAGAAGGCTGTTGCTCTATAACTTGAATTACAGGATTTAAGCCACCGAGAGTATCTTTTCTTTCTTTCCACCGAAGACTACTTCAGTTCCTTTTTCTGCCCCCATAAGCTGCTGGCCAATAGGAGATGAGGTAGATATAGCAAAGACGGTGTCCTTGCCCATTTCTATCTTACCAAGACCTACACAGAGGTACATCATCTTTTTGTCTGTAGTGATTAGAGCACCCAGTTGTACTGAGTCACACGGCTTATCTGGGGAGATATTACTGAGCAGTGTTAGCTCACGTATAGCTATATTCATAGTCTGATTTAGACGGTCGAGCTCCTCCTGTCCCATAGCTCTGGCAGTCTCAAACTTATTGCCTGCTGTGCTATTATCTTCCCCCACTATGGATTCTTGTACCTTGTCTCTAGCGTTTTTGAGCTCTTCAAATTTCGTTTGTTGCTTGACCATACAAGCGGTGTGTATTTCTGACTTATTCATACTTGTCTTTCCAAATTTAATGTTTTGTTACCTTAGTTGCAATACTTAAAAAGAGAATAACACACATTTGCATTCAATGTTAGGATTTATAAAGAAATTAGTTGGTTCAGGAGTGGACCTAAGCAAGAAAATGAGCGAAGGTGCGATCATAGTAGACGTACGTAGCCCACAAGAATATGCCGGGGGTCATGTGAAGGGGAGTAAGAATATTCCTTTGGACAAAATAAGTGGGGAAATAGAAGCCATTAAAAAATGGAATAAGCCCGTAATCACCTGCTGTGCTAGTGGTATGCGTAGCGGAAGTGCTGCTAGTATTCTCAAAAACAATGGAGTGGAAGCATACAATGCAGGTCCGTGGCAAAAGGCAGATAGATTAGCGTAGGAACACATAGTCTATAAGAACTCGCCTCGAGGAACACATAGTAGGAATTCGCCTCGAGGAATACATAGTAGAAACTTGCCTCGAGGAATACATAGTAAGAACTTGCCTCGAGGAATACATAGTAGGAACTTGCCTCGAGGAATACATAGTAGGAACTTGCCTCGAGGAATACATAGTAGGAACTTGCCTCGAGGCAAGTTCCTACTTGCAATTAATAAAATATAGATATGGCAAATTTTAAAGATATGATAAAAGGTGATATACCCGTTTTGGTAGATTTTCACGCAGAGTGGTGTGGTCCGTGTAAGATGATGCCACCTATCCTAGACCAAGTGAAAGATGAGCTAGGGGATAAGGTAAAAATTTTAAAGATAGACGTAGATAAAAATCAGGTTTTGGCTAGTGCGTATAATGTAAAAGGCGTTCCCACGATTATGATTTTCAAAAACGGAAAACTCGCTTGGCGAGAGAGTGGTGTAAGGCAGGCGAATGAGCTTGTCGGAATTGTTAGAGGGTAGGGTTTGAGACGTTAGAGTTTGGAAGTTTGATGTTTTATCTAAAACAAGTTGATTTCAAACTCATCACAGATTAGCTCTAAACGTTCGTCAAAATGTTTTTTAGCGAAAACCTTCTCGAAAAGCATTGTTGGAATAATTTCAATACCACCTATAAACTTAAAAAGTTCTTTATGACTCTTTTTCTACAGTCTACTATCTATAGTCTAGAGTTTTTTTTAATATATAATCTGTTGTCTAAAGTCACGTTTCTAACAGCTATAAACCTCACTACTTAAGTCTATGGAAGGTACTCCTTTTTAAAATTAGGTTTGCGTTTTTCTAAGAAAGCATCTCTGCCTTCCTTAGCTTCTTCTGTCATATAGGCTAGACGAGTAGCTTCTCCTGCAAATACCTGTTGACCTACCATACCGTCGTCGGTTAGGTTCATGGCAAACTTCAGCATTTTGATACTCATAGGTGATTTTTCTAGGATCTCTTGTGCCCACTCAAAAGCGCTATGTTCTAACTCCTCATGAGGAACAACCGCATTTACCATTCCCATATCAAAAGCTTCTTGAGCCGAGTAGTTTCTTCCTAAGAAAAATATCTCTCGTGCTCGTTTCTGACCTACCATCTTAGCGAGGTATGCAGAGCCATATCCACCATCAAAACTAGTCACATCTGCATCTGTCTGTTTAAAGATAGCATGCTCTTTACTAGCAAGAGTCATATCACAGACTACGTGCAGACTATGTCCGCCACCTACCGCCCATCCAGGCACTACGGCTATCACTACTTTAGGCATAAAACGAATCATTCGCTGTACGTCCAGTATATTTAGTCTATGGTAATTATCGTCTCCTACGTATCCTTTTTGTCCACGAGATTTCTGGTCTCCACCGCTACAAAAGCTGTAGACGCCATCCTTAGAGCTAGGACCTTCTGCACTTAGCAGCACTACACCTATGCTCAAGTCCTCTTGGGCGTCGTGAAAGGCATCGAGTAATTCACTCGTGGTCTTTGGTCTAAATGCATTGCGTACATCTGGTCTGTTGAATGCTATACGTGCTACTCCATCGCACTTTTTATAGGTAATGTCTTCGTATTCTTTTACTGTGGTCCAGTCTTGACTCATAGTGCAAATGTAATTAGTCAAAGACAAACACATTCGCTGCGGTAAACATATACAAGCTTAAATTAAAATTGCAGTATCATTCTCTGGTAGTAAGAGAAGCTGAATGAAATGCGGAAGAATGTAGGTTTTTTGGCCATTTAACAATAAGTTAACATTCGATTCATCATATTGCACTATGCTATTTAAGGCAAGTGTAATAATTTTATGTGTTTCGCTTTTGGGTTGTACCAAAGACATAGACTTTGAACCCTATGAGGTGGTTAATGTCGGAATACCGTGCGATTCAGTAACCATAGCTATCAATGAATTTGTAGCTAGAGGGTCCAATGATATGCCTTCCGGGAGTACTGAAGGTGAAGATTGGTTTGAATTGATAAATAATACAAAAATAGGTTTTCGGTTCGTAGCTGGCGAGTGGTTTATCTCGGATGACAATACAGACTTAGAGCAATACGAACTGCCCCCTTTTCAACTAGCTCCTAATGCAATTAAAGTAGTGTGGTGCTCAGGTTTGGAAGGAAAAATACAAGGAGAGACGCATGCTAATTTTAAACTAAGTGGCGGTGGGGACGCTATATACATATCTCAAAAACGAGGTGGGTCTGTTCAAATAATAGATAGTATTATTTTTGGTGAGCAGTCTAGTGGCATTAGCTACGGTAGAAAACCAAATGCTTGTGGACCTTGGAAAAATTTTAATCAAACAACTCCCGGAGAATTAAACTAATGTTAAAAGTATCTTTATTTACTTTGTTATTTGGGCTAGTCGTTCTCAAAGCAGACCGAACAATAAAGCTGAATATAGCAGAACCTTCAGATCTATGCGAGCGTATAGATGGTCAAGGTTTTGTGATAGTAAGTGACCAAGGCAAGATCTTTGAAACAGATACAGAAGGGAAAGTCACACGAACCTCTCCTTTTACAGGAGTAGATTTTGAAGCCTGTTGCACCTTCAATGGTGGATATCTCGTAGTGCAAGAACGACTGCGTAAAGTATCATTTCTGAATACGAACCTAGAAGAGCAATACAGTAAAGTGATTCCGTATTTTGGAGGAAAGAATAAAGGATACGAAAGCATTATTTACAATGAAGAGGAGAATAAGATAATACTAATCACAGAGAAAGAACCTATTCATGTAATGGAACTCAATACTGATTTAGAGGTAGTAAATGACCGTATATTTGATTATGAAGGGGATATCTCTAGCGGCGTATATCACGATGGCTTTTATCACTTATTAAGTGATGAAAACTATGAAGTATTAAAAGTGAGGCCGTCTGATTTATCCATACTCACTAAGCAAAAAGTAAAAGTGCTCAACCCAGAAGGGATATGCATAAAAGGTAAGTCTACTCTTATACTAAGTGATAATATGGCTACACTTAATTGGTTTACATTGAAATGAAAAAGATAGTATTATTCTTCGTGCTGTTTGCGTGCGTATTTACATCGGACGCACAGTTGTCATTTACCAATGGTTCTAATACCTTAGAAATAGGTGGCTTAGCAACTACGTATTACAATTATAGATTTTATAAGCCTGGACAAACAGATTTTAAGAAAAACCGATTTAAACTAAGAGATGCTCAGCTCAAACTAGAGGGACGAAAGGGTACGGATATAGAATATGAGCTACAGATAGATTTTGCCAATTTATTTGGCAATATAGATCCTGAGAATCCGCCACTTATGGACGCATTTGTGATGTATAAGGGCCTAGGCTTGTTTGATATCAAAGCAGGTTTTCAAAAGTTACCGTATAGTAGAACATCACTAAATCCATTTGTGTACTCTCCTTATTTTCAGCGTGCTGAGTTTGCACGTGGCGAGATATTTTCTCGAAGAGACATAGGTGTCACCTTATCCCAAAGTTTTTGGGGTGAAAAAATAAATGTGTATGCAGGTATATATAATGGCATAGGCGAGCAATCACTGACTGGCAATAATTCTACAGATGGTAATCTGGAGTATATAGGTAGAGTAGATGTTTCTTGGCCTGTCAAGTCTAAGTACCGCAATACGGATGTTAATATCAGTCCAATACCTATGTACAGCTTAGGTTTAAATGCTCGATATACCGAGAAAGGATTGACTACGGGTTCAGATTATAGCTTACTCACAGTGGATGGCACTAAAACAACGTATGGAGTAGATTTCTATGCTCAGTACAGAGGGTTTTCTGTTTTGGCAGAAGCTCATCAAATGAGGGTGAGTCCCAATGACAGCCTTCGCTTTTTTGGCATTCCAGATAAGAAATATTTCTTAGCTGGAGGAGTGCATGTGGAAGTAGGTAAATACATCAAGCCCTTGAAATCTATCATTTCAGCACGTTATGAAAACTACAACCTGAATAACCTCTATGACGGCACAAATGAACGTATGGCCTATGCCTATGCCTATATGATAGATGGCTGGAATAGCACATTAAAAATACAATACTCACAGCAACTTACAGAGGAGCAAAATGCTACTTTCCCAGAAGCTGTAACCGAAAACTTAAACTATACTGGTCAGCTAAGGTTAGGATGGCAGTATAGATTCAACTAAGTCACAATAATTAAAACAACAACAATATGAAAAAAATTACTTTATCAATTTTAAGTTTAACACTAGTACTTAGCTCTTTTGCTCAGGTAACTATTAACGAAGTACAAGCAGATAACGATGCTACCTATGCAGATTTAGGAGGAAACTATGAAGACTGGGTAGAATTTTACAATGCTGGTAGCAGCGAGGTAGATATGAGCGGATGGATGTGTATAGATGACAACACTAAAGATAGTGCAGACTGGTACGTAATGCCAGCAGGTACTATGATAGCGTCAGGAGAATACCTAGTTGTGTTTTGTAACAGTGATACTGGTTTTACTACAGGTTTCGGTTTGAGTAAGAAAGGTGATGGGTTCTTCCTGATGAATGAGGAAGGAATTGTAGATTCTACTACGTTCGGAGCTATAGATGCAGATATGTCTTGGGCACGTGCTACAGATGGCAACGGAGCTTGGGCTGTAGAGGAGACTCCTACTCCAGGTGCAGCTAATAGCGAAGTGAATAGCATAGCTACTATAAAGACTGCAAGCCTAAAAGTGTATCCTAACCCTACCACAGATGGTACAGTGCATTTCGGCAAGGTATTGGCTAACGTTACAGTATATGATATCACTGGTTCTGTGGTATCGTCTGCTACTAATGTTTCTAGTATTTCTATAGACACTAAAGGTTTATACTTTGTAAGAAGTATTGCTGAGGGACTGACTAGCATTGCTCGAGTAGTAGTGAAATAAAAGACAGTTTATTTCAAGATAGTAAATGGAGCCCATATTATATGGGCTCCATTTTTTTGTTGTACACTAAATGAATTACAGAAAGATATAGCTGAGTAAAGCTTCTTATTCTGGAGATAATCAGTGCTGCAATAGGTTTACTCAAGCATATTTCAGACGTAATGGAATAGTATAGTGATTGGTATTGTCAAACTGTATATTTATGAAATTAACCAGAACCGCCTTTTTCCTTTTATTAGGATGTTTTACACTCGTATGCACAGCTCAAGATTTTGATGGCTACACATTATATAACTTACAAAATAATAGTACAGCTTATTTGATAGACAAGGATGGCAGTATCGCTCATTCATGGGAATGCAACAGCAATGCAAACTATGCCCTCTTCTTAAAAAATGATGGCAACCTAGTGAGACAAGGGGTGAGCACTTCTGCTCAATTGAAAGGAGCCGCACATGGAGGAATCCTTGAAGAGTATGATAAGGATGGTAATGTTGTTTGGTCGTTTACCTACTCTACGGCAGATCACCAATCGCATCACGATTTTACGGTATTACCTAATGGTAATGTGCTACTTACCGCTTGGGAAGTAAAATCTACAACAGAATTGCTTGCAGCCGGAAAGTCCTCTACCTCAGAGAAGTGGCCTACTCATATCATAGAAGTGGAGCGAGATGGAACAGGTGGAAAAATAGTATGGGAATGGCATATTTGGGATCATATGATTCAAGACGTGGATAATACTAAGCCAAACTTCGGCATAGTAGCAGATCACCCAGAATTGATGAATATCAATGTAGCAGGCCAAACAAGCAGAAAAGATGGAGACTGGTTTCATGTAAATGGAATCGACTACAATGCGGAACTAGATCAAATTGCATTTAGTTCTAGGTTTATGAGTGAGATTTTCATTATAGACCATAGCACTAACACTGCTGAAGCTGCAAGTCATACCGGAGGGAATACCGGAAAAGGAGGAGATTTCTTATTTAGATATGGTAACCCAGCTAACTATGGTTCTTCAGCCTCTAAAGCTATTGCTTCAGCTGTTCACGATGTGCGTTGGATAGAAAATGATGGCAGACCAAATGGTGGATGGTTACAGTTCTTTAATAATACCGGTGGGTCAGGAGGTAGTTCAGTAGTGGACGCTATAAACCCTACAATGGACGGTTACAACTATACTTTTAGTGGAGGTTCTTATCAGCCGATTGCACATGAGTGGCGACACGAGTGTAAAGCTAACTCTACAGGACAGTCTGCTTCTGATAGATTATCCAATGGGAATGTCTTCGTAGCGGTATCTAGGCAGTACATGTATGAAGTAGATAGTAATGATAATATAGTATGGCAATACAGTGATGGACCTCCTAAGGGTTTCAGAAGAGAGTGTGCTCATCCAGGCATTATAGCATTGCTAGATAATCCGTGTGATGTAGCCATTTCTGGACTAGACGACTTAGCAGCCAATACAGTAATAATCTCTCCTAACCCTTCTTATGGGAGAATTGCTATCTCTGGGTTGGAGGATATATCTAACTTTCAGATTCAGGTAATTGATATGCTTGGCAAAGTTGTTGTGCAAAGTAATAATCAAACAGAGTTGTCTCTTAGGGAGTTAGAAAACGGACAATACATTGTTTCTATTTTGACGAAAAATACTTTAGTGACTAAATCTCTTATTTTAGCTCAGTAAGTGTATGAGAAATGCAACTTTCCTAGCATTGCTTTTTGTGGGAATTCTTTCTGCCAATGCCCAAACGTGGTTTCATAATTCTGCTCATATCTCTGAAGTAAAGCTTGTTTTTGAGCAACAAAACTGGGATCATATTTTAGATAGCTTTTATGTAGATGGAGATGAGGAAAGGCTGCTTGCTGCTGCGTGGGTAGATGGAGTATACTTTGACAGCATAGGAGTACGATATAAAGGTTTCAGTTCTGTAAGTGTGGATAGAGACAAAAATCCATTCAACATAAAACTGGATTATGTCATAGACCAGAGTCATTTCGGAGTAGAAAAAATTAAGCTGGGAAATGTGATTCAGGATCCTTCGTTTGTCAGAGAAATAGTATCATATAAAATAGCTAGAAATTATATGCCTGCATCACAGTCTAATTACTGTAAGGTATATATCAATGATGTTTTCTGGGGAGTATACACGAGTGTAGAGTCCGTAGATAATTCGTTTCTTGCTCAGCACTACGGCTCTTCTGATGGGACGTTTGTAAAAGGGAATCCTACTACAGTAAACCTAAATGGAGGGAACAGTAACCTAAGCAATAGTCCAGGTGCTGATAGTGTAGATTATTACGATTTCTATGAACTAAAATCTGACGCAGGATGGGCGGATTTCTATAACTTAATAGATAAGCTAAATAACAGTCCTGAGGATATAGAACAAGTGCTCAATGTAGATCGTACGCTATGGATGCACGCTCTCAATTATACACTTGTAAATTTTGATAGTTACGTAGGCTACGCCCAAAATTACTACTTGTATGAAGACAAGAACGGACAGTTTAATCCAATACTTTGGGATATGAATCAGTCCTTTGGAAGTTTTAGACTGACGGATGCTTCTGACTTCTTCAGAGGTTTCACGGTAGAAGAAGCCAAGACGATGGATCCATTAGCTCACGTCAATAGTTTCTCAGTGCATCCCAGACCATTGATTAGGAATGTAATTAACACAGACCAAAGAGAACGAATGTACTTAGCCCACATACGAGCAATAGTGCAAGAGCATTTTGCCAATGGAGCGTACAAAGATGAATTGGATGAGCTACAGGATTTAATAAAATCTGACGTAAATAGTGATACCAATAAGTTTTATTCAGATCAAGATTTTTTAGCAAATAAGACAAGTACGGTCCAAGACTTAGTAGAGTACCCAGGCATTACAGATTTGATGGATGCTCGCAGTACTTATCTGCTAAACTATACAGGAATATCTCCGATAGGTGCTCCTAGTATTGCAGAGCCTTTAGATACTAAAAGTGAGACAAGTTTTCAAATCACTTCTTCTGTGACGTTAGCATCCGTGATCTATCTTTACTACCGGGAAGAGATAGGAGGACTATTTAATAGAATGGAGATGAAGGATGACGGACTAGCAGGAGATGATCAAGCTATGGATGGTATTTATGGGGCTAGCATTTCTTCTTCGAGTGCTAACTTAGAGTACTACATATATGCAGAAAATGATTCTTCGGGAACTTTCTCTCCGAGCAATGCTGCGTATAATTTTTATGAAATAAGAGAAGTAAAACAACTGGTTATCAATGAGTTTTGTGCATCTAATTCAACGGTCATTTCAGATGAAAATGGACAATTTGAAGACTGGATAGAATTGTTCAATAATGGAGATACGACTATCAATCTACAGGGATACTTTTTGTCTGATGATATAAATGATTTGGGACAGTGGAGTCTCCCAGAGATGAGCATAGCCACAGGAGAATATGTGCTTATTTGGGCAGATAATGACGAAGAAGACGGATTATTACACACTAATTTCAAATTAGCATCTGGTGGAGAGGCTATATATCTTTCCAATGGCGGTGAGATAAGAGATGAAGTGACTTTTGGTGGTCAGGCTACGGATATTACTTCTGGTAGATACCCAAATGGAACGGGACCTTTTGTATTAATGGAGCCGACACCTGAAGCATTCAATTCGGGTAAAAGGTTATCTGTAAATAGCTTTGCAGCAGCAGAGGTTAGGGTGTTTCCTAATCCAGTATACAATAGACTTTTTGTAGAGTCATATGTAGTAGGTACTATCGAAATAATAAATTCTCAAGGCCAAGTTCTGCTCAAGGATAAAGCGACTAAAGGAATAAATCAGTATGACATAAGTAGCTTTCAGAAGGGGATTTACTTTGTTATTCTTCACAATAACCAAATTGTAATCACCAAAACATTATTAAAAATATGAAAACAATAGTTCTACTCTTATTAGGTGTCTGTTCCGTAACATCGGCGTTTGCACAGTCATTTATTTCCTATACAGATGCAGATGGATTACCAAGTAAAAACGTACTCAGTCTAGCAAGTGATGGCAATGGTAAAATGTGGTTTGGTACTCAAAAGGGCATAGCCATTTTTGAAGGCAATACGTGGGAGGTGATGAATACCACTACACATCCAGGTCTGGCTAATGATAATGTGTCGTCTATCCTCATAATGAGTAATGGTGATGTATGGATAGGTGGAGACTATGGCGTGAGTAAATACACTGAATCTACTTGGACTACATATACCACTATAGATGGTTTGGGGAGCAATAGGATCACTAATCTGACGGAGGTGAGTAATGGAGACATCTGGATAAGTGATTTTAACGGAGCTACGCACTTTGATGGAAGGACTTTCACAGCATATAAAGCTGCAGATGGATTGCCTTTTGGCGGAGTAGAAGATGTGGTAGAGGCTAAGAATGGTGATCTATTACTCGCTACAGGGCTAGGCGGTCTAGCAGTATATGACGGGACAAACTTTACATTAATTACCAAAAGTGAAAGCTTGGTGAGCAATAACACAACAGCCTTGTCTGTAGACGCTTCGGACAATGTATGGATAGGAACAGCCGATGGAGTATCTGTTTTTTCAGAGGTACTATCTTGGCAAACTAATCATACTAAAATGTATATTATGACTCCACCAGATACCCTAAACCCAGTTGAGGATATGGTAGTAGATTCTAAAGGAAATGTGTGGGTAGGCATCTATGTAGATTATCTAGTGACTGTGGGTGGCGTTGCTATGTATGATGGCACTGAGTGGACAGATTATGACGAAGAAGATGGATTGGTAGGTCCTAGAATAACAGCTTTAGCTGTAGACGAAAATGACGCTATCTGGGTAGCTACTAGCTCTGGAGTAACTAAGATAGGAGAAGAAGGAGCGGGTGTGAAATTAATGGAGAAAGAGAGGCTAAAGGTATATCCGAATCCTACTGCCGACGGTACTATCCACTTTGGTAAAGTGCTAAATAATGTGACCGTATATGATATTACGGGTGTTGTAGTCACTTCTGCTACAGACACAGAGAGTATTACTATCGACACTACAGGTTTATACTTTGTGAAGAGCACTACAGACGGACGTATTAGTATTGCTCGTGTTATAGTGAAATAAGGGAGACTTTAACACTAGAAAGAAAAAAGGAGGCCTGCATATGTGACTTCCTTTTTTTTGTGCCACAGTTTATAGTTCAATCGGTGTTACTTCACACTGCTGGGTACTAGCTCGTACCGCTTGTTCATCACCACTAAATAACCTTTTTTAAGATCTTCACTCATAAAACTACGCAGTAGCACTGCCTTCATCTCCTTGCGGCAATAGAAAAAATTATGCAGCATAGTATCGAGTACTTTTTGACTTAGCCCCGTAGTCTCAAAAGCTGTCAAGAAATCAGAGTACTTAAGGTTACTTTTCTTTCCGTTAGTAGTCAGAGCGAGCTCTTCTGTGTCTGCAGGGTTTACCAATGCTGTATTTACGAGATCATATGCAGGAGATAGCGAGTATGTGCCCATTGCATTTTCTACAAGCGAAAAGTTTTTGAGGTGCATATCTGCATTGCCTGTGAAGTAGGAAAGCAGTACCTGTTCCCAAAAATTGGTTACGTCAAAAAGCGGATTACTCGAGTATCTGAGCACTAGCTTAGCTATTTGCTCGTGGCTTCCTTTGTACTTATCCTCGGTGAGTCGCTCTGCGAGTTGGCACATATCTTCCATGCCCAGCTTGCCGTTGCGTGTGCGGTCTATTCGCTTGGTTATGTAGCACCGTGTGCCGTCTGTTAGTTTTACCAGACTATGCGGCACTACCGCTATACCACATACATCTGCCATATGCAGTGTAGCATCCTCTACCTCGGGCAGTTCAGCGTAGTGTGCAGTAGGTGGCTTCAGTATATAGTCGCCATATAGGCCTACTATGGTGAGTTTTTTAACACGGTTTTTGTCTTGCTTGCGGTGTAGGCTAAGGCTCAGTTTGGGTTGCACACCGGTCACCGCCATGTGGCTGCTCACTACTTTACTTGCCAGTGCTTCTAGATCATCAAAACTATAATCTAATGTAGGCGTATACAGCTGCCCAAAAAACCGCTTGTTGCACGCTGCGTGAAAATCTACACCAGATTCTGTGAGTGGCTTGTAGCAATAGAGACAATTACCTAGTTTTTTGCCTCCAGGCTCTTGCACCATAGATACAAAGTCTTTGGTGGTGTAATCAAAATATGTCTTTTTATAGTTCTTCACGTTTTTAATTTTGAGGTGTGACTTTTTAGTAATCACGCTTTGCTGTTCGTCGAGGGTTACCCCCGCGGGAACTCTGTATTAATTAGTTCGGAGTCATGTGTTAACGAGTCCTGCGTTAGTAGTTCTGAATCCTATATTAACTAGTAGTCTTAAATCATATAGTCGCTAAAGGTTCCACACCCACCGCACCTATACAATCTCTGCAGCATGCTAGCAAGAGACCAAATCTGTCTCGCTCGCTTAGCTTCCAGCTTTCTTGTGCTATGTCTAGTAGCCATCCTTCGGGTATCAGTCCGTCAAAGTAGGGGAATAATATGTTACTCGTATAGGCTACATTGCTAAGAGGAAGCGTAAGACTTATGGCTTTTTCATTTTCTTGTGCTAGATATTCTGCGGAGTAAGCAAAGGTGTATCCGTCTTCGCTTTCACTAAGTAGACCTGCTACTTCTTTATCTCTGTATACGTGTGCTTGTCTCATGGCAGCAGTTTATCTCTATCCATCTCTACAGGCCCTAGTTCGTGGCCAAACATTCGGAGAACGTCATTCACTTTATCCATACGTAACGATGCTTTGCCTTGTTCCATATCACGTATAAATCGGAGACCTACACCTGCTTTTTCGGCAAGCTCTACTTGATTTATGCGAAGCATTTTTCTCCGTGCCTTTATAAATAGGGCTAATGCTGTACGTTTATTTTCTTTCATTGTATGAAGTTGTTTAACCATTCTACTTCGGGGTATAATTTCATCTTTTGAACTTACGTATCGCCTTTTTAGCCGCAGGTACGGCTATGCATAAAAAAACAAGTTTCAATTAATCACAAAACTCAGTATTCTCCCTTCAATCCAGAAAGGCTAAATAACCGCTATACTCTTTCGTATATAATATTACAAAAATATCATTATTTTAAACCTAATCGGGTATAAAACTATGTTTTATTTAAAAAAGTAAACCATAAAGGGTATAAAAAGTACGATTTTGCAATTATTATATTCTATCGGGTATAAAACAGATGGGGTAATCGGCTAGATTAGCGTCGTCTATGTGTAGTTCTAATACGAAGTATGTCCATATACGCCTTATATAGACATAAATGTATAGATTTGTGATATGAACGTACACTTCACAGATAAGCAGCAAGCCTATATCAAAAGTCAAATAGAGGGAGGTGATTACCAAAATGCAAGTGAGTTGGTACGCGAGGCTCTGCGGATGCATCAGATCTATCGAGAGAAAGTAATAGCTGACCTTAGGGCTGAAATAGAGAAGGGAATGAACAGTGGGATAAGCAAAAGGACTGTTTCAGATATTGTAGACGCGGGAATTAAGAGACATGCGGGAAGTTGAAATTTCGAATCAAGCAGATGAAGATATAGAGGCAATTTTTGACTATTCTACTGAGAGGTTTGGACTAGAACAAACAATAAAGTATCTATTGTATTTAGAGTCTAAGTTTGATTTCCTTGCTCAAAACCCAATGACGGGAAAAATTAGAAATGAACTAAAGACTAGTCTATATAGCTTTGTGTATGTGAGCCATATTATCTTTTACCATTTTAATAATGAGAAAGTAAGAATAGAACGTGTTCTACACAGTAGCAGAGATTTGACCGAAGATTTGTGGTTTAAGTGATGTCTATGTGTTTCATTATTTTTGGTTGAGTTTCGGCTATACCTCTGATGTAATTTGTTAAATTCAATGTCAATAATTCCATTGAGGCATAAGGTACTTTGAATCATAAAATTCAACTTTACTCCTCATGTCAATCTTGTTTTGAAAATGACGGGATATGTTACTTAGTGTATGAAAAAAATCAGTGTTTTTATTTGCACCTTCAAAGTGATAGACTCTTATTTTTGAGCATGCTGGCTTCTCAAATATTTCTTTTAGGAGAACCCTGTCAGATAGACCGCAAGAGTGCCCCAAAACAACAACTTTGTAAGGGATTGGGTCATGTGTGTCCGCCCCAACAGTAATTGCAAATTTTGGTACTTGTTGATTTATGAAAAGATGAATTTTATCGTAGGCATCATCTCTTTTATATTGAGATGATTTCATAAATTTTATGTATTCGAAATTATTTTGGTCTTCTAGTATTTTATATTGCTCTGTGGTTTCGTCACCATAGCCAAGAATTGATTTATTGAGGTCTCCATGAATTTGAACATTTTCAAAGTCTAGATTTTGATAGTATTTGGAAAGTGTATTTGTGTAATTGAAAGTAGCTATTAAATTCTCTGCTCCAGCTTCATTTTTAAATATGTTTTGAAACTTTGAGACCAACGCTGTTGTACAAACTACAGTCCTTTGAGCAGAATCTAAATACTTTGATAATTCAGTACGTATAAATTCTAAGTCTTCATTCAGAGACTGAACTTCATATTGATTTGAACTAATTAACCTAAAGTATTGCCACTCAAGATCGGACCAATTAGCAGAATCGTAATTATCAATTGACGATTTAATTATTCTGTTTTTAAAATTTAGTTTTTCGAATGTATGCGTTTCGTCAATAAAGTCCTTTTTTATATCATTCAGTTTATTATACGTATTTAGTTGAGTAGTTACGGTTGTTTTAAAGACGTCTTTACTATTCGTGTCGAATTGAGAACTTATTGTGAATGAATGAAATACTTGATTAGTCTTGGTTGTATAGTTCTGTTCACCACTATGATTCTCGAGTGCCTCAATTAATTCCTTCTTCAACAACCAAAATAAAAAATCTTCATATCTTGTTTCTAACCCATGTGCCAAGTCAAACCCATTTCCTATAATAAAAAGTGTATTCATACTCTTTAAAAGTAGGAAGAGTATATAGCAGTAAGAAGTAATGTTTAAAACTAGCTACTTCAACTTTTAAACATTTGAGTTTGAACTCGATATTTGAGTTTGTATTTACGAAGTCTAATAACTCCCCTCCACAATTACCTTCACGGCTTCTGGAGTCACAGCTTTACGCTCACCTAGAGCTACCCAGCCACGTTCACGAAGTGTTTCGCTTACTTTCTCAGCAGCATCTTCATATTGGTCGGTGTAGTCAGATAGACGAGTAGGGATATCCATAGAGTGGAAAAATTCTTCTGTTTTTGCTATAGCAGCTTCAGCTTTCTCTTCCACAGTGCCTTCCGTGATATTCCAAACTCTTTCGCCGTATTGAGCTAGTTTTTCTTTTTTGTTTTCTAAGAAATGTGCGTAATGTCTTGGAGCTATAATAGCAAGTGTACGAGCGTGATCTATGCCATAGAGGGCCGTAAGCTCATGACCTATAGCGTGTATCGCCCAGTCGTTTGGTACGCCTTTTTGTATTAGTCCGTTCAGAGCCATAGTACAGCACCACATAAAATTAGCAGCAATAGTATAGTCTGCAGGGTCTTTCATCAGCTTAGGAGCTGTGGTTACCAAACTACTCATTATACTTTCGGCAAATCTATCTTGCAAATCTGCCCCTATCGGGTAGGTCATATATTGCTCCATCACGTGAGTGAAAGCATCTGTTATTCCATTGGCGAGTTGACGCTGAGGGATACTCGCTACCACGGTAGGGTCTAGTATGCTGAATTTAGGGAATAACCCTGGTCCGCCCATTCCCAGTTTTTGGCCTATTTCTCTGCGGGATACCACAGATCCACTATTCATTTCTGTACCTGTTGCTGGTAGTGTAAGCACAGTACCAAAAGGCATTCCTACTTCGGTGCGTTTTCCTTTGGCTAATATATCCCAAGGCTCTTCACCCTCATATAGTGCTGCAGATGCTAGAAACTTAGTACCGTCTATTACCGAACCGCCACCTACAGCTAGTAAGAAATCTATTTTTTCAGATTTGATAATAGCTAACGCGTCTAATAACACTTCATACTCAGGATTAGCGGGGATCCCACCAAACTCCGTATAATCAAAATCTTTTAATGCTTCAGTAACTTGCTCGTAGATACCATTTGTTTTAATGCTTCCTCCACCATAGAGCATAAGTATGTTAGCTCCTGAAGGTATTTGAGACTTTAGTTTGGCTATTTTTCCTTTTCCGAAAAGGATTTTTACTGGATTTTGTAGTTCGAAATTGAGCATATCTTAATTCAACAGTTGAATGGCTATTTAGTTAGACGAATGTAAAGGAAGTAAATGGGTGATGAGCTATGAAACTATCTCCTTCACCACAAACCTTGCAAACATCTCTTCGGAATACCAATTGTGCTTTTTGGTCAGGGCAATAGCCTTCTTGTGGTGTTCACCGCGGTAGGCTAAATGAAGTCTTATCTGACTATATCAGCCATTCGTGATAATTCTCTGAGTTGATAGTTTTAAGTTCCTTTGGTTGATAGCTTTCTTTGAATGAAGCAGCAAATTTCCCATTTTTCTTCGGACTCCATTTAAATTCATAGGCATAGATAGCACCATTGCCTTCTTCTATCCAGTCTATCTCTGCTTGGTCTTTGGTACGCCAGAAGTAGGTGTTTCTAAATACTTGGTCATAATGCAATTTTTTCATACGCTCGGCTATCATATAGTTTTCCCAGAGGAGTCCCTTGTCTGCTCTGTTTTCTAACGGTCTAAAATCATTTACAATAGCATTGCGAAGCCCATTATCATAAAAGTAAATTTTCTTGCTCTTATTTAGCTCATTTCTTAGATTTCGGGTGAAGGTACCTAGCTTGAATATGATGAAAGTCTTTTCTAATAGATTGATGTATCTCTCTACTGTCGCATTATTCAGTCCGCTGGTTTGTGCAAGCTCATTGTAAGATACTAAGCTGCCAGCTTGAAATGCAAGAGCCTTGAGTAGCCGTTCTAGCTTTTCAGGTTTCTGAATATTCTCCCAAGTCAGAATGTCTTTATATAGATAGGCGTCACTTAGTTGCCGTAGGATTTGCTCTTTCGCTCCAGGGTTAAGGACTACATCGGGATAGTTTCCGTAGATGAGCCGCTGCTCTAACTGACGCTTTTCTTGAATAAGACTGGTATGCTCCACCATCTCTCCAAAGCTCAGCGGAAACATAGTGAACTCCCATTTACGACCAGTTAGAGGCTCGTTTATTTTATTAGCTAGCTCAAAGGCAGAGGATCCTGATAATACTAATTTTATGTTTGGTAGGGTATCAATTATTATTTTAGCGGTAACCCCTATGTTTTCTATCCGCTGAGCTTCGTCTATGACTACTACTTTAGATTGTTTACCTAGTAGATTTTGCAGAGCGAGAGAAGAGGTATTGCTAAATAAGGTACGTATATCCGCATCGTCACCAGTATACCACTCCGCATCAGGTAGAAGGTTTCGCAGCATAGTCGTCTTACCTACTTGTCTAGCTCCCAATACGACTATTGCCTTATTGTCGGTAGCGTGTTCACGCAAGTGCTTTTGTAATGCTCTTTCTATGTACATCAAAACAAAAATAGCGATAATTTAATGGTAGACTATAAAAAAGTGGCGATATTTTTATTAGTTGGTACAGCAATATCGCTATAACATCTTAATCTAAGATGTTATCTCCTTCACCACAAACCTTGCAAACATCTCTTCGGAATACCAATTGTGCTTTTTGGTCAGGGCAATAGCCTTCTTGTGGTGTTCACCTCGGTAGGCGAAGTTCATGAGACTTTTTTGGTTTTCCCAGAGACTAAAAGTTGCCATTTCTATGAGCGGGATATCGCCTATTCCTTTGGTGAAAAGTAAGCCTGAGTTGCCATTTAGGTCCTGGTGAGACTTAGGCACGTATCGCCAAAAGCGGATCATTTTCCTCCACTTTATAGATGCTCGGGTGATTACGCCAACGTTGTCGGCCGGACTGACTACTATATCCTTATCTGCTACGAAGGGTGTTTTACCATCCCAGGTACCGTGACTCTTAATACAGGTGAGTTGGTAGGTAACTATCTCAGAGCATCGCTCTTTGTAGGATAGGTAAAAAGGGTGATGTTCAAAAAATTCTTTGGCTTGCTCTTTACTTTCCCAATTAGAAAGAAAGGAATATTCTCCCCAGTCAGGTAGTATGCTGAAGCCTTTTTTACCGGTCCCCATAAGCTTATAGAATGTTAACCCTACTGTATTTTTGAGCATTCTGTGACCTATGCCCATCATTTTAAAAGCCCAATATTTGTTTTTTTGTAGTCTAAAGAATGTGATCGTAGTATACACTTGACAAAGTAACAAGCTTAAAGGTGGTTTTGATGTGAAAGATAGAAGTGTTATCATAAAACGTGTAAATTCGTCCAATGGCAAAGCACATAGTTACTTCACAAGCAGAATATGACGAAGCGTACCGATTAGGCATTGAAAATCCAGAAAAATTTTGGGGTGATTTTGCAGAACAAGAGTTTATTTGGCATAAGAAGTGGGATAAGGTTTTAGACTATGATCTACATAAGCCAGAAATAAAATGGTTTGAAGGAGCTAAGCTTAATATTACGGAAAACTGTATTGACAGGCACTTAGCATCTAAAGGTGAGCAGACGGCTATCATTTTCGAGGCCAATGATCCTGAGGAAGAAGCTCTTCATATCACGTATAATCAACTTGCCAAAAACGTAAATAAAACTGCCAATATGCTCAAAGCTAATGGGGCTAAAAAAGGAGATCGTATTTGCTTGTATATGCCCATGACTCCTGAGTTGGCGTATGCAGTTTTGGCTTGTGCCAGAATAGGAGCGGTACACTCTGTGGTGTTCGCAGGTTTCAGTGCCAAGAGTCTGAGTGATAGGATAAATGATGCTACGTGTAATATCGTTATCACTGCTGATGGTGGCTACCGTGGCAGTAAGATAACACCTCTCAAAGAAATCACAGATGAGGCTTTACAAAGTTGTGCGTGTGTAGAAAAGGTAATAGTGCTAAACAGAACCAATTCCAAAATAGCAATGGAATACGGACGAGATGTTTGGTGGCAGGATGAGTGGGCACAAGCGAGCGATGTGTGTCCAGCAGAAGTAATGGATGCAGAGGATATGCTCTTCATACTCTATACCAGTGGCAGCACGGGGAAGCCTAAAGGAATGGTGCATACCTGCGGCGGCTATATGGTCTATGCTAATTATAGCTTTCGCAATGTATTCCAATACCAAGAAGGAGATATTTATTGGTGTACAGCAGACATAGGATGGATTACTGGTCACAGCTACATCGTATATGGACCATTAAGTGCCGGGGCTACTACGGTGATGTTCGAAGGAGTGCCAAGCTACCCAGACATGGGAAGATTTTGGGAGGTAGTAGAAAAACATAAAGTCAATATTTTTTATACCGCACCTACCGCTATTCGTTCATTGGCTACGTGTGATACGAAGCTGGTGACTAAGCACGACTTGAGTAGTTTGAAGACACTAGGAACCGTAGGCGAACCCATAAACTTGGAAGCATGGGAATGGTACAATGAAAATATTGGAAAAGGGAATTGTCCGATAGTAGATACGTGGTGGCAGACCGAAACCGGTGGTATTATGATATCCAGTTTGGCAGGAGTTACCAGTGATATACCGACCTATGCTACACTTCCTCTTCCCGGAATACAGCCTTGCCTTATGGATGAAAATGGAAATGAACTTCCAGAAGGAGAGCAAGAAGGGAGACTTTGTATCAAATACCCTTGGCCCAGTATGGCACGCACTATATATGGTGACCATCAGCGATTTGCAGACACATATTACAATACGTTTAAAGGCAATTATTTTACAGGAGACGGTGCCAAAAGAGATGCCGAAGGAAACTATAGAATCACAGGAAGGGTAGATGATATCGTTATAGTAAGTGGGCATAATCTGGGTACAGCCGAGATAGAAAATGCCATAGATGAGCACCCACTAGTAGCGGAAAGTGCAGTGGTGGGTTATCCGCATGACATAAAGGGCAACAGTATTTATTCTTTCGTTACACTCAAGAACGATTTAGGATTTAAGACAGAAGATGTAGGACTTTTAGAAGTAGAAATAAAAGACTTGGTCTCTAAGACACTAGGACCTATCTGCAAGCCAGAGAAAATCCAGTTTACCACAGGACTACCCAAAACACGGAGTGGTAAAATAATGCGTAGAATTCTTCGAAAAATAGCTGAAGGAGATACGAGTAATCTCGGGGATATTTCTACACTACTCAATCCAGAATGTGTGGAGGAGGTGATAAAGGGGAGGGTGTAGATTATTAGACTGTAGATAGCAGAGTATTAGACTTTAGATGGTTTTAAGCGATTTCTAAAGCGTCAATAAAACTTTCTACTTGAACATCCGTAGTAGCCCAAGAAGTAATGAGACGTATGGCAGAAGTAGATTCATTCATCTTTTTCCAAATGTGAAAATCAAAGTTCTCGCTTAGCTTATCTATTGTACTGTTTGGAAGAATAGGGAATAGTTGATTGGTGTGGGTTTCAGAGAAAAATGGGAAGCCTTTGGCTTCTAGTGCTTCTTTTAATTTCGTCGCTTGCAGATTGGCATGCCGAGCTAGGTCAAAAAACAAATCATCTTTTAGCAGCTCATTAAACTGAATCCCGAGCAATCTACCTTTAGAGAGCATAGCTCCTTTTTGTTTCAGGTGAAACTCAAAATCAGATTGCAGATCTGCATTATTTATAACAATGGCCTCCCCTATTAACGCTCCATTTTTTGTGCCACCTAGCCAAAACACGTCTGTATACTTAGCAACGTCCGCCAGAGATAAGTCACTTGTGCTAGCCATCAAACCGCTTCCTAATCTGGCTCCATCCATAAATAGATAGAGAGCATTGACGTTGCAATAGTTGTAAAGAGATTTAAGCTCGTCTTTAGAATATATAGTTCCTATTTCTGTAGCATTGGAAATGTAAACCATTCGTGGTCTTAGCACATGAGGAGTATTTTGGTGACCATCTAGGACTGCAGTAATATGGTTCACGGTTAACTTACCATCCTCTGTAGCTATGGTATTTACTTTGTGTCCTGTAGCTTCTATAGCACCTGCCTCATTGGTATGTATATGTCCGGTAGTGGCAGCTATTACGCTCTCTATCGGTTTCAAGGCAGAGGCTATAACCAGCAAATTAGCTTGTGTACCTCCACTTACAAAGTGGACTTTAGATAAAGGAGAATTGCACTTGTTTCTAATTAAATCTGAGGCATTCACACAGTACTCATCCAATCCATATCCGTTTTGTTGCTCCAGATTAGTGTTGGTTAATGCTTCCAATATTTTTGGATGGCATCCTTCCGAATAATCGTTTTTGAATGATACTTTCATTCGTGCAATTTTACGTTTTTATCGGATACTACTTATCTAATTGCTTATCGAAACACGGATTTCTAGTATCTAAATAATTTGGAAAGAATAATAGCTGTTCCTGAGAGTGGGAATTTGGCTTGTTAATTATGTGCTGCCGCACAATGCAAGGATATTTCCTTAAGTGAATTTAACTAATTGCTAGTCAGACTGTACCGTCTTTTTAGACTTACGGTATGTAAATGAGTTGAAGATATTTCTACGAGCAAATCGCTGCATCTTGTCTGCATTTACAAGCTTAGAAAACAAGGTTTTATTCACACCAAAGTACTCATATGTAGATCCGTCTGTAAAGGAGATTTCCAGTAAAAGACTTTTGTGCTGCATATCATCGATAAAGGCATTTTCTAGTGTGTTAGTATACTCCTCTAGTCCTTTAGCTATAGTTTCTGGAGCTATGCTTATCAGAAATGCGTATCCGTCTGTGAGGAGTCGACTCATCTCTTCAGCCTCTTCTTTTTTAGTGTCATCAGCGGTATGCTTATCAGGATGCCACTCTTTTACAAGATTACGGTAGGAGGTTTTTAGTTCCTTCAGGTCTATATCACCTTCTACGTTAAAGAGCTTTTTGTACTGATTGATGCGTTTCATTTTATCTAAAAAGAGTGCAAAGGTACTGCTTTAGTTGTAGATTATAGAAGTAGTTATTCTTACAGGAAGAGTAACAGGTTGAAAATTTACGATTGTTTGTGATGCTTGGTTTGACTCGAAGAAGCTTCTATTAAGCAAGTATTAATTTTATAGTATCTTTACAAAATCGTTTGGATGCAGAAAGTGGTCCATATGTAACAGAGCTATGAAACTTGCTTTACCTTTAAAAGGACTTATGTTTATCTACTTAATTGTAGAGTGTTTGCCCGTACAAGGTCAGGTGACAGCAGATTTTATTCCCTCCACCGTCACATCTTGTTCTCCGGCTACCATATCGTACACTAACACCTCTATAGGTCCAGTCAAATCTTCTTACTGGCAACTGGGCAACGGGACTATTTCTAATTTTACAGATGCATCTAGTATTTATGTGACTCCCGGGATTTACACGGTTACTCTGACTGTCACTGATCATTTTGGTGTCTCGGACTCTAAGAGTGAGCAAATAGAGATTTACGCTAATCCTAAAGTGCAAATTACATCGGATTTCACCTCTATATGTGAACGAGATGAAGTGTCATTTACAGATGCTAGTATACTAGGAGATACTACCACAGCCGTCTGGCTCTGGGATTTTGGTGATGGGAGTGTATCCTATAATGAGAATCCAAAGTATACCTATCAAAATAGTGGTCAATACACCGTAAGACTAGTACTGTCTGATCATAACGGTTGCAATGCAGATACTACCCTAACTAATTATATGAGAGTAAAAGAAAAAGCGGAACCCCAGTTTAGCTTTAATACTACTCGTGTGTGCAAGCCTCCTATCTCTGTTAGTTTAAATAATGCTACGGCTACCAGTGGGAATACGTTCTTATGGCAATTTTCTGATGGGACTACTTCTTCTGCGGTGAGTCCTACTAAGAGTTTTACGAGTGTAGGTTCACATAGTGTTAAGCTGATAGCCACCAATGCTTCGGGGTGTGTAGATTCCGTAGTAATAAGTGATAGTATTTTAATAGCTCCTCTTAGTGTAGATTTCAGTATACCTTCCACTTCTTTATGTGACGGAGATGAAATAGTATTTACTCAAAATTGTTACCCAGTTTTAACAACACCTACTATTTATAAGTGGACTTTTCCAGACGGAAGCGTTAGATATGGAAAGTCAGTGATGAATGCAATGCCTAGCGGCAATCAAAATGTTACATTAAAAGTAGTGAATGACCAATGCCAGAAAAGTTTCACCAAAGCAGTACAAGTAAACCCTCCTCCAACTAAGAGTATATATACGAGCGAAAATGTTCTTTGTGGTTCTGAGAAGCCGCTTTCGTTTTCATTTGATTATGCAGGTATTGATAGTTTTATGTGGTTATTAGACGGGAAAGAAAAAGAAGGAACGTCTAGCTATGGAGTGTCTAATTTTATAGTATTGGATGAAGAGGGGGGACACTTTTTAGAACTCTATATCCAAGATACTAATAATTGTGAAATCATACTCCGTGATACAGTGTACCAGTCTATACCCGTGCTCAAATTATCAGCAGACACTGGAGGATGTATTCCGTACACGGTGAAGTCATCACTTGTTGTATCAGCTAAGTATAAGGTAGATTCGGCTATTTGGGATTTAGGGGCTCTAGGTCAAGGTAGATATTCTGGGTATGATCCACTAGCCGTAATACTATCGGATACAGGCGTCTTTATAGTGGATCTGCTAGTGTATGATAGCCTTGGATGTGTCTTTTCTAAGAGTAGGGTGATAGAAGGAGGATATGTACCCATTGCTACGTTTTCTGTAGATACTAATGTTCTGTGCAATAGGCAGAGTAACACATTGACCAGTACTTCGGGATCACCTTATGTTCCTACAGAGTACACCTGGTCTGTAGGGGTTAAGTCTGCTACTACTCAGATATGGGAGTCTACCTTTTCCTTAGATCCTGGGGTTTATCCTATTTTGCATAGCGTGTCACATTATGGCTGCTGGGATGAAGCAGACCAACTTGATTCCATCCAAATATTGGGTCCTTTTATAAACTTTAAAGTGAGCTCTGATGGTTGTTTTGATGCCTATAAAACCATAATTACAGATTTGCACGAAGTAGATAGCTTTACTTATTTCTTAAATGAAGAATTTTTAGGAAGCGATACACTCTTTCAGGTAAATTTAAAAGACGGGGACACACTCAAGGTAATAGCGACTAATGAATCTACAGGGTGTATGGATTCAGTCATACGTCTTATCGGTGTAAATGGAGAGGCCTTATTAGATTGGAGTGTCTCCGCAGGTACGTGTGCACCTGCCCTCATAGAGATAGAACGATTCGTAGAAGGAGTAGATTCTTTTAAATGGATGTACGAAGGGAATCTCGTTGCACATCAAGAGGAAACATTTAGGACTACGGCCAATAATGGAGGGAATATCTCAATTTCACTTATAGGATATATTGGGGCGAGCTGCATTCTACAGTTGGATACTGTCATACGAGTAGCAGGTCCTCGAGTGAAAGCATTGGTAGGAAGGTCCTTTGGTTGTTTTCCTGTCGACTTAAGATTGATTGATAGTTTTTGGAATGATACGCTGAGTGATAGGGTATGGGTTATAGATGGTGATACCATTCCTTCGGACACTCTAGAGACGGAGTATCAAGTAAAGGGATTGAAAGATACAAAAAATAACCTTTTGGTAGTAAAGATGATCGCCGCTCAGAATGGTTGTTTTTCGTCTTCACAATTTAATTATGGGAATTCTACGATAAAATTTGAGACATCGCATACAGATACAGTTTCGTCTTGTACTACCGCTAATTATACGTTTAGGTTTGATGTGGATGCCAGTCAAGAGAAGGATGTAAAATCCTATAGCCTTGAGTATAAGGGTTCGGTAATCCAAAGTGTTGAAAATTTACTTTCGCAGGTGTTAGTTTTGGATGGAAGCCTAGATACGATGTATCTTTCTGTAGAGTCTTTAAGTGGGTGCTTAGCTACTCAAAAGGTGGTGATTCAGAAAGGATTATCCACTCTCAATGCCAAGTTTACAGCAGGAAATACTCAAGCAGCTTGTCCACCCCTCATGGTGAATTTTAAAGATGTGTCCGCTTCTAAACTAGGAACTATCATCTCTACTGAGTGGCAAATAAATAGAGAGGAATTTTCTTTTCTCCAAAACCCAGCCCGTATTTTTTCTGAACCAGGAGCGTATTCAGTTCAGCTTAAAGTGACGGATGATCAAGGATGTGTAGATTCCTTGAATATTGACTCATTCGTTACTCTTTTAGGTGAAAAGGTAGTGGTAGATTTTGGTTTGTCTATGCTATGCGAAGACCAGAAAAACACTTTCAAAGTAAAAGATGGAAATGCAAATTCCTATGAGTGGGACATGGGGGACGGTACAGTTCTTACTGGAGATAGTGTGGAGTACACCTATGCTGATATAGGTTTGTATCAAATGAGACTTTTAGTCTCAGATGTATCATGTAAATATCCTATCCAAAATGCTGTAATGACTGAAGTTGTTCGTAAGCCTGTCTCAGATTTTGAGTGGACTAAGTCTTGCCCTAACCAAGTCGCTGATTTCATAAGTCTAGCATTTACTTCTACTCCCATTAATAATTTACGCTGGGATATAGGAGGTGCTGAGTATATGAATCTGGATACTGTACCGCATTTAATAGGGAGTGTAGATGAGCTTACCAAGCTAGTTGTGACAGATAGTTTAGGATGCCAAGACTCGCTAACTAAGAGGGTCAGGAGTTATCCAATTAAAGTAGACTTTTCTTTAGATAAAGGTTTCTACTGCCTCGGAGATAGTCTTCGTATAAGTTCCGATGTTCAGTCAGATACTGGCGTTTTATCTATTCTTACTTATCAGAATGGGTTGCTGAAATCCAATAAGAGTACTCCAGTCATATCTATTAGTGAAGAGGGTTACTTTGATCTTAAAGTAATAGCTACAAATCTTGCAAACTGCAGTGATACCTCATCTAAGACCGAAGTGCTCAAAGTAGCTGGACCAAACACACTCTCCAATTCCGTTATTACTTTTTTATCTGTAGGAGAGAATAATGGGGTCGTGGTAAATTGGGATAAAGATACCACTGGACTTTATGAAAAATATGAGGTCTTAGATAGGACTAATCAGGTGCTTTGGGAAACGAGCGATAGAGAGATGACCTCTGTTGTACTGTCAGGATTAAATCCAGAAGTGAGCCCAGTATGTATTATTCTTGAGGTAAATAATGGGTGTAACACACCTAAAAGTAATAAAACACATTGTACCATCAGCAGTACAGGAGAGTCTATCTCTATGGCTCGCAAGGTGAATTGGACACCGTATGTAGGATGGGCAGAAGTAGACGGTTACTCCGTATACCGAGAGGGTAATGCAGGTTATACACTGATAGGCAGTGTGGCTGGAGATGCGTATACTTTTACAGATACCGTACACATTAAGTGTGACGAGATACAGAAATATAAAGTAGCAGCTTACGGACCGCATATTTCGTATAGCGATTCAAGCCACATAAAGCCTATTTGGGATTACGAAGTCGATGCACCACTGGTAGATAATATAACAGTAGCTGTCAACGATTGGGTGGAAATAGCAATAGATACTGTGCAGCAAAGTCTTATTGCTATTAAAGAACTAGAAATAGAAAGAACAGACCTATACGGGAACACCCAAACTTGGAACACAGATATAAGCGATAGGATCTACGATGAAAATGTAGAGGTACAAAACCAAAGTTATACGTACGCAATAAGGCAAGTAGACCAGTGTAACGCCAAAAGCCTGCCAGCTAGGGATGTACGCTCCATATTGTTACAAGTGGAAACGGATACTGCTACTAATTATCCTAAAATAAAATGGAGTAGAGAAAAAGCGTGGGAAGGCACATTTATGTACTACCAACTGTATAGAATTTCTAGTACAGAAAATGGCAATAGTTATACTCCTATAGCCAATATCACGGATAGAGATGACACCAGCTATGTAGATAGGTCTGTGGATGCAGAATGTACTCAGAGTGCGTGTTATTTAGTAGAGGCGGTAAACGAGGAGCTTAGAATATCAAAGTCAAACATAAACTGTGGAGGTACAACGTCCAGTATATTTACTCCAAATGCTATGACTCCTAATGGTGATGGGCTGAATGACACCTACTCACCGCGAGGATTATATATAGCCCAGTATCATTTAGCAATCTATACTAGATGGGGTGAGAAAATATTTGAGACCTATGAGTGCATGAAAGAGTGGGATGGCACTGTGAAAGGCGAAAAAGCTCAAATTGGAGTGTATTTTTATGTACTTCAAGCTACTGGTGCAGACAAAGTAAGGCATAACCTAAATGGAACTATTACAGTCCTGAGATAATTCGTGCTATGTATACTCGTTCGACCAAACGAATAGCTAGTACTTCAAAACACTTTTTCTCTGAAAAAAACTAGTGTTGTTAGGCATGAGAAAAAAGACACCAGACGGCAAAGGTGACTTTAGTTTCAGTGTATGTGAGGTATTCGCATCCAAGAAAATTTCACCACTTAACCTAATTTTTATTTGTATGACAGAGGATGTATAGGGCGTTTTATCACCTTTGGGTTCAGCTATCTCTTTGGCAAAGGAGAAGCCTTGGAGTATTCAGGCAGGAGACGTTACCCCTCTATGATATAAATAGTCGGCTTCTTATGCAGCTCTATTTCGCGGGGTTTCCATTCGGATACGGGTTTGGATATAATGGTTTCTTTCCCTTCTTTTTCTATGTCTACAGCCACACATAGTTTGGTGTCTTTTTGCAGATTTTTGATAAGGAATTCCAAGAACTGATTATTTCGATACGGAGCTTCCATAAAAATCTGAGAAGCCTTACGAGAACGTACTTCCATCTCTTTCAGTGCTATCATTCTGTCTCTGGAGTCTAAAGGAAGGTATCCGTTAAATTTAAAATTCTGTCCATTGAAACCGCTCGCCATGAGTGCTAGAAAGAGCGACGAACTGCCGGCAAGTGGGATTACTTTTACCCCTTTAGCATGAGCATATTTAGCTACTTCGCTGCCAGGGTCAGCTATAGCTGGAAGTCCAGCTTCTGAGAGCACACCTATGCTTTGTGTACCGATGAATTCATTGAAAAACAACTTAAACCCAACGTAGTTATTGTGCTTATCTAGCTCTACAAATACAAAGTCGTTTTGATGTGTCGGGTGCTTTATGGCTTTGAGAAAAGCACGTGCTGTTTTCTCCTTTTCTACTATAAAATGAGTGATTTTATAGGTCTCCTCTATGGTACGCTTAGGCAGGTACTCCGCGTCAAACTCTCCTATGAAATTAGGAATCATGTATAGTGCTATGCTCACGCTGCAATATTACGAGGAAATATTGCGTTAGCTGGGATATGAAACTTTTCTGATGTTAAATGTTACTAATTTGAAATAAAATATGGCTCTATAAGTACATATCAGATACTAAAAAAGCGGGTACACAAGAGTTGTGGAACGTGAGTTATTTACAGGAGTTAGTGAGCAAGTAGCAAGCCTTTCTCCCTGAGAATAAGCAGTATTCGCTCAAAGCTGGTCACGGTGACGGTATCACTATAGGCATAGTCTTCTGTAGTAGAGTGCGTAACTACGTATATAGGCATATCGCCAAAATCTTGAGATGCTATAGTAGTACCTTTTGTTATTTTAGGGGCATTACTTAGTTTTATTTCTATACCTACTGCGGGTGCTATACCTGCTACCAGCACCAAGTCTAGCTCTGTACCGTCTTGTGTGCGGTAAAAGTAGGGGGATACATTTGGTTTTAGTAATGCTACAATCTGCTGTATAACAAAGCTCTCCCAAGAGCTTCCCTTGCCAGAAAACCCTGCTAAATCTTCGTGGTTTTCTATATTAAATAAAGTATGGAGAACGCCGGTATCTCGTATGAATATGGTGGGAGATTTAACGATACGTTTCTTAGTGTTGGGGTGGTAAGACTCTAGCCTGCGTATGAGGAAGGCATTTTCAAAATAGTCCAAGTACCGTTTTACCGTATTAACCTGCACACCTAGTGAGTTAGCGTAAGACGTATAGTTGATAATCTGCCCTTGTGTATGGGCTATTAGTCGAAGCAAGTTTTTGAGCACAGTAGGAGATACGGCCAGACCAAGTAGCGGTAGCTCACGCTCTATATATGTCTGGATAAACTGAAGCCTCATCTCTAGACTAGTTTCCTCGTCCTCTTGCAAAAAATAGGCAGGAAAACCACCTTTAAGCCACAAGCTATCAAAGTGAAAGTCACTCTTTATTTCTGGATATACAAATGGATGCATCTCTATATAGGCTATACGTCCTGCTAATGTCTCAGAACTACTAGCGAGCAGCTCAGGAGATGCAGAACCCAATAGTACAAAACGACCATTTTCTCTATTCTTATCTATTACAGACCGTAGTAGCGGAAACAGTCTCAAGTCTCGCTGTATCTCGTCTAGTATGATGAGCTTGTCTTGGCGTGCATCAAAGTATTGCTCTGCATTTCTCAGCTTTTGTATATCTTCATCGGACTCTAGATCAAGATAGATGCATTCTCTGTCTGTATATTTTTGGAGGTCTTTTGCAGTAGTAGTTTTACCTATCTGTCTTGGACCTACTATAGCTACACACGGATAAGTATTCAGGTACGTTTGTAATTTATTTTCTGCTATTCGTGAGATACTCATGGTATAGTTACTCCTGCAAATATAATCTAACAATGCATATATGCAGGAATAAACACTAATTATTCCTGCAATTATGCATATTAATTGCAAATATGCAGGAATAAAACGAAACGTTGTCTCGGTACTATTTGGTTGGTTTTATTCGTTAATAGAGTTATGCAACCGAAAGTTTATTTCTATGTCTGATGCTATTTTCTTCTTCTCAGCAGAAGGCTGAGGATACTGATTGGCAAACTGGTGACGTAGTATTTCAAGATTCAGAAAGCACACAAAGTAAGGCTATAAAGCTAGCCACTAAATCAGAGTACAGTCACTGCGGGATAGTCATGAACTTAAATGGTGAATGGATGGTACTGGAAGCGATACAACCTGTAAAAGTGACTCCTATTGATGAATGGATAGCCGGCGGAACGGAGGGCCAGTATGTAAGAAAAAGACTCAAAAACGGCAAACAACTATCTGTAGCTGTGGCCAATAAAATGTGGAAGATAGGAGAATCGTATATTGGAAAGAACTACGATATTTTCTTTGATTGGTCTGATGATAGGCTCTACTGCAGTGAGCTAGTATATAAGATATACCAGAGAGGAGCAGGCATAGAACTGTGTACTATGAAGAAGCTCAAAGAATATAATCTCAATAGCAAAGAAGTGCAAGAGCAACTCAAGCTACGATACGGAGCAGACATTCCCTTGAACCATAAGATGATATCTCCTCAAGATATTTTCGAAAGTGAATTGCTGGAGTGAGAGGAGTTTTATTCATTGCGTTTATTCTACAAGGTGTTTTTGCATTTTGCCAAAGTATAAGTGAGCAAGACTTAATAGATAAGCATTTTTTTGTTGAAGGATTCCAATCCATATTGCCTCTTTCATTTACAAAAGGGGATACTGTTGTCCTAAAAGAAGGGGTAGAATTTGAAGCTTTTTTCTTTGCTAAACAAGATAAACTAAAAATGGTGGAAAGCTACGAGTGGTGCGGGAATACGACTTTATAACTGTTTTTTTGGAAGTATAGGATACAGTAAATATGTAAAAGGTCAGTTTCAGGTCTATCCTAATATACTTTATCTGACATTTAATGGGGACGAATATTACTGCAAGATTCTTAAAGTAAAACGTGAGAATGGGGTGATAAAGTCAATCTGCCTGACTATTCAACAAAAGAATCCAAAGCAGCTATTGAGAGGTTAGCCGACCACTTATACTTAGGGTTTTTTAATACTACACTCTCAACTCTTTCACCTACTTTCACCACGAATTTAGATCTTTAATTTATTGAGCACTATCGTGTTTGAGGATGGTGTTTTAGAAATGCTTTCCTCCATTGAGAATCAAGGGTACTACATAGGTGCTAATTTGGTGTCATCTGAAGTAGTGGCTAGCTTACGCGTCTATATGGATATGCAGTACGAGCACGACCAGTTCAAAAAAGCAGGTATAGGCAAAGGAGCTTCTTTGGTTATCAGCGAAAACATCCGCAAAGACTCTATCTTATGGATAGATAGGCAGCCAAAGAATACAGTAGTATCTGAATATTTAGCGTTTTTGAATGGATTGATACCAATGCTAAACAGGCACTTTTTTCTGCCACTCAAGGATATAGAACTCATGTACGCTATCTATGAAAAAGGAAGTTTTTATAAAAGGCATAAAGATAGATTTGAGCATCATCAGCATCGGTTCTTTACAGTAGTGCTTTATCTCACAGATTGGGTACCTGGTGATGGCGGCGAATTACTACTATACAAAGAAGACGAGACAGTAACCGTTAAACCGTCGGCTGGTACATTCGTGATTTTCACTTCTGAGACAGAGCACGAAGTATTGCCCACTTCTGCAAGAAGGTATAGCGTTACAGGTTGGGTTACCGATGTTCCTATCGGTTTGACGTTTTTGTAGAAAAAAGAACCTCTATGTAAATGTTTTCATAAAGACACCTTGTACAAAAGCATTACTCCTCTTCGATAAGAAGTTGTGGTGCTCTTTGTTCACTGCGGTATGTTAGTACATCTCCTTTGTATAATAAAAAATAAAAGCCTTCCACACTGACACTTAAATCGCTGCCATCAGTGGCCCATTTATCTTTATTTCTAGTTAATATAGTTGTTTGCCCGATCAAGCTTACCTCCATTTGACTAGTATCCGCATTACAAACAATATAAACGCGGGATCTGGGATGTTCATCTAATCCTATAGGCTCTAGGCTTGTGCCTGTCATCCAAATTTGGATGCATTCTTTTCGTACTTCAGACCACTGATAACCTGCGGTTGGTATACAACCGTGTTCGTCTTTAGTATCTCCATCCATTAGAATTTTAGGCTCAAGTTCATCTTCAAGTTCAATCGGAGACTCAATTGTAGCAACAGGTTCAGAAGGAGGTGTTGTTACTACTATTTTGGGGCTACATGCTATGAAAGCGGCAGTAATAATTGAGACAATTATTAAGTTAACGTGCATTGATTTCATTGAATTCAAATGTAGTCTATAAAACCTGTAGTTAGATTATCGATGATAGTAGAATAAGGTGAGATCATTCGGCTGAAGGATGGTATCAGCTATTACTCCTAAACTCCTCTCAAAAACTTGACAGACACATCGTTAAAAATGTGTGGCTGCTCCACATTTACTACGTGTCCGCAAGCGGGTATCACATGTAGGGTAGAGCTTTTGTGGTCTGCTACTATTTTGGTGATACTCGGCAAAAACATGTGGTCCTCAGCACCCATAATATAAAGTGTAGGCACTCCTGCATCTTTAAATCGGAAATACTTGAGCAGCGGATTAATCTCCGCTACCAGTGTAAACCAGCGTTTAAACTCTTTTTGGTATAGTTTCTTAGCCTCGTTTATAAAAAGGTTTCTACTCTCCTTATGGCTCTTTTTTGGCATAATGATATGGGCGAAGAACCGGTATAGCAATAAGTAAGGAACGATAGACTTAAGTAATACTCCCAGTTTCATGAGTACCTGTCCACGTAGGTTCATTTTCATAATAGCACCTCCCATGATCATACTGCGTGTGCGATCTGGAAATCGTTCTGTAATCTCACGGATTACTATAGTACCCAGTGAGATACCTACCCAGTGGGTGGTAGCTATCTTCAGGTGTTCCAGTACTTCTATCACCTCATTACCTATGTTATCAAAACGGTAGCGTTTTAGTTTTTCGTAGATGGGTTTCTTAGATTTTCCATGACCTCTTAGGTCTATCAGTAACACATTAAAGTGCTTTTGGAAAGCACGTACTTGCTTATACCAGATGCTACTGCTACCCCCTGCACCATGGATGAAAGTTACCCATTCGGCATCGTCGCTGTATATATGTGTGGTATAGTGTAACACTCTAAAAGTATTAACAAAGGTACGTCATTATTCGTTTAGAGCTTCAGTTTTTACCTGCACTGGGCTATGTAGCGTGCGATGTACGGGGCATTTATCTGCTATTGTCATTAGTTTTTCTTTTTGCTCATCTGTAAGGTCAGCGTCTATCTCTATTACTCGCTCTATGAGGTCTATCTTATTACTAGATGACTCACACGCTTCGCAGTCTTTAGCATAGTCCTTGCCGTGACTCAGGTGTACGTTTATCTCATTTATTTTCCAGCCTTTTCGGTCTGCATACATACGCATAGTCATAGCTGTACATGAGCCTAAAGCAGAGAGTAAATAGCCATATGGACTAGGCCCAAAGTTATCTCCTCCTACACTTTTTGGTTCGTCGGCTATTAAGCTATGGATACCTACTTTGAGCTCTGTTGTATATCCTTCGTTCAGTATCTGAGCTACTACGTGGTGGTCTGTTTTTAGTTCGTCATCTTCGGTAGTGTCTACATACCGTCTAGCCCAGGTGGCTATTACACTTCCGGCATACTGAGAATCTTCCTTCTTGCTAAGCAGGTGATCTGCCCCGTCTAGCGACACAAAACTTTTTGGGTGGATGGCGTTACTGTAGAGTTTAGCTGCGTTGTCTATGCTCACAGTATTATCTTGAGGTGAGTGAAGTATGAGTATGGGCTTACGCAATTCATCTGTCACCGCTTTTATATCTTGTTCTTGCAGGTCTTCTATAAACTGTTTTTTAATTGTAAATGGTCTTCCTGCAAGTTCTACTTCCGCTTGATTCTCAGAAAGTATAGTTTCTAAATATTCGCCAAATTGCTTTTTCACGTGTACGGGTGAAGATGGTGCTCCTATGGTGGCTATAGCTTGTATACTTTCTATTACACTCCCAGCAAAAATAGCTGCAGTACCGCCTAGCGAATGTCCAATGATGAGTTTTGGGGCTTGGTAGTATTCCCCTAGAAATCCTGCGGCACAAATCAGATCTTGCACATTAGAAGAGAAATTAGTGTCTGCAAAATCACCTTCACTTTGTCCTAATCCTGTGAAGTCAAATCTCAATACACCAAACCCCCGTTCGGTAAGAGCTGTGCTGATGTGTTTTACTGCATTTAGGTTCATATTGCACGTAAAACAGTGAGCAAAAATGGCGAAAGCTTCTGGTTTTTTGTCAATAGGCAGTTCTAGCTTAGCTGCTAGTTTCTGTCCTTTTTCATTGGTGAAATGTACGCGTTTGGTATCCATTGGTTGTAAAATTAACGAATAGGAGGAGAAGTCCTTAATTTTACTTTATCACTTCTCCAAAGAATACCTTACAGTGAACAGTTTTATTTTGCTATCTGAGCCATAAGAGCTTCTAAGATTATCTGGTCGTGTGGTTTAAGCAAATGGCGAATGGAGGAGTAGGTTAAGTAAATATCGTAAACCTCCTTTACGTTTTTTCGTCTCATGACTTTATTGACGGTCTCTTCAAAATGTATTATAACTTCATCGTTAGATCTTGATATTTTTGGAAAATCTAAGCCTGTTGGCACGAAATAGCCGTAGCAACCTAAAGAACCAATATAATCCTGATCATATAAATCATAGATGGAATTAGTGTCTTCAAATTGATACTCGTACATTAGTTCTCTAGCTATTTTTTTATACGATGTTTTTAATAGACTGTCTTTGAACAGATAACTATCTTTATCTAGCTTATTATCCATCAGGTATTCTATTAAATCTTGGAACACCGTGGCATTATAGACGCTTAAATAGGCAATATCCCTATTAAGAATAGTTAGGTGTTTGTCAGTATCAAATCTTCCTCCTCGTATTATCTCAGAGACATTATACAGTGTATGTTTTTCTTCAATCGTTACTTCTAAGGGCATGAAATCTCCGAGCATCATGCGTTGTGTTGCGATAGATTCTAGGAAATTTAAATCATTCCTGTCTAATAAACTATCAAGTTCTTTTTTGCTTACCCAAAAATGTACTTGTGACCCAAGTGATATTCCAGATACGATAGACATATCCGTCATTATGCCTACACAATCTAATTGGTAAGTCATTGTCAAAGAAGAGGCCTTTGTGTTAATACCTAAAGCTAAACCGGTAATATCTCGAGTGCTATCAAAATCAAACCGCACCGAGTAGTCATCTGATGGAAGATTAAATTCTTCGTTTTCATTATCTATATGTGATTGTTTTCTTGCGTAAATAGCAGAATCTATAGGATTTAATTGTCGTGTATACCTCCAACTACTATCCATGTTTTCGGCTCTGTTTTTTAAGTCTAGTTCATACTCTGTAGAGTCTCCACCTTTACACTGCTCTCTGATTTCATTTTTTGTAATTTTCGTACCCAAGAGTTGGGTCTTGTATGCCGTCAGGTTATCATTCATCACTGCATCCCATATTTTGAGTTGGATGTCGTTTGTTCTTTCTGTGATTACTTTTTGGCAGGTTAGATAATCAAAAAAATCTTGTGCCTTAGATTGGCAACTTAGCAAAAGGATTAAGTCAATTAGTATTAAGCGAGAAGTAATCATTCCAACAAATATAAAGATAATCAGCATTCATCTGTCGAGCCAGCGTTCCAAATAGAAGCGATTTCATTCAATTACTCTGTCATTCTATTACTCTATCATTCAATCACTCTATCGTTCAGTTATTCAATTATTCCATCATTCTATACTTCAGTAACTTGTATCATTGCACCCATGCAAGAACCTAGAGCTAAGAAAGTACCGAAAGAACTCAACATACACGGCGATACACGTATAGATAACTACTTCTGGATGAACCAGCGAGAAGATCCTGAAGTAATAGACTACCTGAATGCCGAGAATACCTACGGCAAAGAGGTAATGAAGCCTACTGAAGATTTCCAAAAAGACCTATACGAAGAGATGATAGCTCGTATAAAAAAGGATGACGAATCTGTGCCTTACCAAAAGAAAGGGTATTGGTATTACACCAGGTTCACGGAAGAAGGACAATATCCTATCTATTGTAGAAAGAAGGATACCATGGAAAATCCAGAGGAAATACTGATGGATGTGAACATTATGGCAGAAGGGCATAGCTACTACAGTGTAGGAGGACTAAGTATTAGCCCAGATAATAAGTATATAGTATTTGGTGAAGATACGGTAAGTCGCAGAATCTATACACTCAAAATGAAGAGTATAGCCACAGGTGAAATATTAGAACTTAACATACCCGGTACTACAGGTGGAGCTAGCTGGGCAGGCGATAGCCAAACGTTGTTCTACACACTCAAGGATGAGACTACACTGCGTAGTGCTAAGATAATGTCTTACAATATTCTCACCAAGGAAGAAAAGGTTCGATTCATAGAGATGGACGATACCTTTAACTGTGGCGTGTATAAAAGTAAGAGTGAGAAGTACATTATCATAAGCAGTGGAGCGAGCATCACGAGTGAATATCAATTTATACTAGCAGATAGTCCTGAGGATGAATTCAAAGTATTCCAACCACGAATACGTGGTCTAGAGTACAGCATTAGCCATTTTGAAAATAAGTGGTACGTAATGACAAACTGGGATGCTCAGAATTTCAGATTAATGGAAACGGACGAAGTCCTCACAGATAAGGCTAATTGGAAAGAGGTCATACCACATAGAGAAGACACGCTTTTAGAAGGGGTAGAGTCTTTTAAAAATTTTATGGTAGTAGAAGAGCGTACCAATGGTCAAAACTTCATCCGAGTGATCAATCAAAAGACCAAGGAAGAACACTACATGGAGTTTGAGTCGGAGACATACGATTGCTGGACGAGTACCAATGTAGATTTTGATACAGAGATACTAAGGTATGGTTACACGAGTATGACCACGCCTAGTAGTGCGTTTGATTATAATATGGCTACTAGAGATAAAGTACTCCTCAAGCAGCAGATAGTGCTAGGAGGGTATGACGAGAGTCTGTATGACAGTAAGCGTATCTGGGCCACCGCTCGTGATGGCAAAAAAGTGCCTATGAGTGTGGTCTATAAAAAAGATGCGAGTGATTCTGCCCCAAGCAGAATTGTATCGAAGGCGAGACCAACTTTACTCTATGCCTATGGTTCTTACGGCCATTCGCTGGATCCATACTTTAGCTCTATCAGACTCAGTCTATTAGATCGAGGTTTTGTATTTGTGATAGCACATATCCGTGGTGGCGAAGACCTCGGTCGCCAGTGGTATGATGATGGTAAGATGCTGAATAAGAAAAATACATTTACTGATTTCGTAGACTGTGCAGAGCATCTCATAGCGGCAGAAATCACTACCGCAGGCCAACTCTATGCCCAGGGAGGAAGTGCAGGAGGTCTTCTGATGGGTGCGGTCATGAATATGCGTCCAGAGCTATGGAATGGAGTACTTGCTCAGGTGCCTTTCGTAGATGTGGTAACTACTATGCTAGACGATACCATACCGCTGACTACTGGCGAGTATGATGAGTGGGGAAATCCAAACGAAGAGGAATACTACCACTATATAAAAAGCTACTCACCGTATGATCAGGTAGAAGCAAAAGCGTATCCCAATACATTTATAACTACAGGTCTACACGATAGTCAGGTGCAGTACTGGGAACCAGCCAAGTGGATAGCTAAACTGCGAGAGATGAAAACAGATGACAATATCCTCCTCATGGATTGCAATATGGAAACCGGTCACGGTGGAGCCAGTGGTAGATTCGAAGCACTCAAAGAAACTGCCAAAGAATTTGCCTTTCTGTTTATGCTAGAGGGAATAAAAAAGTAAACCTATATTTGAGGAGTGAAATATTTTAAATTAATCCTCTTTTTAATTGTTGGGTATGTATCTAGTGCTCAGGTAGCTTCAGATAGGTTGAGCGGGATAAGTGATACCCGTGTTATTCCAGATAATGGCATGCAAGTAGAAGTTGGTCAGATGCTGAATTGGGACGTAGATTACGGTTCTCCACTGTTTAGAAATACCTCTAAGCTTTTGCTTAGACAAGGCATAAGTGATATTCACGAAGTACAGGTAGAATACCAGATAGAAAATAAAGAAAACGATTTCGCCTATAATTTTGAGTGGTTTTCAATGGGAGTAAAGCTGGAGGTAGCTAATTATAAAAAGTTACATATATCAGCTATCGCTACCTGGGTTTTGATTTAAGAACAGTATTAAATCCTCGTGGACCTACTTATTTTTTGCAACTTTCTGCTCCGTGGGAGTACCAGTTCAGTGATAAACTTAAATTTCGTTCTGAGGTGAGATTCAATCATTACTACGAACAGAGCGATCTTAACTTCAGTTTAAGTAGAAAATTTGGAGAAAATTTTATCTTAGAGGGCGTAATGATAAACAACCTTTTTTTGGTACAGCGTGGAGATAACGGTGATAGACCCTACTGGCATGAGTTGTCGTATATTAATACGGCTTTACAAGCTGATATAGGAGATGTGATTGCTCTAGACTTAGGGGTAATGGTACCTTTTATAACGGGAGCAGAGCAGCCTGACTCTAGTGATGGACTGATTGTAAAAGTGGGTGTATCCATTCATCTTCCCCATAACCCTTGGCGTAAAAATAAGGTAAAAATTGAACCTGAATTGTATTGACTCTTTATACGGTTACTCCTTATGTTTGCAGTATGCATAAAATAATACTATCTATATGCGTGGTGTTTATAACCCAATGTGCAGTAGCACAGATAGAAACTGATCGCCCAAACTTCACTAGTAGTACCAATGTGCTGCCCAAAGGGGCCCTGCAGATAGAGACGGGTTTTGTTTTGGAGAAAAATAAGGAGAGTGTCGGTGGGATAAGAGGTCCATCAACTTTAACACAAAGGAACCTAACTGTAAATACTTCACTATTCCGATTTGGGCTTACAGATAAAGTAGAATTGAGGCTATATACAGCAGTTAATAGTAACCAGCTTTTAGTTGAAAGTGGATTAGTGATTCCTGATACGACTATCAAAACTTCAGGATTTCAGACCTCCTTCATAGGTTTTAAAACAAATTTCTATAAGTCTGATAAAGTAAGTATTGGTTTCTTAGGACATCTATATATCCCAGAGCTAGCTTCTGGAGATTTTGCCAACATAGCCGGACAAAGAATTGCCCCAGAGTTTTTGATACCGCTCACGTATGATATCACGGACAGATTTGGGATAGCGGTGCAGTACGGGCTGAGCTGGGATGGTTCCACGCCTAATCCTACTACAAGTTATACCTTATCCCTGGGCTACAGTATCACAGATAAGCTAAGTGCGTATGTGGAGCCGTATGGTTTTCACAATCCTTATGGAGAGACTACCCACCTTGTCAATGGAGGTTTTACCTACTTGATCAATGATGATTTTCAAGTGGATCTTACTGGAGGTTTTGGCCTCAATGAGGCGGCACCAGACAATTTTATAAACTGCGGAGCATCGTTTTTGTTATTTAACAAATGAAAAATACACTACTAATCATATTAGCTTGCGGAGCATTCACCGCCTGTGATACCACTAGCAAGTGGAAACCAAGCCAAGAAATCATCTCAGAAGCAGACAGCTACGCAGAGTTATCTCCATACCTTAAGCGAGTGATGCAGCACAGAGATAGCTCTAGTGCTATGTTCCTAAGCGGAGCTAATGGTATACTACCCAAGGAAGACCTGTCGCCTACAGGGAAGCTAAAGTACTTTGCTGCGGATGAAGCATTTAAGGTGAAAGCTATATTTACTCCCATAGAAAATGGTGCAATCATTGAAATGGAAACGAGTACCGATAGATTACCGGAGTATAAAAGGTATGGTACACTTTCCTTTCAACTGGGAGACTCAGATTTAGTGCTTACGCTGTATCAGAATGTAGAGAAGCCAGACTATTTCTTTTGCCCGTATAAAGACAGTACCAATGGTAATGAATCGTATGGAGCAGGAAGATACCTAGATTTTACGTTGGGGGATTTAACTGATCCTGTAGTAGATTTTAACTATGCCTACAATCCATATTGTGCATATAATAAGGAGTATTCTTGTCCCATACCACCTAGGGAAAACCACCTTCAAGTGGCGATACCTGCAGGTGAAAAGAGTTGGCACTAAGTCCGATGGGTTTTCATACTTTTGTAATCTTATATTTTATGGCTGAAAAAATACTAGTAATAGGGGCCTGTGGTCAAGTGGGTACAGAGCTTGTAGAAAATCTACAAAATATTTATGGAGCTGCTAATGTAGTGGCTAGTGACATTCGTAAGGTGGATAACCCTCTGTTTCAAAACGGAAGTTTTGAGATATTGAATGTCCTAGATAAAACACAAATAGCTGAAGTCTTTGGGAAGTATAAGCCTACCATAGTCTATCACCTAGCAGCACTGCTTAGTGCTACAGCTGAGGAGAATCCTAAGTTTGGCTGGGAGCTGAATATGGACGGCACATTCAATATTTTTGATGCCTGCTTAGAGTATGGTGTGAAAAAGATTTTTTGGCCAAGTTCTATAGCAGTTTTTGGACCTACTACGCCAGCAGTGATGACGCCACAGAGTACTATTTTAGAACCGAATACGGTGTATGGAATCACGAAATTAGCAGGAGAGAGGTATTGTGAGTATTATTACAATAGATATGGACTAGATGTGCGTAGTATACGCTATCCAGGTCTTATCGGGTGGAAATCACTGCCAGGTGGAGGCACTACAGATTATGCGGTAGAAATTTTTCACCAAGCACTTAAGACGAGGAGCTATACTTCATGTCTAAATGAGAGTACTACGTTACCTATGATGCATATGGCAGACGCTGTACGAGCTACTCTCGAAATCACAGAGGCTCCTTTAGAGAGCATAAAAATTAGAAGCAGTTATAATATATCAGGGACTTCTTTTAATCCAGAAGAGCTAGCCGCGGAAATACGAAAACATATTCCTGATTTTACGCTAGATTACGCAGTAGATCACCGCCAAAAAATAGCCGATAGCTGGCCAGATAGTATAGATGACGCCCACGCTAGATCTGACTGGGGATGGCAGGAAAAATACAATTTAGAAAATCTTGTTGTAAATATGCTCAATAATCTTGGAGGGTTATCGATATAAGAATGAGGACTCTTTAACATGAAAAAGATAATATTAATTATAGCTGTAGCAATGGGATACCTACCTGTACATGCACAGCTGTCTACCCTTAGCAATTCTAAGCCGTTGGGTTTTTTAAATCCAGCACTACAAAATTATGAAATAGAGAACGGAGTAGCTAGTTTCAGTGTAGCTATAAATCCTTTTGTAACAGAAGAGATGCCGCCTGCATATTTAGGTGCAGTAGAGTTTAAGGCAAATGATGACTGGAGAATAGGAGTAAATTTTTCGCAAGAAGAAAATAGGCTCTTAAAAACAGGGTCTGCTATGATATACAGTTCCTATAGATTAGAATTAGATCAAGGAAGTTACTTAATATTAGGAGCAGATATAGGGGCTTTTTCACAAGATGCCAAGGCTGCGGAGTACAATAAGGTATTAGCTCCAAATAAGTTCAGTTTTGATCCGGACTCCGGCTTAATAGGCAGCTCTACTGGGTTAGACTTCGGTTTTGGGGTAGCGTATTCACGTGGTGGCTTTACTATGGGTGTCGGGTTCAATAAGCTCAATAATCCACAGGTATACTCCGCACCGAGTTATATTCTGATGCCAGACCCACTGGACAGCACGCGTGTTGTTTATAAAGATACTTCAGTGCTTTTAGGTAGGGTTGGTTTCGGATGGCAGTCTAATATCAATATAATGTATGAGTGGCAAGTAGGTGAGAATCTCACAGTACTTCACTCTGCACATATAACTAACTTAAGTGGTTCTGGAGCAGACTATTTAGGTCTTCAGAATATCGCAGAAATAAATAAAAGACATTCTTTGGGAATCGGAGTTTTTTACAATGGAGAGGTCGGATTTAATGCTACTGCAGGGTATGGTATCACTGAGGATTTTAAAATTCAAGCATCTGCATTTTTTGTCAAAGATTTAAACTACAACTCTGTCTCTAGTTTATACGAAAGCGAGGGATATAAGCCGCTATTAGAGTTTAATGTAAGGTATGAGTTTTAATAAAGCTTAATACCTGCATAACAGAGCTCTTCCGGTAGTAGTGGAAGAGTATTTAGTAGACCTACTCTGTCGAGAGTGTTAACGACATTAGTTAGCATTTTGGCACTTACATATGCGGTGGTTTGCCACTCTACACCATTGTACCATTTTTCTACCTCTAATGGGTTAAGTCTATATCTTTTAGCTATTTCAGAAGTAGTGTTTTCTATAGTAGATATTTGTTTGGAAGCCGTTAGGATTACAGCTGTGAAACGTTCTATCTCTTCAGCGGGCAGTGCAATGAAAGAACTAGACCCTACAAGCATAAAACAGGGCCAAGGGCTAATACACATACCTATTCTACTTACCTCACCATTGTCTACGTGAGGCTGGGTCATGAATTTTTCCCAAAGTAAAATATCTGCACTGTTTTTCTCAAAAGCCTCTAGTGCACCACTGATGTTTTCTACAGTCACGAAGTTTTCTTCCGTCAGGCTATAGTTATGCTGTTCTGCATGTACATATGCCATAAGATGACTGCCACTGCCTACCCGGCTGCGAGCTATACGTGCTGAACTTAGGTCAGATTGATTAAAATGTTTATGCAAGGTAGAATGCACACCCCAGATAAGGGGAGATTTCACATACTGCTGAATAATGCGAGTAGTTCCGCCTTTATGTATATGTTTTACAATCCCTTCCGTGAGCACTAGTGCTACATCTGTTTGATTTTCTTCTAGCATGCTGCACATTGCACCACTTCCGCCAGTCACATCACTCCATTGTACATTAAAACCTGCTTTAGCAAAGAGCCCGTTGTTTATGGCGTAATGCCACGGATAGTTAAAATGCTCAGGAACGCCACTTACTCGTATGTTCTTCATTAGTATTCTAATAGGTCTTTTATGGCTCTGGCTACCTTATCTGCATTAGGCAGCATTTCTTTTTCTAAGTCAATATTAAGCGGTACAGCAGGTAGATTAAGTGAACCTATACACTTCACCGGTGCGTCAAGCTGCTGAAAGCAGTGCTCTTGTATTCTGCCAGCTATAGCCTGTGCAAATGAATTATTTAGGGTCTCTTCAGTAAGTACGATAACTTTCCCGTGCCTTCTTACACTAGCATATATTGCTTCATCATCACAAGGGCTGAGTGTGCGTAGGTCCACTATTTCTAATTGACCTGGGAATAGCTTAGATGCTTTATCTGCCCACCATACACCCATTCCGTAGGTTATCACGGTCAGGGATTCTCCATTTTCTAATGCTTCCTTACTTGCTTCTAGATGAGTCCTGGCCTTACCTAGAGGTATCATGTAATCTCTGCTTGGCTCTAAAGATTTGGCTCCTTCCGAATCAGGTACTTTACTCCAGTATATCCCCTTATGTTCGAACATCACTACAGGATTTGGGTCATAAAAAGCTGCTTTCATGAGCCCTTTCATATCTGCCGCATTACTAGGATAGACTATTTTTATTCCTTTTATAGGAAGGATAGAAGATTCATTCGTACCGCTATGGTAAGGCCCCCCACCGCCGTAGGCTCCAGTAGGTACGCGGATTATGGACTGTACGGGGA
>Ga0306865_1000015_pt1 | contig 113097 bp, 104 predicted proteins | sample AntRauTorckE5431_FD_190441 | JGI IMG/M metagenome (GOLD analysis project Ga0306865, IMG submission 190441) | Saline lake microbial communities from Rauer Islands, Antarctica - Metagenome Torckler E5 #431 (v2) (version 2) | ecosystem: Environmental > Aquatic > Non-marine Saline and Alkaline >... | reverse complement strand
GAGTGGAACCAATCAAGGAATTGAACCCAAGTCGTTGGATAATCTTTTCCACCTATCGGAGCAATTGTTGGCACATCCATTGAGAGATTTTGCCATTTGTGGAGCTAAAGGGATACCCCGTATATATAAACAGTAATTTGAAATTTGACCATGAACAAACTTCTGTCTGCCTTAAAGCAAAGCGCCCGTATCTGGCAGGGCCATCGGCCTGCTCACACCCGTCAACCGGCAGAATCTACCGGTTACCCGGCGCTGGATAGCCAGCTGGGCGGGGTCTGACCTTAGCCACCTGATAAAAGCTCTTCCGCTGAGCTCGCGGAATTTTCACTAAAAACTTCAACAGCAAAGGATGCGCTTGGTCTTCACGTCTTACCAAATACGACTGCCAATCGTTGAGTCAGCAATTGCAATCCCTTACCCTTGTGACTGATTTTCCACGCCAGATAATACTCGAAAGTGGAGCGCTCATTGAGTGCAAGCTCTACAAGCTCGCCACTATTGAGCTGGCTTTGAATGCGCTGTCGCGGTAGATGGCCTACGCCTATTCCCGCCGCTATCGCCTCGACTTTCTGATCTATGTTCTGCACGTAGAAATGTTTGCCGTCGCTGCTCAAACCAGCGCTTCGGGTAATGTCAACAACAGACGTATCGTGCGTAATAACCCTCCGGACTTCCGGTAAGCGCCTCTGCAAAGCTTCAGCATTAGCCGCTACGTTTGCCAGCTCATGGTGAGAGGCCACGACTGGCACCAAGTCGGCACAGGCCAAGGGTACCGCTCGATACCCTTTTTGCAGCGGGACTGGCCCGGGTGACCCGACAATCAAATCTACCCAGCCTTGCTCAAGGGCTTCCCACCCGCCATTCAGCACTGACTCACAGACATCGATTTCAACCGTGGAATGCGCCTTGAGAAATTCGCCCAGTACGCTGAAAAAGGCCGAATAGGACTTATGTGACTCTACAGCGATGCGAATGCGTGGCTCCCAGCCCGTGGCCACCTCTTTTGCCTTGTTCGCCAGCCGCGCGGTAGCTTGAAGTATTTCCCTACCCTCAACCAATATCAGTCGCCCGGCTGACGTTAGCACCGAACGACGTCCCTGACGCTGGAATAGAGTAATACCCAGCTGATCTTCCAGCTTCTGAATCGCATAAGAAACCGCCGACGTCGCTTTGCTCAGCTCTTCAGCCGCTTTCGCGAAACTTCCACGCCGATCTATGGCATCCAGTGTTTCCAGAACCTCTATTGAAATTGGGTTCTTTGCCATTATACCTCCGAAATAACTGTTCTATTATTTAGAACGTTCTAAACGAATATTAGCTCTTATTAGAAATTTCACAATCCCTACAATGGTTCCATCAACTACACAAACCAGCAATTTTAAATTTGGAGAAATAACATGAAAGCACTCATTAGTAAGTTAACCACCACCAATATTGGCTTGGACACCCTCCCCCTTCGCCTCGGCGCAGGCGTCATATTTACCGCCCACGGCGCGCAAAAATTATTTGGCTGGTATGGCGGTTATGGTCTGGAAGGCACCGCTGGCTGGATGGTGTCCATCGGACTTGAACCAGGCGTGCTTATGGCGGCAATGGCCGGTAGTGCAGAGTTCTTTGGGGGCTTGTTGCTGGTTACAGGTTTACTGGTTCGTCCAACCGCTTTGATACTGGCACTCACAATGCTCGTCGCGATCGTCACCGTTCACCTGGAAAATGGGCTTTTTATGTCGAATAACGGATACGAATTTGGCCTTGCATTACTGGCGATCAGTGTCGCTCTGGTGTTCAGAGGCGCTGGCAGCCTAAGTGCGGATCGTTTACTGCAAAGGCAACTGACTCAGTAAACGATACGCCCATTAATCAGCATGACCGGAGCCATCATATGACCGTATTACATATTAATAGCAGTGTACGAATAAGCAATTCCAATACTCGCATTATTGGGCAATACCTTGTGGACGCGTTAGGGGAACCGACCGTCAGCCGTGACCTGGCGCAGCACCCCCTGCCGCCGATTAATGCCGAGGATCTGGTGGACCTCCACAGTTCATCCGATAGTGATCGGGCCAGCTTAAAGGCTCAATTTATCTTGTCAGAGCAGTTAATTGGCGAGTTGAAAAGCGCCGATACCTTGGTGCTAGCGGCGCCGATATACAACTTTGGAATTCCAGCCACATTGAAGCAATGGGTCGATAGCATTTGTCGTGCCGGTGTTAGCTTTAAGTACACCGAACAGGGGCCCGTCGGTTTACTCGGTATAAAACGGGCTTTTATCATTACCGCCTCTGGTGGCACCCCTGTCGGTAGCAATATCGATTTTGCCAGCCGCTATCTGGAGCATATTTGTAGATTCATTGGTGTTAGTGAGGTATTTCATATCGATGCCAGCGGATCCAAAGGCACGCCAAATCAAGTGATTGCGCAAGGCAAACAACAAGTTGACGCTTTAATGTCGACCTATTCAGCCAATGAATCTAAGGGAGCCGCATAATGGGTCTGCTACAAAAGGGTCAATGGGTTGACCAGTGGTACGACACCGACAACAGCGGTGGTGAGTTTCGCCGTCAGGACAGTCGCTTCAGAAGTTGGCTGACACCCGATGGCAACGCCGGCCCAAACGGGGAGCCCGGCTTCAAGGCAGAGAAAGGCCGCTACCATTTGTATGTGTCACTGGCTTGCCCCTGGGCACACCGCGCGCTAATTTTTCGCCAAATAAAGCAGTTGCAGGATTATATTGATGTCACCGTGGTCGACCCGGTGATGCTTGAAAATGGCTGGGAAATGAAGGACCCACTTTACGGTTTGGACTTTCTGTATCAACTGTATTTAAAGGCGGATTCCAGCTGTGAGGGCCGCGTTACCGTGCCAGTTTTGTGGGACAAGCAAACACAGACCATCGTCAGCAATGAGTCCTCAGAGATTATCCGTATGCTCAATACGGCGTTTAATCACTTAACGGGCAACACCACAGATTACTACCCTGATACGTTACACGAGCGGATAAACGCCTTGAACGACCGTGTCTACGACACCATCAACAACGGCGTCTATCGAGCCGGTTTCGCCACCACCCAAAAGGCCTATGAAAAGGCATACCATAGCCTGTTCGATTCGCTGGACTGGGTCGAGGGTTTGTTAACCCGGCAGCGTTATCTGGGGGGCGGCCAGTTGACGGAAGCCGATTGGCGTTTGTTTACCACCCTGATTCGTTTCGATGCCGTGTATTTTGGTCACTTTAAAACCAACCGTCAGTTACTGGCCGATTATCCAGCCGTCAGTGGTTATGTGCGCGAGCTATACCAGATACCTGGCGTGTCTGACACCGTCAGCTTTGATCATATCAAAACCCACTATTATGCAAGCCATTTGATGATTAACCCCACGGGAATTATCCCCGTGGGCCCAGCACAAGATTTTACCGCTGCCCATGGCCGAGAAGGGATTGGAGAAAACTCATGAGAGAATTACGTCAAGTTATAACAGCTCGCCCTGCCCAGGACGGTGACGGGGTCAAAATTCATCGACTTGCGGGTCAGCGCCTGCATCAGGCACTGAATCCTTTTTTGATGATTGATGAAATCAACTCCGACGATGCTACCGACTATATTGGCGGCTTTCCTGAACACCCACATCGCGGTTTTGAAACCATTACCTACATGAAGGCCGGGCGCATGCGCCACCGCGACCACATGGGCAATGAGGGCGTTATCAGCCCCGGTGACGTGCAATGGATGACAGCGGGCGCAGGCGTGCTTCACTCGGAAATGCCTGAGCAAGAGCACGGTCTGTTGCACGGCTTTCAAATCTGGCTGAATTTGCCCAGCGCTGAAAAAATGAAGCCCGCAGCTTATCAGGAAATTGCCAGCGCGAATGTTTCCGAGCAGCCGCTATCCAACGGCGGGATGGCTCGCGTTATCGCAGGTTCCGTAACAATCAATCAACAATTACAGCAGGGCCCGCTGCCAGAGATTTCAACACAGCCTGTCTTTGTCGATGTGCACCTGACTGGCAATGAAACCGTTGAATTGTCTTTCAATGCCGATAACCCTGCACTGGTGTATGTTTATCGAGGCGCGACAGATTTGATCGACGCGCGCCAAATGGGAGTCTACACCAATGGCAACACATTGCAACTGCATGCCGGAGACTCTGGCGCAGACATGTTAGTGCTCAGCGGCTTCCCTATTGAAGAGCCCGTGGTGCAATACGGACCTTTTGTGATGAACACGCCCGAAGAAATTGAACAGGCATTGAAGGACTTTAGCAACCCGCAATTTCTAAACCGGTTAACGTCCAGTAGAAAATCCAGTCAGTAAAAAGGCCAGGAATAAGAGGGGCGCTCGCAGGTCGTTATAGCGTCTGCGTGGCGCCACTCATCAAATGTTACGCTGTATTTTTGGGGCAGCATTCTTCCCTTTTGTCGACAAGCGCTACTCAATTCCAAAATTTACACGTTTCTGTCTTTCTGCAGCGGGAATTTCTTTCGAAAAACCGGTACTTTAACCAACTTCTTTTCTAATTCAGGACAAACACTTTTGAATTGGTCATTCAATTTCGACCGATTTAAAGCATGCTGAATAACAAGCTTGTTATCTGTATGCAAGTCGACTCTATTTCCTCTGATCATGAGGGAAGTCTGGTCAATCACATCATCAGATGTACAAACTGTCGAGAATTTTTCGCACTTATTCAGTGCGTTGCACGCACTGAATTTCAAGTATCTCTGTCATTTCCGGCGATTTACCGGATTCAACGGTTTGCACCAAAGTAAAAAGTCCGCGCACCGCAATGAAGCATTTAATTCATTTATTTTTATTATTGAATTATTTAATTCAAAGCTCTAATCTATTTATAAGACGCCTGCTTCAGTGGCTAGGCAGTCTTCTGGAGTGATTGATTATCTGACTGATTGACAGGAGAGCAAGACATGAACTTGAAAGTACTTTTGAGTATAACCGTGGCAACCGCTTTTTCCGCTTCTACTTGGGCAGCTGACTGGACCGTCGGTGCCAATGCCGGCAACGTGCCCTGGGAATTCCAGGACGCGACGGGCGAGATCGTCGGCTTCGAAGTCGATTTGGTGAATGAGGTCGCTAAGCGCGCCGGTAAGACAATCGAGTTCGTCAACATTCCCTTCAATGGTTTGTTCAGTGCCGTACAGTCCAAGCGTGCGGACATCGCGATCTCATCCATCACTATCACCCCCAAACGCCTGGAGTCAGTGGGCTTCGCACAGCCCTACTACGACAGTGACCAGTCCCTCGCCACGCTAAGTGATTCCAAAATAAAAGGCGTTGAGGACATGCAGGGTAAGGTCGTTGGCGTGGATACTGGCTCTACGGGCGATATGTGGGTAGACGCACATCAGGCTGAATACAAGTTCAGCAGCGTGTCACGTTATGAAGGGCTGTCGCCCGCCATGCTTGACTTGGCTTCGGGCCGGCTGGACGGCTACATCAGTGACATCCCGGCGGTACTTTATTACATCAGGGACAAACCGCAGTACAAAGTTGTGGAACGGATTGCAACAGGGGAGAAGTACTCGTTGATGCACGCCAAGGACTGGGAGTCAGCAACACTAGTCAACGACATTATCACTGCAATGAAGAAAGAAGGCATAATCGCCGACTTACACAAAAAGTGGTTTGGTGCTGAAGCTGACCCAGACTCGAGCACTGTGAAAGTGGTCGACGTTCTGAAGTAATCACCCTGCCCTGATCCTCCACGTCGCGGTCAGCCAAAAGGAAACGCAATGGAGTTACTACAGACTTTCTTCAACTGGGGTGTATTTGTAGACGCTCTACCGATGATGCTGCGCGGCCTTAAGGTGACGGTGATGTTGGGCGTTGTGAGCATTGTGCTTGGCCTTGTCGGCGGCCTACTGCTCGCGATGCTGCGATTGTATGCCTATGCGCCGATTCGCTGGCTATCGCGGGCTTTCATCGACGTTCTGCGCTCGATCCCGTTGTTGGTGTTGTTAGTATTGATTTACTATGCGCTACCGTTCGTTGGCATTCGGCTATCATCTTTTGCGGCGGCGGTGGCGGCATTGTCTCTAGTATCAAGCGCTTACTCCGCGGAAATATTTCGCTCTGGAATAGAGGCCATTCCGCGCGGGCAGTTCGAAGCAGCAGCGTCCCAAGGCATGAGTTTTTTCAATACCATGCGCGATGTGATCCTGCCGCAGGCCATGCGAATCGTTATGCCGCCGATGACCAGCAACTGCATCAACGTAATGAAAGACACGGCGCTAGCATCGGTAGTAGCCATGCCCGATCTGCTCAAACAAGCAACCCAAGCTCAGGCCTTATCCGCCAACCCGACGCCACTCGTGGGCGCCGCAGTTATGTATCTGTTGCTGTTGCTTCCGTTCGTACATTTGGTCGGCTGGATTGAACGACGCAATGGCTCCGGAGGTAAAAAAGCATGAGCAGCGTTATTGAAATCGAGCATATGTCAAAATTCTATGGTGCGTTCCAAGCACTCGACGACATCAACCTGACCGTCGGTCAAGGGGAGGTCGTGGTTATCATCGGGCCATCGGGTTCAGGCAAATCCACCCTGATCCGCTGCATCAATATGCTGGAGCAATACCATCAGGGTGATATCCGAGTTGGTGATCAACGAGTAGAAACCGGCGATAAACTGGCAAGCATTCGCTGCGAAGTCGGCATGGTTTTTCAGAATTTCAACCTCTACCCTCACCTCAGCGTGTTGACCAATATTGCGCTAGCACCAATACGGGTGCGTGGCATGGCCCGTCGTGACGCCAATAAACGTGCGCACTTGCTCCTAGAGAAGGTGGGCATGGCCGGCCATGCCCAGAAGTACCCTAGTCAGTTGTCTGGCGGCCAGCAACAGCGCGTAGCAATTGCCCGAACCATGGCTATGGAACCGCGGGTTATCCTTTTTGATGAGCCGACCTCGGCGCTGGACCCAGAAATGGTTGGTGAGGTTTTGGACGTTATGCAGAACCTCGCTCGCTCAGGGGTAACCATGGTCGTGGTGACCCACGAAATGGGTTTCGCCCGCAAGGTTGCTGATCGAGTGGTGTTCATGGAGAACGGCCGAATCATCGAACAGAATAATCCGCACGATTTTTTCACGGCTCCGCAAGAGCCGAGAACTCACGCCTTTTTGCAGGCTGTCCTGCATCACTGATCACAATTGGAGTGCCGCCCCATGAGTACCTTGGAGATCGATTACGTTCGCCGCCAATTCCCTGCGCTTGGCAGCGGCTATACTTACCTAGACAACGCCGGCGGCTCTGCCGTGTTACGTCCAGTTGCCGAACGCGTTAGCGATTACCTGCTCAACAGCGCGGTGCAGCTGGGCGCCTCCTACAGCGAGTCAGCGGCGGCTGGTGCCCGCGTTATACAGGCTCGGGAGTCTGTGGCACAGTTAATCAACGCGCGCTATCCAGAAGAATGCGTGATGGGCAGTTCCACCACTGCTTTACTTCAAATTCTCTGTCGAGCAATTGCATCATCGATCCACCGCGGTGACGAGATCATCGTCACCAACTGCGATCACGAAGCCAACATTGGACCCTGGATACGTTTGTGTGAAGAACGCGGCGCTACGCTGAAGGTGTGGGCCGTCAATCCACAAAGCATGGACTTGACCCTGAGCGACCTTGATGCCCTGCTCGGCCCGAAAACCCGGTATGTGACCATGGCCCATGCCTCGAATATTTTGGGCAGTATCAATCCAGTAACCGAGGTCGCACGCAAGGTCCACGCTGTGGGGGCAAAATTGTGCGTTGATGCCGTCGCTTATGCGCCTCACAGACTGGTCGACGTGCAAACCAGTGGCGCCGATTACTACGTCTTCAGTTTTTACAAGACCTTCGGCCCACACTTCGCCGTCATGTGGGGCAAACTCGAAGCACTGCTGGAACTGCCAAGCCTGAATCACTTCTTCGTCGGTCAAGACGCAATTCCATACAAGCTACAACCGGGCAACCTCAACTACGAGTTGTCGTTCGGCTGCATCGGCATCAGTGACTACCTGATCGACATCGGCCAACGTCTTGGTGCCAGCGGTAGTTCTCGCCAGATTATGCAGTCAGCCTTCGACGCTTTCGAAGCACATGAAGACCTTTTGGCCGAAATTCTTCTGGATTTTCTACGACAAACCCCCGGAGTGCGCATCATCGGAAAATCGCGAGTAACCCTCGGCGATCGCGTGCCGACCATCAGTTTTGTGGTCGAAGGTGTCCAGTCCGAGGCCATTGTGAGGTGTATCGATAAGCATCGCATAGGCATTCGTTTTGGTGACTTCTACGCCCGTCGCTTGATCGAGCAGTTGGGACTCATGCAATATGGCGGTGTCGTACGCGTGTCTATAGCCCACTACAACAACGTGAATGAACTGAATCGTCTGGTCGAGCACTTAGCTCAGGCTATCGCCTATCTACGTCTGCACTGACTTTTCAGGCGACCCTATGCCTGTACCTCAAACCCTCTCCGAGTTGCGCTCGGTCGTTGTCGAAGATCAGAATCGCCTGACTACGCGTCAACGAGGTGCTGCTTACCATCTGATCAAGCACCCTCATAACAATGGCGCTCAACACTCTGGCAACAATGGCCAAGCCGTCAAGGATTCTCCCCTCAGCTTTTATTCGCTTAACGCAGGCGTTAGGTTTTACCGGCTTCAGGAGTAGGTCCAAGCTAACCGCCAAGAACGAAAAACCCCCGCCAAGCTAAGGCCGGGCGGAGGTTTCGAAACAGCAACGGAACGATCAGCTCAGCAATTTGATCATTACGCCCGCTGCAACCGCCGAACCGATAACACCGGCCACGTTCGGACCCATGGCGTGCATCAGCAGGAAGTTTTGCGGGTTGGCTTCCAGGCCCACCTTGTTGGATACCCGCGCTGCCATCGGCACCGCCGATACGCCAGCGGAACCAATCAACGGATTGATGGCCTCCTTAGTGAACCTGTTCATCAATTTGGCCATCAGCACACCGGCTGCGGTGCCCACACCAAACGCAACAATGCCCAGCGCCAGAATGCCCAGAGTCTGGCCGTCCAGAAACTTGTCCGCAACCAGCTTGGAGCCTACAGACAGGCCCAGAAAGATGGTGACAATGTTGATCAGCGCATTTTGTGCCGTGTCGCTCAAACGCTCAACCACACCACATTCACGCATCAGATTACCAAAGCAAAACATACCCAGCAGTGGAGCAGCGTCTGGTAAAAATAAAGCCACCGCAATCAGCACCACCAACGGGAACACGATCTTCTCGCGCCTGCTCACCGGGCGTAACTGGGACATCTTGATAGCGCGTTCTTTCTTCGTGGTCAGCGCTTTCATAATGGGTGGCTGAATCAGCGGCACCAGAGCCATGTAGGCGTAGGCCGAGACCGCAATCGCACCCAGTAGATGCGGAGCCAGTACGCTGGATACGTAGATAGACGTTGGTCCATCGGCGCCGCCGATGATGCCAATCGCGGCCGCCTCCATGATGGTGAAATCCAAAATACCCAGCCAGTCCATCAGCGCCGCACCCAAAACCGTGCCAAAGATACCAAACTGCGCAGCTGCACCCAGCAGCAGGGTTTTCGGGTTGGCCAGCAGCGGACCGAAATCGGTCATTGCGCCCACACCCATGAAGATCAACAGCGGCCCGACGGTGCTGCCGATAATCACCAGGTAGAAGTTGTACAACATGCCGTTACCGTAGCCCACGTCGGCTGCCAGGTTATTTACCATGGCAAGCTCCGTTGAACTCGCCGAGCTGTAAGCGGCTTTAAACGCCGACTTTATTTCTGGCGTAACAACTTGTCCGGCTTGGTACACCACGTCCAAGGCGCCGGCTAAAAACACCAACACGTCCGGTTTGGCCGCGTGAATGGCATTTTCCGCCGCCGACAGAGCCAGCCCTGCCTCAGGAATGTTCGCCAAAATACCGCCGAAGCCAATTGGCACCAGTAGCAATGGCTCAAAACCCTTGCGGATCGCAAGGAACAGAAGCCCCAGACAGACCAAGATCATAATGACCTGTCCGGGCGCGATGTTGAACAGGCCACTGCCTGTCCATAACGTTAATATTTTATCCATGGAACGCTGGCCCTTATGCGATTGTCAGCATTTCATCATCAACAGCGACGGCATCACCGGCCTTGATGAAGACATCACCGACGGTACCGGCTCTCGGTGCGCGGATTTCTGTTTCCATCTTCATGGCTTCCAGAATGATCAACACATCGCCTTCTTCCACGGCATCGCCGGGAAGAACCAGAACCTTGAAGATGTTACCGCCCAAAGGCGCGTTAACCGGGTCGCCACCGCCCACCGGTTCCGGTGCGGCGGCCGCAGGTGCCAAAACAGCCCCGCCTTCCGCCTGAATCTGGCTGATTTCGCCCCCTTCAGACACCGCTACCACGTATTTTTTACTATTTACTTCAACGGTATAGGTTTCCGAACCCGAGGATTTTTTCACCGGCGCCACGTCGTTCGTCGATGGAATCGGTTCGAACATATCCGGATTGCCACGATTTTCAAGAAATTTCAGACCAATCTGCGGAAACAGCGCGTAGGTCAGAACATCGTCGATGGCGTTGTCAGCCAGTTTGAAATTTTTCTCTTGCGCCAGCGTTTCTAGCTCGTCGGTCAGTTTGTCCATTTCCGAGTCAATCAGATCGGCTGGGCGGCACGTAATCACTTCCTTACCCTCCAGCACCCGCTCTTGCAGCTCTTTATTGAACGGCGCAGGCGCGGCGCCGTACTCGCCTTTGAGGATGGCCGCCGTTTCTTTGGAAATAGACTTGTAACGCTCACCGGTCAGTATGTTCAATACCGCCTGTGTGCCGACAATCTGCGAGGTAGGCGTTACCAGCGGAATGAAACCCAAGTCTTCGCGCACTTTGGGAATTTCAGCCAGTACTTCATCAAATCTATGAGCGGCGTTCTGTTCTTTGAGCTGGCCTTCCATATTGGTCAGCATGCCACCCGGCACCTGAGCGATTAGAATGCGAGAATCGGTGCCCCGAAGGCTGCCTTCAAACCTGGCGTACTTCTTACGAGCTTCGCGAAAATAACTGGCAATTTCTTCCAGCAGCACCAAATCCAAACCGGTGTCACGCTCCGTACCTTCTAATATGGCAACCACGGCTTCAGTTGATGAATGACCATACGTCATACTCATTGAAGAGATAGCCGTGTCCACATTGTCAATACCCGCTTCCGCTGCCTTGATGGCCGTGGCGGTCGACATGCCGGTGGTTGCGTGGCACTGCATGTGAATCGGAATGTCCAGTTCTTTCTTCAAACGACTGACCAAATCAAAGGCGACATAGGGCTTGAGAATACCTGCCATGTCTTTGATCGCGATGGAGTCCGCGCCCATGTCGGCGATTTCCTTCGCCAGCTCAACCCACATGTCGAGGGTGTGCACCGGACTGGTGGTGTAGGAAATAGTGCCTTGAGCGTGCTTGCCGGTTTTACGCACGGCTTTGATGGCCGTAACCAAGTTGCGGGGATCGTTCATTGCATCAAAAATGCGGAATACGTCCACACCGTTTTCAGCGGCACGATCAACAAACCGCTCTACCACGTCATCCGCGTAGTGGCGGTAGCCCAAGAGGTTCTGGCCACGCAACAACATTTGCTGGGGCGTATTGGGCATGACTTTCTTTAATTGACGAATACGCTCCCAGGGGTCTTCGCCCAGGTAGCGAATACCGGAATCAAAAGTGGCCCCACCCCAAGATTCCAGCGACCAGAAGCCGACTTTGTCGAGTTTTTCGGCGATTGGCAGCATGTCGTCAAGCCGCATGCGGGTGGCCAGCAGGGACTGGTGGGCGTCACGCAGTACCACATCCGTAATTCCCAGCGGTTTTTTAATGTCTGTCATCGTGTCAGCCTTCTATTTAAAGGTTTTAAATCGCGTTCCGGGTCACTTTTTTTGACGCAACCGAAACTGGGCAACCGCCTGTTTGATCGCCTCTGCGGTGTCCGGATCAACCGACGACTGCGCTTTGGGTTTGGCGCGGGACGTTCTCGCCGGAGTTGCCGGCTCGGGCGCAGTAAATCGATTCAGAAGCTTAGACATGACCAACGTTGCGAGTACCAGCACAATCAGAAACGCAAATACAAAACCCATACCCGCAATCATTAAATCAACAGCTTGGGTCATCAGCTCAGTCATAACGAATAACTACCTGTCTTGGTTAGTGACTTTCCCCGGGAATCCGTACTGATAAGCCATAGGTTTGGCGCTTTCTTTAAGGAAATCGAGATACAAAATCCTGCGTAATTTACCGGTTTAATGAGTGATCAGCAACCAGAATACAAATGGCTATACGGACTTTCCGAATATTTTTGGGTGTTTTTCCACCCATCTCCCCGCCCAGCGTCCCACACTTAAGCCAATCTAGACTAAGCGTGCCCGTAAATTGCGACCTTTTACCTTGCCGCGTTCCAACTGCTCCAACGCACGTCCGGCGTGGCGGCTCTCCACAGCTACAAAACACTGAAATTCAAACACATTTATCTTACCAATGGCGCTACCAGGCAAGCCACCATCGCCGGTCAGAGCGCCCATCACATCACCTGGGCGCAGCTTTTCTTTACGACCAGACGCTATGCACAGGGTTTTCATCAGCGGCTTCATCGGTTTTGGTACAGTGGCCAGCAATGGGCTGCTATCACCCCAGATGACCGTTGCACCGCGCTCACTTTCCAAGCGATTGATCTTGTGGCCTTGGGACGGACTGCACAGGGTAACGGCCAGCCCCTTCTCCCCGGCGCGGCCGGTGCGTCCGATGCGGTGCGTGTGTATCTCCGGATCACCCGCCGGCTCGGCGTTAACAACCAGTGGCAATGACTTTATGTCGAGCCCTCTGGCCGCCACGTCAGTGGCCACCAGTACCTGGCAACTTTGATTGGCAAAGCGCACCAGAACGCTGTCGCGGTCGCGCTGTTCCAGATCGCCGTGCAACGCCAGCGCCGAAAAGCCCTGCTGTGAGAGCTCGGCCGCCAGCTCGTCACACTGATGTTTCATCGCGCAAAACACCAAACAGGATGTGGGTTGATGTTGCGACAGCAAAGCCACGATGGCGCGAGTACGCTGGGTGCCAGAAATCTCATAGAACACCTCGGCAATATCACTGTTCGTCTTCTCGGTTTGCGCCCGCACATCCACCGGCTCGCGCTGAAAACCGGCGCTGAGTTTACGAATCGATTCGGGCCAAGTGGCTGAAAACAGAAGGGTCTGGCGCTGTGCCGGCGCGTGTGAAAGAATGTTTTCCACGGCCTCCTGAAACCCCATATCCAACATGCGGTCGGCTTCATCCAGCACCACGGTGCGCACCCGATCCAGTTTCAGCGTGCCTTTTTGCAGGTGATCCGCTATCCGCCCCGGTGTACCCACAACGATATGAGCACCGTGGGCCAACGAGCCAATCTGAGGGCCGATCGATACGCCACCGCACAGGGTGAGTATTTTTATATTGTCGCGGGCACGGGCCAGTTCCCGCAAAGCCTTGGCGACCTGATCAGCCAACTCCCGAGTAGGGCACAGCACCAGGCTTTGTACCGAGAACTGCTTGGCTTTGACCTGTTCAATCAGACCAATACCGAAGGCTGCGGTTTTGCCGCTGCCGGTGTGCGCCAAGGCGATAACGTCTTGACCCGCCAGGCAATGGGGCAAGGCCCGCGCCTGAATGTCGGTGGGTTCGGTAAAACCCAGGCGCACAAGATTGGCCTGCGTGGCGGCAGACAGTTCAAGGTCTTTAAAGGAAGGCATACAAGAAAATCCTGGGATCAGCAGTTGCTGGTTAAGAAGGTAAACGCAAAAGCGTATACTGAGTTTAATGCGATAATAACAGAGTTTCTTACCCATTAATGGAGTTACCCCATGGCGTCCCTGCAGGACCAGTTACTGAAAGCCGGCCTGGCTGACAACAAAAAGGCCAAAGCGATTCGTAGTGAAAAGCACAAGCAGCGCAAACAGCAGCCCAAAGGCGCAGTGCAGGTAAATGAAGCCGAGCAGCGGGTACAACAAGCACGGGAAGAAAAAGCCGAGCACGACCGTCAGCTGAATCAGCAGCGCCAGGCCGAAACCCAAAAGAAGGCCACACAGGCCCAAATCCGCCAATTAGTGGCAACCAACCGACTGAACCGCAGTCATGGCGAAACCTCTTATCAATTTGTTCATGACAAGAAAATCAAGAAAATGTATGTGGACGGTCCAATGGTCGACCAGCTGGCCCGCGGCCGACTGGCGATTATCTGCGTCAGTGGCGAATACGAGATTGTCGCTGAGGGCGTAGCGCGCAAAATCCAGGAACGGGACGCACAGGCCGTTGTTGTACTGCACGAGCGCACGAAAGACGACCTCGGCGACGATGACCCTTACGCCGGTTATGAAATCCCGGACGATCTAATGTGGTGACACAGAGCTTTTAAAAATCCAAAGAATTTTTGTATTCAACAAAAAATTAAAGGATTTTTTTGAAAAAACTCAGAAAAACTTTTTCACGCCTTTGAGCCTCATGCAGGGCCACTGCACGGAACTGCAATTGACAGCCTGGCTGGCGCTGAGCCAGCGCATCCAGGCTACGAGGTGTTACAGCCCCAAGCTTTGGGTAGCCGCCAATGGTCTGGCGATCATTCAGAAGAATGATTGGCAAACCATTGGCCGGCACCTGAACCGCACCCAGGCTGATGCCTTCAGAAATCAGGCGCTCGCCAAACACCTCTAACGCTGGGCCGTCTAATCTTGCCCCCATGCGATCACTTTGCGGGCTTAAAGTATAAGGCTGGGTGAAAAAGCACTCCAGAGAACGAGAGGGGAAACGCTCTGCCTGTGCCCCTATAATCACGTCCAGAATGAGCGCCTCGTGATAATCGGGTCTCCAGTCAACGGGCACTTGGCGCTGCAGCGGCGGGTTTTGGGACCGGGGTTCACAGGGCAACAGATCGCCGGCTTTTAACGGTTGTCCGTCGCCGTGCAGACCTCCGGTTTTTTCCCGGTGCAGCGTGGCGCAGCTGTTACCCAAACCTGCGGCAACGCTAAAACCGCCGGCAACGGCCAAATAACTGCGAAGTCCGGCACGGGGCGCACCCAATGCCACCCTGTCTCCGGCTTTCAGCGACAGCGTGGCCCACAACGGCTGCGGGACGCCGTTCACCGTGACCGCTACCTGTGCTCCGGTAATGGCAATATTGGCGCTCAGTTGACTCACAAACTCCACTTGGCCAAAGGTGATCTCTAAGGCCGCCGCCCCGAAACAATTACCCAACAAATAGTTGGCCCAGGCCCAGGCGTGGCGATCCATAGCGCCGCCCGTGGCCAGCCCCAAATGCATCACTCCGCAGCGCCCAGCGTCCTGAATCAGGCTCAGAAAACCGGGTTTTTCAATCCATAAACCGAGCGTGGCGTGAGTCACAATCTTTCCCCCTGGTTTCAGCCGGCGCGCCTTGCTGTATGTCCGGGCTCGGCTCCATGCCCCAGGGCAAATCGTCAAGGCGACCTCCAAGCTCAAGGTATTCGTCTTGTGCTATTGGGCGGAAACGCACTGTCTGGCCGGCTTCCAGCAGGCTGGGCGGTGTGCGGGACTGATCAAACAGGGCCAAAGGCGTGCGGCCAATCAGATTCCAGCCGCCAGGCGACACTATGGGATAGAGCGCGGTTTGGGTGTCGGCGATACCCAGAGTACCTGCCGGCACTTTTGCCCGCGGGTTGGCAAGCCGGGGGGCGCTCAGCTCTTCGGCCACCTCGCCCAGATAAGCAAAACCCGGGGCAAAGCCTATGGCGAATACCTGATAAAGGCGCTCGCTGTGGCGGTAAACAAACTCGTCCACGCTGAAACCGGCACGCTGCGCCAGGCGCTTCAGATCCGGCCCGACGCTGGGGTGATAAAACACCGGAACGTCAATAATCTCTGATTCGGCATCGCGCCGTTCACGAGCATCGAGCCCCCCAGTAGCATCGGGCAGCTGGTTCAGCACCTCGCTCACCTGCCTCATCAAACTGGCCAGGTCGTCCTGCAACACATCGTAACGCAACAACAGCGTCGTGTAAGACGGCACCGCGTCCAGCAGTCGCGCGCCCAGGCTCGATTTTAAAGCGATTGCAGCACGGTGAATCGGGGCAACCAGAGCCGCATCGATACGCTGACCAAAATGCAGGGTAACGGTGTCTATACCGCTGATGTCATAGCGCCACTGCATCACACCAGCGTCCTGAACGCGTCCCGAATAGCCCGCACCGCGGCCACAGACTCAGGGTTGTCGCCGTGCACACACAGCGTGTCCGCTTCCAGATGCAAGGCTTTGCCTTGTGTCGACTGAATGCTCTGACCACGGGCTAAAGCCAGTGCCTGCTGCACAATAACGCTGGAATCGTGGTACACAGCACCCGTCTGGCTGCGCGAAACCAAATACCCGGCGCGGTCATAGGCGCGATCGGCGAAGGCTTCCAACAGCAACGGTACACCGTATTCCGCGCACAGCTGTTTCAGGCGCTGGTTGTCCGCTGTGGTCATGGCCATCAAGGCCCAGGTTTGCGGCGATTGCGCCAGCGCCTCGAGGATTGCGCGCAGTATGACCTCGTCGCGCATCATGTCGTTATACAGCGCGCCATGAGGCTTTACATAGCTCAACTGGCCACCCTGGGCCGCGGCGATCTGCGCCAGCGCGCCCACCTGGTACAACACCATGGTGTAAATTTCGTCTGCTGCACACGCCATAGACCGGCGACCAAAGCCCTGAAGATCCGGATACGCCGGGTGGGCTCCCAGAGTGACACCGTGTTGCAACGCCAGGCGCACGGTATTAAACATGACCTGCGGGTCGCCGGCGTGAAACCCGCAGGCGATGTTGGCTTGATCAATGAACGGCATAACCTGATCGTCCAGGCCCATGGCCCAGGCGCCGTAGCTTTCACCGATATCGCAATTCAATAGCATGCAAGCCTCCGGGCTGATGGCTGTTATAAATTGTGGCTGTAGCGAGTGCTGGCTGTAATAAGGTGCAACAAGCGCGAGGATGGATTCATCTGTTATCCACCCTCTACGCAGACAATTTATAGATAAATTATCAGCATTACAAAGTGAATTTACGTATATTATATTGATAAATAGTTTGACACAAAGCCAACCTATGGCTAATTTTAGCTCACGAGGCGCATCAAAGCGGTTTTATTGCCACGCTTTACGACTCACTGACAACAACAACACCCGCTGACGGCTTCGGCGTCAGCTCCGGGAGACAAAATATATGAAAAACCTACTACAAATCATTAACTTACCCGTCAAAAAAAGCTTTAACCTAAAGCGCGTGGGTGCCACCCTGGCCGCCGCCACGCTCAGCTTTATGGTAAGCACAGTACAGGCCACCGAGTGGGACATGCCCACGCCCTATGGCGATTCCAACTTCCACACCGCGAACATCCGTCAGTTTGCTGACGATGTGCGCGACGCCACCAACGGCGAACTGAACATCACGGTGCACAGCAGCGGCTCGCTGATCAAACACCCAGAAATCAAAAATTCCGTGCGCCGCGGGCTGGTGCCTGTTGGCGAGTTGATCATGTCGCGCCTGGCCAACGAAGACCCACTGTTTGAAGTCGACTCGGTGCCGTATCTGGCCAGTAATTACGATCAGGCCTGGACCTTATGGCAGGCCTCTAAAGACGTATTGGCTGAGCGCTTGGAAAGTCAGCGTTTGAAGCTGCTGTTTGCGGTGCCTTGGCCACCACAGGGCATTTATACCCAGTTCGCAATTGAAAACGGTGAAAAGCTGAAAGGTGTAAAAATGCGCGCCTACAACAAATCCAGCGAACAGCTGGCTGACTTACTGGGCGCGATTCCTACCCAAGTAGAGGTACCGGACATTCCTACCGCCTTCGGCACCGGCCGTGTTGACGCCATGATTACATCGCCGTCGACCGGAGCCAACACCCGCGCCTGGGATTACCTCAGCCACTTTAACCACGCCCAGCTATGGCTGCCGAAGAACATGGTTGTGGTAAACGCCAAGGCTTTCCGCAGTCTGCCTGAAGCAACCCAAAAGGCACTGGAAGACGCCGCGGCCGTCGCTGAAAAGCGCGGATGGGACGCCAGCAAAGAAGAAACCGATACCAAAATCAAGATCATGAGCGACAACAGCATCGTTGTATCAGAGCCCTCTGCGCAGCTGGTTGAACGCCTGCAAAAAATCGGCAAAACCATGACTGAAGAATGGCTTGAGCGCGCCGGCAGCGACGGCCAGGCATTGCTAGACGCTTACCGCCAGCAGCAGTAACGCTCCCCCCGGGATGGCACGGAGTTTTCATGCCATCCCGCCTTTATCCACGCCGGCCCTGCAGTGAAGGTAAACGTGCGGGCACAACACAGGATCATCCCCATGCGCAGGGCTCTGGACGCATTTTATCGGTTGGGGGGCGCCCTTTCCGCGATCAACCTGACACTGATCATGGTTATGATTGTGGCCCAGGTACTCAGCCGGATACTGGACGAATTACTGGCCTGGCTGGGTTTTAGCCCGCTAGGACTGAACGTACCAGGGCTGGCTGAACTGGCGGCGTTTATGCTGCTGGGCGCCACATTTTTTGGCCTGGCCTACACCTTCTGGCAGGGCGGGCACATTCGTGTGACTCTGCTGCTACAACGTCTGCCCCAATCTGCCCACCGCATCATGGACATTCTGGCTCTGCTCTCAGCTGCAGCCATCACTGCCTTTGCAGCCTGGCACAGCGCCTGGCTGACGTGGGACAGCTACGATTTCGGCGACCTGTCCATTGGCATGGTGCCGGTGCCGCTGTGGATTCCGCAAGCGGCGATGGTCATGGGCCTGTTATGGCTATTGGTGGCTCTGCTAGACGCCCTTGTGTCGCTGCTCGGCGGCCGCATAACTCAACTTCACGACGAAGCACCCCAGGAGTAAACCCGTGGAAATGATCTGGATGAGCCTACTGCTTCTGGTGCTGCTGCTGGCATTGCTGGGTGCGGGTTTGTGGGTGGCGTTTTCGTTAACGGCCATCGGTTGTATATCGCTGCATTTCTTCAGCAACGTTCCGGTGGGTGACAGCCTGTCGACCGCTTTCTACAGCGCCAGCGTGTCTTGGGAACTGGCCGCGTTACCGATGTTTATCTGGATGGGCGAGGTGCTATTCCGCTCGCGCCTGTCCGAAGAAATGTTCAGCGGCATTTCGCCGTGGGTGGGCAAGGTTCCAGGAAAATTACTGCACACCAACATTTTGGGCTGTGGCATTTTCGCGGCGATATCTGGCTCGTCCGCCGCTACAGCGGCCACCATCGGCAAAATGTCGATACCAGAGCTTACCCGTCGCGGCTATAACAAGAACCAGATACTGGGCACTCTGGCCGGTTCGGCTACCTTAGGGCTATTGATTCCACCCTCAATCATCCTGATTGTTTACGGCGTGGCTACCGAGCAGTCCATTGCGCGTCTGTTTGTAGCGGGGATTCTGCCCGGCATCATGCTAATGCTGCTGTTTGGCGGCTACGTCATGATCTGGTCGCTGATGAACCCGGACGGCATCCCGAAGGGCGAAGCCGAGCACCTGCCTTTTCGCGCCAAGCTGCAGCGCAGCCGCCCGCTGATTCCGGTGATGCTGCTGATCGTTGGTGTGATCGGCTCTATCTATGGTGGCCTGGCCTCGCCCACCGAATCCGCGGCCGTTGGCGTAGCACTGGCTCACCTGTTGTCGTGGAAAGGCGGTTCCATGAGCCGGGCTACTTTTACCAGTGCGCTGATGGGGACGGTAAAGACGTCGTCCATGATTGCCTTCATACTGATGGGCGCGCATTTTCTGACCACCTCAATGGCCTTTACCGGAGTCCCTCGAGAACTGGCTACCTGGATCAACAGCCTAGACCTTTCGCCCAATATGCTGTTGCTGGCACTGACCCTGTTCTTCGTTCTGCTGGGCTGCTTTCTCGATGGTATTTCCGTGGTGGTACTGACAACCTCGGTGATTCTGCCGATGGTGCAGGCCGCGGGCATTGACCCGCTCTGGTTCGGTATCTACTTGGTGATTGTGGTGGAGATGAGCCAGATTACGCCACCGATTGGCTTCAATCTGTTCGTCATTCAGGGCCTGACCGGGGACAATATTTTGCGCATTGCCTGGGCCGCTTTGCCCTATTTCCTGCTGATTCTGAGCGCTGTGGTGCTGATAACGCTGTTCCCTGCCATCGTTACGTATTTACCCAGCCAGATGGGCAGATAAGGCAACACAGCGCTGACCCACCATGACTGTTAACAACGGAGATACTATATTATGGAAACAAAAAATTCGATGAACAGCGATGATAAGAGCGCAGCGGCAAGGCGCAGTGTCGGGCCCATCGTGTCCTCTGCCCACCTGGCTTCTGGTCGCGCAATGGAGCTTTCGGAATTGGAATTTGGCCTGATTGTGGCCGGCAACGCCTTTAATCGCTGGATGGTGCGCTGTATGAACGCAGCCGGGCTGCAGGAGTTAAGCCCGCTGGACGTGCTGGTGCTGCACAGCGTGAACCACCGCGATCGCGCAAAAAAATCCGCCGATATCTGCTTGGTGCTGAATGTGGAAGACAGCCACACCGTCACCTACTCCCTGAAGAAATTACTGAAGCACGGCGTAGTGGCTTCATCACGTCGTGGGAAAGAAACCTATTATTCGGTGACTGAAGAAGGCGCAGATGTGTGCAAACGCTACGCCGAAATTCGTGAAAACTGCCTGGTGGACTCATTGCGAACGCTGGGATTTGCCAACAGCGATCTGGGCGAAGTGGCTAGTTTTTTGCGCGGCATTTCCGGCCTGTACGATCAGGCCGCGCGCTCGGCGGCCTCGCTGTAACAGCCGGCACAGTGGGAAAATAACGCTCCTCACTCTTTGAATTCGGCTTTGTCCAGACCGTGTTTTTTCATCTTGTCATACAAGGTTTTGCGCGCAATGCCAAGTTCAACCATGGTGTCTTTAATGCTGCCATAGCAGGCATTCAAAGCACTGATTAAGGCTAAGCGTTCAAAACCGTCCATCAGCTCTGCCAGTGTGCGGCGGCCACTGACATCGGTCGCTTGGGCCGTGTCGGTCTCGTCCAGAGTCGCCGGGCCCAACAAGACATAGCGTTCGGCCAGATTGCGCAGCTCACGCACGTTGCCGGGCCAGTCATGGTGCGTCAGTTTCGTTGCCTGACCTGCGTTCAACGGAATGCTCTCGCGGTCATAGCGGGCCGCTGCAATCAGCACGAAGTGGTGAAACAGCGTGGGAATGTCTTCCTTACGCTCGCGCAGTGGCGGTATGTCCACTTTCACCACGTTCAGGCGGTAGTACAAGTCTGCACGAAACACACCCTCGGCGCTGAGGGTTTTCAGATTGGATTTGGTGGCCGCAATAATCCGTACATCCACCTGCTGCACCTGATTGCTGCCCAGACGCTCAACTTTCTGTTCTTCCAGCACCCGCAGCAGTTTGATCTGCAGCGGCATGGGCATGCTTTCCACTTCATCCAGAAACAGCGTGCCCTGATGGGCGTGTTCTATTTTACCAATACGGCGCTTTTCCGCACCGGTAAAGGCGCCCGCTTCGTGACCAAACAGCTCACTTTCAATCAGATTTTCCGGCACCGCGCCGCAGTTAATCGCGACAAAATTGTAACTGCTGCGCCGGCTGTTTTCGTGAATGTAGCGCGCCAGTGCGTCTTTTCCCGAACCGGTTTCACCGTAAAGCAAAATGTTGGCAGAAATGTCCAAAATCGGATCAATGGTGGCCATCACTTTTTGCATGGTGACCGAACCGCCCAGAATGCGCGGGCCGGGCTTCGTCAGCTGCTTCAGCTGGGCCTTCAGGCGCCGGTTTTCCAACGCCAGCTGACGCTTCTCCAAGGCGTGGCGCAGCAGTTCCACCAATTCTTCCTGGTTAAACGGTTTTTCGATGAAGTCATAGGCGCCCTGCTGCATGGCGCTTACCGCAGTGCTGATATCACCCTGCCCGGTCAGAATGATCACGGGTATGGTGTCGTCAAGCTGCTGCAAACGGCTGAGCAGCTGCAGGCCATCCATTTTTGGCATATTGTAATCGCACAGAACAACGCCGTTGTAGTCGCGACCAATGTGCACCAACGCATCGGTGGCGTTGTCAAAACAAGTCACCGCCAGATCGTCCAGAGTCAGGGCCTGGGCAATGGCTTTACGTATGTCCGGCTCATCATCCACAAAGATTACGTCAGTTTGACTCATACCGGGGTGTCCCGTTTTTTCAGTGTGAATTCAAATTCCGCGCCCGCGCCATCGCTGCAATTGCGGCCGCTCAGACGGCCGCCAAGCGCGTCCACGATCTGGCGCGAGATGGACAACCCCAACCCCAGCCCCTGCTTAACCGGTTTAGTGGTGTAAAACGGCTCGAACAGTTGCTCGGTATTGGCCGGCAGGCCGCGGCCATTGTCGCGTACCCGGCACAGCCAATAGCCCTGATGCTCCGCCAGGTCTATGGTAATCACCGGCTGCGCGCAACCCTCTAGCGCATGCACCGCGTTGGCCAGGAGATTCACCAGCACCTGCTCGATGCGGATTTGATCACCGTGACACCAAATTGGCTGCGCTGGCCGTCGCCACTGTATATCAACACTGCCGCTGTTTTTCTGCGCCGCAATGATTTTCAAGGAAGCGTCTACCGCCGGGCGCAAATCAACAATGCTGGGTGGTCCTTCGGATTTGCGCGCAAACACTTTGAACTGACGAGTCAGTTCGGCAATCTTGTCACACAGCAGCACGATCTCTGCCAGGTTGGCGTCTACCATATCGCTGGCGCCTTTTTGCAGAAAGCGCCGACTGTTGCGGGCGTAGGTCTGAATCGCGGTCAGCGGCTGGCTCATTTCATGGTTCAGGCCCGCCGACATCTGCCCCAGTACTGCTAGCTTTGCCGCCTGTATAAGTTCCTGCTGGGTTTCCCGCAGGTCAGTCTGGGCTTGCTCACGCTGCTGTATTTCTTCTACCAGCATCTGGTTAGAGCGTTCAAGATCCGCGGTGCGCTCAGCCACGTTCAGTTCCAACTGTTCGCCGCGCAGGGCCAGTTCGGCCTCGCGGCGATAGCGTTCACGCAAGTACAGCCAGGTCAGCAACACCCCGAGGTAGAACACTATGCCGCCAAACACAAAACCCAGGCGTGTCCAGATGACCGACTGGGTACTCACCATTATCTGCAGCATCCAGTCCATTCGTGGCAAAGGCGTGCGAACACTGAGGTATTCATGAACACCGCCATTTTCACGAATGCGAACGGTGCCAGATCGGCCCGACAGGCCCCAAGGCTTATCCATATAATCCAGCTGCACCGGTTTCAGATCCCGCTCCGGATAGCGTAAGCGCGAGGCCTCACCGGGAGCAGGGCTAGCACTGCCAGTAAAGTCACGATAGAGCCAACGGGGCTGACTGGACAAAAAACTCACCCCGGCGGTGTCCAGCACCAACATCTCGGCTTCGCGCCTTGAGGCCGGTCGTTCCCATTGGGATTCCAGTCCATGCACCAGCACTTTAACCGCTACAACACCGAGCATCTGGCCGCGTTCGTCACGCACCGGGTGAGAAAAATACAAGCCGCGCACCCCTGAGGCCGAACCCAAGGCAAAATAAAGGGCAGAACCGTTTTTTTCGATCGCTTCGTAAAAATACGGCCGAAAACTGAAATTACGGCCGACAAAGCTGCCAGCCTTCTGGTAATTGTTGGCCGCGATAGTCAAACCAGACATATCCATCAGGTACACATCTGAGCTGCCCACAATGGTGGCCATGCGTTGCATTTCCTCATTGGCCTGTAGAATAACGTCCGTGTTGTCTGGCGCGCTTAACGCAGTTGCCAGCAGCGGATGTTCGGCTATCAATTCAGGAACGGGCAAGTAACTGCTGAGCTCATTGGCCACTAATTGGCGATAACGAAAAGATTCCACCAGGCTTTCTTGCTCTACCTGCCGGTACCCTACCCAGCCGCCCAGAACCCAGGCCGTCGCAAGCAACACCACAAACACCAGCACAGCGCTAAAACGGAAGAACATACACTGGCCTCTAAAACACCCATAAAAGCACCGTCAAAAACCCCAAGGCAAGCGCCCAGCCGACACAGTACAACACCACTCATGGGTTATTCTGCACCGGCTTGACGCCAAAACTCAGGCTACTGCCAGGCGTTCACGGCGCTGGCGCTGAATGACATAGGCTGCGACCGCCATACCGATACCCATCAGATCCGTTATCCAGCCGCCCTCAATCATCAGCAAAGCCGCTGTAATCAGCACGATGCGTATGACCCACGGCGCTGAAACCTCAGCAAACCAGCCCAGTACGCCGCCGGACAGGATATAAACCCCAAACAGCGCGGTGACCAGCGAGCGAACAATTTCAAACCACTCGGCGTTCATCAGCAAAGCGCCGTTATAAAAGAACATAAACGGAACAATGAAGGCGGCAATACCGATGCGGAACGACGCCACCGAGGTTTCCATGGCGTTGGCCCCGGAAATACCGGCCGCGGCGTAAGACGCCAGCGCTACCGGCGGAGTAATCGCAGAAACCACGGCAAAATAGAACACAAAGAAGTGCGCCGTCAGAGGATCGATGCCCAGCTGTACCAGCCCCGGAGCAACCACCGACGCGGCCACTGCGTAAGCGGCCGTGGTGGGCATCCCCATGCCCAACAAAATGGAAATGAACATGGCAAAAACCAGTGCCAGTAATTGGCTGGTTGCGGCCACGTCCAGCAGCAGCACCGAGAATCGAGCGCCCACGCCAGTCAGCGAGATAACGCCCACAATCACGCCAGCTGCGGCGCATACCACGATGATCTGGATGGCCATGTAAGACGCCATTTCCAGTGCCTTCAGAATAAGGCCTATGCCCATCTTGTTGGGCGAAAACCAACTCACCACGGCAGCGGAAACGGTGGCCAAGGTGCCGGCACGAATCACCGAATAGCCCATAAACAACGCCACGATCAAAATAATGATCGGCACAAACAGGTAGCACTGTTTGATCAGCTTGCGCAATTTTGGCAATTCATCTTCGCGCATGCCACGCATACCGGTTTTGGCGGCTTCAAAATCCACCATGAAATACACCGAAGCAAAATACAGAATCGCTGGAATAATCGCAGCAATCGCAATTTCGGTGTAAGGAATGCCGGTAATTTCCGCCATGATAAAGGCGCCTGCGCCCATGATCGGTGGCATGATCTGGCCGCCGGTAGACGCAGCCGCTTCCACCGCGCCGGCGGATTTTTTGCTATAACCGACTTTTTTCATCAACGGAATGGTCAACGAACCGGTGGACACCACGTTACCGGCACTGGTGCCGTTGATCATGCCCATCAGGCCAGAGGCAAAAATGGACACCTTGGCGGGGCCACCGCGGGAGCGACCAGCGATGGAAAAAGCAAAGTTCACAAAATAATCACCCACTTTCGAGGCCTGCAAAAACGCCGCGAAAATGATGAATAGAATAATGTAGGTCGACGACACAGCCGTGGTGGGCCCAAGAATACCGGCGTCGGTATAAACCTGGCTGAAAAAGCGCTGAACCGACAAACCAGGGTAGCCCAGGAAGCCGGGCAGATAGGGCCCGGCGAACACGTAGACCAAGAACACCAAGCCGATAATAACCAAAGCCAGGCCAGCCATACGGCGAGTCAGCTCCATTATCAGCGCAACACCGGCAACCGCAGCAAAGGAAATGCCAATGGGCGCAAACGATGTGCCCGTCGCCATTCTCATAGTCGTGTTATAGGCCACTAAAAAGTAGGCCGCTACCGCAATAGAGCACACCACCAGCACCAGGTCCGGCAGGCTGAAGCGTGAGCGTTCACGCTGATGGAACCAACTCATGACAATCGTCGCACCCGTTGCAGCGAGCAATGGCCAACCAAAATGCCAGGTTTCCAAATTGACAGGGATACGCAAAGCGCCGTCTTGCACCATTTGCCAAAACGTAAACACTTGATAGCACACATAAAGCGCCGGCAACATAGCGATAGCGCTTGCCCAAGTGGTCCAGCGATGGCGCGCGCCACCCTCTTCGGCGGACACAAAGCGGGCACCGGCAAACAGTATGAAGCCCAATATCAGGGCGCCAGCGATGTGGACAATCCGGAAAGACCAGGTTTCCAGCGGCGCAATATTCAGAACGTAAAGGTGAAACGACGAGTAACCAATAGCCAGCAGCGTTACAAACTTCAGCAGGTTGCCTTCAAACAGGCGGCGATTGCCTTCTGTGGGTTCTTCGTCCACATCATGGGCAAGCACATGATCCTGGTTTTCATCAATGTCAGAGAAATCTTTGGGTTTTTGTTCGAGGGTCATGGGGTATCCTGCCAGCGGGCAAATCGGAGCCGGCAAGCAGCCGGCAAATTAACCGGAGGCGCAGGCGCCCCCGGTGACAGCGTTACTTGATGTTGCTTTGCTCGATGGTGTAACCGTTCTCGTTGAACCAACGCGCCGCGCCTTTGTGCCACGGCAATACTTTATTCTTGGTGTAGTTTTCAGGAATGGAGAATTGAGCTGCCTTATGGATCGACACCATTCTCTCGTTGTTTTCCATGGTCAGCTTGGTAATTTCGTACACAAGGCTTTCTGGCACGTCGCAATTGGCCATGGAAAAGTTCCACATAGACACTACGCGGGAGTCTTTTGCCAACGACCGATAGGTGTTTTCCGGAATGATGAATTCGGATACCGGGAAATTCTCGACCACTGTTGTTGCTTCGGCATCGGTCATACCAATGATGTTTACATCGGTCTGCACTTCCAGCTGACTGACCGCAGGAATCGGAATGCCAGCAGCAAAGGCGATGACATCAATCAGGCCGTCCTGCAACTGAGTACCCAGGTCCGACCAGCTGCCGTTGCGGCGTTCAAAGTTCACACCAAGCGCTTCCATCATGCGCGGAAAGTAAGTGTCTGAGGTGGAACCCGCCGGACCAAAGCCGATGGTTGCGCCATCGGGAATGTCAGAAATAGAGGTAATGCCGGTGCTGGTTAGAGCCGTTACAGAGAACGGCGTTTCGTACATGGGGAACATGGCGCACACGTTGTCCATTTTCATGCCTGGCGCTATTGGGCTGTTGCCGTCCATGGACTCCCGTGCAGGGCCCATAGTGGTCAGACCAAACTTCAGGTCACCGGTGTGTACCAGGGCCATATTCTGCATCGGGCCTCCAGTAATTTCAGCGCCGCCTGACACGCCCAGGTTTTCCGCAACAAAGTTGGCCCATCCAGCGCCGTACGCGAAATAAGTGCCACCCTGGCTGGCAGTACCTACTGTGAAGTTGTCAGGCCAACCGGCCCGATCTTGAGCGACGACCGGATTTGCGACGGCCAGCGTGGAGGCGAATGCCATTGCCATAACGGCTTGGGTTTTCATAAAGAATGCTCTCCGAATCATTGTGTTGTTTTGGTATTCAACGAAGCCTGCACGGCCCCGCGTGAGATTCTTTTCAGCAATAAGCGGGCCATAGAAAAATTAACAATATAAAACATATTGTTATGTTTAATCGAAATCTTTTGAGTATCAAAAATGGGTATAAAATGACACATTATTGAGAGGCAGGAGAGAAATACGGGTACGTCATGACACGTACGGCAAGATGCAAAGGCCCAATGCAAAACGCCCCAAGCTGTGTTTCCACATCTTGGGGCGTTTTGGTCTTTCTATGGTGCGGCTGGGAGGATTCGAACCTCCGACCGCCTGGTTCGTAGCCAGGTACTCTATCCAGCTGAGCTACAGCCGCTAAAACTTGGGTGTTCGTGCGTCAACTCAAACATCTTAACTTGAAAAGTGGTGCGGCTGGGAGGATTCGAACCTCCGACCGCTCGGTTCGTAGCCGAGTACTCTATCCAGCTGAGCTACAGCCGCACATTGATCACTTCCATTTCTTCGATTGACTGCACTGTCAACCCACTTCCTTTCCTGTTACAGGAAATGGCGGAGAGGGAGGGATTCGAACCCTCGGTACACTTGCGCGTACGGTTCCTTAGCAGGGAACTGGTTTCAACCGCTCACCCACCTCTCCTTGAGGACGGGGCGTATACTACCACGTTTTTTATGTTTTCATAGGGTTGAACGATTTTTTTACATTTTATGTTCTTTAAAGCAAAAAGCCGCTCCAGAAATTCGCAAGCGGCTTTTCTTGACCCGCTAGTGATCGCCCGGCTCAGCCTCATCGGCATTGTTTTCTGCCTGAATACGCTGATAGATCTCTTCGCGGTGAACAGCGACTTCTTTGGGTGCATTTACACCGATCCGCACCTGGTTTCCCTTTACTCCAAGCACAGTGACGGTTACTTCGTCACCAACCATCAGAGTCTCGCCTACGCGGCGCGTTAAAATCAACATATCTCTACTCCCTCTGAAAAAGCGACCTGTTTTTAAACAAGTGCTTCGTACGCGCATATTTATAGCAAAATTACGCGCTCTCCTAAAACCGTACGCTTTCTTATACGGATATGGGCGTTGGCCGGTTCAGCGAATGAACGTCCTGTCAGGCGATGATACAACGGGTATAGGCCCATAGTGTCAAGCTTCTGCTTCTACTAGGGGCTTGTCCAGTTCAAAAGCCGAATGAAGCGCCCGTACCGCAAGCTCAAGGTACTTTTCATCAATCACTACGGAAATTTTAATTTCCGACGTAGAAATCATCTGAATGTTAATACCTTCATTGAACAGTGCCTCGAACATCTTGGTGGCAACACCCGCGTGAGAGCGCATACCAACACCGACAATACTGACTTTGGCGATTTTTTCGTTTCCGATGACCTCACGTGCGCCCAGCTCGGCCGCGATCGAGCGAAGCACATCGCCGGCGCGTTTGAAGTCGTGACGCAAAACCGTAAACGTGAAGGCGGTTTTGTTGTCTTCACCCACGTTCTGAACAATCATGTCCACTTCAATATTGGCATCACTGATCGGCTTCAGAATACGCAGTGCACTGCCGGGCGTATCCGGCACACCGGATATGGTCAGCTTGGCTTCGTCACGATTGAATGCAATGCCCGAAACGATAGGTTGTTCCATAGTGCTATCATCCTCAATGGTAATCAGAGTGCCCTCACCTTCCTGAAAGCTGGACAGCACCCGTAACGGAACGTTGTATTTGCCCGCGAATTCCACAGCGCGAATCTGCAGCACTTTGGACCCCAGACTGGCCATTTCCAGCATTTCTTCAAAGGTGATGTGAGTCAGCCTGCGAGCGGAATCCACCACTCGCGGATCCGTGGTGTACACCCCGTCTACGTCGGTATAAATCTGGCATTCATCGGCTTTCAACGCGGCGGCCAAGGCCACCGCGGTCGTGTCTGAACCACCGCGACCGAGAGTAGTAATGTCACCCAGGTCATCCACTCCCTGAAAACCTGCTACCACAACCACACGGCCAGCATTCAGATCTTCACGCACACGGTGTTCATCAATGTGCTGAATACGCGCTTTCGTATGGGCACGGTCGGTTAGGATACGCACCTGTGAACCTGTGTAAGACCGAGCCTCGCAACCCAGCTTCTGCAGCGCCATCGACAACAGTGCAATGGTCACCTGTTCGCCGGTAGACACAAGTACGTCCATTTCACGCTGACCGGGCTCATCGGTAATGTTGCTGGCCAGACCAATCAAGCGGTTAGTTTCACCGCTCATAGCTGACACCACAACAACGATGTCGTGCCCGGCCTCACGAAAGCCAACAACCTTCTGAGCAACCGCTTCGATACACTTGGCAGTGCCGACCGAGGTGCCACCAAATTTCTGTACATACAGGGCCATAGTATTCCCACTGTCTAGACCGGGACTCAGGGCGGAGGTTACTCCGTCCGTCAAATCAATCGGGCGCGATTGTAAACCCTCACCCGCAGCTGCAACATGCGTTACTGACTATTTTTTTCAACCCAGCCCGCAACACCCGCCAGAACATCAGTAAGCTTGGAGGCATCGTTACCCCCGCCCTGGGCCATGTCAGGACGACCGCCGCCCTTACCATTCAGCTGCGCGCACAGGTGCTTCATAATGTCGCCGGCCTTGACCCTGCCGGTTGCTGATTTGGTCACGCCAGATACCAATATAACCTTACCGTCTTCAACGCTGGCCAAAACCACGACGCCCTCACCCAGCTTATTTTTCAGCTGGTCTGCCGTTTCCATCAGCGCCTGGCGATCCGCTCCTGGCATTTCAGCAGCAACCACCTTTAAGCCCGCCACTTCGGTCGCAGACGACGCTAGATCGCTGCCGGCCGAGCTGGCCAGCTTAGCCTTCAAGCCGTCGATTTCTTTCTCCAGCTGACGGTTACGATCCAACGTCTGCCGTACTTTCTCAACCAGCGACTCGCGGGAGCCTTTTACTAATTTGGCCGCTTCGCGCAAGGTGCGTTCGGCGCTGTCTACCCATTCCACAGCGCCAAAGCCGGTGACCGCTTCAATGCGGCGAACACCGGATGCGATGCCGCTTTCAGAGGTGATACGCAACAGACCGATATCACCGGTGCGAGTAACATGGGTACCACCGCAAAGCTCAACCGAGTAGCCATCTGAGCCCATGCTCAAAACCCTGACGGAGTCGCCATACTTTTCACCAAACAGCGCCAGCGCACCCTTCGCCTGGGCTTGCTTCATGTCGGTCACTTCTGTGGCTACCGAGGTGTTTTGCAGAATCTGCTGGTTAACCTGGCGTTCGATTTCCTGCAACTGTGCAACGCTGATGGCCTCAAGATGCGAGAAGTCAAAACGCAGTTTGTCTGGGTCTACCAGCGAGCCTTTCTGGCTGACGTGTGCGCCCAGAACTTTGCGCAAAGCCGCGTGTAATAGGTGGGTGGCGGAGTGATTACGCTTGGTGCGTTCACGGCGTTCATGGTCAATGCGAGCATCCACTGCCAGGCCCGGGAACAGTTCACCTTCAACCACCGTGCCGATATGAAGATGGTTATTGCCCTCTTTGCGGGTGTCAGTTACTTGAAAACGGCCGCCGCTCCAGGTCAATAGTCCGGTGTCGCCGACCTGGCCGCCAGACTCCGCGTAAAATGGCGTGCGCTCCAGCACGATGATGGCTTCGTCGCCGGCTTCGGCGTTTTTGTGTTCACTGCCGACAATCACCGAGCGAATGCGCTCGTGGCCATCAATATTCTGATAACCGCTAAATTCAGTCACGCCCTCAAGCTTTAAGCTTTCCACGTTGTAATCAATACCAAATTTGCTGGCCGCCCGGGCGCGCTCGCGCTGGGCGGCCATCGCCTTTTCGTAGCCTTGATAATCCAGAGTCAAACCGCGTTCACGAGCGATGTCGTTGGTCAGGTCTATCGGAAAGCCGTAAGTATCGTACAGGGCAAACACGGTTGCGCCGGGAATCACGTCACCTTTGAGCTCGGCAATGTCTTGCTCTAACAGACGCAGGCCGTTGTCCAGGGTTTTTGCAAACTGCTCTTCTTCTTGCAGCAGCACTTTTTCGATCTGTGTGTGGCTGCTGACCAGCTGCGGGAAAGCTGCGCCCATCAACTCAACCAGCGCACCTACCAACTTATAAAAGAAGGGACCGTCAGCACCGAGCTTATTACCGTGGCGGACGGCGCGGCGGATGATCCGGCGCAACACAAAACCACGGCCTTCGTTGGACGGCATAACGCCATCGCCAATCAAAAAGCAGCAAGAGCGGATGTGATCTGCTACAACACACAGCGAAGCTTCGGTGGTGGCAACGCCACCGAGCACGTCAGAAGCGGCTTTTAACAGATCCTGAAACAAGTCAATTTCATAGTTACTGTGCACACCCTGCAATACAGCGGTCACTCGCTCCAGACCCATACCGGTGTCTACCGACGGTTTGGGCAGGTTAAGCATTTCGCCGTCAGCGGTGCGGTTATACTGCATGAACACCACGTTCCAGATTTCTACGTAGCGGTCGCCGTCTTCGTCCGGGCTTCCCGGGGGGCCGCCGGCTACATCAGGGCCGTGATCAAAAAAGATCTCGGAACAAGGGCCGCAGGGGCCGGTATCGCCCATCTGCCAGAAATTGTCTGAACAATAGCGGCCGCCGGCGTTGTCGCCAATACGGACAATGCGCTCGGCAGGCACGCCAATTTCCTGGTTCCAGATATTGAAGGCTTCGTCGTCTTCGGCGTACACCGTGATCCACAGCTTCGCTTCTGGCAGGTTCAGCCACTGTTCAGAGGTCAAAAAATCCCAGGCGAAATGGATGGCTTCGCGCTTGAAATAATCGCCAAAGCTGAAGTTGCCCAGCATTTCAAAAAACGTATGGTGACGGGCCGTGTAACCAACGTTTTCCAAATCGTTGTGCTTGCCGCCGGCGCGCACGCATTTCTGCGAACTGGTGGCGCGAGTGTAATCACGCTGCTCGCGGCCCAGGAACAGATCCTTGAACTGGTTCATACCCGCATTCGTAAACAACAAAGTCGGATCATCCGTCGGTACCAGTGAGCCACTGGGAACAATGGCATGGCCCTGCTGTTTGAAGTATTCAAGAAACGCCTGTCGCAACTCTGCCGTTTTCATAGCCCTTTGATACCTTTCCATAAACCCGACGAAAACTGCGCCAGGTTCGTGATTGAATTCGGATACTTACATGATTGTACAAATCGGCTACTCTAGCACACGCCAACATTCTGAAAAACGTGAAACATCACCGGAGACCGCATGCCCAAACGCTTTAACGATGCTGACGTGCTTTTGCCGCCGGCAACCGGTCTGAAACGTGGCCTGGCCATTACGTACGACACTATGATCTGCATTGCCGTGGTATTGGTCGTCGCCTGGATATACACCATAATCGCCGGCCAGCTCACCGGTTGGGAAAAATACGAAAAAATGGCCGAAGCCGGGCAGATTGAAGGCGGCCCAGGCCTGACATTTACCCTGTTTCTGGTGCTGTACCTGTTCTTCGGTTACTTTTGGACCAAAATGGGCCAAACACTTGGAATGCAGGTGTGGCGGGTGCGCATTCAGAATCTGGACGGCGTGTCGGTAAGCTTGAGCCAGGCATTGCGCCGCTATGTGACGGCCGCCGCCGTTGTCTTTCTGACGCTGCTGGCAGGCTACTACCTGGGCGCTGTTAGCCTGCTATTTTCCATTCCAGCGATCGTGACTCTGTTCGTGCCCATTAACGGACTGTCGCTGACTGACCGAATGTCAGACAGCGTTGTCGTTGAGGTCGAAAGGAAAAAACTCTAATCCGCGCCATGCGCCCAAACCAGGGACAGACTTTAAATCTGTCCCTTATCGACGTTAACCGGCACGGCGCATTAGTAAAACGCCGATGCCGGCGTTCACCGCGATGGGCACCAGTACCGCCAGAATGGGCTCAAAACCGTAGACCACGCTCATTGGCCCCAGCAAATCTTGCATGTACTTAAACGACAGGCCTACCAGCAGGCCGGTAAACACCCGAAAGCCCATGGTGACCGAGCGCAGCGGGCCAAAGATAAACGAAATGGCCACTAACACCATCACCGCGGTACCGAGCGGCATTAACGTCTTCTTCCAAAACGCTAACCAATAGCGCGACGCGCTCAAATCCTGTTCGTCCAGATAGCGGGCGTAGGTCAGCAAGCCGGTCATCGCCAAGTTCTCTGGCTTTACAATCAACACGCTCAGTACGCTAGGCGACAGACCAGATTCCCAGCGCAGCTGGCTATGAGTCACCCGGGTGGTGCCCTGCTCAGCTAATTTGGTGGTTTGTACGTTTTCAAGAATCCAGTGGTCGCCTTGGTAAATCGCCCGTTCGACAAAACTGGCGGCTAGCAACTGACGCTGCTCGTTAAAGCGAAACATGGAAATGCCAAAAAGCACACCGTTGGGCTGCACGGCATTCATGTGAATAAAAACATTACCTTCGCGATGCCACAAACCCGACGCCGCGGCCACGTTGCTGCCTGCACCCAGCGCAACGGCTTTTTCACTTTGCGCAATGCGCTCCGCCTGCGGCGCCAGGTATTCGCCAATACCCACACCCAACAGCACCACAAACAGCGCCGGTTTCATGGCAGACCAGACAATGCGTTTTATGGAAACGCCGGCGGCACGAATAACCGTCAGCTCGGAAGAACTGGCCATCGACCCCAACCCCACCAGGCAGCCCATAAACGCGCCCAGCGGTAAATAATCGTAAATCCGTCGCGGCAGCGTCAGAAACACATACCACAGGGCCTCCAGGGTCTGGTAGTCGTTGGCTGTGCGGTCCAACTCGGCGATGAACGCGAAAATCAAATCCAGCGACAACACCACCACCATCACTAAGAACATGGCACCGCCGACGGTTTTCATCACATAGCGGTCAATCTTACGCATGGGCAGACTCCGCTTTACGCATGAACAGGCTCTGCACGTTGCAAGCGGAGCTTGCGCAACCAGGCCGGGCCGAACTGCAGCCAAAGCCCCAGAGCCAAAAATAATCCGTGCACCCAGAACATGCCAATCCACTCTGGCACTTTGCCATCGGCCAGCGCATCACGAGCCACAATCAATAGGCCGAGATAGGTGATATACACCAACATCGCAGGCAACAGGTGAAAGAACCGGCCCTGACGCGGATTTACCCGGCTCAACCGAACCGCCAGCAAAGTCACCACCGGCACAACAAAAGACAACGAAAAACGCCAATGCAGCAGCGCTCGCTGTTGCGGGTCGTTAGACGTCATCAATTGCCCGGTACTCAAACCCTCTTCCAGCTCTTTTGTACCGCTCTTACCGCTGACAATTTTCAAACCGTAAGCTTCAAACTCAGTGGTGTTATAGTCCAACTGGCCGGCGTTACCGGCGTAGCGCCCGCCGTTTTTCAAGATCAGAAAACGGCTTCCTGTCTCGGCGTCTATCAACTGGGTGCCCGTTTCAGCGGTAATTATGGTCAAACCTTCGCCATCTTTGCCAAATTCAGCGATAAATACACCCTGCAGCTCACGCTTATCGTCGCTCAGCCCTTCGGTGTAAGTCACCCGCCCGCCAGAGGTAAAGTCCTGAAAGCGCCCCGGCGCTAATAACTCGAATTCGGTGGCTTTGCGTTGTTCGTTGAATATTTCCTCGACCTGTTTCATGCCCCAGGGCGATACATACAGGCTCATGGCGGCGACCACCAGCATCACCGGCAAACTGCCAATCAAGGTTTGGCGCAAAATATCGCCTTCACTAACGCCGCAGGCGAGCAACACGGTCATCTCGCTGTCCAGATACATACGGCCGTAAGCTAACAAAATGCCGATAAACAGACCCAGAGGCAAAATCAGCTCGAGAAAACCGGGAAACCGATAGGCCATCACTGAAAACAGCACGCCCGCAGAAATTTCACCTTCTGCCGCACTGCCCAAATACTTTAAAAACCGCCCGCTCATGAACACCATCAGTAAAATGGCGGACACAGCAACCATGCTGATCATGATTTGACGGATGAGATAGCGGGAAATAATAGTCAAAGCAATCTCTCTGGCCAAGCCGGTAACGGCGCCCATTGATAGAGGAAAACGCCAGCAGGGGCTATTCTAAGTAACCTGGCAGACGATTGACAGGGCCGTGCCGCGCCCAGCAAGCCAATCACAAGTCTGCGCCAATGCTTGATAATTCATCGCATCACCCCAATGCTAAGGGTTATACCCAATTCGGATAGCACAATCACTAACAGGAGTTGCCATGAATTTTACCTTAAGCAGCAAAGCCCTGGACACCCTCAGCGCTGACTGCCTTGTTCTGGCGTTACCGCAAAAAGGCGAGTGGCCCGCCAGCACCAGCGCGGCAGACAAAGCTCTGGATGGCCTGATTGGCAAACTGCAAAGCGCCGGCGACATCAGTGGCAAAACCGCATCGGTACAGACTGTTCCGCTGACCGGCAGCCATTTTCAGCGCCTGTGCATTGTCGGTACCGGTGATGACGACAGTCGCACACCGGCCAGCTATCGCAAGGCTTTAATTGCCGCGGTAACCGTGCTGAAAGACGGCCCCTCAAAACACGCCATTGTGGCTATGGCTGACACTCAGCTAACCGGCGACAGCGCTGCAACGTCAGAACAAGCTTGCCTGAGCCTGATTGGCCGCAGCCTGGAAGAGCATCTGTACACGTTCAATCAGTATAAAAGCGAGCAGCCTGCTGCGCGCACGCTGAATAAAATCACCGTAACCGCCTCTGCCGGTGACAAAGCCGAGAAGGACGCCTTTGACCTGGGCCTGGCCACCGGCCGCGGCATGAACTTTACCCGTGACCTGGGCAATACCCCACCCAACATTTGCCACCCGGTTTGGCTGGCCGAACAGGCCGAAAAACTGGCCAAAGACCACGATTGCATCAAAACCGAAATTCTTGATGAACAGCAAATGGCCGACCTGGGCATGAACACCATTTTGACCGTGGGCAAAGGCAGCAGCCAGCCATCGCGCTTTATCATTATGGAATACCGGGGCGGCAACGCCAAAGATCAGCCCCACGTGTTAGTGGGTAAAGGCATCACCTTCGACAGCGGCGGCATCAGCCTGAAGTCGGGCGAAGGCATGGACGAGATGAAATACGACATGGGCGGTTCGGCCGCGGTGTTCGGCGCAATGCAGGTCATCGCTGAAATCAAACCAAAGATTAACGTGGTAGCGGTCATCGCAGCCGCTGAAAACATGCCCGATGGCAGCGCTTGCCGCCCCGGCGACATTGTGACCACCATGTCTGGCCAGACCGTTGAAATCCTCAACACCGACGCCGAAGGCCGTTTGGTACTGTGCGACGCCCTGACCTACGTAAAAAGGTTTGACCCGGCGGCGGTTATTGATCTGGCCACCCTCACCGGCGCCTGCATCGTCGCCCTTGGCCACCACGCCACCGGCCTACTGGCCAACAACGACGAACTGGCCAACGAACTGCTGGCCGCCGGCGAACGCGCCAACGACAGAGCCTGGCGCCTGCCGCTTTGGGAAGAGTACCAGAGCCTGCTTGACAGCAACTTTGCGGATATGGCGAACATCGGCGGACGCGCCGCTGGAACCATCACTGCGGCTTGCTTTCTGGCTCGCTACGCCAAAGATTACCGTTGGGCTCACCTGGACATCGCCGGTACTGCGTGGCATTCCGGCAAAGCCAAAGGCTCTTCAGGCCGCCCTGTGCCCATGCTGGTTGAATACCTGATGTCTCATGCCGGCAAATAAGCCGCCTGCTGTGCACACTGCGGAAACCGGCAGCCCAGCTGCCGGTGCCTCCGTACCCTCTAACGCACCCCAGGCCAAACAGGAGGAAAAAAACCAGCGCTACTGGTTCCATATCCTGCGCCAAGACACCCCCGCCGCACGCAATCTACACGCCGCCAAACTGGTCAACAAAGCCTGGCAGCAAGGGGATCGCGTGGGCATTGTGTGCGACACCCCCGAACACGCTCAAGAACTGGACGACCTGCTGTGGAACTTCAGCCCGGATGCGTTCATTCCCCACAGTGTAGTGTCCGAAGCCAACACGCCCTGCAAAGATCCTATCGGCATCCTGCTGCACCCGCCGGCCGCCGAAAACTGGGATACCGTGATCATCCTTTGCACTGAATTACCGGCTCACGCCGACCAATTCAAGCGCCTGGCATTGATAGCTCAGAATGATCCGGTGGTATTGGATCAGGCCCGCGCGCACTTTAAACAGTTGAGGGCCTTAGGAATCGAGGCAAGAGTTCACGACCAGCGGAAGGGTTGAACCTGGTGGATAGTCTTGGTACACCGCAACATTACGGAAAACGAAGTTTTTTACCCTACCAGAACACATACTCGAAGGGCGGCGGTACGTATGGATGAACCACTCTTATTCCAGAAACTGGAATCGCTTCAGCGTTGCATCCAGCGTGTGGAATTAAATCTTCCTGACAGTTTGGAAACACTACTGAAAGACCCTGATGCGCAAGACATCGTCTCATTGAACCTCACCCGCGCCGTGCAAATGAGCGTAGACATCGCCTCCCAGTGGCTCGCCGGACACAGCAAATCAACAGCACCCAAAACTATGGAGGAAGCCTTCGAAGCCTTGGCTAATTCTGGCACTATTGAGCCTGAACTTGCGGTCGGAATGCGAAAATTGGCTGGCCTGCGAAACCCAATGATTCATAACTACGACGACGTTAACTGGCAAATCGTGTTTACGATTTGCCAGTACCACCTGGGTGATTTCAGAGCGTTTGCCAAGGTATTTTCGGATCTTAGGATCTAAATCGCATGTTCGTCGCCCGACGTGCAACTTACCAGCCGCCCCAGTTCATTCGCCATGTCTTCAATTTGGCTCCGCCATACCAAGTTGTTTAGCCACCGCGAGGGTATGCTGGCTTCGCCCCATGCTGCACCGGCGATTTGTCCCGTCACCGCCCCAACCGTGTCGGCGTCGTCTCCCAGATTCACCGCCGTAATGAGTGCGGTTTCGAAGTTCTCCGAGTGATAACAGCACCACAGTGCGGCCTCCAGGGTATCAATCACGTAGCCACTTGATGAAATCTGATCGCGCCCAAGCGTGCGAAAAAACCCACGTTTGATTCGGCCAATTTTCATACCTCGCTCGAACGTGTCAGGCAGGTCTTCAAGCACCGCTTTCAACGCCTTACCCTCGCGCAGCTCCCAGAGAATGGCACCCAGTAACTCCGCCGCATCCAGGCAATCTGCACTGGCATGTGTTGTGCGGCTGCTATTAATCACATGTTCCATCGCCTTAGCGCGGTCCGCACTCGCAAAAATAGCGGGCGCCAGGCGCATGATCCCACCGTTGCCGCTTTCGAACGGGTTATCCGTGCCGGCATAACTCACACGAGTTTGCTCAAAACGCTTTAAGGCGTTGCGAGTGGTACCACCGATATCGATGCAGCAGCCGTGGCACGACAAATACCCGTCATTCATCCAACGAAGATAGCGTTCAAGCTGGTCTTCTGAGTCAAACCCCTGGCACTGAACTAGGCTCTGTGCCAGGCACAAAGCCATAGAGGTGTCATCCGTCCACTCACCGGGCTTTACATTGAATGCGCCACCTCCGGTCATTTCCGTATGCGGCGGGAACGTATCCCGGCGCCGAAATTCCACAGTGGTACCCAGCGCGTCGCCACAAGCCAAACCCAACAGCGTACTTTTCGCAAATTCGGTGTTGTTTTTCATTTGCCGTCTCCTTAATGATGGAAGCAGCCTATACACTCTATGCGTCACATTTTGTCGCAACCGGTTATAATAATGAACTGCACAGCGACGTCACCCAAACAACCGGAAAACCCATGACTCTGAATAATCGCGCACTCGGTGGACTGTTAGCTCTGGCTTGTGGAGACGCCCTGGCCAACGGCGTTGAATTCAGTCCCCGTGGAAGCTCTGAAATCACAGATATGCACAGCACCCGCCGCTACCTTCCGGTCGGCCAGTGGTCTGACGATACCGGACTGGCGTTGTGCCTTGCAGAAAGTCTGGTTAGGACAAACGGCTTTGATCCCGCCGATCAAATGCGCCGTTACGCGGGGTTTTACGATCGCAAAGAAGGTTGGCCGTGTGAGCTGGCACTCACCTCAGGCAACACCCTCGGTGCAGCACTGAAGAAATTCAAAGACACCGGTGAAGCCTTCTCGGGTTCCACTCACCCCCTGGCGGCAGGGAACGGCGGTTTGATGCGCCTTCTTCCTGTTGTGCTCGCCGCCCACCTGGACACAGCACGCGTACGCCTTTGGGCGCGGGAAGCCACGCGCACCACGCATGGTGCCCAAGAGTGCTTGGAAGCCAGTGAATTGCTCGCCCTGATCCTCCACCACTTACTCCTTGGCGAGGACAAATCCGACGCGCTATCGGCAGCGGCTGACCAAGCTTGGCAAAGCAAAAAGATTCTGGCATTAGCCCGGGGCGAATATCTCAATAAACCGGAGACGCTGATCAGAGCCAAAAGCTATGTGGTTGACACCTTGGAGGCCGCCCTTTGGTGTTTCGCATCAACCAGCTCGTTGGAATCCGCATTACTCACCGCCGCCAACCTTGGTGACGATTGCGATACGGTCGCCGCTGTAACCGGCCAGCTCGCTGGCTGCCACTATGGCATCGCCAGAATTCCCGAAGGCTGGCTAAACGTGTTGGTGGGCAAACGTCGCATAGAAACATTGGCCAAGCGGTTAATCGACATGACGCCTCAAGGCGAATAACGACAGGGAAGGCACCGTACCCATGGCGACTCAGCTTCAACGGCAAATTGAGATACTCAAAATTCTCCCTCGCCCGGGCCAGGCGAAGTCCACTAAAGAAATCCACAACATCCTCGGGGAGCGCGGCTACGCCGCCAGCAAACGCAGCGTAGAGCGGGATCTGGCCAGCCTTATCGATACGTTTCCGCAAGCCATTTATTGTGAAGACAACCAGGGCGATAACGGGCGAGCAAGCTACTGGCATTTAACAAGTCTTAAAGGCCTGTTGCCGGAAACGCTGATCAACAACAGCGACGCGGCTTTAGCCCTCACCCTATTAAAACAGCAGGCCTACAACCGATTACCCCGCGGCGTTTATAACCGCCTGGATTCCCTGTGGGAGCAGGCAACCGCAACGGCCGCTCAAAACCGTGACACTCAACAGTGGATGCAGCTGATTCAGTACCTGCCTGACCCCATGCGCCCGGAGTCTCCGCCCATTGATGCGGCCATTCAGAGCGTTATCGAAGACGCGCTTGGGGACACCGATGCACTAGACCTGGCGGTCACCACGCTAGATGGCGAAACAACCTACAGCAAACTTCAGCCACTGCGCCTGCTGCTACAGGAAGAAGTTCTGTATCTGCTCGCTGAAAACCCCGGCGCCAACACCATCGACGACAGCATTCAACTGATCCCGCTGCACCGCATTACCCACGCAAGCGCCAGTCTGAGCTTTAACGACAGCTCACTGGAGCCGGACCTTGCGCAGCAGTTCGTGCTGGGTATGGAAGGCTCGTTTCGGTTAGTCATACGCGCAAACCAGCCCTTGGCCGAAGCCCTGTTCAACCGCCCCATTGGCCGGGAGCAGAGCCTGGAGCGAAGCAACGACAGCCCGAGCCATTACATCGTTACCACTTATATAGAAGACAGCCCGCAGCTACGCCGATGGTTGTCGCGGCGAATAGAAACAGAGCTTGAAATTCTGGAGCCGGCGGGCTTTCTGAAGCAAAGCTGACTAAGCGTGGGCTGTAGAACGCGCTGGTTAGTGCATTTACCGTTCAAGCCTAGAATTACGATGCGTTGCGACACTAAATGTCGCAAACATCCGCTATTATCGTTTTGTCCTTTAAAATCTAGCAATGAATTCTGCCAAGGAAAACCTATGAACCGCCTTAAAAAAGAAGAAGCCCGCGCGTACCAAAAAGCACGCGAGGGTTTGAGCGACGCTGACGTCAAACGGGTAAACGAAGAAGCTGCTCGTAACCAGCAAATTTCACAGCTTGCGCGCACCCTGCATTTTGAACTGTTTCCGGAGGAATCTGATAACCAGCTTGATTCAATTTCCGACGCCGCCGACCGCCGGCGAGGTATTAACCCAATGAGCGCTGAATACACGGCGAAAGTGAATGCGCGTCGTGAAAAGCTCGGGGCAAGCCCACTCGGACCAAATGGCATGCCAAGCAACAATGACAGCTGGGATGTGGCGTATCGTGAAGCTCTGAAACAGGTTACGGGGTCAGAGACGATCTGAAGCTACTGGGCTCACGCATACCCGTCTCGTTGCCCCAATGATTAACGTGAGCCAGGCCTATAAATGCCCACCCACACCTTTAAACTTCTCCACAAACGCGGCGATCTTTTGAAACACGCTCTGTTTCGTGGTGAGGTATTGCGGATTTAGCGGGCTCATCTTGGGCAGAATGGCATTGAGCTCTGTTCCTGCGTCGCTGGCGTACTCTCGTTTGAGAGAGACAGTGATATAGCGTCGGGCTTCTTCAGCATTCAGGCTTTCTGCGTTGATCAGCTCATCGGCTTCTCGTTGCTGCTCAACTTGGGCGAAGGAAAAGAATGCTTCAATCACGCTGGACTTTTCGCCAATCTGATCCAAGTCGGTTTGATTGATGAAGTCCACCACCAGGCTTTCTTTAGCACGGTTACCTAGGCTGGCACGAATCACCCGGCGCACTTCGTCAATTAAATCGGCTTTGCTTTTGGTTTTCTTGTTGTGCTCGAAAATCAGTTCCAGAATGTAATCAAGGTTGATCTCTAGTGATTTGAGCAGGTCTACTTCAAACACTACATCATCCCAATCAATGGTGGATTTTTCTTTCTCTTTTGCTGATTTTTGTCGGCGCTGCCAATCGCGGATGTCGTTGTAGGTAGAACGGTAATCCTGAATCTTTCGTTCGGCTGGTAAGCGTATGGTCTGTAACTCAGCCAGTTTTTCATCATCCAAATAATGTTCTACTTTAAACGCTTCAACCGCTTCGGGGTCGGTCATGTCAAGGCTTTGCAGGGATTTCAGGCTGGCAAACTCATCATAGTTTTGCAGCACGTTCTCTACGCGCAGGTATTCGCCAAAGAGTTTGGCAAAGTCTTTTTTATCGGACTCTTTTTCAATGGCGGTCGGATCAGCAAAGCGTTGCTCTAGCTCGCTCACCACATCCATAAAGCCGCGTCTGGCTTCACCGGTCACCACATCGGTAAAGCCGTCCATGTATTCCTTGTAGCTCTTTTCTAGCACCACGTTTTTGGTGTTTTTATCGCCAAATAGGGTGATAGCATCCACGGTTGCCATTTCCAGGTCTCGGAATGTGACAATATTACCGAAGGTTTTGGTGGCGTCATAAATGCGGTTGGTGCGCGAAAAGGCCTGCATCAAACCGTGGTAACGCAGGTTTTTGTCCACAAACAGAGTATTGAGCGTAGGGGCATCAAAGCCGGTGAGGAACATTCCCACCACTATAAGCAAATCGATTTCCTTGGTTTTCACCCGCTTGGCCAAATCACGGTAGTAATTCTGGAAGCCGTTGCTATCAACACTGAAATTGGTTTTGAAAAAGGCGTTGTAATCGCCTATCGCAGCGTTTAAAAACTCTTTGGCACTGCTATTCATGGCTGAAACATCAAAGCTTTCATCCAGAATATCACCCACCGCATCCTGCTCTTCATTGGCAGCAAAGGAGAATATGGTGGCGATTTTCAGCGGCTTTTCCTTATTTTTATATAAAGGGTCGGCCTGCAAACTATTCAGCGATTCATAATAGAGCTTAGCGGCATCCACACTGCTCACGGCGAACATGGCATTAAAGCCCTTGGCGTTCGCCTGCAATCGGTGGGTCTTCTGGCGGTAGTTGTTCAGAATGTACTGGGAAATTTCGCGAATACGCTCTGGGTGCAACAGCGCCTCTTTGTTTTCAGCGGCAGATAACTTTTTCTCATCCTGTTCTGTTTCAATAGCCTTAAATTTGTGGCGCACATCGTTATAGTCCACCTTGAACTTGAGCACTTTCTCATCGCGTATCGCGTCGGTAATCACATAAGAATGTAATTCACGGCCAAAAACGCTGGCGGTGGTTTCCGCACCTAAAGCGTTTAGCGGAAAGATGGGCGTGCCGGTAAAGCCAAACTGATAGAAGCGTTTGAATTTCTTGTTCAGGTTTTTCTGAGCTTCACCAAACTGGCTGCGGTGGCATTCATCAAAAATAAACACCACCTGCTTGTTGTAGATGGGCAGGTCGCCTTCGTTTTTCATCAGGTTGTTGAGCTTCTGAATGGTGGTGACGATGATCTTGTTATCATCTTTATCCAGATTGCGCTTTAAACCTGCGGTACTGTCTGAGCCGTTCACACTGTCGGGTGAAAAGCGTTGGTATTCTTTCATAGTCTGGTAGTCAAGGTCTTTTCGGTCCACCACAAAAAACACCTTGTCGACAAACGCCAGCTCTGTCGCCAAACGCGCGGCTTTAAAGCTGGTTAAGGTTTTACCAGAGCCGGTGGTATGCCAGATAAAACCGCCACTTTCCGTGTTGCTCCAGTTTTTTGCCTCATAAGTGCTTTTCACCTTCCACAAAATACGCTCGGTGGCAGCAATCTGGTAGGGGCGCATAACCAGTAATGTGCCGCTCACATCAAACACCGAATAATGCAGCAACACATTGAGCAGGGTGTTTTTCTGGAAGAAGGTGGCCGTAAAGTCTTTTAGATCCTTAATCAGACTGTTGTCTGCCTTCGCCCAGTGCATGCTGAAGTCGAAGCTGTTTTTGTTGCGCTGGGTGGTATTAGCAAAATAGCGGCTATCGGTGCCGTTAGAGATGACAAACAACTGCAAGTACTTATACAGAGAATCCTCGCTGTTAAAGCTCTCTTTGCTGTAACGATGCACCTGGTTAAAGGCTTCACGAATGGCTACGCCACGCTTTTTCAGCTCGATTTGTACCAGCGGTAAGCCGTTCACCAGAATAGTCACATCATAACGGTTGGCATGGCTGCCGGATTGTTCAAACTGCTTGATCACCTGTACTTTGTTGCGGGTGAGGTTGTTTTTATCCAGTAGATAAATGTTTTGAATGCGACCATCGTCAAAGACAAAGTCGTGAATATAGTCATCGTGGATTTTGCGGGTTTTATCCAGAATGGTGTCACTAGGCTTATCCAGATAAGTCTCCACAAAACGCCGCCATTCGCCCTCGAGAAACTCCACGTTATTGAGGGACTGCAATTGCACACGCACGTTAGCCAGCATGGCCTGAGGGTTATTCAGGCCAGGCAGGTACTCGTAGCCCTGGTTTTGCAAATCCTGAATAAACTCGCGCTCTAACGAATCTTCGCTCTGGTAGCTATCGGCCACTTTCCATTCTTTGTGGTATTTATCCAGAACGATAAAGTTGTTCGACTCGGCGATGGTTTTGTAGTGGGTCATGCCTCGTTATCCTTGTTGTTCAGCCACTTTTTTATTTCACGGTCAAAGTCTGATTCGATGCGCTGTTGTTTGGAAAGGTGTCTTGCACATGGGCATAAAACAACTGAGTAGTTTCAGATTTTGGGTCGTAGTCGATACTGCATTCGGCGAAAATATCGGTAATCTGCTGGTAAATGCGCCGCTCACTGGCGCGTATGGAACGTACCCGATCCAGCAGCTCGCGGAAGTAATCCTTGCCGAAAAAGCGACCGTTTTTCAGCCGCTCATCATCCATGGCAAAGCCCTTGATGATGTATTCTTTAATCAGCTGAGTCGCCCAGATACGGAACTGAGTCGCCTGTGCCGAGTTGACCCGATAGCCAACGGATATCACCGCATCGAGGTTGTAATATTGTGTCTGATATTTCTTACCGTCTTCGGCAGTTGTTTCCAAAATGGAAATAACTGAATCCGGATGTAACTCATTGTTTGTAAAGATGTTTTTCAGTTGTTTGGATATAGCAGGAACACCCACACCAAACAGCTCGGCCATGCGCTTCTGGGTTAGCCACAGGGTTTCGCCACTAAGCAGCACCTCCACTTTCACCGCGCCATTGGGGGCGGTGTAGAGCAAAAACTCTGTGTTTTGATCTTGCAGGCTTAGCTTAGGCATGGGGCGCATCCTTGGCAGCGTATTTCCATTAGCGTCTGGCTCATATCAGGCTGCTACCTCTGTATCCGGCTTCGGAAAGCTCAACAGCAGGTCGCGGTAATATTCGTATTGCTGTTGGCGCAATGCAATTTCGCGGGGTAAGCCTTCGGTGATAGAGCTGGTTAGGGCGTCGAATTTATCGAGAATGGCTACGATGCGCTCCTGCTCTGCAAGAGAAGGAATGGGCATTTTTACAACTTTTAATGCATTTGCGTTGAATTGTGGCTGCCCCCCTCCCGATACTAAATTGTTGGCTTGATTCCAAAATAAATTGCTCTGTGCAAAATGCCAGTAGAATTTCGAATTGATAACTTTTTCATCAAAACTTAGTTTTATTAAGAACCCTGCATAAATCGCTGGGTAATCTTCTTCAAAAATCATTGTTTTGCCGTAAGTTGCTCCAGTACGAGCCATAAGCAAATCGTTCTTCTTCAAAATGAATCTTTCATTTTCCTTTGAAATATCAACATACTTTGAACCAGTTACTATCAGCTTTCCATTGGTATTTATATCAGTGATTCTGACAAAGCGAGCATCTCCGTGATCCTGCGCTTTTGCGACATAGCCATACGTGAAGTCGCCAACCTCCCCCAACGTCTTCCACTCCACTTCCCCTTCTTCAAAACTCAACAACTGGTCGCGATAGTAGTTGTATTGTTTTTTGCGAGCGGTCAGCTCGGCGGTCAGCTCGGCGGTCAGCTCGGTGAAGGTGTCCAGAATGCGGACGATTTCGGCTTGGATTTCTAGGGATTTTTTTGGGTTTTCTGGGCAGGGAATGGGGATTTGGATTTCAACCATTTTCCCTTTAGTTAGCTTTGCTCGCCCTCCACCCGTTAAAAATGAGATGAAATTAACAATACAAAGATAGTGATATAAAAATCTTGTGTTCAGTCCAGACTTTCCACGAATAACATGAACATGATTATTCGCCCAAAATTTCCCGCTGACATATTGAATAGAGTAATTTTCTAGACTTGCTGAGCCGTCCTCAGCAATAAGAACATATTCGCCATCGTGAGTATGGCCATCGACATAATCCTGAATATTATTCGCACCGTAGTATGGTGTTTTTCCAGCTACACGTAGGGACGCTTTTACAGGCTTCCGTCCACTATTCGCCACCTCAACAAAGTCGTCATCCCCCAGCGCCTTCCATTCCACCTCAACGCCATCCAGCAGCTTTTCCATAGTGCTCAGCTTGCTCATGCCTTAACCTCTTCGCCTTCAATTTCGGCCACAATCCCATCAATATCCTTACGCAGTTGATCGATCTTGGTGACGGTGATTTTTAACTCGGCATTGAGCGTTGTAATGTCGGTCACTTCGCGATTGTCTTTGGCCTCTACATAGCTGCTTACCGACAGGTTGTAGTCGTTGGCGGACACTTTCTCAAACGGTATGGATTGGGCGAAGTGTTCCACATTTGCTTTGCTATCGAACACTTGCATGATTTGTTCAATGTGGTCATGGGTAAGCGTGTTGGTGTTAGTTTCTTTTTTAAACAGGCCGCTGGCGTCAATAAACTGAGTAGTGGTATCGGTTTTATGTTTGGAGAGCACCAGAATGGTCACAGCAATGGTGGTGCCAAAAAACAGGTTGGGTGCCAGTGAAATGACCGTTTCCACATAATTGTTATCCACCAAATATTGGCGAATTTTCTGTTCGGCACCGCCACGGTAAAAAATACCGGGGAAGCAGACAATGGCCGCGCGACCTTTACTGGAAAGGTAACTGAGCGCATGCAGTACAAAAGCAAAATCCGCCTTGGACTTGGGCGCGAGCACACCCGCTGGGGCGAAGCGGTCGTCGTTGATCAGGGTTGGGTCGTCGCTGCCTATCCACTTTACCGAATAAGGCGGGTTAGAGACGATGGCATCAAAGGGTTTGTCATCACCAAAGTGCGGGTCGATCAGGGTATTGCCCAGCTGCATATTGAACTTGTCGTAGTTGATATTGTGCAAAAACATGTTCATTCGTGCCAGGTTGTAAGTGGTGTGGTTGATTTCCTGACCGAAGAAGCCCTCTTCAATAATATGGGCGTCGAAGTGCTTTTTGGCTTGCAGCAGCAACGAGCCGGAACCGGCAGCCGGGTCATAAATTTTATTGACGCTGGTTTGCTTGTGCATGGCAAGCTGTGCAATCAGCCTGGAAACGTGTGTCGGGGTGAAAAATTCGCCACCGGATTTTCCGGCATTGGCGGCATAGTTGGAGATCAGGAATTCGTAAGCATCGCCGAACAGGTCAATCTGGGCGGCATCACTCTTTTCATAAAAATCATGGCCAAAATCCAAACCTGCCACGCCTTTCAGTACCGCCGCTAAACGACCGTTTTTGTCTTTAACGGTATTACCGAGTCGGTTACTGGTGGTATCGAAATCGGCAAACAGACCTTTGATGTCGCCTTCCGAGGGGTAGCCACTGGCCGAGGCTTCGATAGCGGCAAAGATAGCGGCCAAATCGGTGTTCAGGCTTTCGTTGCTGTTGGCGTTTTTAGCAACATTGGCAAACAGCTGGCTGGGATAGATGAAGTAACCCTTAGTTTTAATGGCATCGTCTTTGATGTCTGGCGTGATCACCCCATCGCCAAGTTCGGCGTAATGAATACTATCGTCATCAGCCTCAATATAGAGGGCAAAGTTTTCGCTGATGAAGCGGTAAAACAGGGTGCCAAGGACATATTGTTTGAAATCCCAGCCGTCTACTGAGCCGCGCACATCGTTGGCAATAGCCCAGATCTGGCGTTGCAGGGCGGCGCGTTGTTGGTTGCTCGTCATTTTACTTTCCTGTTGAATACGTTTTAAGTCGCTATTGGCTCGAAATCCACTTGGAATTATAGGAGAGGCTCCCCGGAAATTGCTCTGCGCTAATAACGATTGACCCAAACAAATCTGTTCGGATCAATCTTAGAATCGTTATTAAAACGATACGCGCATAGCTTTCCGCCGTTCTCGACCGCCACACTATAATCTAAGCAGGCAATGTACTCAGTCAATGGAGCTGGCTCTCCTGTCCTCCAGTAATGGCCAACAAACACCGGCTTTTTCTCGTCGTAACCAGGAAGAATGTGCGCCTTCAAAGGGTAGTGAGGGATCTTGTCAATCTCTGAGCCGAGCACCATGGCAAGAGCATGATAGGTCAGGTTCTCAGTTTGCCACCACCTAGTCCTGATTTCATGGCGAGGGTTCCCTTCTTTATCAAGGAAAAAGTGCGGTTCTGGCAGCAATATCTCCAGCCCTTTTAGCAGGGTTTCAATTGTATCGCAGGCTTCACTGCCCTCCCGACTGGCTTTCTCCCAAGAGCCCGACTGCAACCGGTTTTCTTTATCGGTATAACCACGTGCTTGCGCCAAATGCTTCGGAGACCAACAGGCGTGAACAACTCTGAGCTCTGGTAGGTCTAGAAATATTGGAAGGGTTTTAAACCACTCAACAAAATCCTTGTGAAGCTCACTGCCTTCACCCACCTGTTCGAGAAACTCTTTGTGCTGGCCCAAGTTCTTGTCGGTGTGGAGTCGTAGGCACTGACTAGGGTTTTGCGAGTCTTTGGTGGCCCAGCAAACGGCATTGAATTCATGGTTGCCCATAACAGCCAATGCGTTACTCTTTTCGACCATCGCTTTCGCAATCTGAACCGTTTCGACCTGTTCCGGTCCACGATCTACAAAATCACCCAGAAAAATAACCCTGCGCTCAGGGTGCTGCCAAACGCCATCAAGTTCTTGGTAGTCCATTTTGGTAAGCAGTGCTTTCAGCTCGGTAGCATAGCCGTGAATATCGCCGATAAGGTCATACATAGCTATTCCTCCATGAAGCGTTATGTCTTTAGTTCGCTTACCCTGCCAGTTCTCCAGCCAGATTGATAATGGCAACAAGCGGACAGCTCCGGCTTATTTGTCTTTATGAAAGGGCTTTGTTCATGGCTTCAATTACCGGGCTTGCTGCCTGATTACTCACCGGCCCCTCGTTTTTGGCAATAATGTCGCCGTCCGGTGCCAGCCAATAACTGCGATTGGGCGCATAAAAAAACCAGTACCGCTTAATCGTCCCCCAGATCAGCAGCTCGCCTTCCGTTTCTCGCATATGTTCCTGTACCAGCTCTTGCGCTTGCACCAGTTGCTGCTCCGGGGTGAGCCTTAAAATCCACCTGGGGAACCCTAGATAACGCCGACTTTCAAGAAACGCCAACACAAACACACGTTGGTTTTCACGTTTAAAATCGGTATCTACCCACAGATAAGGCTTGAATGAAGCGCGGTCATCGTCGGTTTGGCGTTTGATACGAGCGATATTGGCGTCACATTCATCCAAAGGCAGCTCCAGTGCCCGGCACAGCTCATGCACGAATTCATGGCTCTGGTATCTCAAATCATAACCGCCAACGTCTAGCCCTAAGACTGGGCTACCCAACACCTTTTGTAGGCGTTCAAGATTCGTTGCTCGCGGTTTGTGGTATCCCATTTTTTTTAGGATGGCTTCGCGAGACCTTTCCGACTCGTTAACCTTCAAAACTAAGTCTGCTCTAAAGTTGTCGATCATTGGGGTCCGCCTCCTTTAACCTCTCAATTGTCGGTTCAACGACTGACTGGCCCATTGGCAGCTCTTCGCCATTGTAAAACCATTCGTTAATGGCTCCAGCCAGCGCTTCTTTTAAGGTGGCCCCGGCCTCAAGGCTTTCTGCGACGCCTGCCGCTATACGGTCGTATTCGTCGAAGCAGTCATTTTCCTTGCAACAGGTGTTCATTGGGTCGTTTTCAAACAAGGCTCTGGAAATTTGGTCAGCGGTTAGCTGTATGTTCATTGCACCCTCCTTTGTTGACGCAACTCGTAGTAACCCAAGGCGCTTTTGTTTTTTGAAGTTTCGCGCGTACCGTTTTCGGTTAGTTCAGCGTATCGGGCTTTGGCTTGTTCACGCGGCATTGCTTCACTGTCGAAGCTGTCGGATCGGGTCATGTGATCGATGTATGCCACTATCCAGAGAGCTTCAGGCATGGCTGCGTTTTTCCTACGTTTGCTCATATTGACCTCCTTTAATGAATCCATCTTAAAATGGATGTGCGACACCTGGAGTCGCACCGATCTACAGGCTGGGGTGTAGAATGTAAAAACCGGGAGGAAACGGGTGGACTGGGTAAAAAAAGAAATATCCAGAAAACGCCTCAAGGCTAAGCGGAAAACCCCACTTCATGGCCCGACCATAGGCGACCATGTATAATAATCTCACTAAAATCTCCCCTCGAATTCACCAATACGGTCACCAGAAAACCCATGGAAAAAACCTACCAGCCAGAAAACATAGAGCGCCAGTGGTACGACAACTGGGAATCTAAAGGCTACTTTCGCCCCAGCGGTGAAGGCGAGTCTTACAGCATCGTTATTCCGCCGCCGAATGTGACCGGCAGCCTGCACATGGGGCACGCCTTCCAACACACCATTATGGACACCCTCACCCGCTACAAACGCATGCAAGGCCACAACACCCTGTGGCAAGTAGGCAGTGACCACGCCGGTATCGCCACTCAAATGGTGGTTGAACGCAAACTGGCGGCGGAAGAAGGCAAAACCCGCTACGATCTAGGCCGTGAAGCGTTTATTGAGCGTATCTGGGAGTGGAAGGAAGAGTCTGGCGGCACCATTACCGACCAGATGCGCAGACTGGGTAACTCGGTGGATTGGGACACCGAGCGCTTTACAATGGACGACGGCTTCTACAAGGCCGTGCAAGAAGTGTTTGTCCGCCTTTATGAAGACGGCCTGGTATACCGTGGCAAACGCCTGGTGAACTGGGATCCAAAGCTGCACACCGCGATTTCCGATCTGGAAGTAGAGAATCAGGAAGAGAAAGGTTACTTCTGGCACCTGCGTTATCCGCTGGCTGACGGTGCCACCACGCAAGACGGTAAAGATTACCTGATTGTTGCCACCACACGCCCGGAAACCATGCTGGGCGATACTGCCGTCGCCGTGCACCCCGAAGACGAGCGCTATCAGCACCTGGTTGGCAAGTTCGTTATGCTGCCGCTGGTGAATCGCCGCATTCCAGTGATTGCCGACCACCACGCCGACCCGGAAAAGGGCTCTGGCTGCGTGAAGATTACCCCGGCTCACGATTTTAACGACTACGCCGTAGGCAAACGCAATAATTTGCCAATGATGAACGTGCTGACCCAAGACGCCAAAATTCGCCAGCAGGCCGAAGTCTTCAACGGCGACGGCACTGAAAATACCGATCTGGACGCTGCCCTGCCCGCCGCCTACGCCGGGCTGACCCGGGAAGACGCGCGCAAGCAGATTGTGGCCGATATGGACGCAGCCGGCCTGGTTCAACTGGTGGAAGACCACGTTCTGAGCGTGCCCCGCGGGGACCGCTCCGGCCTGATCATCGAGCCGATGCTGACGGATCAATGGTTTGCCGATGCCAAAACGCTGGCCAAGCCGGCCATTGAAGCGGTGGAACAAGGCCGCATCCAGTTTGTGCCCAAGCAGTACGAGAACATGTACTTCTCCTGGATGCGCGACATTCAAGATTGGTGTATCTCCCGCCAGCTGTGGTGGGGCCACCGTATTCCGGCCTGGTACGACGCCGAGGGCAACATTTATGTTGGCCGCAGCGAAGACGAAGTGCGCCAGAAGCACAATCTGGCCGCCGATTTTGCGCTAAAACAGGACGACGACGTTCTAGACACCTGGTTCAGCTCTGCCCTTTGGACGTTTGGCACTCTGGGCTGGCCGGAGCGCACCGAGCGACTGCAGACCTTTCATCCGACAGACGTTCTGGTGACCGGCTTTGACATCATTTTCTTCTGGGTTGCGCGGATGATCATGATGACCACGCACTTTATGAAAGATGAAGACGGCACGCCCCAGGTTCCGTTCAAAACCGTTTACGTTACCGGGCTGATTCGCGACGAAAACGGCGAAAAAATGTCCAAATCCAAGGGCAACGTGATTGACCCGCTGGACATGATTGACGGCGTTGATCTGGCGCCGCTGCTGGAAAAACGCACCGGCAACCTGATGCAGCCGAAGCTGGCCAAGAAAATCGCCAAACAGACCGAAAAAGAATTCCCCGAAGGTATCTCGGCCCACGGCACCGACGCTCTGCGTTTCACCCTGGCGGCCATGGCCACCACCGGCCGTGACATCAACTGGGACATGAAGCGCCTGGAAGGCTACCGCAACTTCTGCAACAAGCTGTGGAACGCCGCCCGTTACGTGCTGATGAACACCGAGGGTGAAGACTGCGGCGTGAACGGCGAGTCGGTAGAACTGTCGCTAGCCGACCGCTGGATTATCAGCGCTTTGCAGCAGTGCGAGCAGGGTGTGGCCCGCCATTTGGACCAGTACCGATTTGATCTGGCCTCACAGGCCCTGTACGAGTTTATCTGGAACGAATACTGCGACTGGTATCTGGAGCTGTCCAAGCCTTCGCTGAGTGACAACAGCGCCAGCGCTGAAGCCAAGCGTGGCACTCGCCATACACTGGTGCACGTGCTGGAAGCCGTTTTGCGCCTGGCGCACCCGATCATGCCGTTCATCACCGAGGAAATCTGGCAGCGCATTGCACCGCTGGCCGGCAAATCCGGTGACAGCGTTATGCTGCAGCCGTTCCCGCAGGCGGATAGCAGCCGCCAAGACGATCAGGCGGTTGCGGATATTGAATGGCTGAAGGGCGTGATTGTGGCGGTGCGTAATATTCGCGGTGAAATGAATATTTCACCGGCGAAGAAGATTCCGCTGCTGTTCCGTGGCAACAGCACGGAAGGCCAGCGCCGGATGAATGAGAACCGCCCGTTTTTGAGCTCGTTGGCGAAGCTGGAAAGTCTGGAGTGGTTTGAAGGCGACAAGGCACCGATGAGCGCCACCCAACTGGTCGGCGATATGGAAGTACTGGTGCCTATGGCTGGCCTGATTGACAAGGGTGCAGAGCTTAAGCGCCTGGATAAAGAGCTGGAGCGTCTGGGTAAGGAAATTGGCCGGCTGGAAGGCAAGTTGGGCAATGAGAAGTTTACCGCCAAGGCACCGGCGGAGGTTGTTGCCAAGGAGCAGGAGAAGCTGACCGAGTTTCAGCGTAATATGGCGCGTTTACAGCAGCAGCGTGCTGACATTGAGGCCATGTAAGCGTGACTGCGGGCGTTAAGCGTTGCGAGGATGGCGGCCAGATCGCCATTCTTGGAGCGGGTTCAATGGGGCGGCTGTGGGCCGCCCTTTTGCCGCCTTCTTGTTGTGGGTTTTTGCCGCGATTGGACAGTTTTAGCCAGACCGCTGAGCTCTCCAGCAGTGCACCTGAAGACGGCGCTGGTCACCGGGGGGGCTTCAGCCGCCCGGAAGGCACCCCCGAAACACGCTGTGAATACGCCCTTATACGCCCGGCTTCGCCGGACATTGGCGTTGCTCGTACCTTTGTTAGCCTGCCGTGGCTCCATTCGGCTGCAGATATGGGTTTACTGTTGGTCACTACCAAGGCCGGAGATACACTTTCGGCTCTGGAGGGCTGGCTGCCGCATATAGCCGAAGACACGCCGGTTGTTCTTTTCCAGAACGGTTTAGGCAGTCAGCAGGCTGTGGCCGAGCGCTGGCCGGAGCGGCCGGTTTTGGCGGCTAGCACCACAGAGGGGGCGAATCGACCAGAGCCGGATGTGTTGGTGCATGCCGGCACCGGGGACACCTGGGTCGGCCCGCTTACCGACTCGGCTTCTGCCGCCACTGAATCAGTGGTTCAGTGGCTGGCGCAATCCGGATTACAGGTGCATACCGAAAACAGTATTGTGCAGCAGCTGTGGCAAAAACTGGTGGTTAACGCCGGCATTAATGCATTTACCGCACTGCTGGACTGCCCGAATGGCGCCATAGTGGACGCACCGCTGTATCGGCAGACAATTGACGAATTATGCACCGAAATCGCGGCTTTACTGCAGGCCGATACCGGTGAACGTACCGCCCCGCAGGCGCTGCGGGAGCGAATTGAGGCGGTCGCCAAAAGTACGGCCAGTAACACCTCGTCGATGCGTGCGGATGCAAACGCCGGGCGTAAAACCGAGATCGATTTTATTAACGGTTACCTTGTGCAGTGCGGGCGGCGCCACGGGATTGCCACGGCGGTAAACCAAATGCTGGTTCAGCGAGTACAAGCTCTTTAGCCTTTCAACCAATCAGGCTAGCGTTTTAACCAACTAGGAGAATGTCATGGGCAACCGCCTGTCGAAAATTTACACCCGCACCGGAGACGATGGTTCTACCGGTCTGGCCGATGGTAACCGCATTGCCAAAAACGCCCAGCGCGTTGAGGCCATGGGCACGGCGGATGAACTGAACTGTCACATGGGCTTACTGGTTGAGATGCTGGACAGCGATGATGCGCTGTTTGAGCCCATGCGCCGCATTCAGCATCACCTGTTTGACCTGGGGGGTGAATTTGCGATTCCGGGTAGCGTCGTTATCAGCGAGCAGCACATCAGCTGGCTGGAAGGCTTGATGGATGATTGGAACGAATCACTGCCACCGTTGAAGAACTTTATTTTGCCCGGTGGCAGCCCGGCCGCAGCTCAGTGCCACATGGCTCGCGCCGTGTGCCGCCGCGCCGAACGTGTTGTGGTGGCACTTAGCCATGAGGACTCTATCAACCCGCTCGCGCGGCAGTACCTGAATCGCTTGTCTGACCTGCTGTTTGTTGCCTCACGTGTGCTGGCACGGCGCGAGGGCGCGGAGGAAATTCTGTGGGAGCAGAAGAAAGCCAGCCGTGATCAACTGCCCCCGCACAAATAGCATGGTAAAAACAGCAACGCGGTTACAGAATTTTGTGCTCGCGCAGCTGCTCCAGGGCAGCGGCCACTTGCCCGCCCTGCTCGGGTAAATCCGCAAGGATTAGCGTCAGGTCGTTGTGGCCAGTGTCGGTGTCGGTCAGCACCAGCAGGCCGTTGGCTCTAAGTGCCAGAGCCAGCGGTGCTTTGAAGCCTTCACTGTATTGCAGGTTGTCGTGGTTCAGCGTGGCGACGGCGCGGCCGTCATCAAACAGTACTTTTTCGAGGGTATGAAGCAGCGTGCGGGCGGCGTTGGCCTCACCTTTTATATAGATCACCGCGGCTTGCTGGCCAAAGCGTCGGGCTTTTTGCACCGTGGTCACCTGCGCGCTCTGGTGCAGGGTGTAGCCTTGTTGCTGCGAGCCGGGCAGAATCATACCGGCTGCCACGGTGGTGTGGGTTAAGCGATCCACCACAATAAACGACCCGGTGCTGCGGAATTCTTTGTAGTTGTCCGCCAACACCGGCTGTTCCAGCGTCAGTTCGCAACGACCAATTTCATTCAGCGCCAGAGTATTGACCTCGGTCTTGTGTAACGAGTTCACATCCATTCGATGGCGAACAGCGGTCACGGCTCCGGCCACGCGACCGGTCAGCCGTTTTATATCGTAGGTTTTTCCCTGTACCAGCGGCTGCTCGGCCATCCACACCAAAGTGGCATCAAAGCGGTCCGTCGTCTGCGGCACCTGGCTGCTGTGCACCAGAGTATCGCCACGAGAAACATCAATCTGGTCTTCCAGCGTCAGGGTCACAGACATGGGCGGGAAGGCTTCACCGAGCTCGCCATCGAACGTGACAATGGATTTCACCGTTGATGACTTGCCGGACGGCAACACCGTTACCTCGTCACCCGGGCGCACTACGCCAGCGGTCAGGGTGCCGCAGTAGCCGCGGAAGTCCCTGTTGGGACGGTTCACGTACTGCACCGGAAAACGCAGCGCGTCGAAATTCTGGTCGCGGACAATTTCCACACTTTCCAGAGTGTCCATCAACGCCTGTCCCTGGTACCAAGGCATGAACTCTGAACGATTGACCACGTTGTCGCCTTTCAGCGCCGACAAAGGCACAAACTGGATGTCGGGCAGGTCCAGCTGGCTGGCAAACGCCGAATAATCAGCCTTGATCTGCTCGTAGCGCTGTTCGCTGTAATCCACCAGATCCATTTTGTTGATGGCCACAACCGTATGCTTCAGCCCCAACAGCGACACAATGAAACTGTGGCGGCGGGTTTGCACCTGCACGCCGTGGCGGGCGTCAATCAAAATGATGGCCAGGTCGCAGGTGGAAGCGCCGGTGGCCATATTGCGCGTGTACTGTTCGTGGCCCGGGGTGTCGGCGATGATGAATTTACGCCGCGCGGTCGAGAAATAACGATAGGCCACATCAATAGTGATGCCCTGCTCGCGCTCGGCCTGCAGGCCGTCCACCAGCAACGCCAGATCAAGCTCATCACCGGCATTACCCACCCGTGCGCTGTCGTTGTGGATTGCCTCCAGCTGGTCTTCGTAAATCATTTTGGAGTCGTGCAACAGCCGTCCAATCAAAGTGGATTTGCCGTCGTCCACGCTGCCGCACGTCAGAAAGCGCAGCAATTCCTTGTTTTCGTGCTGGTGCAGGTAGGCTTCGATATCGTCGGCAATCAGGTCAGACTGGTGGCTCATTAAAAATACCCTTCCATTTTTTTCTTTTCCATGGAGCCCGCTCCATCGCGATCTATCGCACGCCCCTGGCGCTCGGAAGTTCGTGTTAACAGCATTTCCTGAATAATCTCCTGCAACGTACCGGCCTCGGAATCCACCGCCCCGGTTAACGGGTAACAGCCCAGAGTGCGGAATCTGACCTTACGCAGTTCCGGCTTCTCGCCCGGGTTCAAAGGCAGACGCTCGTCGTCCACCATAATCTTCATGCCGTCACGGACAACCACCGGCCGCAGGGCGGCAAAGTACAAAGGCACAATCGGAATGCTTTCCAAAAAGATGTATTGCCAGATATCCAGCTCGGTCCAGTTAGACAGCGGAAACACGCGAATGCTTTCGCCCTTGTTGATGCGGGTATTGAACAGATTCCACAGCTCCGGTCGCTGATTTTTCGGGTCCCAGCGGTGATACTTATCGCGAAATGAAAACACCCGCTCTTTGGCGCGAGATTTTTCCTCATCACGGCGGGCACCGCCGAAAGCCGCGTCAAAGCCATACTTGTTCAACGCCTGCTTCAGGCTCTGGGTTTTCATTACGTCGGTGTGCGTGGCCGAACCGTGGGAAAAAGGCCCGACCCCCATGCCCACGCCCTCCTGATTGATGTGCACCAGCAGCTCCATGCCCAACTGCGCGGCCATGCGGTCGCGAAACTCGATCATTTCACGGAATTTCCAGGTGGTGTCTACGTGCAGCAGTGGAAACGGCGGGGTGCCCGGGAAGAAGGCTTTGCGGGCAAGGTGAAGCATAACCGCCGAGTCTTTTCCCACCGAGTACAGCATCACCGGATTATCAAACTCCGCAGCCACTTCACGAATAATCTGAATGCTTTCCGCTTCCAGCTGTTTCAGATGGGTAAGACGGCGTGCTGGCAAAGAAGTCATTAACGGCGACCTGCGTAAATCAATGGTTTAAAAAGCCGGCGAAGACTACCGGCTGGATATGCTGCGCAGTATCACAAAGGAAAATAAGATTTTGAAAGAATAAATATACGTTTATTTATTCTTTTTTAGAATAATGAACACCTCACCGACGTGACGCTTAATATTCGATATATGAATATCAAAATCCATAAATGTCATTATAAAGAATAACGAGCATTGCGTATGATCGCGTTATACATTTACACAAGTCGGTGAAACAGCCATGTATCAGTACAATCAGATTGACCAGACGCTGGTCGACGAACGGGTGGAGCAATTTCGCGACCAAACCCGCCGGTTTCTGAACGGCGAACTGCCAGAGGACGAATTCTCTGCGCTGCGGCTGATGAACGGCCTTTACATTCAACGCCAGGCTCCCATGCTGCGTGTGGCTGTCCCTTATGGCCTTCTATCGTCAACCCAGATGCGCAAGCTGGCCCACGTTGCCCGCACTTACGATCGCGGCTATGGCCACTTCACCACGCGCACCAACATTCAGTTCAACTGGCCGGAACTAGCTGCGGTACCGGACATTCTGGCTGAACTGGCGCAGGTTCAGATGCACGCTATTCAAACCTCGGGCAATTGCATTCGCAACACCACAACCGACCCTTACGCCGGTGTAGCGGCAAACGAACTTGAAGATCCGCGCCCCTACTGCGAAATTATCCGCCAGTGGTCTACCCTGCATCCAGAATTTGCTTACCTGCCGCGGAAATTCAAAATTGCCGTCACCGGCGCAACGGAAGACCGCGCAGCTTCCCAGGTGCACGATATTGGCCTGCAAATGGTGCAGGACGCCGATGGCGACATCGGCTTTGAAGTACTGGTCGGCGGTGGACTGGGCCGCACGCCCATCATCGGCAAGAGCATTCGCCAGTTCCTGCCCAAACGGCATCTGTTGTCGTATCTGGACGCCATCTTGCGGGTGTACAACCTCAAAGGCCGTCGCGACAACAAGTATAAGGCGCGCATCAAGATTCTGGTGGAAGCCCTGGGCCCCGACGAATTCCGCCGCCTGGTCGAGGAGGAATGGGCCCACATCCGCGACGGCGAATTGACGATCACCGACGCCGAATTTACCCGTGCCAAATCGTTTTTCACCCTGCCCGATTACGATACCCACGCCGCCAGCGCCGACGCCCATGCGTCTTTACGTGATTCACTGGCAACCGATATCGAGTTCAACGCCTGGTATCGCCACAACACTGTGGCCCACCGGGTAAATGGCTACCGCATTGCCATTGTGTCGCTGAAGCCGTATCTGGAAGCCCCCGGCGACATCACCGACAGCCAGATGGACGCGGTGGCAGACCTGGCTGATCGTTACAGCTTTGGCGAAACTCGCGCCACCCATCACCAGAATTTGGTGCTGACCGATGTACGCAAGGGCGACCTTTACGCCGTATGGCAAGCGCTGGCGGCGAGCAATCTGGCGCGCTCTAACATTGGCACACTGACCGACATGATTGTGTGCCCCGGGTTTGATTTTTGCTCGCTGGCCAACGCCCGCACGCTGAACATTTCAGACCAGATCAATGAGCATTTTGACGATATGGATCATCTGTACGATCTGGGTGAAATCCGACTGAACATGTCGGGTTGCATCAACGCTTGTGCCCATCACCACGTCGCCGACATCGGCATTTTGGGCGTGGATAAAAAAGGCGAAGACTGGTATCAGATTTCCCTTGGCGGGTCGTCCAAAGAAGACGCACGCCTGGGCAAGATTCTGGGAAGATCGGTACCGGCGAGCGACGTTGCTGTCACCGTGGGGAAAATTCTGACCGTGTACGTTGACCAACGTCACGAAGACGAATCGTTTGCACAAGTCGTGCAACGTGTAGGCATCAAACCTTTCAAGGAACGCGTGTATGCCACTGCTCATTAACCAGTGCATTGTGACCGAAGACCCCTGGCAATTACTGGATCAGGCGGCTCTCGACGAAGGTTCATCATTGCCTGACGGTGGGCCTGTGGCTGTGCCCCTCACTTGGTATCGGCAACACCGGGAAGCGCTGCAGCAGCGCAACAGCCCGCTGGGCGTGATCGTGAACGGCGATGATGACCTGGCGGCGCTTTACGCCGACCACAGCCAACTCGAGCTGATTGCCATCGAATTCCCAACGTTTCGCGATGGCCGCGGATTCAGCATCGCCCGCCAGTTAGTGCGCAGCGGGTTTGACCGGCAAATTCGAGCTTTGGGCCATGTTACCCGCGATCGCCTGGCGCTGATGCAAAGCTCCGGATTCAACGCCTTTGCCATCAGTGACGAGGGCTTCCAGGCCGATCATCTTCAGGTATTTTCCGAGATTAGCGTGAATTATCAGGGTACGACGGCGGATCCGCGGCCGGTTTTTCGGCGCTAAACGCAGGCTTAACCGCCTCCAAACATTTTATTCGTCGCTGCTTACAGCGCCGATTTCTCAGTCAAAGGGCATCGACACCATGACGCTTGATGTGGCTACGGCCAACCAACAGCTTGCCAGTAACCGGCCCCAAGAAATCATAACGTGGGCCTTGACGCAGGCGCGCAATCCGGTCGTCACGACCAACTTCGGTCCTTACGAAGCCGTGGTCCTGCACATGGCGGTTCAAGCCCGGCCGGACATTCAGGTGATATGGATCGATTCGGGTTACAACACCTCTGCCACCTACCGTTTTGCAGAAAAACTGATTGCCCAGCTGAAGCTGAATGTGCGCACGTTTATACCGCAACACACCGCTGCCCGGCGCAACGTACTGATGCAGGGCATACCTGAGATTGACCAGCCGCTGCACGAGGAATTTACCCGCCAGGTGAAACTGGAGCCCTTCGCCAGGGCCCTGGCAGACATTCAGCCAGATCTGTGGTTTAACGCCATCCGCAAAGACCAAACCGACTTTCGCCAGTCGCTAGACATCGTCTCCACCAGCAAAAGTGGCATTGTGAAAGTAGCGCCTTTATTCAATCTGACCAGCGCCGACCTGGATGCCTACCTGGCGGCGCACCAGTTGCCCAACGAACACGATTATTTTGATCCCACCAAAGCTCTGGAAACCCGCGAGTGCGGGTTACACACCAGGCTCTGATACTGCTCACTCCGGGAAGTTGCCATGGATTTTTTACCGCTATTTTTTAATTTGAACGATCGCCAGGTGTTGCTGGTGGGCGGTGGTAATATAGCCCTGCGCAAGGCTCGCCTGCTCAAACGCGCAGGCGTTGGCCTGACCGTGATTTCCCACGCCGTCGATGAGGAACTTCGAGCCCTGCTGACCGATGACCGCGACGAGATCATTTTGGGGGATTATCACAGCGACCTGCTGGCCGGGAAAACTCTGGTGATCGCCGCCACCGACGATGCCGAGTTGCACGCTCAAGTTCACGCCGAGGCCGTGGCGCAAAATATCCCCATCAACGTGGTGGACACGCCCAAGCTGTGCAGCTTCATATTTCCGGCCATCGTTGACCGCTCGCCCATTGTGATTGGCGTTACCTCCGGCGGGCATTCACCGGTGCTGACCCGGCTGCTGAGGGCCCGCCTGGAAACCCTCATTCCCAAAGGATACAGCAGCCTGGGCGACCTGGTTGGGCGCTTTCGCGATCGGGTTAAAGCGCGTTTCAATTCGCTCAATGAGCGTCGTCAATTCTGGGAAAACGTGCTGGAAGGGAAAATTGCTGAAAAAGTGTTTTCTGGTCACCATGACGAGGCCGAGTCCATGCTGGTGTCGGCCATCGACCAGGGCGACGCCGGCCATAAAACCGGCGAGGTGTATCTGGTCGGTGCTGGCCCGGGTGATCCGGAGCTGCTGACGTTTAAGGCACTGCGTCTGATGCAGCAGGCTGACGTGGTGTTTTACGACAATCTGGTATCGCCGGAAGTGCTGGACTTGTGCCGGCGTGACGCCGACCTGATTTGCGTCGGCAAAAGCCGCGATCATCACACGGTGCCGCAGGACGACATCAATACCCTGCTGGTTAAACACGCCAGACTGGGGCGGCGGGTGGTGCGGCTTAAAGGCGGTGATCCGTTTATTTTCGGACGTGGCGGTGAAGAACTGGAAGAGCTCAAGGCCCACGGCGTACCGTTTCAGGTGGTACCGGGCATCACCGCCGCCAGCGCGTGTTCGGCCTATACCGGCATTCCACTGACCCATCGTGGCTACGCCCAATCAGTCAAGTTTGTTACCGGCCAATTGAAAAACCGACAACAAGCCCTTGATTACAAAGAACTGATACAGCCCAATCAAACGGTCGTGTTCTATATGGGGCTGCACACACTGCCGCAACTCAGTGCTGGCCTGATGGCTCATGGCCGGGCGATGGATACTCCGGTTGCTATTGTTTCCCGCGGTACCGCAGTCAATCAGAAAGTGCTGATTGGCACGTTGGCCGATATCGTCGCCAAACAGGAACTGGCGCAGCTGCCGGCGCCCGCGTTGATTATTGTGGGTGACGTAGTGCGCCTGCACGAAAAATTGGCGTGGTTCGGTGAGACGGTACCGATCGACAGCATCACCCACGCACTTGGCATGGCGCGCGGCCGGACCAGATCGGTCAACCCTGCTGGGCCAGGCCCGCAATCACCATCAGTGCCAGCAGACACAATCATACCAGCGTACTGCGGTTAAGCGGGTCGCGCATGGCGTTTAAGCTGGTCGCAGCTGCCGCAGCAGGTAGGCCAGCGCAAACACAAGCAGGGTCATAATCTGTCCTTTGTGGGTTTTGTCAGGCTTTGACGCAGCCGCGACCAGTCAAACGCCGGCCCAGGATCGGTTTTTCGCCCCGGCGCTATGTCGCTGTGGCCCGTAATCTCGTCAACGCCAATGTCTGGCCAGGCCGCCATGATTTGCTGACAAACCGCGGACAGTGCCTGGTACTGACCCTCGGTATAAGGCAGCTCGTCAGTGCCTTCAAGCTCAATGCCGATGGAAAAATCATTGCACTCGTGCTGGCCGTGAAAACAGGAACGGCCGGCGTGCCAGGCGCGGTCCAGCAGGCTGACAAACTGGATAAGCGTGCCATCACGGCGTATCAACAGGTGGGCTGAAACACACACTGTGGCAATGGCCTGGAAATACGGGTGGGCCTTGATGTCTAGCCGATTGCAGAAGAAATTTTCAATTTCAGGCCCTCCGAACTGGCCCGGAGGCAAGCTGATACTGTGCACAACAATCAGGCTTACCCGGCTGGCTGCGGGCCGCGCACCAAAATTAGGAGACGGTCGCCAGAGGGCTGCGTGTATTCTGCCGTGCGTGCGCAGTGTGGCTGCCGTCTTAGCGGCTTGGGTAAGCACAGAATGGGAAGTTTGAGGCAAAGCGAATCCTGATTCAACGAAATGGAATAGCCCTGATTGAAGCACAAAGCGTCACCGTGTGCCACGGCACGCTGCAACCTTCAAAAGCGGCAACCGGTGCACAGGTTGTCAATAATCGACTCCAGAGCGCGGTCAATTTACAGCGAGTCTGACTGCTGTTTTGTTTCGCACTGTATCCGTCTCTTGTTTACGCCAAGCCGCGTTTGCCTTTATCGTTGGCGAACGTCGGCGGGCGCGATAAACTCGGTTTCGTTTACGTGTGCCGCGTGCACCTTACTTCTCTGCCGTTACGGACGCCACACCATGATCAGTGCCGAACTACTGCGCCAGTCCAGAATTGAAACGGTTGCCCACAGTCTGCGCGAAGACGTCGGCGACGGTGACATTACCGCGCAACTTATCGCCGCCGACGCTCGCGCCAGCGGCCGCGTGATTACCCGCGAACACGCCGTTATGGCCGGATGCGAATGGGTAGATGAAGTATTTCGCCAGGTTGATCGCGACGTTGTTCTGGACTGGCGGGTGGAAGACGGCCAACGCGTCGAGCCCGGCCAGCTACTGTTTCGCATTAACGGTCTGGCCCGCAGCCTGCTAACCGCCGAGCGTGCGGCTTTGAACTGGCTTCAGACTCTATCGGCGGTCGCCACCCACGCCGCCCGTTACGCGGCGCTGATCAGCCACACCCGTACGCAATTGCTGGACACCCGCAAAACTCTGCCGGGCTTGCGCTTGGCGCAAAAATACGCGATCACCTGTGGTGGCTGCAGCAATCATCGTTTGGGATTGTGGGACGCTTTTCTGATCAAAGAAAACCACATCGCGGCCTGCGGGTCTATTGCGGCCGCTGTGCGTGCAGCGCGGGAACTGGCGCCGGGCAAACCGGTGGAAGTGGAAACCGAGAATCTGAACGAACTGCAGCAGGCGCTGGATGCCGGTGCCGACATCATCATGCTTGACGAGTTTTCGTTGGCGGATATGCGCACAGCAGTGGCACAAACGGCAGGCAAAGCGCGTCTTGAAGCTTCTGGCAATATTGACGACAACACCTTGGTGGCCGTTGCCGAAACCGGTGTAGACTTTGTCTCTTTGGGCACGCTGACAAAAAATTTGCGGGCCGTAGACCTGTCCATGCGCCTGGACGTCTGAGTGGCTGCCGAATTTTGTGACCTGGCGAGGGCGCTCAGCCGGACTTTGCACCCAGCAGTTCGTCCAGAGCCGCCAGTTCTCGAATCAACGCAGGCCCAGGGCCAGAGTCACCACGATAGTGCTCTTCTGCCATAGGCGCCACGCCGCTGACCGTGGGTAACGGCTGGTGATCTTCAATCAGCTGTTTCAGTCGCGCCAACAGCACAAACTGCAACCACTGCTCAAAAGTCATTGTATCGAGGCAAAACGGCTCTTGGCTGAGGTACTTTTCTGCGGCCAGGGGCTCGCTGTGCCAGCAGTTCATCTGACGCAGCTGGATTTCAACGGCCAGCAGACGGTCGGCAACTTGGCAGACATGGTCGAGGTTGTCGGACGCGGTTTTCATTCTTGTGCCGTCAACGCGGCGTCAGCCGCCATTGGTTCGCCGTGAAGCAGCCGGTAAAGGTCTTCAAACTGCCGGGTTAGCGGGTGTCGCGGAGCCATATGAATCAGCGGCTGGTGACACTGGTGGGACTCTTTCATTTTCACCGAGCTGGACAAGCGCACCGGCAGTACCGGCAAACCTTCCTGCGCCAATTCAGCCAACAGTTTGGCCGGCAGACTGGCGCGGGCCTGAAACTGATTGGCAACAATACCTTCAATACTCAGCTCCGGATTGTGGTCCTCCTGCAGCTCTTTAATTTCGTTAACGATGCTGTAAAGCGCTTGGCGCGCGAAGTCATCGCAATCAAACGGGATCAGGCAGCGCTGAGCGCCAATCAGCGCCGAGCGGGTGTAAAAATTCAGCGCCGGGGCGGTATCAATGTAAATATCGTCGAAATGCTGATCCAGCTTTTTCAAGGCTTCACGCAGTTTGTAGATTTTGTGCTTGGCTTCAAGTTTGCGCTCCAGAAACTCCAGCTCCGGGCTTGAGGGCAACACCCACAGATTCTTAAAAGGCGTTGCGTGCACAAACGACTCTTCCGGGCGCCGGTTGAACATCGTGAACGTCAGGGTCTGCTCAAGCAAACCAGCCGCGTTATTGTCGAGCTCGGTGGCAGGTCGACCCATCAGGTAATGGGTTGAGTTGCCCTGTGGGTCCAGATCAACCACTAACGTGCGTTTGCCGCGAGCCGCACTGATCGCGGCCAGGTTGCAGGCAATACTGGACTTGCCAACACCGCCTTTCTGATTGAATACCACCCGTCTCATCGCTCGTCTCCTTACGTGTGTATTGGCGTTTGCTCATAGCAGCCGCAGTCACCAGTTCATGACGGTTTTCACAAACGGAATGGTCAGCCGGCGCTGGGCTTGCAGCGAATTTTCGTCCAGCGAGTCCAGAATGGCCAGCAGCTCCCCTAAGCGTCGCGGTGCGCGGCGCAGAATAAATCCGGCAACGTCGTCAGCCATCACCAGGCCTCGCTGCTCTGCGCGAGCCATCAGAATACGCTTGCGATCTGAATCGCGGTAAATACCCAGCTGCAGAGTCAAACCGTGGCTAAGACGGGAAGACAAATCGGGCAGAATAAACGGTAAAGACGCGGGCACGTCCGACAAACTCACAACGAGCTGGTGGCCGGCATCCAGCATGCGGTTGTAAAGGTGAAAAACGGCCTCTTCCCAGCCGGTCTGACCAACAACGCTGTCCAGATCGTCCAGGCACACCAGATTAAATTGCTCGATCCCGGTCAGCGCATCGGGCCCAAACGGCCCCAGTTCCGTGATGCTGATGCAAACTGCTGATAACGACTGACTTTCAGCGTAGTGGCACAGAGCCTGTAAAAGGTGGCTTTTGCCAGTATCGGAATCGCCACACACCACCACCACTGGCACCGTCGCCGGAGGCTGACACGCCTGTTGCAAGCGCTCGGCCACGGCCGCATTGCGCTCGCCGTGGAAGTTGTCGAAGCGGGCATCGTCACGCAATTTAACACCCAGAATGAGTTGTGAACTTGTCACGACAACTTGGCCCTCCATGCCCGTAGACTCCAAGCGAGCAGATAGTGCACACCGCTAAGCACTGTGAATACAGCAACCACCCAGACCAGCGCCGAATTTATCCAAGGCGGCACCATGGTGATGACCTGCAACAGCATTGCCACCAACACTGCAAAAATCTGAATCGCGGTGTTGAATTTACCCAGCAGGCTCGGCGCCATTTCAAACCGGCCGATTCCATAGTGAAACGCCAGTGCACCACAAACAATCAACAGATCGCGCCCCAGCACCAGCAAAAACAGCCACAAAGGAAATACTTCGCCCAGTGCCAGCATAAGATAGGCGGTAATGAGCAACGCCTTGTCCGCTAGCGGATCAGCGATGGCGCCAAAGCGGGAGCGCCAGTCAAAGCGGCGGGCCAGATACCCGTCTACGCCATCAGTCACCGCTGCCAAAATAAAAATAATCAACGCCATAGGATAACGGTCTGCGTGCAGCTCAATCGCAAACGGAGCAATCGCCGCAGTACGCACAAAGGTCAGGGCATTCGGAATCCAGCGCCAATGATGCAAACTCAAAGCGCCCTCCTCACATCGACTTTAACGCACCACCGCCGGCACCGGTGAAGGCTGCCAGCGATAGATCAGAACCGGATACAACGCCTGCAAAGCTTGCTCCTCAGACGGCCCAACCGCGGCTGGCTGCGGCACCAGGCGGGAATCCAGCGTGATGTGATCACGCAGCTGACCCAGCTCACCAGAAAATGTCAGGCGCAGGGTTAACTCACTGCCCTTCACTTCAACAGGTGCGACATCTTCAACAGCGTTAATCTGCGCCAGGGCTCGACTCACTTTGGCGTAGTCAGCCAGTTTAGTCACACCCTGCAGTACTAAATCCACCGTAGGTCGCTTACCCACTTCGCCTCCGCTTGCCCCGTAGCGGCTAACGTAAAGTTCGGTCCAGCGATCAACAAGCGCCTGCGCCAAAGCCGCCGGCGAGTCCGCGTTCACCGTCTGTTCGCCCGGGCTATCAGAGCTGAAGCCGTCCATCACCCAACTCGCACGCCACTGATCACCGCGGCGACTCACTCGCACCAGCGCCATCACATCCCGACCAACGTCATTGGACGCACTGCGTACACGGCTAACAAACTGGCCCCAGATGTCCGACAGCAGCTCGCGATTGCCTGCCGCTCCCACAACCGGTAACGCCAGCGGCAGGCCGCGAACCCGCGATGCATTTTCAAAACCAGAGCGGAAAGCGGCGCTGGCACCGTCAAGAAAGCCGGTATCGGTAATCAATGCCCTCACACCGTTTTCTTCAAGCGCAACCCAGGCCAACGTCAGTGGCCGGTTGGCACCCCACACTGGCGCCTGAATTGAGGCCAACGCCTGGGTCACGGATACTGCGCCAAAGCTCATCTGTACCCGGCTTTGGGCGCCTGCATTTAGCACCTGGTAAGACGTCAGCATGGACTCGGCCGTGCCAAGCACTCCATCAACGCCGTCGCGCTCTAATACCCCACGGCTGCCGGCAACACGCACCAGCACCTCACGCAGCCCTAAGTCATAAGACACCGCTAACGCTTCTGGTCCGGAGCCTTGCAGAGCCACATTGGCAGAATACAGATTGTTGACGGTTACTGCCTGTGCCTGAGCCGCCAGCAGCCACAGCGCCGCCAATGCCCAACACACAGCAGACTGCCTCACACAGGCCAGAGCGCTCACTACGAGACGGCAGCAAGACTCGGACAAGCGTTTGAATCCGATGGATCGTTGAAAGTCAGGCGCCTGGGTTTTTTGACATTCAGGCCTGTAGCTCTTTTGAAATGCACGCATGTAAAAACTCGGCAATTGCATGGATAGCAGACAGGATACACCAAGCCCCTGGGCCTGAGTAGCGTCGCGCCCCAGCAGACTTGGGGCGGAATTGTGGCAATTACGGTTGGACCCCTTCATTGCACCTGCTAAAATTCGCGCCTTGACCCACTGGCCAACGGTTTACACCTCCATGAGCGAACACAAGCCCTCTTTGACTTACCGCGACGCAGGCGTTGATATTGACGCCGGCAATGAACTTGTCAACCGCATTAAAGCAACGGCGGCACGTACCCGCCGCCCGGAAGTGTTGGGCAGCCTGGGTGGGTTTGGCGCCATGGTGGCCATTCCTGCTGGCTATAAGGAGCCTGTTCTGGTGTCCGGCACCGACGGCGTAGGCACAAAATTGCGCTTGGCCATGCAGTTACAAAGACACGATACCATCGGCATTGATCTGGTCGCCATGTGCGTCAACGACCTGATTGTGGGTGGCGCCGAGCCCCTGTTCTTTCTGGATTATTACGCCACCGGCAAACTGAACGTAGACGTCGCTACCAGCGTAGTTGGGGGCATTGGCGAAGGCTGTGAGCTGGCCGGATGCGCGCTGGTGGGTGGTGAAACCGCCGAGATGCCGGGCATGTACGAAGGTGACGACTACGATCTTGCCGGATTCTGCGTTGGCATAGCCGAGCGCGCTGATATTATTGACGGCAGCCGCGTGCGCCCGGGCGATGCCCTGCTGGCAATGGGCTCTTCCGGCCCCCATTCCAACGGCTATTCGCTGATTCGCAAAATCTTGGAAGTCAGCAACGCCGATCTGAACCAGCCAATAGGCGATACCACCCTGGCCGAGGCCCTGATGGCCCCAACGCGCATCTATGTCAAAAACCTGCTAACGCTGATTCGCGACACAGACGTACGTGCTCTGTCGCACATTACCGGCGGTGGCCTGCCCGAGAACATACCCCGCGTATTGCCCAAGGGCACCGTGGCCGCAATTGACACCGCCAGCTGGCAGCTACCGCCGGTGTTTCAGTGGCTAAAAGACGCCGGCGGCGTGACCACTGAAGAAATGTACCGCACGTTTAACTGCGGCATTGGCATGGTGCTGTGCGTTCCACAGGACCAACTGACGCTGACGCTGGATACACTCAATGCCATGGGCGAAACGGCATGGCACCTTGGTACTGTTGAAGCCGGCGCGGAGCGCCAGGCCGACAGTGCTGTACGCTACCAACCGGGACTACTGGCAATATGAAAGCGGACCCATCACCACGCCCCAAGATTCTGATTATGGTGTCAGGCGAGGGCAGCAACCTGCAGGCGCTGATTGAAGCCGGCCGTGAGCGCGACTACCCCGCCGATATAGTGGCGGTTGGCAGCAATCAGGCCAAGGCGCCAGCGCTGGCGAAGGCGGCCAACGCCAACATTCCGACCTTTGTGATTGAACACGGTCGCTATGGCAGTCGCGACGAATTCGACGGCGCTCTGATGCAGGAAATCCGCCGCCACAACCCGGACCTGATTGTGCTGGCCGGTTTCATGCGCATCCTGACCGAGGGTTTTGTCCGCGCGTTCCGCGGCCAACTACTGAACGTTCACCCCTCGCTGCTGCCAAAATACACTGGCCTGAATACCCACCAGCGCGCACTGGACGCCGGTGACAAAGTGCACGGTGTGTCTGTCCACTTTGTCACCGAAGGATTAGATGGCGGGCCGATTATTGCCCAGGCCCAGATTGCAGTAGGCCCTGACGACAACGCTGAAACCCTGGCGCAGAGGGTGCAAAATCAGGAACATGTGCTTTACCCGATTGTGGTGCGTTGGTGCTGTGAAGGCCGCGCGCAACTGGGGGCTGAACAGGTTCTGTTTGATGGCCAGGCACTGCTCCAGCCAGTGGTACTGCTAGCAAAATAATCGCCCAAACGCTGTGTTTGAAGAGGCTGTCATGCAAAAAAGATCCCTGGTTGGATCCGCTTTTTCGAGTTTACCCCTGCTGCTCGGCTCGGCTTTGCGGTTGTGCCTGATTGTTTTTATTACCCCGGTGCTGGCGGAAGTGGGTGGCAAGCCTTCGGACACGCCCAGGTTAGCGCCTTTCGAAGCCTCTTTTTCTGCCTCTATCGAGCAGGGTATTACCTTAAGCGGCAGCGCCAGACGCATTCTTAGCGACCAGAATAACGGCGTTTGGCTTTATCGCACCTCGGTAAAATCGTTTGTAGCCGATATTGAAGAATCGGTAGTTTTGAAGTGGCAGAACGGTCAGGTTATTCCTTTGCGCTATCGCTACAAGCTCTCAGGGCTGCTGATTCGCGATCGCAAAGAAACCATCGACTTTGACTGGGCGCAAAATCGTGCGACCGGCCGCTATAAAAAGAAAGCATTTGAAGTCGCCCTTAGCCCCGGCATGCTAGACCCACTGGGCTACCAGCTGCAGTTACGCCAAGACATCAAGGCCGGTAAACGGGCAGTGGAGTACCGTTACGTGCGCCACGGCCGATTGGACAAGGAGCGGTTTGCAGTCATTGACGAAGGGCTGATTGAAACGTCCCAAGGCGAGGTGAACGCTCTGACAGTGAAAAAATTGCGCGGCGAAGGCGCCAAGCGCGAGACCCTGATGTGGTTCGCCCCGAAGTTCGACCACATGCTGGTGCAATTGCTGCAAACCGAGCCTGATGGCAGCCGCTACGAGCTCAACCTGAAAAACATAAAAAAGCTCTAATCTGCGCCTGAACTGCGGGCATCAGTCCGCTGTTTCAGCCTCAACCCAAACGGCTTTTACTTCTTCAGCAATTATTCTCAGCCCTTCGGCAACCCGCTCGTCGTCCTGCGAATAGGTCACTCGCAGGCACTCGTTACGATGCTTCCAGCCATCTTCGGGCAGCCCCGGGAAAAAGTAATGGCCAGACACCACCAGCACACCGCGAAGCTTCAAGCGCTGATACAGGGCCAGGCTGGTGATTGGCAAATCTGGAAACCACAGCCACAAGAACATCGCGCCCTCGGGTTTGTGGATGTACCAGTGGCAAGGCGCGTCTTCCATGGCGCCGGTGAACGCTGCCACGGCGCGCTGCATTTTGGCCTTGTAGAACGGGCATACCAGGTCACGGCTTAAGGTCAGGATCTCCCCCGAGCGCACCAGCGGCTCCGCCAGCATGGCACCAAAACTCCCGGTGGCCAGATTCATGATCGCATTAACGCTTGCCAGCGCCTTGATGGTAGGCGCCGCAGCAATCACGATGCCGGTGCGGACCGCAGGCAGGCCTAGTTTGGACAGGCTTAAACACAAAATGATCTGCTCGTTCCAGGTCGGTTTGGCGTCGGTAAACAACAGGCTGGGAAACGGTGTGCCGTAGGCGCCATCCACAATCAGCGGGATATTTTGGCGCCGCGCCAAGGCTTCCAATTGCGCCAGCTCGTCGTCGGTGATCACGTTGCCGGTGGGATTGGTGGGTCTGGACACACAAATCGCGCCGGTTTCACCGGTCACCTCTAGCGCGTCAAAGTCGATTCGGTATTTGAACTCGTGGGCGTCCGTGAAGGAAATGTCGGGCTGCACCGCGTGAAACAGATCCGCGCCTATGCCTGCGTCGGCGTACCCGATGTATTCTGGTGCCAGCGGCAGCAAAATGTGTTTGTGTACGCCATCGCCGTAGTCGCCGCCGAACATATTGAACAACATAAAAAACGCTGCTTGACTGCCGTTGGTAAGCGCAATGTTCTCGCTGGTCAGGTCCCAGCCGTATTCACGGCTCAACAAGTCTGCCAGCGCGGCAATAAACTGCTTTTCGCCCTGAGGAGGGTCATAAGCGCTCACCAGACGACGCATGTCGGCGTCACTCTGGCTGATCTGAACGAGGATCTCCCGAACCCGCTGCTGCATCTCAGGAATATGGCCGGGGTTGCCGCCGCCCATCATAATCAGGTCGTCACCCGAAGCCATGGCATTACCGAGATCGTCCATCAACGACGTAATACCAACATCCGCCGTAAATTTTTGGCCAAACGCAGAGAGTTTCATCAGATCCCATCCGTTAATTGAACAGCGTTGGTTGGGCGGTTTTACTCAGTCAATGTCAATCGGACAGCGAAATGCCCAGATTACTGACGCCGTCGTTTTGCGCACGCTGCCGCAGGGTATCGATAAATTCCTGCCGCGGAACGCGCTGGCGCTTTAATTCCAGCACCAAATCGCGCTGAAATAACTTATCCTCTTTCATCAAGGGATGCTGGTCCAGCAGGCGCACCAGCTCGTCTTCGCTCAGCTCTTGGGCCTCCGAAACCTCAACGAAGCCCATCACCGTGGCCGTGGCAAGCTGTGATGCCTCTGTCGCCCTATGCTTGCCAGGGTTCAGCCGATTCAACAGCGCCTGCTCCAGCAATTGACAGAAATCGTACGCGGGGTACACGCCGTAGGCGTCGTAGTCCTCAACGTCTGGCGACAGCGCTTCTAGCTTGCGCAACAACTGGGCAATGGCAGTGTCGATGGCATCTGGCTTTAACAGATGCCAGCCGGCATCCAGAATCTGGCGCATTTTGGCGCCGGTCTTCAGTTCCATAGCGTCGGCAAACAGCGCGTAATTGGGAAACGCCCGCTCGGCCAGCGACAGCAAAAATGCGCATTCGCGCCAGCCCTGTAGCTGTTGTACTGCTTTCAAAAATTGATTGGCGTTCATGTGCGCGGCAGCGTTACGCCGGTTTGGCCCAGGTACTTGCCACCCCGATCCTTATAACTGGTCTCACACACTTCGTCAGCCTCGAAAAACAGCATCTGCGCCACACCTTCGTTGGCGTAAATTTTTGCCGGCAAATTGGTGGTGTTGGAAAACTCCAAGGTCACCTGGCCTTCCCATTCTGGCTCGAGCGGAGTGACGTTGACAATAATACCGCAGCGGGCATAAGTGGACTTGCCCAAGCAAATGGTCAGCACGCTGCGGGGAATGCGGAAATATTCCACAGTACGCGCCAGCGCGAAGGAGTTGGGCGGAATGATACAGACGTCGCTGGTAATGTTCACAAAGCTGTTTTCATCAAAATTCTTCGGGTCAACCGTGGCCGAATGCACGTTGGTGAAGATTTTAAACTCGGTGCTGCAGCGCACGTCGTAGCCATAGCTGGAGGTGCCGTAGGAAATGACCCGGCCCTTTTCCGATTCACGCACCTGGCCGGGCTCAAAGGGCTCGATCATGCTGTGTTGCTGCGCCATGCGGCGAATCCACCTGTCGGGTTTAATGCTCATGCTGGTTTCTCATATCCCGGGATTGTAAAGGGCGACAGTCTAACCGTTGGCCGGTTTTAGTGCGAATTCCAATGGTCGGTGACCGACGTGCTAGAAGCAGCGCCGCTTAGGCGGCGTCCACGCTTCGACAACTCCGTTCCCACGCGGCGAGAAATCGTGGTCGCAGCATCACTCCAGGAGAATGTAGGGGCAGCGCGGAAACAGTTTAGGGCAATAATGCGGCACTTAGGCGGGGTTTCGGATGAAAAAATTCTGTGCGAAAGGTATCATTTGTGCCCCCAGTCTGGCCGTACAGAATACCCGCGTTCCGTGCGCAAGTCCGCGCGGGAGTGTTTTGTCGATTCACGGCCCACATTCAATTCCAGCAAAGGTTCAAACTCAACCATGACGCAAGCGAGTGCGAAGCAAAAACGGGACATTCTGGTCACCAGCGCCCTGCCCTATGCCAACGGCCCCATCCATCTGGGCCATTTGCTGGAATACATCCAGACCGATATATGGGCGCGTTACCAGAAACTGCGCGGCCATACTTGTTATTACGTTTGCGCCGACGATGCTCACGGCACCGCTATTATGCTCCGCGCCGAACGGGAAGGTATTACCCCCGAGCAGTTGATTGACCGCATCCGCCAAGAACATCAGCAAGACTTTGGCGACTTCCTGATCCGCTTTGATAATTATCACACCACCCATTCTGACGAGAACCGCCAGTTTTCAGAGTTTATCTACCGTCAACTGCAGCACAACGGACGCATTGCAACGCGCACGATTACCCAATCGTTCGACCCTGAAAAAAACATGTTTCTGGCCGACCGGTTTGTCAAGGGTACTTGCCCCAAGTGTAAAACCGACGATCAATACGGCGATAACTGCGAAGTCTGTGGGGCCACCTACTCACCCACCGAGCTGATCAACCCTCGTTCGGCGGTGTCCGGCGCCACACCCATCGAAAAAGAATCCGAGCACTTTTTCTTCAAACTGCCGGACTTTGCCGACTTCCTGGCCAAATGGACTCGCAGCGGTACCCTGCAGCCGCAGGTGGCCAACAAGCTGGCTGAATGGCTGGACGCTGGCCTACACGACTGGGACATCAGCCGTGACGCGCCCTACTTCGGTTTTGAAGTGCCCGACGCGCCGGGCAAATATTTTTATGTGTGGCTGGACGCACCCATCGGCTATTTAGCCAGCTTCAAAAACCTGTGCGTCCGCGAAGGCATCGATTTCGAACACTTCTGGAAAGCCGACTCCAGCGCCGAGGTGTACCACTTTATCGGCAAAGACATCATCAACTTTCACGCTCTGTTCTGGCCGGCCATTCTGCACGACACCGGTTTCCGCACGCCCACCGCGGTTTGGGCGCACGGTTTTGTGACCGTTAACGGCAAAAAAATGTCCAAATCCCGCGGCACTTTCATTATGGCCCGCACCTATCTGGATTTTCTGAATCCGGAATACCTGCGCTATTACTTTGCGACCAAGCTCACCGGTGGCGTTGATGACATGGATTTGAACCTGGACGATTTTGCCGCCCGGGTAAACTCGGATCTGGTGGGCAAAGTGGTTAACATCGCCAGTCGCAGCGCCGGCTTTATCAGCAAGCGCTTTGACGGCAAGCTGGGTCAAGTCACTAAGATCGACAAACTCAACGAATTCATCAACGCCGGCGAAGAGTTGGCCGGTTACTACGAAAACCGCGAATTCGGCCGCGCCATGCGCCGAATCATGGAATTGGCAGACGTTGCCAACCAGTACGTCAACGACGAAAAACCCTGGGTGGTGGCCAAACAGGAGGGCGAAGACGAGAAGCTTCAAGCCATCTGCACCAACGCGCTGAACATGTTCCGCCTGTTGATGACCTACCTTGCGCCGGTACTGCCAAAAACCGCTGTCGCGTCAGAAGCTTTTCTGAACGCCAAACTGGATTGGAACAACCGCGCTGAGCTGCTGCAAGATCACGGCATCAACACGTTTCAGCCACTGATGAGCCGGGTGGATATGACGCAGATCGAAAAGATGCTCGATGCCTCGAAAGAACAGCTGCCCGCAGCTGAAGCGCCGGCAGACCCCGCGCCGGAAAAATCACTGGAGCCCATCGGCCCGGAAATCGAGTTTGACGACTTCGCCAAGGTGGATCTCAGAATAGTCAAAATCCTCAAGGCCGAACAGGTACAGGGCGCCGACAAGCTGTTACGCCTGACACTTGACGTAGGACATGGCGAACGCAACGTGTTTGCGGGCATTAAGTCGGCCTACGCGCCGGCAGAACTGGAAGGCCGTTTAACCGTGATGGTCGCCAACCTGAAAGCCCGCAAAATGAAATTTGGCCTGTCCGAAGGCATGGTGCTGGCAGCCGGCCCCGGCGGCAAAGACATTTTTATTCTATCGCCAGACTCCGGCGCTACGCCCGGCATGCGGATAATGTAAGTGCTGTTGAGTCGTAGACCCTCAATTGTGAGCCGCCAGCGAGGCCCGAAAAAACATGACCGAGTACCTGCTCATACTGGTCAGCACCATATTGGTTAACAATTTCGTGCTGGTTCAATTTTTAGGCCTGTGCCCGTTTATGGGGGTATCCAGCAAACTGGAAACCGCCATGGGCATGGCGCTGGCGACCACCTTTGTGCTGACGTTGTCGTCGGTGTGCAGCTATTTGGCGTACACCTATTTGTTAGAACCTTTGAATTTGGCGTTTTTAAAAACCATTACCTTTATTTTGGTAATCGCGGTGGTGGTTCAGTTCACTGAAATTGTGGTGCGCAAAACCAGCCCCCTGCTATACCGGGTGCTGGGTATTTTTTTGCCGCTGATTACCACCAACTGTGCGGTGTTGGGTGTGGCCCTGCTGAACCTGAACCGCAACAACAATTTCGTCGAATCGCTACTTTACGGGTTTGGTGCCGCACTTGGGTTTTCCCTGGTGCTGATTTTTTTTGCCGCCATGCGCGAGCGCATCAATGTATCCGATGTGCCCATTGCCTTTCGCGGCGCCGCCATCGGTATGGTGACCGCAGGGCTTATGGCCCTAGCCTTTTTAGGGTTTACCGGCCTGGTCAGTGTGTAACGGAGTCCTTGGCTTATGTGGACAAATATCATCATCGCAGTTGCCGTTTTATTAGGCTTGGCCGCCGTGTTCGGGGCCCTGCTGGGCTTCGCCGCCGAGCGCTTCAAGGTAGAAGGCAACCCGCTGGTCGATCAGATAGACGCGCTTTTGCCGCAAACCCAGTGTGGCCAATGTGGTTTTCCCGGCTGCCGGCCCTATGCTGATGCCATCAACAACGGCACAGCCATCAACAAGTGCCCGCCGGGCGGTGAGGCCACCATCAACGCCCTGGCCAATTTGCTGGACATAGAGCCCCAACCGCTGGACACCGAACACGGCGCTGCCCTAGCCAAGCGGGTAGCCGTGATTCGCGAAGACGAATGCATTGGCTGCACCAAGTGCATCCAGGCCTGCCCTGTAGACGCTATTCTAGGCGCTGCTAAACACATGCACACGGTGATAGAAAGCGAATGCACCGGCTGTGATTTGTGCGTGGAGCCCTGCCCGGTTGACTGTATCGATATGATCGTCATCGAACCGGACATCCGCAGCTGGATCTGGGCGCCGCCTGTGGCGCTGGATGCGGTACCCAATGAAGTACCCGGCGCTGCCGGTGTCCGCATGATTGCCACCGACAGCCAAACCAAAACCCACGAAGCGAGCCTGTTATGACCCAGCTGTGGAACTTTGGCGGCGGCGTTCACCCGCCAGAAAATAAAAGCCAATCCAACAGTCGGCCCATCCGCCCCGCGGGCTTACCCGAAAAATTGACACTGCCGCTGCAACAGCACATTGGCGAGCCTGCGCACTGTATTGTCAAACCGGGGCAAACAGTATTGAAAGGTGAAGTCATCGCTCAGGTAGGCGACGGCATGGGCGTACCAGTACACGCGCCCACGTCCGGCATCGTTAAGCGTATTTCCCTGGAGCCCGTGCCGCACCCATCGGGTATGAACGACACCTGCGTGGTGCTGATACCGGATGGCGAGGAACGCTGGTGTGAGCTGGTGCCACAGCCAGAATATCGCAAGCTGGAGCGCGACCAGGTGCTGGCGCTGATTCGTCAGGCCGGCATTGTCGGCCTGGGCGGCGCCGGTTTTCCAACCAACATCAAACTGCAGCCGTCTGCAGAACGCGAAATCAACACCTTGATTCTCAACGGCGCCGAGTGCGAACCCTACATTACCGCCGACGACATGACCATGCGCGAGAAAGCAGACCAGGTAATGGCCGGTCTGCGCATAATGGCCTGGCTGCTGCGCCCGGCGCGAGTGATCATCGGCGTCGAAGAAAACAAACCCGAAGCCATCGCCGCTTTGCGGCAAGCCGCAGAAGACAGCACAACCGAAATTGCGGTGATTCCCACCCTCTATCCGTCAGGTGGTGAAAAGCAGCTGATCCAGATTCTGACCGGCCAAGAAGTACCCAGCGCTGGCGTACCGGCGGATATTGGCGTGATGTGCCAGAACATTGGCACCGCGGTAGCCGTTGCCGATGCCATCTTGCAAGGCAAACCACTGATTGCTCGGGTGATGACGGCCACCGGTGAAGCCTTGACCGAACCCGGCAACTTTGAGGTCTTGGTGGGTACCCCCGCCAGCCATTTACTCACCTGCGCCGGTGTTGATGAACAGCGCATGTCGCGCCTGGTACTCGGCGGCTCGATGATGGGCTATACGCTGCCGAACATGGATATCCCGTTGACAAAGAATAGCAACTGCGTGATTGCCGCCAGCGCCAGCGAACTTCCGGCGCCAGCGCCGGAACAACCGTGCATTCGCTGCGGCCAATGCGCCGACGCCTGCCCGATGGCGCTTTTGCCCCAGCAGTTGTTCTGGCACGCCAAAGCCACAGAATTTGACAAAGCCGAGCATCTGAACCTGTTTGACTGCATCGAATGCGGCGCCTGCTCGTACGTATGCCCAAGTTCCATTCCTCTGGTGCAGTATTACCGCTTTGCCAAAGGCGAGATTCGCCTGCAACGCGCCGAGCAGCAAAAGTCCGACCGTGCCCGCGTGCGCTTTGAGGCCCGCCAGCAGCGCCTTACTCGTGAACAGCAAGAAAAAGATCAGCGCCGCAAAGACCGAGCATTAGCCGCCACCAACGCGCAGGAACAGAAAACAGCCGACGCCCATCAAAAGGTTCAAGACGGCACGGTAAACGACAAGCGTGCCGGCAAATCTGCCCTGGTAGAACAAGCTCTGGCCCGCAAAAAGGCCAAAGCCGCGGCTGCCAGCGCTGAGCGCACCGAGCCTTCAACACCGCTTTTTGAAGCAGCAGCGCCGGCGGAGACACTTGCACCCAAACATGCAGACAGAATTCCTGCGGCCGAGACGGCTCCAAGCGTTGCAGAACTGGAACAGCAGCTGACTCAGGCCCAAGCCAAGCTGGCAAACATGCAGAGCATGCTGGAGGACGCTCACAGCGGCCAGGCGCCCAACGTCGACAAGCTGGAAGGCGCCGTTGATACGAATATCGAGCGGGTCAGGCGTGCACAGCAGGCGATTGATCATGCTCAGCAGCAGGCCGTGCCCGCCAATCGCTAAGTCGGTCAAACGCTTAAACTATTAAACAACCGGCTGTAACGTCATGGCGCTTGTGCAACAGTCTTCCCCCCACGTCCATCGGGCTCGCTCTACTGCGCGAATAATGCTGTGGGTCATGATCGCCGCGGTACCGGGGCTGCTGGCGCAAACGGTGTTTTTTGGCTGGGGTAATCTGATCAATGTGGTCTGGTGCGTCGCGCTGGCACTGGTCACTGAAGCTGCCATTTTAAAATGGCGGAGCAAACCCGTCGGATTTTTTTTGAAGGACAACACCGCGGCCGTGACCGGCCTGCTGCTAGGCCTATCGCTGCCGCAATTTGCGCCTTGGTGGGTGTCCGCGGTGGCGGTTTTCAGCGCCATTGTGGTGGCCAAACAGCTTTACGGCGGCCTGGGTTCCAATCCGTTCAATCCGGCTATGGTGGGTTACGCCCTGGTGCTGGTGTCATTTCCGCTGGCGATGACCACCAACTGGGCCGCACCGGTTGGCCTATGGCAGGACGCACCCGGGTTTGGTGAAACCCTCAGCGCTATCGCCTCGGGCCAGCAAACCGCCGTTGACGGCTGGACCATGGCCACCCCGCTGGACGAATACAAACACAAGGTTGGTAGCTACACCGCTGCAGAAATTACGATTCACCCCACGTTTGGAAACTTTGTCGCTCGCGGCTGGGAGTGGGTCAACGCAGCGTTCCTGGCAGGCGGCCTGGTGTTGTTGGCGCTGCGTATTATCAGCTGGCACATACCCGTCGGTTTTTTGGCTGGGCTGGTCGTCATGAGCCTGCTGTTTGGCACCAACGCCGACCAGTATACGCCGCTCTCGCTGCATCTGCTGGCCGGTGGCACCATGCTGGGGGCATTCTTCATCGCCACCGATCCGGTGTCGGCGGCCACCAGCCACCAAGGCAAACTGATTTATGCGGTGGGCATTGGCGCACTGGTGTACCTGATACGCAGCTGGGGCGATTACCCGGACGCCGTAGCGTTCAGCGTGTTGCTAATGAACTTTGCGGTGCCGTTTATTGACTACTACACGCCACCACGCACCTACGGTCATCACAAAGCCCGACGCGGTTTACCCACCCGGAAACAGGGCTGACCTTATGGCAACCATGGCTCAATCCATAAGCCGCAGCGCCATCGGCCTTGGCCTTTTTGCGATAATAACCGGTGGCACCATTGCCCTGACCCAGGCCGTCACCAAGGAACGTATTGCCAAGCAGGCGGCGCGGGCCGAAGCCGCGGCGCTGTTCGAGATTATTCCCGAAGGCGCTCATAGCAACGACATGCTGAATGACACCATCAGCCTGCCAGACGCTGCTGTTCTTAACAGCGGTAAAGCGCCCAACGCCTGGGTCGCCCGGCAGCAAAGCAACCTGGTGGGTTTTATCATTCCGGTTACGGCCACCGACGGTTATTCCGGCGACATCAACCTGTTGGTGGGCATGACTCTGTCCGGCGATCTATTGGGTGTGCGGGTGACTGGCCACCGTGAAACACCAGGGCTGGGGGATGGCATAGAGACTCGAAAATCGGATTGGATTTACCAGTTCAACGGCTACTCATTGGCCAATACGCCGGACAAACAGTGGAATGTAAAAAAGAACGGCGGCGAATTTGACCAGTTCACCGGCGCCACCATTACCCCCCGGGCAGTGGTCAAAGCGGTCCACAGAACGCTGCTGTATGTGCGCGCACACCAAGCCAAAATCCGCCAGAGCCTGGGTGTGCTCGCAGAGCCTGGCAGTCGCAAGCAGCGCAATGCCGTTGCCAGCCATTTTTCCGCGCCGGAGCACTAATCACCATGACAACAAAAACATCACGCGAGATTATTCGCGACGGTCTTTGGAGCAATAACCCGGCACTGGTGCAGGTGCTGGGACTGTGCCCCTTGCTGGCCGTCACCAGCACAGTGGTGAACGCACTGGGGCTGGGTCTGGCCACACTGCTGGTATTGATGGGTTCGAATCTGGCGGTGTCGCTGATACGAAACTTTGTCAACGAGTCGGTTCGTTTGCCAGCGTTTGTGATGATCATTGCCTCGTTTGTAACCTGCACCGAACTGCTGATGCAGGCATACACCTATGAGTTGTATCAGGTTCTGGGCATTTTCATCCCGTTGATTGTGACCAATTGCGCCATTCTGGGCCGCGCCGACGCCTTTGCATCACGCAACCCTCCGGGGCTTGCGCTGCTCGACGGTATCATGATGGGATTAGGCTTCTTGGTGGTGCTGATAGTGCTGGGCGCCATGCGCGAACTGATCGGCCAAGGCACACTGTTCGCGGACATGCACTTTCTACTGGGGCCCATGGCCGCCGAGTGGACACTGCGCCCGTTTGCGGATTACCCCAACATGTTGTTTATGGTGCTGCCACCCGGAGCATTTATGGGCCTGGGCCTGTTGATCGCGCTGAAAAACGTGATTGACAGTCGCATTGAAGAAAAACGCAAAGCTGCGCAAGTTGAAACAATCAACACTGGCAATAAACGAGTGCGCGTTACCGGAACTATTTCTTAATGAACAAACAGAAACGCACAGAAATTTTCAGTCGCTTACGGGAAGAAAATCCAAAGCCGGTTACCGAACTGAACTACAGCTCCGATTTTGAATTGCTGATTGCGGTCATTCTGTCGGCGCAAGCCACCGATGTGGGCGTGAACAAGGCCACCCACAAACTGTATCCGGTGGCGAACACCCCGGAGGCCATTTTTGCCTTGGGCACAGATAGCCTCAAGGGATACATAAAAACCATTGGTCTGTTTAACAGCAAAGCCGAAAACGTGATTAAAACCTGCCGCGCGCTGATCGATCGCCACGCAAGCCAAGTGCCGCGAACCCGGGAAGAACTGGAAGCCTTACCCGGTGTTGGCCGTAAAACTGCCAATGTGGTGCTGAACACCGCCTTTGGTCAAATCGCCATGGCCGTAGATACCCACATATTTCGAGTATCTAACCGTACCGGCATTGCTCCGGGCAAGAACGTACTGGACGTGGAAAAACGTCTGATGCGCTTGGTACCACAGGCGTTTTTGCTGGACGCCCATCACTGGCTTATTCTGCACGGGCGCTATACCTGCGTTGCCCGTAAACCTCGGTGCGGTGCCTGTCTTATTGAAGATTTGTGCGAGTTCAAGGATAAACGCGACTATATCTGACGCCTGACGCCCGACCAGGCTTCAGCTGCCAACACACAAGCGGCGTTGGCAGCCCTAACGGCTACTGGAATTGGAACAGAAGGTTTCCAGTAAGTCCTTCTTTTTCCAGTATCTCGCGCAACCTGCGTAAAGCTTCCACCTGAATCTGGCGCACTCGTTCGCGGGTCAGTCCGATTTCCTGGCCAACTTCTTCCAGCGTACTCACAGGATAACCGCGTAAGCCAAAACGGCGAGCCAGCACTTCCTGCTGTTTTTCGCTAAGTTGGTCAATCCACTGTTGCAGGCAAACCGAAATGTTGTTGTCCTGCAGTACATCGGCGGGGTCTGATGCACCTTCGTCGGCTACCGTATCCAGAAGGGATTTTTCACCGCCGACGCCAATGGGCGTGTCCATAGAAGCAACGCGCTCGTTTAGCCCGAGCATACGCTTAACATCTTTGACCGGCTTGTCGACCTTGCAGGCAATTTCTTCAGCTGTGGGTTCGTGGTCTAGCTGCTGGGTCAACTCGCGAGCCGCCCGCAGATACAGGTTGAGTTCTTTCACCACGTGAATGGGCAAGCGAATGGTTCGGGTCTGGTTCATGATGCCGCGTTCGACGGTTTGGCGAATCCACCAGGTGGCGTAGGTAGAAAAGCGAAACCCGCGCTCTGGGTCAAACTTCTCAACCGCACGAATCAGACCAAGGTTACCTTCTTCAATCAGATCCAACAGGGTTAAACCGCGATTCACATAGCGCCGGGCGATTTTTACAACCAGCCGCAAGTTGCTTTCAATCATGCGTTTACGACCGGACTCCTCGCCTTTTCGAGCCAAGCGTGCAAAGTACACTTCCTCTTCAGGGGTAAGCAGCGGCGAAAAGCCTATTTCATTGAGGTAAAGCTGTGTGGCATCCAGCTGCTTGCTGCTGCTGTAATAGCGACTGCTCGCCGAACGACTGGCAGGTTTCGCGGTTGTTTTGTTGACAACCTTACGCGGTGAGGCTGTATCCCCAAATTGCAGTTTCTTCTTTTCAGCGTCTTCGGACTGCTCGACGCGATCAACAATCAATTCTTCCTGATAATGTGACATTCTGTTTGCCCCGCCTCTAAATGATCCTGGACAGCGCCCGTGTTTTGTTTGTTAGGTCGGGCGTGCCGTTCTATTTGTGGTCGTATTCAGGACATCTATTCTTGGCCACTCCGGCCACTGCTACTGCACTATCTTTCTATGCGTATGTACGTTTTTTTACGTATTTTTCCCAGTCTACCGCGCTGGTAAATAATATGCAGGGTTTATTGGATTGCCATTTTTTCGTATTTCAAAATGCAGCATCGGCCGCTCTGCGCCGCTGTTGCCAAGCTCGGCAATGATCTGACCAGCCTGAACGTTCTCCCCCTCTTTAACCAGTATTTTACGATTGTGCCCGTAAGCGCTGAGATACTGCTCGCTGTGATTAACGATGACAAGGTTGCCATAACCCAGTAAACCACTGCCTGCGTAGACCACGCTTCCGCTAGCTGCGGCCCGTACAGAGTCGCCGGATTTTCCGGCAATATCAATCCCTTTGTTGACTTTCCCAGAGGCTGAAAAGTTTGCAACCACAGCGCCAGAGTGGGGCCACCGCCATTTTATATCGGCAACGGTCTGGGTCTGCGACGCCAAAGGCGCACTTGTGTCAGGCTTGCGGGTGATCACAGGCTGCCTGGTTGGTTTGGGGACTCGGGCGCTGCTGCCCGTTACTGCCGCTGCGCGGCGTTTAACCCCGGCTTCCGCAACCGCCGTGGCAGGCGCTCGACCACGCTTGTCAAGATGCAACACCTGGCCCGGTAGAATGGTCCAAGGTGCCCGCAGACCATTTGCACTGCCCAACTCACGATAATTGCGACCATAGCGCCAGGCAACGCCGTACAGCGTTTCCCCGGACTTGACCGTGTGCTGGCCCCAATACACCGGAGGATTGTAAATATCGTCCTGATACAACGCCGCCGTATTGCAACCGCCCAGCATCACCGTCAGCCACAGCAGAGCTGCGACTGGGTAGTTGAAACAAACGCGGGGTTGGAAAATCACAACATAGATACCGGTGCGGTTATGAAAAGTTCGACTCAACAATAATGCAAGCCCGCGCCGGTGTCTAAGTAGATTCGGGACATTCGCTGTAAGCCGCTATTGTTGCGTAATTTTTCTAACTGGCACAACAGAATTTGCGGGCATTCACGTTACCCAAAGAAGCAGTGTCTCTTACATTTGGCAACACTTAGGAACGTTTATGCCCAGCGAAACGCAGCCCCAACCACTCCACCGCCCACACCAGCAGAATACCCGCCACGGCCATCAATAAGGCCTGGAAAACAAGTGAATCCAGGCCTTTCAAATCAGCATAAAACGCAGGGCTAATGCTGACTTCGTGCACGGGCACCTGCTCTCCTGCGCTGTTAGTCCGCCAACTCAGAGTTTCTTTCCAGGGCCACACTTTATTCAGCGCACCCAGCATAAACCCAATCAACAGTGCCAGAACGCCGTCGTGAAAACGGTCAAAGGCCCAGCTAATCACACGGGCAACAGAAAAAAGACCCGCGACACAACCGCCAACAAACAGCAACAACAGCGCAGCGTCAACGCTCTTTATAGCGTCAAGCACGGGCACGTACATACCCAGAATAACCAAAATAAAACTGCCGGAAATACCCGGTAGTATCATCGCGCAAATGGCGATGGCACCAGCAAACAGGAACATGGGCGCCGAGGGTTCGGCGGCCATGGCCGGCAAGCCGGTTATCCACCACGCAAAAACCGTACCCGCCAATAACGGCAGCACCAGGGGCCAGTGGTACTGACGAACTTCGCGGCCGACGTGCCACACAGAGGCCAAAATCAGTCCGAAGAAAAAACTCCACAGCAAGATCGGATAAGTAATCAGTAAATAGCTGATCGCCGACGCCATGGTGGCAATACTGAGCACAATGCCGCCCAGCAGGGTCAACAAAAAACTGCCGTCGCAGACCCGCCAGAAAACAGCAACGCGGCCCCGGATCAAGTCGGTTAAAAGCGCTTTAGGCAGGGCATTTATCGCCGCCAGCAGACGAAAATAAATGCCGGTGATAAACGCAACGGTGCCACCAGAGACGCCAGGCACTATGTCGGCTGCGCCCATGGCCAAGCCCCGCAGAAAAATCGACGGCAAGCCCTGGGGACGCAAGGCTGCGCTCTTATCATCAGTTTGCAAAGCGGGCGACGTTTGGCTCATCAGCGCACCACCCCGCTCAACAAGGGCACAAACTTGACCGCTTCCAGTTCCGTGCGTTCAAAACGATCGCCGCGGCGCACAACTTGCACCAGTACCTGTTGTTCAGCCCCCACCGGGGAGATCAACACGCCGTTGTCTGCCAGCTGCTGCAACAACTCGGCGGGCACCTCGGTCGGTGCCGCGGTTACAATAATGCCGTCAAACGGGCCGCACTCGATCCAGCCCACGCCGCCATCAGCGTGGCGCAGCACGGCGTTGTGACACTTTAGATCGCGCAGGCGTTCCCGCGCTCGGTCCTGGAGTGGTTTTATGCGTTCTACGCTGAACACCTCGGCAAACAAATTGCACAGCACCGCGGTCTGATAACCAGAACCAGTGCCCAATTCCAACACTTTCTTCGGTTGGTGGGCGTGCAGCAATTCGGTCATACGAGCAACAATATAGGGTTGCGACAAAGTCTGGTTGTGGCCGATCGGCAAAGCGGTGTCTTCATAAGCCCTGTGCGCCAAGGCTTCATCGATAAAAATATGGCGTGGAACTTCGGCTATGGCGTCTAACACCTGTGGCGACCAAATGCCTTTGTCTTTCAGGCGCTGGATCAGGCGCAGGCGGGTGCGCCTGGACGTCATGCCAATGCCTTGAATGTGCGCACTCATTAGGCTTTGCCCGAGCTGTCTTCCAGCGCGTCAACCCAGTCACGCAGGCTGGACATCACTTGGTGCCGGGTCATGTCAATATGCACCGGCGTGATCGACACGTAGCCTTGAGAGATGGCGTGAAAATCGGTGCCCGGGCCCGCATCACCACCGTTACCAGCAGCGCCTATCCAATAACGTTTCTTGCCGCGGGGGCAAGTCATGGGCACCGCACCCTCGGCCCGTTCGCGGGCGCCCAGACGGGTTACGCGGAATCCGGACAGTTCGTTCCAGGGCAGATCCGGTACGTTCACATTCAGAATGGAACGCGGCCCAAGGTCCATCGGCTTATGGAATTCCAGCAGCGTAGCAACCACCCTTGCGGCGGTATCGTAATGAAACCGACCGTTGTTGGCGAGCGAAACCGCAATCGCCGGAAGGCCCAAATGGCGGCCTTCGGTGGCTGCTGCAACGGTGCCGGAATAAATAATGTCGTCGCCCAGGTTAGCGTGGGTGTTGATGCCCGACACGACCCGATCAAAGGATTGGTCGAACAAGCCGTTGACCGCAAGATGGACGCAGTCCGTCGGCGTGCCGTCCACCGAATAAAAGTCGTTAGGATGCTTTTCCACCGTCAACGGACGTTTCAGGGTCAGCGAATTGCTGGCGCCGCTGTGGTCGCGATCAGGAGCCACCACATGCAGTTCACCCAAGCCTTGCAAACCTTCGTAAAGAGCTATTAGCCCCGGCGAGTGCACGCCGTCATCATTGGATAACAGTATTCGCACTTTGTGCTCCATAAATTTGTTATTCGTTATTTGTCAAGCCGACTCAGGGCAAGGTCCTGTAACGCAAAAACGTCTGCCAACATCGTTGTTGCATACTGGCCAGCGCCCAGCGTAAATTCGATTGCCAGCGTGGCGCTGTCTTGCCATTCCCACTTCAGGTTTTGCGGCACCAGCTGCAGGAGCCGACGCGCCGGCTGCATGCGCGTGCTGGCAAAGAGTGCGGCTAACTGCGGGTTGGCGGCCACCGCCGAGCGCTCAAGCTGCTCCTGTTCGCCGGTCGCGCGGGTGCCACCATCGCCCCACAGCGGACCTGTAACCCCCTGCTCATCCGGCTCGCCGGCCATGGTCTGGCACCAGCTGCCGTTGTTGACACGCACGGCCAGCACTTCGTTAAACAGCCACGAGCGGGCAGCAGAAAAATACAACACATTTTTCGAATCTTGACTGCTACGGCCACCACGACCCCGACCTTTGCCACGACCCTTGGTGGGGCGATTCAACGAGCTCGGATTCAACAACAACGCGTTGTCCAGATTGGCGCCATTATGGCCAAAACGCTGGGAGCCAAAGTAATTGGGCGCGCCAAATTGTGCCAAACGTTCCAGTGCCTGATCGATAGCGCCTTGCTCGCCAGCCACATTGCGCAGAATAATGCGAAAACCATTGCCGCTGTGATCACCGCGGCGCAGCTTGCTCGCGCTGCGGCAACTGTCTGTTACTGGCCAGTGCTCGCTGACGCTGGCGATAAAATCCGCATCGTTGTCATTTTGGCCAGGGCGATAAAGGCTGAACCACTGCCATGTCACGGCATGGCGATCTTTGAGGCCGCAAAAGCTCACGTCAAAGGGGCGTAAATCAGCCATCGCTGCCAGCTCACGGGCAACATATTCGGTATTGTCGCCGGTTTTTTGCAACCGCAAGCATAGGTGTTCGCCGGCGTTTCCGCTGCCGTTTTCGCCCTGAATGCTGGCCTTGTCCAGAACTTCACTAACCTGGAAGTCGTTCGCACCGTGTTTAAAATCGGCACTGGCCGCGCATTTGCCGGTAGATGATGGCCATTGCAGGCGCCAGTTGTGGCCTTGCACCGGGTCTGAGGTGGCGTTTTGAGTACTGTTTTGAATATCGTTTTGAGTGCCGTTCATGAGTGTTGCCCTTGCAGCAGGCAAATCGCCTGGCAGGCAATGCCCTCCCCTCGGCCGGTGAAGCCCAGCTGTTCGCTGGTGGTGGCTTTCACACTGACCTGACCGGCGCTAATGTGCATGTCTTGTGCAATATTCACGCGCATGGCGTTGATGTGAGGCGCCATTTTGGGCGCTTGAGCGACGATGGTGGCATCCACGTTCACCACGCTGTAATTCAGTTCCTGAACCCGCCGCATGACGCGACGCAGCAGCTCACGGCTGTCCGCACCGGCCCAGTCGGCGCTGGTGTCCGGGAACAGATGACCAATATCACCCAGCGCAAGAGCGCCAAGCAGCGCATCTGCCAGCGCGTGCAACAGCACGTCGCCGTCCGAATGAGCCTTTAAACCCCGACTGTAGGGAATGCTGACGCCCCCCAGAATAATTCTGTCACCTTCACAAAAAGCGTGAACATCAAAGCCCTGACCAATTCGCATACTAATTCCGTTCAGATGACCCGATTACAACTGGCCAAGAATGAAGCCTGCCAACGCCAAGTCCGCAGGCACGGTGATTTTGATATTGTCTGGTCGCCCTTCCACTAACAGCGGCCTGTGGCCTGCCTGCTCCATCGCCGAGGCCTCGTCGGTCAGTGCAAAACCCTGATCTAACGCCCTGTGTAAGGCGTCACGCAACAAACCGTAGCGGAACACTTGCGGGGTTAGCGCGCGCCACAGGTGGCGGCGGTCAACGGTTGATGCAACCGTATCCGGCGCTTGGGGGCTTGCCATTTTGAGGGTGTCAGTGACCGGTGAAGCCAGCAGGCCACCCACGCTGTGCGCACCCACTTTTTCTAACAGCCGTTTAAGATCGTCCGGCGCTACACAAGGGCGAGCCGCGTCATGCACCAACACCCAATCTTCATCTTTGGCTTTTGGCGCCAATGCCTGCAACGCATTCAGTACCGAATTGGCACGCTCGTGACCGCCGACGCACGTTGCAATGCGGCGGTCAGAGCTTGCGTTCGTGCCGGCCCACCAAATGTCGGTGGCGCTTAACGGCACTATACATCCTGCCGCCGGCAACACAGCCAGCAAACGCCGCAGGGTTATGTCCAGTATGCATTCGCTATCAACACGCAGGTACTGCTTTGGGCATTCAGCCGCCATGCGCTGACCAACACCCGCAGCGGGAACAATCAACCAAAGAGAAACTTCAGGCATGGGCCAAAGCGCCGTGGTTGTGGAGCACAAAGCGGCGGCTATTGGTCAACCACCAAAAAGAAGGTTTCATCATTACGAATCAATCCCAAATCGATGCGCGCACGTTCTTCCACCGCACCTTGTTCATTGCGCAAGTTACGTACTTCAGCGTACAACCGCTCGTTGCGGGTCGCCAGCGTGTCATTGCCCTGCTGCTGCTCTGCAATGGCCTGTTCCAGCGCCCACACTTGGGCAAAACTGCCCTCACCGATCCACAAGCGTACCTGCAGTAGCAAAACCAGCGCAATAATGACGGCCCAGATAAGCTTGATCGGCGAAAAAAAAGCGCTTGGAGACGGCTCAGCCATAACAGTTTCCGGGTTGCCAGTGAGCGTTGATTGTACGGTTGGCGTCCAATGCTTATAAAACACCCAGTGATTCTAGTATAGAACTTTATAAAGCAGAACAAAAAATGCCGCTAACTAACTGTTAAAGAAAGTCATAGTGCATGCATTTTCAGCTTGGCACCATGACCTTTGCATGTCTACAACCAGCGAAAGAGCCGACCTGAAGAATTTAGCCCTGGCCTTTGATCTCACGCAGACCGTTGTAAGCCGCTTTTCCACCCAGCGTTTCTTCAATGCGCAGCAGCTGATTGTACTTGGCTACGCGGTCAGAGCGGCACAAAGAGCCGGTCTTGATCTGGCCGGCGCAGGTGGCAACCGCCAGATCCGCAATGGTGGTGTCTTCGGTTTCACCCGAACGGTGCGAGATCACCGCGGTAAATCCTGCGTCCTGGGCCATTTTGATGGCGTCCAGCGTTTCGCTCAGACTGCCAATCTGATTAAACTTGATCAGAATGGAGTTGGCCACACCGGTGTCGATGCCACGCTTAAGGATTTTAGTGTTGGTGACAAACAAGTCATCGCCCACCAGCTGTACCTTGTCGCCAATGTTGTCGGTCAGTATTTTCCAGCCGTCCCAGTCGCTTTCGTCCATGCCGTCTTCAATCGACACTATCGGGTAGCGCTCAGCCAAGCCCGCCAGGTAATCGGCAAAGCCGGCAGAGTCAAAGCTCTTGCCTTCGCCAGCCAGCACATACTGGCCATTTTTGTAGAATTCGGAGGCAGCGCAGTCCAGAGCCAGGGTAACGTCGGTGCCCAGTTTGTAACCGGCTATTTCTACCGCTTCCTGAATCATTGCCAGTGCGGCTTCGTTAGACGGCAGATTGGGGGCAAACCCACCCTCGTCACCCACTGCGGTGTTCAGGCCCTGGGCCTGCAGCACTTTTTTCAGGCTGTGGAAAATCTCGGCGCCAATGCGCAGAGCGTCGGCGAAACTCTTGGCGGCCACGGGCTGCACCATGAATTCCTGTATGTCGACGTTATTGTCAGCGTGCTCACCGCCGTTAAGAATGTTCATCATTGGCACCGGCATGCTGTACTTTCCGGAAGTTCCGTTAATATCGGCAATGTGCTCGTACAGCGGTTTGCCCAATGAAGCCGCGGCCGCTTTGGCAGCGGCCAGTGATACCGCAAGAATGGCATTGGCGCCCAGGTTGGCTTTGTTCTCGGTGCCGTCCAGTGCCAGCATGGTGTCATCCAGGCCGCGCTGATCGGCAGCGTTTTTGCCCATCAGCGCATCGCGGATTTTGCCGTTGATGGCAGCAACGGCCTTGAGCACGCCTTTACCCAGGTAACGAGATGCATCACCGTCACGCAGTTCCAATGCTTCGCGGGAGCCTGTGGAGGCGCCAGAAGGTGCGCAGGCACGGCCCAAGGTGCCATCTTCAAGAATGACGTCTGCTTCTACAGTGGGGTTACCGCGCGAATCCAGAACTTCGCGGGCTTTGATGTTGGCAATTGTGGTCATTCTTCATAGTCTCCGGGTTTGTCGTCAAAAGCGAGTGTGAGAAAAGGCGGGAAGCGGCCTTACAAGAAACGCTTTCGCTCTCTCTTATTGTGAGTACACAGACTAAAACACCGCCAGTTAGGCGGTGTCGATGGGTTTGAAGCTTTTTACCAGGTCGTCAACGGCTTTTACCCTCTCCAAGAATGGCTCCAGCTGGCTCAGTCGCAGCGCACAGGGGCCGTCGCACATCGCTTTGTCCGGATTTGGATGGGCTTCCAGGAAAAGACCGGCCAGGCCCTGAGACATGCCCGCCAGCGCCAGTTCAGTTACTTGCGCACGGCGGCCACCGGCGGAATCAGCACGTCCGCCTGGCATTTGCAGCGCATGGGTGACGTCAAACATCACCGGCACGTTCACCGACTTCATAATACCGAAGCCAAGCATGTCCACCACCAGGTTATTGTAACCAAAGCTGCTGCCGCGCTCGCACAAAATTATTCGGTCGTTGCCAGCTTCTTCGAACTTGGCGATGATGTGCCTCATCTCCTGCGGTGCCAAAAACTGGGCTTTTTTGATATTGATGACCGCGCCGGTTTTCGCCATGGCCACCACCAGATCGGTCTGCCGGCTCAAAAACGCGGGCAGCTGAATGATGTCGCACACCTCCGCTGCGGGCGCTGCCTGAGCGGCTTCGTGCACATCGGAAATAATCGGCACACCGAATTTAGCTTTGATATCCGCCAGTATCTGCAGGCCTTGGTCTAGCCCCGGCCCGCGGAACGAGCTTACCGAAGAGCGGTTGGCCTTATCGAAAGAGGCCTTGAACACGTAGGGTATGCCCAGTGTGCGGCACACCGCTACGTAGGTTTCAGCAACCTCAAACGCCAACTCACGAGACTCCAGCACGTTCATACCCGCAAACAGCACGAACGGCTTGTGATTAGCAATGTCGATATCAGCGACGGTCACGGTGCTCTGTGCCATGAATCAGTGCTCCTTGCGATGTACCAGGGCGGCTTCCACGAAACCCTTGAACAACGGATGGCCGTCGCGGGGTGTCGACGTGAATTCCGGGTGAAACTGACACGCCACAAACCAGGGGTGGTCTGCCACTTCTACCACTTCTACCAGCTTGCCATCGGTAGAACGACCAGACACTTTCAGGCCGGCTTCTTCCAGGCGCGTCAGAAAGTGGTTGTTCACTTCGTAACGGTGACGGTGACGCTCGCGAATGGTCTTGCGACCGTAGCAGTTAGCAATATTGGAACTCTCAGCCAGCACGCAGTCTTGGCCCCCCAAACGCATAGTGCCACCAAGATCGGAGTCACCGGTACGCTCTTCGCGCTCACCGCTGGCATCCAGCCATTCGGTGATCAAGCCAACGACCGGTTCGGGGCTGTGGGGACGAAACTCGGTGCTGTGAGCGTCTGTCAGACCGGCCATATTGCGAGCGTATTCAATCACCGCCACCTGCATACCCAGACAGATGCCCAGGTAAGGCACCTTGTTCTCGCGGGCGTATTGTACGGTACGTATTTTGCCTTCCACACCGCGTTCGCCAAAACCGCCCGGCACCAAAATAGCGTTAACGTTGTCCAGAACACCGGTGCCGTCGCGTTCAATATCTTCCGAGTCAATGTAGTGAATATTGACCTTGGTGCGGGTCTTGATTCCGGCGTGTAGCAGGGATTCAATCAACGATTTATAGGCTTCCAGCAGCTCCATGTATTTACCCACCATGGCAATGGTTACTTCGTGCTGCGGGTTCATCAGGGAATCAACCACGTTATCCCATTCGCCCAGATCGGCTTCACGGGCATCCAGATTAAAACGCTCAATCACCAACTGGTCGAGGCCATGGTCGTGCAGCATACGTGGAATAACATAAATCGACTTGGCATCGCGCAGAGGAATAACCGCGCGCTCTTCGACGTTGGTGAACAGAGCGATTTTGCGGCGCGAACTGGCATCCACTTCGTGATCGGAGCGGCACAGCAGAATGTCTGGCTGCAAGCCGATGGAGCGCATTTCCTTCACCGAGTGTTGGGTCGGTTTGGTTTTTATTTCGCCGGCCGTAGCAATGTAGGGCACCAGGGTAAGGTGCATAAACAAAGCGCGACTGGAACCTACTTCCACTTTCAGTTGCCGACAAGCTTCCAAAAATGGCAAGGATTCGATGTCGCCTACGGTGCCGCCTACTTCAACCAAAGCCACGTCTACGCCTGCGGCGCCTTCAATGACACGGCGTTTGATTTCATCGGTAATGTGGGGAATAACCTGCACGGTGCCACCGAGGTAGTCGCCACGGCGCTCTTTACGGATCACTTCTTCATAAACACGACCGGCAGTGAAGTTGTTCCGGCGGGTCATCGGGGTGCGAATAAAGCGCTCGTAGTGACCCAGGTCGAGATCGGTTTCGGCGCCGTCGTCGGTGACAAACACTTCACCGTGTTGGAACGGGCTCATTGTTCCCGGGTCTACGTTAATGTACGGGTCCAGCTTGAGGATGGTTACCTTCAGGCCGCGTGCCTCAAGAATCGCAGCCAGAGAGGCCGATGCGATTCCTTTCCCAAGTGAGGACACGACACCGCCGGTGACGAAAATATAGCGCGTCATGCAGATTCCATGATTATCAGGTTCTGTGGAGGGAGGGGAGATTGTCATCTCAAGATGGGGAATCAGACTACCAGAAAGCCCCAACCTGCTCAATCACAATCCCGCCTCACAGTCAGCCGCCAGCCACTTGAAGGGGGGCCTGCACTGTATTTTTCCGCACACCATAAAGAGCCTACCGCGATCAACTCTTCGGCATCGCCACAGCCCGCAAAAACCAAGGGCAAACGGGCTCTTTCCCAAGGTGGCACGGCCTGTTCCTGCAGCCACTTTTTCACGATTTTTGCCGGGCCGTCAGGGTAAAAGCGGATGCGTTCACCGCCCTGCCTGGTAGATACCCGTATGAGCGGCGGCCCGGCTTGCCGATCGTCGCCTTGGTTGGGATCTTCACCTTGCCAGACCAACGCCAACGTCCACTCGCCCCAGCGCAGCGTCTGCTGCGGTAGTAACGGCTGCGAGCCTTCCGGCAAAGCGTGTTGCGCTGCTACGAGATGCAGCCTGTGCTGGAAGCGTCGAACGCTGTAGCCCTGCCCCAACAGTTCCGGCTCACGATCTGCTGCGGCATCCATCAACCCTGCCAGGGTTCGCTGCCAGTCTGCGGACACCGGTGCAGGTAAACCGCAAGACTGGCACCACCAGCGCAGCAGGTTGCCCTGCTCCGGGGGCGACAGTTCAGCAAACGCACGCTGGTCCAGCGAATGTGGCCGGCTATGCTGATAGACCCCATCGCAGGCGTGCCACTGCAGCTGCGCCAGCTTCTGGTTTAGCGCATGGCTGTCGGCACAGCCGCGAGCTGATGCCTCGACACGCCGTATGAACGATGGCCAGCGAATTTTTAGCGGTGGAATTACGCGGTTGCGCAGGTAATTGCGATCAAAACGTTGGTCACAATTGCTGGGGTCTTCTATCCACGGCAGTTCGGCGTTCTCAGCCCAGGCTTCCAGCTGAGCACGGGAAAACTCGAGCAGCGGCCGCGCCAGAGCACCGGCACCCAAGGCACGGGTGAATGGCATCCCGGCGAGACCCGCCACGCCAGTGCCGCGAAAAAGACGGAACAACACGGTTTCCAGCTGATCGTCGCCGTGGTGAGCCAGCAATAACAGCTCACCAACACGCAGTTGTTGTTCAAACACACCGTAGCGGGCTGTGCGCGCAGCTTGCTCCAGGCCCCCGACCCCTTCTGCTTTGACTGGCACCGTTACGGGTACGACGTGCAAGGGCACGCTCAAACGCGCGCAGACATCGCGGCAAAAGGCGGCCACCTCTGCAGCGTTAGGCTGCAACTGATGGTTGATGTGGAGCGCAGACAAGGCGGTGGAGGCCGGCGTAATCGCCGCGAACAGATGCAGCAGTAAAGAAGAATCCAGACCACCACTAAAAGCAATACACAAACGGTCATGCGGGGGAAGCTGCCTGGCCAGCTCGCGCAGCGGCGATGGCCAGACTGGGGCGCTGGGGCTAGCGCCCGCTGTCATAGTGGGTCAGGCGCTCATAGCGCCGTGCAACCAGTTCGTCCAGAGGCAAGCGAGTCAACTCGGCCAGACCTTCCGTTAGCGTCGCCTTAAGCGAATTGGCCATGTCTTGGGGTTTGCGGTGAGCGCCACCCAAGGGTTCTTTGATCACGTTATCCGCCAGGCCCAGATCCTTCAAGCGATCTGCCGTTACGCCCATGGCCGCAGCGGCTTCCGATGCGTAGTCTGCGCTTTTCCATAAAATGGACGCGCACCCTTCCGGGGAAATGACCGCGTAGGTGGAATACTGCAGCATGTTCAGCTGATCGCACACACCAATAGCCAGTGCGCCGCCCGAACCACCTTCGCCGATGATGGTGGAGATTATTGGCGTTTTCAAACGCGACATGACCGCCAGGTTGAAGGCAATGGCTTCACTCTGCCCGCGCTCTTCCGCACCGATGCCAGGATAAGCCCCCGGGGTGTCGATGAAGGTCAGAATCGGCATTTTGAAACGCTCGGCCATTTCCATCAGCCGCAAGGCTTTACGGTAACCTTCAGGGCGCGGCATGCCGAAGTTACGCTTCACTTTTTCGCGCACTTCACGGCCTTTCTGGTGACCAAGCACCATGACCGGCCTGTCATTAATACGGGCTGTGCCGCCTACCATCGAATAGTCGTCGGCGTAACGCCGGTCACCGTGCAACTCATCGAAATCGTCAAACAACATCTCAAGGTAATCGAGCGTGTAAGGCCTACGCGGATGCCGCGCCAAGCGCGTAACGTCCCACGGCTCAAGGTTAGAGAAGATACTCTCCGTCAAGCTCACGCTCTTCTTTTTGAGCCGGGCAATTTCATCGGTGATGTTGATGTCGGTGTCGTTGCCCACCATCCGAAGCTCTTCGATTTTGGCTTCCAGATCGGCAATGGGCTGTTCGAAATCGAGATAATTAGGGTTCATGATGTTCCGTCATTTGAATTCGTGGCAGCCAAAGCTGCCAAGCCAGAATTTATGCCCAAGATAGCAGCGCAGTCGCCGAGCCTAAAGCGGACATTGGCCTGACTGTGCCTAACTGACAAAATGGTAATCTTTTCGATGCCACGCTTGCCTTGACCGGTGCAGCAAAAAACAAGATCCTCCTTTAATCATAGACCAGTTCAACGCTGCGGTCGCCCACAAGGTATTTCAGCTCCAGCAACAAGCTGTCGTTGGGCTCTACTCGCCAGGATGAACCCAGCTCAATACGAGTGCTGGCGGCCGGGCTGGTATACTCGATCCACACCGGGCTGCCTTCGCAGCGGTGCGGCGCCAGCAATTGTTCCAGTGAATCCAGCAGGCCGTTGCCAAGCTGGCGTTCATTCAGTTTCAGCTGCAAACCGCGGCTGAACTGCCGCCGGGCGCCGGCTACGGCCATCACCGAATTGACCCGCATCTTCATCTGCCCTGAGTAATCATCGTGGCTAACCTGACCTTCCACTACAATCACCTGATCTGACTGCAGCAGTTCGCGGTTTTCAAAGAACGCTTCGGAAAAAAGCGTCGCTTCGATGCGACCACTACGATCATCCAGGGTAATAAAGCACATGGTGGAACCTGTGCGCGTTTTCATGGTGCGCTGCGCCACCACCAATCCGGCTACCCGTTGTGACGATTTATTGGGTTTCAGGTCGGCGATGGAAGAGCGCACGAAGCGCCGAACCTCGTGCTCGTATTCATCAAACGGATGCCCGGTCAGGTATAGCCCGAGCGTGTCTTTTTCACCCTTAAGACGCTTCTTTTCCGGCCACTCCCGAATATCGGTCACATCGATGTAGGCGTTTACGTCAGCGGCGGTTTCCAGCATGTCGCCAAACATGTCCACCATACCGGCGGCTTCATTACGCGACTGCTGGCCCGCTTGCAGTATGGCCTTTTCGATACTGGCCATCAGCTGGGCGCGGCCGGCGCCCAGCTTGTCCATAGCGCCAGCGCGAATCATCGCTTCCAGCGCGCGTCTGTTGACCTTTTTCAGATCAACCCGGCGGCAAAAGTCGAACAGATCGGTGAACGGCCCATCGTTTTTGCGCGCCGTAACAATGCTGTCAATAGGGCCTTCGCCAAGGCCTTTGATTGCACCCAGGCCGTACACAACCTGGCCATCGTCGTTGGCGGTGAAGGCGTATTCCGAGGTACTGACATCCGGCAGAACCAAATCCAGTTTCAAGCTACGACACTCTTCCACCAGCGTAACCACCTTGTCGGTGTTCTGCATATCGGCGGTGAGCACGGCAGCCATAAACTCGGCGGTGTAGTGAGCCTTTAACCAAAGGGTTTGGTAAGACACCAGTGCGTAGGCGGCGGAATGGGATTTGTTGAAACCGTAACCGGCAAACTTTTCCACCAGGTCGAAGATGTTTTCCGCCAAGGCCTTGTCAATATTATTGCCAGCACAGCCATCCAGAAAAAATTGCTTCTGCTTGGCCATTTCTTCAGGTTTTTTCTTACCCATTGCGCGCCGCAGCATGTCCGCGTTGCCCAAACTGTAACCCCCCATCACCTGGGCAATCTGCATCACCTGTTCCTGGTACAGAATAACGCCGTAAGTGGGCTCCAATACCGGCTTCAAGCCGTCATATTGATAGTCCGGGTGCGGGAAAGACATCGGCTGCTTGCCATGCTTTCGATCAATAAAGTCATCTACCATGCCTGACTGCAAGGGCCCCGGTCGGAACAGCGCCACCAGGGCGATCATATCTTCCAGAGAATCCGGTTGCAGGCGCCGGATCAGGTCTTTCATACCGCGGGATTCCAGCTGGAACACGGCGGTGGTTTCGGCTTTTTTCAGCATCACGAACGAAGCCGGATCGTCCAGTGGAATTTCGCTGATGTCCAACGACTTTAGCCCGCGTTTTTCGCGCCGCGGATTGACCATTTTCAGCGCCCAGTCGATGATGGTCAGCGTGCGCAGGCCGAGAAAGTCGAACTTCACCAGGCCGGCGTCTTCCACATCGTTTTTGTCGAACTGGGTTACCAGGCTGCCGCCGTTGTCATCGCAATACAGCGGCGAAAAGTCGGTGATCTTAGTCGGTGCAATCACCACACCGCCAGCGTGTTTGCCAGCGTTACGGCACACACCTTCAAGCTTAATCGCCATTTCCCAGATCCCCTGGGCTTCTTCATCCTGCGCCAGAAATTCTTTCAGTAACGGTTCCTGCTCTACGGCTTTGGCCAGGGTCATGCCCACTTCAAACGGGATCATTTTGGACAGTTTGTCCGCCAGCCCGTAAGACTTGCCCTGCACCCTTGCAACGTCGCGCACCACGGCTTTGGCGGCCATGGTCCCGAACGTAATGATCTGCGATACCGCTTCGCGACCGTATTTTTCGGCCACATAGGCGATAACCCGATCGCGGCCTTCCATACAAAAATCAACGTCGAAGTCGGGCATAGAGACCCGTTCGGGATTCAGGAAGCGCTCAAACAAGAGATCGTATTGCAGCGGGTCCAGGTCCGTAATCAACTGAGCGTAGGCCACCAGAGAGCCAGCACCGGACCCACGGCCCGGCCCTACCGGCACGCCGTTGTTCTTTGCCCACTTAATAAAATCCATCACGATCAAAAAGTAACCGGGGAAACCCATCTGGATGATGATATCCAGTTCAAATTTCAGCCGGTCGTAGTAGGCCTGGCGCTTGCTGTCATAGTCCGGATCGTCTTTGGGCAGAGTTTTAGCCAGGCGATCGTCCAACCCTTCTTCCGACACACGGCGAAAGTAGTCGTCCATGGTCATGCCTTCAGGCACGGGATAGTTGGGCAAAAAGTATTCGCCCATGCGCACGGTGACCGAGCAGCGGCGGGCAATAGCCAGAGTGTTTTCCACGGCTTCGGGAATGTCGGCAAACAGCTCGATCATTTGTTCGGCGCTGCGCAGGTGCTGTTGGTCACTGAAGCGGCGGTCGCGTCGCGGATCGTCCAGAGTGCGGCTTTCGCCAATGCATACCCGCGCCTCGTGGGCCTCGAAGTCTTCCGCATGAATAAAGTGGACATCGTTGGTGGCCACCACCGGCAAACCTAATTCGGCCGCCAGCGCCACATTCAGGTGTAGGCAATCTTCATCACCTGCACGGCCAGTACGCTGGAGCTCCAGGTAAAATCTGCCGGGGTAAAGATCACGCCAATAGCAGGCCCGTTCACGGGCCAGCTTGGGCTTGTCTGACAGCATGGCCTTGGCGACATCGCCCATTTTTCCACCTGAGAGCATAATCAGGCCCTGGCTGCGGGCTTCCAGCCACTCGCGCTTGATAATGGGCTTGCCAAAACGCTGGCCTTCGGTGTAGCCCAGCGAAACCACTTCGGTCAGGTTCAGATAACCGTCGTTATTACTGGCCAGCAGAGTTGTGCGAAACGGGCTCTCTGGCTCGTCCGGATTTTCGAGCCACAAATCAGCACCAATAATGGGCTTAACCCCGGCGCCAAGCGCGGCTTTGTAAAATCGCACCAGCGAAAACATGTTGGACTGTTCTGTGAGCCCAACGGCAGGCATACCCAACTCTACCACCCGTTTGATCAACGGCTTTACCCGTACCAGACCATCCACCAAAGAGTGTTCAGAGTGAATGCGAAGATGTACAAAGGTCTGGGCCGTCATTGAAGATAATCCTGATTAAAGCAAAATACGAATAACACGCCTGTAACTGGCTGCTATTGGCGGCCGGTTACAGGCCGATGGCGGCACGAATACTGGCCTGGGTCTGTTCGCCAAACAGCACCTGTTGCAACTCGCCCTGCGGGTTTATGACCAGCGTAGCCGGCAACGCAATCGGCGTTTGCCAGCCAAACTGCGGGCCCGGGTCCTGGTTCAGCAGATCAAAGCCAATAGCCATGCGCTCACCCAGGTGGCGCAGTTCAGCACCGTTGATACCATCAAAGTTAACGCCTAGCACAGTAATAGCAGAGTTCTGGCTTAAAGCGTTCAGTTCAGGAATTTCTTTCAGGCAGGGCTTACACCACTCGGCCCAGTAATTCACCAATACCCATTGCCCGCGCAGATCGTCCCACACAAGTGGCGCGCCTTCATTGCGATCCAGCTCAATCTTGCTACAACCCGCCAGCGCAACCATCGCGGTAAACAAACATGCAACAGCCGCCAGGCGGCTGGCATTAAGGGCAAAACCGGTCTTAGGGTATTGCAAGCAAAGTCCTCCTGTTAAGTTCCACGTCCAAAAATTCACATTCACACGTCAAACACCTACACTTGTGCACCTATACTCAGGCAAAAAGACGATGGAATCCGCCCGGGTTTTCCACAATCCCCGCTGTTCAATATCCTGCCAGGCTCTGGAGCTGTTAATGGGCCGTGGCATCAGGCCCGGCATTGTACGTTATCTGGATACTCCGCCGACAGCGCCAGAGTTGGACATCATTTTGCAACAGCGTGCGCCAGAGCCGCGGCAATCAATGCGCCGTAAAGAACCAGAACGCAAACGGCTGACACTGGACAACGCCGACCTTAGGCGCCGGCAGCTGATTGCGACAATGGTAGCAAACCCGCGCCTGACTGAACGCCCTATTGTGTAGGAAAAGTGCAGGCAAATGACGATGCGGTCATCGGCCGGCCTTCGGCAAACGTACTGGATGTTTTTAAAGCCATTTTACCAAGTTGACGTTTTGAGGATTTTGCCATGACCGCACAGGCTCCCTACGTGCTGATTCTGTATTACAGCCGCACCGGCCAAACCGCCGACATGGCCAATCGTATCGCCCGCGGGGTTGCCCGGGTAACTGGTATGCAAGCGCGAATTCGCAGCGTGCCGCCCGTGGCACCAGAAACCACCAGCGCACTGCCACCGGTGCCCGATGAAGGCGCACCTTATGTCAGTAAGCACGACTTGGCCGCCTGTTCTGGTTTGGCCATTGGCAGCCCCACCCGCTTTGGCAATATGGCCGCGCCGCTGAAGCACTTCCTCGATACTACTGGCGATTTGTGGATCGCCGGTGCCTTGGCTGGCAAGCCCGCCGGAGCCTTTACGTCAACCGGCAGCCTCCATGGCGGCCAGGAAACCACATTGCTGTCGATGATGCTGCCATTGCTCCACCATGGCATGGTGCTGTGCGGCCTGCCCTACAGCGAACCGGCGCTGAGTGCTACCACGACCGGCGGCACACCCTACGGTCCTAGCCATTTCGCCGGCACCGGCGAGCAGCTGCCGTTGAGCGAACACGAACAGATTCTTTGTCAAGCGTTTGGCGAGCGCCTCGCTCGTCTGGCACTGAAGCTGGCCGACTAGTCCGCTGTCGCGGAATCATCCTAATCAATTGCGGATTTCTGACATGTTGCGTAACCCGAAAGCACTCATAACGGCACGTATTACTTTCGTACTCTACCTGGCCACCATGATTACCCTGTTGGTGACCACTTTTTTCCCGGGGCCGGAGGAAGGCGTCTCCATCAGCATGGTACTGGCAGTAAAACTGTTGCCTTTGGTGGGCTTTATTGTGCCGGTGTATCGCGGCAACAGTCGCGCTTATATCTGGCTGTCTTTTGTTATCATTTTCTATTTCACCCAGGGCGTGGTGTCAGCCTGGCTCAGCGAGGGCGACATCGGGCCGGTTATTACGACCGTGCTAACCTTTCTGATGTTTACTGTGGCGATGATTCATCTTAAGGTTAATCGGCCCGAAACGGCTTGAGTGTTGTTGACACTGTACATTAGACAGCCGCCGGGCTGACCAGCGCTGAAGAAATTTTGCGGGTAACGCCTGAAAGCCAGCGGTAAACTCTGTTTTAAAGCGCATTCTATTAAGTATAATTTGTTAAGTGCGGTTCGTTAATCAACGCGCACTACGCACCCGGGCGCAAGCCGCACTGTTCCAGAAGCTGCTGCCAGCCGCGGGTGTGGTCGGCCACGGCCTTATCCAGATTTGCCCACACGTTTGCATTCTCAGCATCAGCACTCTCAACACCGCCATTCTCAACATTAACGCTCTCAACACCGGCGGCGGCGGGCAAGGCGCGCGCCTGCCAGCGCTGAAAACTCTGCGGCATTACGGCGGTTTGGATTTGCGCTAGCTGCGCCAACGGCTCCAGCAGCTCGATGCGAGCGCGGCTCAGATCCGCCAGATAGGGCTGCACCCTGTCAATGTAAATACTGAAAAACATACCCTGCACAATGTTGGACTGATTGTTGGGGTTGCCGTTCAAGCACAAGGGGCGCTGCGCTAACCGGCGTTTGATCACCTCTGTGCCGTCATTCAATCGCGCCACCACCAACAGGGCACTGTTGATTAACTGACCGGCGTGATACTCGGCCTGCCAACGCTGGTGCACGGTCCCGGCAAAGTCCAGATTCTGATCCAGTTCGCCGTTGAGAAGACTCCGCGTTACACGCTCTAACTGGGCGGCTTCACGGGCAAGGTCTGACAGCGGATTCTCGCCAATCACCGGATAAAACCCCTTGCTGGTGGTAAACAGGCCCTCGATTTCCTCAACGCCCCAGGTGGCGTTCCAAAGCGCAATAGGCAGGTTCTTGCGTTTACTGCTTATGGCTTGCCGCAACGTGTCCTGCAGATTTTCATCCCCTTCATCAATGCTGCGTTGCAGGCATCTTCCAGCGCTGGCAATGAACCGCAGTTCGTACCGCAAACGGTTCAGCGGCTGCATAACTTTGCCCATGATGGAATTCTTCTCCCCAACCACAAATTGCAGATCGCAGCCGTAGAGCGACAAAAAGTCCAACATTCCAAGTTCCAGCTCGGGCATGTCCAGAACCCGTTCACGGCGGCGCGGAAAAATAGGGGCCGGGGCCGGCTCGCTGAACTGAGGGTCGGTCTCTAACACACGGCCCAGGCGCTCGACGTATTCGTCCATCATGGGTCGCACTTCATCAAACGGATTGCAGGCAGCAACAAAAATGACGGCGAGCATCGTTAGAAGAGCCCTGATTACGCTTTTACCCGCTGCTCCAAAAGCCTGGTGTATTTTCATTACTCTATGACTTTCTCGCCGTCTTTATTAACCCGAATCGGGCAATCACCGCTGCCCATTCTGCCGTTGGTGTCCCAGATTTTTCGATTTTCGGTGGTTTTTTCCATAGCGCCGTTATATTCCCAGATTACGCGATTTTTGCGGCCCACTGAGGCAATCAGTGAGCCGATGATCAAAACAGTCTTTTTTGTCAGCCGATAGGCCATACACTTCTCCGATCTGCAGTTGAGATTGCCATCGGCGACGCTTAGTCGCGCCGGTCGTGAACTTCCCTGTTGTAGTGTTTTTCGCGATCGCTTTTGCGAATCATCAGGTAAATGGCACCGGTGCTGCCGTGGTGTTTTTGCGCTGTATGAAACGCCAGCACCGGCTCCAGTTCCGGTAACCACTTGGCAAGGTAACTTTTAAGCCAGGCAATACCGTCGCGGTTGCGTTCACCTTTGCCGTGCAAAATCATTGCTGTGCGCAGATCGTAGCGCATGCAGTCATTAACAAAGCCGAACACCTGGCGTCTGGCTTCATCTACCGTCATCCCGTGCAAGTCCAGCTTGGCTTCGCTGGGGTAGTAACCCAGGCGCAGTTTGCGAAACACGCCGTTCTGAACGCCGGAGCGTTTCCAGCTCAAAACGTCCTGAGCGGTCAACGGCTCAACCATGTCCGCTGTGAGCGGATTGGTGTCTTTCAACGGCAACGCAATGGCCGCCCGCTGGCGCTCTATGTGGCCCGGAGTTAACTCCCGAGGCACCACAACATCGGCCTTGTTTGGCCGTTTTATACGTTTCGCATCGCCCATTTCAGCGAGAAAACGCAGTCGATCTTCTTTGGTAGTCATGACAATGTTATCAATGGTTTCTAGTATGATGAATTTTACCACTGGCCTGCGACGCCATAAAGTAATTCGGCGGTGCCTGCACTAAACTGTAAGCAGATTCACCCGTCGTCGACAAAGTGAGACCGGCTATGGCAGCAGCCTCTAAAGACCATAACCACCCGCAAAACACTCGGGCCGTTATGGCTTTTCTACAAAATCATCCGCCTTTTTCCAATATAGAAGAAAACCATCTAGGGCGTTTTGCAGAGCACTCGACACTGCGTTTTTACGCGGATGACGAGGTGGTTTTGTCTGCGGACGACGGCGTTGCTGACCAATTTTACGTTGTAAAACAGGGTCGGATTCGTGGCGAGAGACTGAATAGCAGAGACGATCGCACCGAGACCACTTTTGAGATTGGTCTGGGGGACTGCTTTCCACTGGCCGCGCTGGTGGGTGAGCGGCCTACCCGCACGCTGCACCGAGCGGTGGGCGACACATTCTGCCTGAGCATTGAGCGTGAAGCTTTTGTCACCCTGTTTACCCAAAGCGATGCGTTCCGTGATTTTTGCCTGCGCGGTGTTAGCAGCCTTCTCGATCAGGTGAATCAACGCATACAGTCCGGCGCCATGGCGTCAATTGGTTCGAATTTTACGCTAGACGCGCCGCTGGAGCGCTTCGCCCTGCGTGACCCCGTTGTGTGCACCTCCGACTTGCCCGTGCGCAAAGCCGTGGCGCGTATGCACGAAAACAGCGTGGGCAGCATTATCATTACCGACGACAGTCAACATCCAGTGGGCATTTTCACATTGCGCGACTTGCGCACACTGATTGCCGAAGAAAAGGCTCCCTTGAGTGCTCCGATTTGGCACGTTATGACGCCGAACCCTTGCTCATTGTTGGCAAAAGAAAATGCCTTTGCAGCCGCCATGCTGATGGCGGAGCATCACTTCGCCCACATTTGTGTGGTGGACGGCGAAAACAGGTTGATTGGCGTTGTGTCGGGACGGGATCTGTTTGCACTGCAGCGGGTAAACCTGGTCAATCTAGCCCGCACCATCGGCACCGCAACTCACCTGCGCACTTTGGTTAGCCTGCGCGCGGATGTTTCACGCCTGGTTAATTCGATGTTGGCCCACGGCGCCGATTCCGGCCAGATCGTAAAAATTATTACGACCCTGAACGACGTCACCGTGCGCCGTGTATTAGAACTGAACATCGCCAAAAACGATCCTGGCATACCGTTCACCTGGCTGACGTTCGGCAGCGAAGGTCGCCAGGAGCAGACTCTGTTAACCGATCAGGACAACGGCATATTGTTCACCGTGCCGGAAGGTATGACCGAAGACCAAGTACGGGAGAAACTGCTGCCATTCGCGCGCATCGTGAACGACGAGTTGGCCGAATGTGGATTCACTCTGTGCAAGGGCAACATTATGGCCAGCAATCCGAAACTGTGTCTGAGCGGCGCCGAATGGGACGACTGGTTCGTGCACTTTATCGACGCCTCGACCCCGCAAAACCTGGTGTATTCGTCTATATTTCTCGACATGCGCGCGGTTTTTGGTTCCAGCAAACCGTTGCACGAGCTGTTCCAGACAGTTCTGAAGCGCATCGGCAACAATCCGCTATTCCAGAAAATGCTGGCGGGCAACGCCTTTACCCGCAAGCCGCCACTGACTATGTTCCGCAGTTTTCGCTATGTCAGCGACGGTAAAAAACACGCGTTAGACCTGAAACGTCAAGGCCTGGCACCCTTCGTTGAAGCCGTGCGGGTGTTCGCCCTGGCTAACGGTGTAGGGGCTGCGAATACCCTGGAGCGGATGGATGAACTGGCTCGCAATGGCGTGTTCAATCCAAAAGATGCCAATGCCTGGAAAGAAGCCTACAGCCTGATACAGGCCCTCCGTATGCGGGCACACAATGAAATGCTGGAGAACAAAGAACCGCTAACCAACTACATTGATCCAGATGACCTGAACCCACTGGACCGCCGAATACTCCGCGAATCTTTCCGCCAAGCCCAGCGCCTGCAACAGAAGCTGGAATTGGCGTATCAGCTCTAGCCCCGGGGTCTGATCATGATCGATTTTCTAAAGCAGTGGCTGGAGCGCAAAAAGCGTGGCGGTATAAGCATCGCTAACCTGCCGAATCCCAAAAAAATTGGCAAACAGCCACTGATGACGTCGCGACTAATCGTGCTTGATCTGGAAACCACAGGGCTGAACCCGGCCAAAGATCAAGTCATCGCTATAGGCGCTGTGGCCATCAATAACAACGGCATACCGCTAAACGACCAGTTTGACCTGATACTGCGCCGGCCAGAGCTGGACGTCCGTAACACCGTGCTGATTCACGGCATTGGCCCCGAAGCCCTGACCGACGGCCACGAAACCGAGGACGCTCTGCTGCACCTTCTGGACTGGATGAACGGCGACCCCATTCTGGCCTATTACTCGGCGTTTGATCAGAAGTTTCTAGAGAAAACCCTGCGTGCGGAACTCGGTTACGGCGAAAATCACATCTGGCTCGACGTTGCAGAGCTAATGCCCACCTTTTTTCCAAGCGTCAATAAGCAGGGCAAGGGCCTGGACAACTGGGCTGACACCTTCGGTTTGCAGGCCAGTGCCCGCCATCACGCGGCAGCTGACGCCATGGTCACCGCCGAGCTCACACTCATTGCGCTCAACAAGGCCGCACAGCAGGGCACTCACACTCTGGTCCAACTCAGCGACAAACTGCGTTACCAACGCCACCTGAGAAACATGCAACGGCTCTAGCCACGCCGTTTGCAAAGCCATGGCGCGTATCGAGCTGCAGCGTCTGGGCCAGCTCTCAAATTTCAACCGTAGACTGGTCAAAATCCGGAGTTTTAGACCTTTTGCCAATATCACCCGGACCTGCATTGCACCAAAGTCAACAAGGTAGTACCGCGATTTCTACAATAATAACAGGAGTAATCTATGTCAGGTCATAGTGACAACGCTGAGCAGTACTGGAGGGCGAACCTCCGCCTGATCTACGGAAGCCTTGTTGTATGGGCTTTGGTTTCATACGGTTTTGGCATTCTGCTCCGCCCCGTGCTGTCTGGCATCGCGGTTGGCGGAACCGATCTTGGCTTCTGGTTTGCCCAACAAGGAGCCATTCTTACCTTTATCGTCTTGATCTTTTTCTATGCCTGGCGCATGAACAAGCTTGACGAAAAATTCGGCGTAGGCGAGGAATAGTCAGAATGAGCCAATTTGTGATTAACCTTATCTTCGTTGGGGGTTCCTTCCTCCTCTACATCGTCATTGCCATCTGGGCGAGAGCCGGCAGCACAAGTGACTTCTATGTTGCCGGTGGCGGCATCCACCCCATCACCAATGGTATGGCGATCGGTGCAGACTGGATGTCGGCGGCGTCTTTCATCTCTATGGCGGGCCTGATTGCCGCGGGTGGTTACGCCAACTCTACCTTCCTGATGGGTTGGACCGGCGGCTATGTGTTGCTTGCCATGCTGCTTGCTCCTTACCTGAGGAAATTTGGCAAGTTCACTGTGCCCGAGTTCATCGGTGACCGCTTCTACAGCAATAAAGCACGCTTGGTCGCCGTTATCTGCCTGATCGTGGCCTCTTTGACCTACGTTATCGGCCAGATGGCCGGTGCTGGCGTGGCCTTTTCCCGCTTCCTCGAAGTCGATTCTACAACCGGTCTGATGATCGCAGCGGTGGTTATTTTCAGCTACTCCGTTTTAGGCGGCATGAAAGGCATCACCTACACTCAGGTGGCTCAGTACTGCGTTCTGATTATGGCCTACACCATCCCCGCGGTGTTTATCTCGCTGGAGCTGACCGGTAACCCTATACCGGCGCTGGGTCTGTTCTCCACTCACATTGACTCGGGGCTGCCGATTCTCACCAAGCTGAATCAGGTCATCACCGATCTTGGCTTCAATGAGTACACGGCAGACGTAGACAACAAACTGAACATGGTTCTGTTCACCCTGACACTGATGATTGGTACCGCCGGTCTGCCACACGTTATCATCCGCTTCTTTACGGTTCCGAAGGTTGCCGATGCGCGCTGGTCTGCTGGCTGGGCACTGGTGTTCATTGCCCTGCTCTACCTGACTGCGCCGGCCGTCGCCTCCATGGCCCGACTGAACCTGATGACCACCATCTACCCTGATGGCACAGCGGCTGCTCCTATCGAGTACGATAACCGTCCGCAATGGGTCAAGGCGTGGGAAGTGACCGGCCTGATCACTTATGAAGACAAGAACCAGGACGGCCGGATTCAGCTTTACAACGACACTCCGGCGTTTGAAGAGACCGCTCAGTCCCGTGGCTGGAATGGCAACGAAATGGTGGTGAACCGGGACATTCTGGTCCTGGCCAATCCGGAGATTGCCAACCTGCCCGGCTGGGTTATCGGACTGATCGCCGCCGGTGGTCTGGCAGCGGCGTTGTCAACGGCGGCGGGGCTGTTGCTGGCGATATCCTCGGCCGTCAGTCACGACCTGATAAAAGGTTCAATCAACCCCGGCATTACGGATAAGGGAGAGTTGCTGGCCGCAAGGATATCCATGGCGGTTGCCATAGTAGTGGCCACCTACCTGGGAGCCAACCCTCCCGGGTTCGCCGCTCAGGTCGTGGCCTTGGCCTTCGGAATCGCTGCTGCGTCACTCTTTCCGGCATTGATGATGGGAATCTTTTCCAAGCGAGTGAACAACAAAGGCGCGATTGCCGGTATGCTGGCCGGCCTGGCCTTCACCCTGACGTACATCTTTGTGTACAAAGGATGGTTGTTCATTCCGGGCACCAACAATCTGGCCGATATCCCGGAAAACTGGGTATTGGGGATATCCCCACTGTCGATTGGTGCGATTGGTGCCGTCGTCAACTTTACGGTAGCCTTCGGTTTGTCTCACGCAACTGAAGAGCCTCCCATCGAAATTCAGGAGCTGGTTGAAAGCGTTCGTTACCCTCGCGGTGCCGGACAATCCACTGGCCACTGAGCCAATCATCAGCCTGACACAGTGAATGCACTGATAGGTTGAGAACGAACGGGCTTCCTCATCGAGGGAGCCCGTTCTTTTTTTGAGGAGAACCCTATGTTTTGGACACTTGTAGCGACCGCTGTCTGCGGCCTGGGTGCTGCGGGGATCGCATTAATGCTTCGCTCCCTAACCCGCCAACGGCTGCCTAAATGGATCATTCCGGTCTTTGCCGGAGCCGGCATGATGGCGTATCTGGTTCAGGGCGAGTACACCTGGTATGACTTTAAACAGACGCAGCTGCCTTCGGAAGCGGTCGTGGTCAACACTGAAAGCCAAGCCGTGCTCTGGCGCCCCTGGAGCTTTGCCTTTCCGTACGTCACTGCGTTCTCGACGGTGGATATCAACAGCGTGCAGCGCAACGCCAATGACGACAATGTTGTTCTTTTCGTCCTCTACCGCTTCGAGCAAACACTGACTGATTCGGTCTCTCACCGAGTACATCTGCTCAATTGTGCCAATCGTGAGCTGGTGCCACTGGCCTCAGATGGCCGCCCCAGCCTTGATAATATGAAGATATTGACACCGGACGACCGCTTGCTCGTTACCGTATGCCGCTGATGAATAGAGGGCGCGTCATACTGGCGCCTATGACGGCTGGCAAGCGCCCCACTGCCCTGGAATAGCGAACGTTATGATAAGCGCCTGGCTGCTGATTCTAATTTCCATCACCTACATTTCACTGCTGTTTTTTGTGGCTTGGGCAGGCGACCGCCACCCAGGGCTATATCGGCATCGCCTGGCTAGAACTCACATTTACTCACTGTCTCTGGCCGTGTATTTTTCCTCCTGGACCTTTTATGGCGCCGTTGGTCGCGCCACCCAGGAGGGTATTGGGTTCTTACCCATCTATCTTGGACCGTTGCTGGTGTTTGTGTTCGCCGCACCGCTGTTGCGCCGCATCATTCACATCAGCAAGCGCAACAGCAGCACCTCTATAGCCGACTTTATTGCTTCCCGCTACGGAAAATCCCAGTTGCTGGCGGCGATGATAGCCGCCTTTGCGTTAATCGGCAGCGTGCCCTACATCGCTTTGCAGTTAAAAGCCATCGCCATGGGCTTTGCGGTGCTGTCCAGCCCCCAGGGCGGTGTACAGGAACTCAGTAACGCCGCCTGGAGCGATTCAGCTTGGTACATCACGTTGGCTCTGGCTCTGTTTACCGTTTTATTTGGTACCCGCCACCTGGAATCAACAGAACATCACCGCGGCATGATTCAAGCCGTTGCGTTTGAATCTGTGATCAAACTGGTGGCGTTTTCAGCGGTTGGATTGTTTGTGCTGTTTGGTTTTTTCAATGGTTTTGGCGACCTCACACAGCGGGTGGCCGCGGCCGATCTCATCGGAGTGCTGACAACCCAAAACCTGAATCTGACCGCGTTTATTACTCAAACCCTGGTCGCCGGGGTAGCTATTGTCTGCCTGCCGCGGCAGTTTCACGTGATGGTGGTTGAAAACAGCGATCCTCGCGATTTCGAGACCGCGCGCTGGGCTATGCCTATCTATCTGATCATCGCCAGCGCTTTTGTACTGCCGATTGCCGCTGCCAGCTTGCTCGTACCCGATAGCGCCCGCTACAACCCTGACATTATGACGCTTCAGCTGCCCATATTGGCCGGCAATACCTGGCTTGCAGTACTGGCGTTTCTGGGCGGCGGCTCCGCAGCGGCGGCGATGGTAATTGTGTGCTCGGTGGCGGTTGCCACCATGGTCAGCAACGAAATTATCATGCCGGCCTTGTTGAAATTCTTTCGTCCCAGAATGAATCGCAAAGCGAATCTGAGCTACCTGCTACTTAGCATCCGCCGCGTCACAATCTTCGCTGTGTTACTAACAGCGTACGGCTTTTATCGAATGGCAGGGGAAGACACCAGCCTGACAGCCTTCGGGTTACTGTCGTTCGCGGCTGCAGCGCAACTCGGGCCGGCGTTGGTGGGTGGCATCGTCTGGCGCGGTGGTAACCGCAACGGAGCGTTATGGGGTCTGTTGATAGGCTTTATACTGTGGCTCTACACACTGCTTCTGCCGGTACTGGCATCGACCGGATGGATCAACAACACTCTGGTTCAGCAAGGTCTCTGGGGCATGAGCTGGACCCGACCCACGGCGTTGTTTGGTGCTGATCTAGACCAGGTCAGCCACGGTATAATCTGGAGCTTAGGAGCCAATACCGCGATTTACATTGTGCTGTCTTTGCTGACCCGCCAACGAGTGCGTGAAAAAATACAAATTGCCGCTTATTTTCAAGACGCTCACGGCCGCGGCGAAACCCCACATCAGCAAACCTGGCAGGGTGAGGTTCTGACTTCCGACCTGCAGGCTCTGGCTGATCGCTTCATGGGCGACGAGCGCGCGAAAGTGGTGTTTCGCAACTACGAGCGGCGCAATGCCATCCGCCTTTACTCACAGCGGCCTGCAACAACACATTTAATGAAGTACATAGAGCGCCAGCTGGCGTCGGTTATCGGCGGTTCAACCGCGCGTGTGGTTTTGGAATCGACCTTGACCGGTCGCGACATGCAGATTGAAGACGTTGTCAGCATTGTGGATGAAGCCTCGCAGGCGATGACGTTTAGCCGGGAGCTGCTGCATTCGGCCATTGAAAATCTCAGCCTTGGCGTGTCGGTGGTGAATCATCAGCAAGAGCTGGTGGTGTGGAACCACCTGTACATAGAACTGTTTAATTACCCTAAGAGTTACGTACGCTTGGGACGGCCGGCGGCTGACCTGATTCGCTACACCTTGACCAACGCAAACCTGTCGGCCCGCAAAATTGACGAAGTCGTTGGCGGACGCATTAGCAGCATGACCCAAGGCCAACGTCTGTCCTATGAGCATCAGCGGCCCGATGGCACATTTATTCGCATTGAAGGTGCGCCGATTCCCGGCGGCGGCTACGTCACAACATTTCAAGATATAACACCCATGCGGCGCACGGAACAGGCGCTGAAAGAAACCAACATTTATCTGGAACAACGGGTCAAAGAGCGAACCCAGGAACTGCTGGTGATCAACGAGCAGATGCTGAAAGCCAAGTCTGTCGCCGAGCAAGCCAATCACAGTAAAACACGCTTTCTCGCTTCAGCTAGCCACGACCTGCTTCAGCCGTTAAATGCGGCACGCCTGTTTACCTCCGCTTTACAAGGTAAAGCCCAGAGTGCCGAGTGTCAGCAATTGGTCGAACACGTCGACAACTCCCTGGGTGCAGCCGAGGAAATTATCAGCACCCTGCTGGACATCTCTAAACTGGATGCCGGTGCTCTGGAGCCGGACATCAGCGTGTTTCCGGTTAGCGATATCATCCGCCGGCTGGCAAACGATTTTTCCGCCATCGCCAAAGACCAGAATCTTGAGCTGGACGTGGTGCCCAGCTCTGCCTGGATCCGCTCAGACGCTAAGCTTTTACGCCGGGTGATTCAGAATTTTCTGTCTAATGCCATACGCTATACACCCGAGGGTCGCATCCTGTTGGGCTGCCGTCGCTTGGGTGATTGCCTGCGCATTGAAGTCTGGGACACGGGACCGGGTATTCCGGACGATCAGCTGACGCAGATTTTTGAAGAGTTTCGCCGTTTCCAGCATGGGCGCGACAAAAAAGGTCTGGGCCTTGGCCTTGCCATCGTCGATCGTATCAGCGGCATGCTCGGTCATCCGGTGGTGGTTCAGTCGCGGCAAAGTCGTGGCAGTGTTTTCAGTATTACGGTGCCTAGAGTGGCTGCCGGGGAGTTAACACCCTCACCAACACAAGACCATGGTCCGGCTCGGCGAGTCTCCAGCTTGAAAGGCCGTCATCTGCTGTGCATTGATAACGATGCCGCTATTCTTCAAGGTATGGTGGCGCTGCTGAGCAACTGGCAGTGCCAGATCACGGCGGCGAGAAGTCTGAACGACGCCATGATGAAACTGGGCCCGGGCGTTCCCGACATTCTGCTTGCTGACTATCAGCTAGACGACGATAAGAACGGTCTGGACGCTATGGACGCACTGCGCGTGACTCTGGACAAACACCTGCCCGGCATTCTGATTACCGGTTACATGGCGCAAAAGGTAAGAGATGACGCGACGGATCGTGGCTATCACGTGCTTAACAAACCGGTAAAACCCGCTGCCCTGCGCGCTATGGTGAATAAACTTTTAAAATAGTCTCGCAGACGGTAACTGCTTTACGCCCTGCTACTTTTGGTAGGTCGAACGCCAGAGGATCACCCGTTGGGCACCGATTCAGGACCCGTTCCTTGTTTTCCGGGCAAAAAAATACCCCGGTGGCGTAAGCCATCGGGGTATTAGGCAATAAGAGTCTGACGATGACCTACTCTCACATGGACGAACCACACTACCATTGGCGCAGCCCTGTTTCACTTCTGAGTTCG